>Ga0075423_10001388_pt1 | contig 21206 bp, 17 predicted proteins | sample SoiMethybrSBSTD2_FD_80114 | JGI IMG/M metagenome (GOLD analysis project Ga0075423, IMG submission 80114) | Bulk soil microbial communities from a Populus tree surrounding site in Tennessee, USA - Soil MetaG P. TD hybrid SBSTD2 | ecosystem: Environmental > Terrestrial > Soil > Tree plantation...
CCGCGTGATGTCTGCCTGAAACGCCAGGACCTGTAGGTCGAACATGAGCCTCGCGTGGTCGGCAAACGCGGCCGGGACACCCACCGGCCGATCCACATCGGGCATCAGGTTCTTGGCCGCTCCGGCTTCTGCGCGTTGGATCTGGCGCTCGACTTCGCGAACCGTGTCGAGGTACTGATCGACGCGAACGCGGTCGGTCGCGCCGACTTTCCGTTTGAGCCGGGCGATGTCGTCGCTGAACGAATCGAGCAGGCTGGTCCGATTACGCAATGCCGCGCGACGGCCGTCGGCGCTTTCGCCCTCGCCGAAGAGACGTTCGAACACGATTCGCGGATGGGCCTCGGAAGGAAGCGGCGTCGTCGGTGAAGACCAGGAGAGACAATTCTGATAAACGCAGGCGTAGCCGTTGTTGCACACGCCGGCGAGCGGGTTCAAATCCATCGCCAGCTCCAGCGACGGCAACTGCCGGTCGCGGCCCATTTGCTTCGCTGCAACCTGGTCAACGGTGGTGCCGAGATGGTAGTCCGAGCTCTCTGTGTGTTTGGCGAACGCAGCGCTCAGGAATCCAGCGTTCGATGTGTCGTGCGTGCCCGGGTAGGACTGTTCGAGCCTGAGGTTGGTGACGACCGTCAGCTGTTCCTTGACCGGGTCCAGCGGGGCAAGGATTTGCGATAGTTCGTTGAGCTTGCCGCCGTCATCGAGTGGCGTCCACCGAGCGCGATCGCACCCCATCGGGATGAACACGAAACCAAGCCTCGACACCGGCTTGGCCGGCGTCTTGGCCAAGGCGGTCACCGCGGGGATCATCGCGTCGAGCAGAGGCAGCGCCAACGTGGCCTGCACACCCTTCAGGAAGGTGCGCCGAGGTAGCGCTTTCTTCGTGATGATCATGACGATCTCCTCATCTGAAACGGCGCACTGTGAACGATTCCCAGAATGAGCGACGAGAAGTGGTAGCCACCCGGCTGGGCCTCGCGAAGAATCTTCCGCACCGATGGCGCATCGTAGTACTCGACGCCACGGCCCAGGGCGAACGTCAACAGCTTTTCCGTCAGCGTCGCGGCGAACAGTTCCGGACGCCGGAGTAATGCGTCTTCGAGGCCAGCCACACCGTTGACATCGCCTAAGCCTGGCAGGGTTCCTGACACGTCGATGGGTCCGCTGTCTCCTTCGTTCTCACGCCAGCGACCCACCGCGTCGAAATTCTCCAGAGTGAATCCCACGGGATCGATCGTCCGATGACAGTTCGCACACACGGGATTGGCGCGATGGGCGGCCATCCTCTCGCGCACTGGCAGGTTGGCGGGCACGTTGCCGTCGAGCGCCGGCACATTCGGAAGCGGGGGCGGCGGCGGCGCGCCGACGATGTTGCTCAAGACCCACACGCCACGAAGGACAGGTGACGTCCGTGTCGCATAAGACGAGACGGAGAGGATGCTGCCGTGCCGCAGCAATCCACCGCGCCTGCTGCTTGGTCCGAGCTCGACGCGTCTGAAACGGCTGCCATAGACGTTGGGTATCCCGTAATGCTTCGCCAGCCGCTCATTGAGGAAGGTGTAGTTCGTCTTCAGCAGATCGAGCACGCTTCGATCTTCGCGCACGACGCTGTCGACGAAGAGCTCGGTCTCCTGGCGAAACGCCTGACGGAGGTTGTCGTCGAAGTCAGGATACAAGCGCACGTTCGGGTCAACCGATGTCAGGTTGCGCAGCCGGAGCCACTGTCCGGCGAAGTTGCTCGCGAGATTGTATGAGCGCGGATCCGCGAGCATCCTGCGGACGTGCTGGTCGAGCACCTCTGGCCGGTGGAGCTCTCCGCGAATGGCCGAATCGAGCAGCGCGTCGTCGGGTAGGCTGCTCCAGAGAAAAAATGACAGGCGAGATGCCAACTCGAGATCGCTGATGCGATAGGCAGCGCCCGCACTTGCCTTGTCGGGATCGGCCTCCACGCGGAACAGGAATTCGGGACTGATGAGCACGGCGCTCAACGCTTTGCCTATGCCCGCATCGAAGTCGCGTTCTGATCGTCCTTCACGATAGAACGCCATCGGCCGTTCCACGTCCGCCTCGGAAATCGATCGACGGTACGCGCGCCGCATCAACGTGGAGAGGATCTTCTTCGCACAGGTCTGTTCGTCGCTCGGGTTCGTTGGACGGCAGACGAATATGCGGCGGCGGCTCGGCGTATTGTCTGCGCCATGCGGCCCGTATGGTCCGGTGAGGGAGACCTGCAAAATCGCGGGAGTGATCCGTGGAGAGCGTCTCTCGTTGAACCGCGACTGGAGAGGCTGGCGCGCTGTTTCGATCAAGGAAGACGAATTCTTGAGAAACGTGACGCCGACGTGATGCGGACCAGCCGTCACGGGCACGCGGATTTTCAGATTCTTGTCGATGAGCGCGTCGTCTCCGTTGGCAGGCCTCTGGATCGTAAACTCGCCAATCGGCGTTCGGTCGAGCAACACCTTGATCTCATGGGGCTGCGCGTCCTTCAACCCGTCGACATCCCCGGCGTAGCCACGCGCGAGGTAGATCTGAATGTCGTACTCGCCGTTCTGCGCGAACGTGTAAGGGATCAACACTCCACCGCGCGTGCCAACGGGAAGTCCAGAGACATGCTCCTCCTGAGTAACATCGGGCGGGACCCGAATGATGTCGCTCTGAAGAGAGGTCGGCGTGCTCCCTATTGCCAGGGCGCTGATTTTTTGCGCAGCGGAAATGTATCGGTCCAAAAGAGCCGGGGGCAGGTCGCCGACCGTCACGTTGTCGAAGCCGTGGCCGCTTTCATCGGCGGGCAGGAGCGATGCGGCGTCGATGTCGACGGACAAGAGATCTCGGATCGCGTTTTGATACTCGGTACGATTGAGACGCCGCAACGTTTCCGTGCGGCCCGGATTTGGCTTTGCGGCGGCGGCTTTGTCGAGCGACGTCTCCAACCATGAAAGCAGCGCCCGGCGATCTTCCATCGACGGCTGCGGCATGTTGGGAGGCGGCATCATGCCCGTACGAAGTTTACGTACGACCTTCTCCCAGATCTCAGCGCCTTCGCCTGGGTTGGCGATATCGGCTTCGTCCAACTTCAATCCAGCTGTCGCGAGTCGTTGGTTGTGGCAGGTGACGCAGTAGCGATCAAGCATCCCGCGGTGGCTCGACGCGGCTACGCCTTTCAGCTGCGGCGCCGGTTGTTGTGCAGACGGACGTGCCTGGATGCCCAGGGACACGATCAACACAAACCAAGCCGCACCGATGGCCGCTACTCTCGCAGACGGAAGACCCTTGGGCGCGATGTGTTCCATCCCAGGCATGAGTCCTCGTTACGCGGCTGCTTCAGCACGCCACAATCTGAGGTCCAGCGCTTAGGGCTGGCAGTCTCCGAACGACAAGTTAGGACAGAGTGTAGCCGAGTACGACGGTGCCCGAAACCTGTTTCCCAGGTTCTCGCAGCGCTTGGAGATCGTCGGAATCTCGAAGAGAATCGGCGAATTCTACTGAGAAGTTGCTGAAAGGGCGACGGCGCTGTTGGTGCGCGCTCGGTAGAGCCTGCCGCGGCCCCTCGAATCACCTTCCTGCCGGGGACGCTTACGAGTTGTACGTGCGAAACAGCACAGACAACGTCTGCCAATGCGCGCCATCGTTCGAAAAATGGGAACGGTCATGCTATCGAGGAACGGTTCATCTTTCATCGGCGCGGTCCTGGCCATTTTCATAATCGCCTTGGGCTCGGAGACGAATGCGCGGCAGAAGCCGCCGGCAGGGCAACCTTCGCCCCCAGTCGTCAAGCAGGGGGATCCGAAGCTTCCAGCTGGCGACCCGTGCAAGCTCCTGACTCTGGCCGAGGTGCGAAACGTATTTGCCAACGCCGCGATCGGGACCCGGGATGACGACATCGGCAACGGAATTTTGAGGTGCAGGTGGCGCAGTCCAGACGGGACTGTCCGCCTTTCTCTTATGGACACTGAGCCGGGGGATTCAGTCGAGGGTGAGCTCGCTTCGTATGCGATGGCGTTTGTGACCGATATAGAAAAGTGGAACGAAGCGAAACCTCGTATCACTTTTCAGATCCTGTTAAACGTCGGCGACGCAGCCATGTTAGCGATCGTCGCCAAGGACGAGGTCGACCCGAAGTATTCCCTCCAGGCTGGCGCGATGCTCCTCGCGCGGCGTCGACAGCAATCGATTCTCTTGGAGGCACCGAACCTGGCGGCGCGTGGACGCAACGCCGCCTACCATGCGCTCGAAGAGTTGGGAAGGGCAGCGGCGAAGCGCATGTAGGCGCGGCGCCGCTGCCGTAGCGATCTTTGAGCTCGTCTGCTGCCGTCTCAGCGGCGGCTAGAGCCGTTTCAGCAGCTTCGTGTCGCCAGCGATGAGCGCTTCCTTCTTTGCGCGCGTCCATCCTTTGAGTTGTGGCTCGCGCTTTATCGCTTCTGATCGCGTCGGGTGGGTCTCGCAATGGACCAACCGAACGGGGCGACGCGCAGCCGTGAAGGCAGCGTGAAATCCTTCTTTGTGTCTCTGCACACGAAGCTCGATGTCGCTCGTCTCACCGATATAGAGGGATCGTCCGCGCAGCGAAGAATGTAGACCCACCACACCGCGACGACGATGACATCGTCAGTAATCGATTGGAAGAGCCACGTTCCTCATGTGGTCACGAGTGAGTAGGCGGGTAGGGCCGCGAAGCGGCCATGAGCGAGGGCCAGGCGGCCCTTCGACTCGCCCTGAGCTCTGAGGCTCGCTCAGGGCACGATTGGAGGCGGCGGGAGTCGAACACGGAATTGAAGATTTTTCGGCAGTTTTTCAACTCTTTGACGGTGCGCGAGTTGTGGTCGCAACCTGTTGACGTGCTGCCGCTTGGATCGATCTCGTGAGTCTGCTCTCGTCCCCTCGATTGCTCGCAAATCCACCTGATTCGTGGAGACATGTTGGAGGCGGCGGGAACGGCAGGCGGCGGGACCAGAACTCTCCCCCGCCACTGCCGCCTCTTTCGATCCGAAAAGGCGCGGGTCAGTGTGTGGCGAGGCTGCGGGCGCGGATCCCGACGTCTCCAACCGTCACCGGGCTCTATCGAACCTGGGATCGGCCGGACGTAGAAAGTTTGTAGTGGATTTACCCACCAACCAGCTCGGGCCGCGCTGGAGGCAGAGGCTCAGGTAAGAACGGTTCTCCGGCAACCGGACAGCCTCGCGTTTGCACAGTTCACGTCCTAAGTTGCGCGCTGCAAACGTGTTCGCCTTGCGGCACACCTTCAATCTGCCCTAGGCTCTGTGGGACATGGAGGCGCCGATGAAATCGAGATGGTTGGCCGTCCTACTTGCGTCGATGTTGATGGGTGCAGTCGTGGGCGAGCGGCTCACCTCTGCGAGGCAGGGAGCATCGATTGGAGCAAAATCGCAGAGACCTGATCCGCCGTCGCAACAACCACCAGGCAAAAAACCAATCGAAAAATCGCAGAGGCCTGATCCGCCGCCGCAACAACCACCAAGCACAAAACCAATCGAACTGAAGCCGTCGCAGCCGTGCCCACAAGGGCCAGACCCTGTAACGGTGGGACCATCACAAATAGATCCGAGGCCACTGGAGCGGCCTTTGCCGCTGCTGATCGTTCGTGGCACACGCGATGGAACCCTTTCAAGAGTCCGTGCCTTGCTGGAGCAATATCAATTCAGCGAGACCGGGTTTGACCTTGATCGCGGCGAACTACGAGCTAGGCGTCCAGACACGACCAAGAATGGCGCTCATGACGATGTCCTTATCTGGATCGATGGCCAAGCGGGTGAGTCCGGTCGGCTTCGGTTGTACGTCGATCAGGCTCGATATGAGCTCGTTCAGGGGAAAACGACGGAGGATCAACGCCTGAAGCAGAGTGAGGCGGAGATTCAGCAGCGGTTCGGCGCACTTCGGGGCGCCTTGAGGAATCTACCGGACGAAGGAGTCAAGCGATGACGACGCGCGCGGTGAGAGCCCTTCTCGCGTGTTCCGTGATCGGCGTGTTCTTGTTGATTACGGCAGTGATGGCCTTGTATCCACTCTTTACGCCCGCGAATGTGGCGACGGCGGATTACGCTGACTTCTTTACCAAGATTGCCAGTGTGTACAGCGGGATCGTAGGGGTTATCGTTGGCTACTACTTTGCGCGGGCGGAAGAGCGTAAGCAGCCCCCATCGGAGTGATTGCCGTTGGACGCGAACGACTGACTTTGCACTACAAATCTCGAATCGCCCCTTCGATCAGCCGGCCGCAGAAAGTTTGTCGTGGACTTGCCAGCCAACCAACTCGGGCCGGTTTGGGGAAGAAGGGAATCGGTTAGGGATCCGTTTCACCGTTTACCCCGTCTACACTGAGGGCCAGCAGCCGTTCCTGCGGGCCGAGGGCGAAGGGGACTTCGAGCACCTAGCATTCAGCCAGTATCTGCCGCTAACTACTACGGATCGATCGCACCCTCTATAGCGACTCTCCGCGTACAATCGAGCAAGAGGTACATGCGGTGAGGACGCTCGATCGCATCACGCAAAGACCCGAGCTGTTGGCCGGACGCGCCACGATCCGCGGTCTTCGCATCTCGGTGGCACACGTGGTCAACCTCGTGGCCAATGGAATGACCCCTGCGCAGATCGTCGAGGAGCTGCCGGACCTCCAAGAGGAGGACGTTCGCCAGGCACTTGCCTACGCTGCCGCACTCGCCCAGGACGAACTGCACCCGCTCCGCGCGTGACGCATGCGGTTTCTCGCCTGTCACGAACAGCGGCTAATCTGTTCGACATGGAAAACCGTCTTTCGTTCGACAAGATCCACATCATCGAGTGGTTGTGGAAGCTTGACCCCGCCACCGGAAACCCAGATCGGCGGACGGGCCAGGAGATTTACCGTGAATTGAATGGAATCCTTGCGGCGACCGGCTCGCGCATCGTGACGGCGGCCAGTCCGTCGGCTGCGTAGTGATAGCGGCTATCGATCGTGTTCAACCAGACCAGTACGGCGAGCGCCAGCAGCGCTCCAGCGAAAGCTTGCCGCCGCGGAGCAGCGAGGCGCAATTGCAAACGCCGCTGAAAGCGCGGCTGCAACGCGGCCGGTCGCACCGGACGCAAGCCGCTTCGTTAGAATGGACTTCAGCGCTGACCGCAGGCGTGTTACATGGGACGACTCCTGCATTTACTCGCCGCCGGATCTCTCGTCGCAAGTCTTGCGTCAGCGACGCTGGCTGTGGCGGTTCAGCCAGCTACCTTCAAAAAGGCTGATCTTGGGCAACGGTTTCTGTTGCAAGTCAGCTTTGAAGAGCAAGGTGGTCGGGAGGATTTCAGAACGAGCCGCAGCCGAGTTGTTACGTTCCGCCGCCAGGGCGCGGTCGTGCAAATGCTCGACGTGTCCGACTCAGGCGCCAGCACACGCATGCCCGTCCTGGCGACCATTCCCATACGCAGCGAAACCGATACCATGCTCGACGTCGATCTGAACGAGGGGTTCGACACGGTGTCCTCCGAGGAAGACCGAACGGGTGAAGACTATTACGGACGGGTTGACAGGCACGATGACACGGGATTCCATCTGCTTGACCGGAAGGCTGTTTCCGTCGCCTACCACGACGCGATGCTTGTGTTCGACCAGCAAGCCCGGACCGACGACGGCCAGCGAATCGTCGTTCACTACTATTTGAGTCCGTACAATCCGGCTCCCAACTTTCACGCGTTCGAGATGAAGAACCTCAAACGGTTCGGTTTCTACGAAACGTATCCCCAATGGCGCTCGGGCCACTCGGTTCTCTACGCCATGAAGTTCGACGCCCACGAACCGATCGTGTTCGCGCTGTCGTCCACCATTCCGGAGAGTCGTCGGTCCGCTGTGCGCGATGGTGTGTTGTATTGGAACCGAGCGTTCGGCAGACCATTGATTACGGTGATCGATGCGCCTCGGTCCGTTCGGGCGCCGAGTCCGGACCACAACGTCATTCAGTGGGCGCCCTCCGGCGACTACGCTTCCACCTCATATATCCAGAGTGACCCGCTGACTGGGCAAATCCTTCACGCGCACATCTTCGTGCTCCCGGAGACGATGATGAACGGAGATCTGGCGCAACAGAACGATCACCTCAGGTACATCGTGGCGCACGAAATCGGCCATGCGCTCGGCCTGCGGCACAATTTCGCGCCCGGCGATGCGACCACCGTGATGGGCTATTTCAAGCGGCCGCGGATTCTGCAAATCGGTCGGGATATCCGGGTGGGCGCACCCGCGCTCCCGTACGACAGCGCAGTCGTACGGCACGTGTATCTCGGCGCGCTGCTCGACGTCGACACGCTGCCTCCGTTCTGTACGGATAGCCACGAAGGATGCTTGCCGTTTCGTCCCATGCCGAAAGAATCCGAGGGCATGCGGGGCGCTCCTGCTGACGGTCAGACTCAGGGGCGATGATGATCGAATCTGGGTTCGCCTCCTCAATCACTTCTGAAATTGTTTCGGCGAGCGGCGATCAACATGGGCATTCAAGGCTGTTGAGAAACTCGGACTGAAGCTGGAGTCACGCCGCACTGCCATCGACACGATTGTCGTTGACAAAATCGATCGGGTCCCGACTGAGAACTGAGTCGGTACCCGAATAATCAAATTGGAGTCAGAGGTGCAGCCCCAGTATCGCTGAGAGATTGCCGGTACCGGGACCGCGACAGTCGACATGGGGCCACGGCTCATCGTCGTGTCGGTCACAGACCAACCCTGATCGCAGTGACAGATCATCAACGCTCGTCATCGGCGGCAGCGATGATCTTCTCAGTCTCGATAATTGCCTGCTCCGCCGCCCCCCCGAGTTGAGTACTCGCTTTTCCCGAGCTCCCAGCCTTCGCGCTGCAGCAGCACGAGGAGCCGGCGGTAGCCGATCCACGACGACCTGTTTCAACTTGCGATTCTCGTCGAGCAGCGATCACAGTTCGCGCAGCCCTGCACGCCGCGTCCGGCAAACTGCTTCTTCCGGCGATAGCCCGTTTGGCAGATTATACAAAAACTTATATACTGAGGACACCGAAGGATGCCGGACACGGCGCTAATCTGGCTCGGCAGCTCGAAGGCTGATCTTCGGGCATTTGCTGCTCTCGCACGGCGGCTCGCCGGCTTCCAGTTGCGCCGTGTGCAGCAGGGATTGGATCCAGACGACTGGAAGTCGATGCAGGCGGTTGGCCCTGGAGTCCGGGAAATCCGGATTCACGTCGGCGGCGCTCACCGGGTGTTCTACGTGGCGACACGACCTGAGGCAGTCTACGTCCTGCACGCGTTTGAGAAAAAGACGCAGAAGACGAGTGCCCATGATCTGCGGATCGGCCGCGATCGTTTCCGTGTACTAAAGAAGTTGGAGCAGCAGCATGGCAAAGAAAAGCGCGGTTAGGGTTACGCCGTCCACGGGCAACGTGTTCCGGGATCTCGGGTTCTCGAAGGAGGAATCCGAGCATCTTCTAGTCCGGGCTGACCTGTTGATTCAGGTCCAGAAGACCATCACGTCGAGACGGTTTACACAGGCCGAGGCCGCAAAAGTACTTCAGGTCACCCAGCCTCGCGTAAGCGACCTGCTGCGTGGTCGCATTGACCTTTTCAGCACTGATGCATTGATCGACATGCTGGCGAGGCTGGGCGTGGGCGTGCGGTTGGTCGTCAAGTCGGCGAGGGCGAACAGGGTCGCGTGACCGTTGCAGACAGCACCAGCACGGCTTGAAGGAAGCGCTCCTACTTGCGTCGGAACCGATTTACCAATTCTCACAGCGGCAAATCGATCTTGTTCGGGAACAGGACCAACGTGCTCTTGAAGATCTTCTTGAGGACACGCGGCGCCCGCGGCGACGTAACGGGTCATTGGTCGATGTTGCCACGGCATTGGGCAATGGCAACAGCTCGTTCAGGATGTCACCCGATGAACCCTCCAGCCACTGACGATGACTGCGTTTGCAGATCTTGCGCATCACGCCCAGCCTTTCGCGTCGGCTTCCGTCGCAGGATCTACGTGGTAATCATCGCAGCGCCAGTAGTACACAACGCCATGATCAGGCGCGAAGCCGGGCGTTCACATCCTGCGCCACACGTTCTGCTCGCATCTGGCGATGCGGGGAGCACCGGCGAGAGCGATCCAGGAGCTCGCTGGGCACCAGGACCTGACGACAACGCAGCGGTACATGCATCTCACGCCGGCTGCGCTCGAGTCGGCGATCAGGTTGCTCGATGGGCCGCCTAAAGGCGGCCCCCACGATCGACACGGCCGTGGAGAAATGATGGAGGCGGCGGGAAATCGGGCCTGAGTTTCCGATTTCCTTCGAGAAAGTGGCTTGCCAACCGAAGCGCGTTAACTGACCGAGCAACCTTCGCCTGGATCACGCGCGAAGGTTGGTGGAGGCGGCGGGAGTCGAACCCGCGTCCGAAAGCACGTCGTCGTGGGACTCTACATGCGTGTCCGCTTCTGAGTTTTCGTGCCCGGCGTGTGGAAGCAGCGAAGTACCGCCAGGCCTTAGCCTCGGAAAAATCTCGCGGCCACGCGCCGAGGCGCCGCGTGGCCACCAGCCTGTTTAATGGCGTTCGGCCCCCAACCACCAGGCGAGGTCAAGGCGAACGTCACTGCTTAATTAAGCAGCGAGAGCGTACTGATTGTCCGCAGTTAACGGATGTCCCATCGGATTAACGAGTCAATGGAGCTCGGCATGCATCCCGCGATTTCTTGCCCCCGTCGAAGCCAAATTCGCCCCCTCGAGGTGAATCGCGCTTGCCTATTGTACTAGACGCCTCTTGGTCCGGCTAAAGCCGGACACTACGAGAACCCGTGCGTCGTTCCGATAAGCGATCGGAATGACCCGCAGTGCGGTGAATGTCCGCGCAGAACTGAGACAAGCGGTACCGGTCGACGAGGCCACCTCGTCTGCAGCCGCATCTCGTCACGCGGGCTATCTGTTTCATCCGATCACCGATTTCCTCCTCGCGGGCGGTGGATCGATGCTGGTCGCGGTGCCGGTGTTCTGGCTGATCCGCGATAAGGCTGCAGTGCATCCGACCGCGCTGACGATCGGACTGGTGCTCTCGATCCTCATCAACTACCCGCATTTCGCCCATTCCTATCAACTGCTCTACTCGGGCATCGGCGCGCGCATCTTCGGCTCGAGTACGCCCACGAAAGTACGTCTCAAGTACATCTGGGCGGGATTCGTCGCTCCCGCGTTGATCGGCGCCTTTCTGATCGGCACGTATGTGTCCGGCAACGCACGGTTGTTGGCGTTTGCCGCCAACGCGTTCTGGTTCACGACCGGCTGGCACTACGTGAAGCAGGGCTACGGCGTCATCACCGTACTCTCAGCAATCCGACGAATCTACTTTTCGAACGTCGAGAAGAAGCTTCTGCTCGCGAACGGGTACACCGTCTGGATCTACTCATGGATGGCGCTCAACGTGGGGCTTCACGAGACGACCTTCTATGGCGTGGCGTACTTCACGCTGCCGCTGCCCCCCGCGCTGTTGACGGTCGGCTACTTCGCTGCACTGCTGACCACTGCCGCCGTCGCCGGCGCCCTGCTCTACCGCGTCCTGATGCGGAAGCAGCCGGTATCGTGGAATGGCGTCATCGGCTACGTCTGCTCGCTGTATCTGTGGGTGATCGCGTTCAACGCCGATCCGATCTTCACGATCTTCGTGCCAGCGTTCCACTCGCTGCAGTACCTGCTGTTCGTGTGGCGCTACCAGTTGAACAAAGCGTCGGCCGAGGCCAGCGCCGACGGAACCGCATCATCAATCGGGATGACTGGAATCGAAAAATCGAGTCCGGCGATGCGACTCGCGAACTTCGTGCTCGTCGGCGTCGTGCTCGGCATCATCGGATTTGGCGCGCTGCCCGCGCTGTTCCAGGCGAGCCTCGCTCCAGATGCCGCGCTGTGGGGGCCCACGGTGTTCGCATTCATCTTCGTGGTGTGGATCAACCTCCACCACTACTTCATCGACAACGTCATCTGGCGGCGCGACAACGAAGACGTCCGCCGCTTCCTCTTCGCGGCGAAGTAACGACGAGCGCGCGGCGGGTCCGCATCGAAGACCCGCCGTCTAGATGAAGAGCGCCCTCGGATGAATGGGCTCAGGATGCGGGATCTTTCTGCCGCGTCTTGACGATGCCGCCCATCAGTCCCAAACCGAGGATCACGAGCGCGCCGGCAACGATCCATACCTGACTGACGCCGAGCCGTTGCGCTCCGTACGCGAGCCCAGCCACGACGAGGAGAGTCCCGATCACGTAGACAACAAAGTTGGTCATCTCATGCAGTCCTCGGCACGAGATCGCTGCAAGAGATCCGCCACCAGCGATGCCACGGCAGTGCGACGGTCCGCGCCGCACCTCGAGCGCACAATCGGCAGAACCTACTCATCCCTTGAAGGATTGCAGTAGGAACCACGTGTGCCGATTAGCGCAGAGAGCCCTCTCGGCCTGGCCCGACGTCCGGGCCAGTCACAAGGTCTGCGGATGCAACAGCAGGTAGCCATCATCAGCGACGAGATGCTGCGAAATGCGGCGCTCGTGCTCACCACAACCGGCGACGACTTCTTTCCGGCCGTCGTCGCTGAAATGGCCTCGGTGTTTGCCGCCGACATCGCCATGATCGGCGAATTCACCACGACCGATCATGTGCGGGCCGTGGCGATCTGGCGCGACGGAGTCCCGTCGACATTCGACGATTTCCCGCGAACCGGCACGCCGTTCGAACGGCTCGCACCCGACCAGACGATCTGTCATCACGCCGGCGCCCACCGCCTGTGCCCTGCCGATCCACTGATCGCGTCGGTCCAGGGCGAGGGCTACGTGGTGGTTCCCCTTGTCGGCGGCAACGGCGACGTCATCGGCATGATGTCGGCCATCACGCGTCGTCCGCTGCCCGACGGCCCGCCCGCGATCCCCTTCCTGCAGTTGATCGCCGGCCGCGTCGCCGCCGAGCTCGAGCGTGCCCGCACGCAGCGAGAGCTGCAGAAGAACGAGCGCTACCTGAAACAAGTGCAGCGCGTCGAGGCGATCGGCTGGCTCGCCGGCAACATCGCGCACGACTTCAACAACCTGCTGATGATCGTGATCGGATACGCGGAGATCCTCCAGGATCGCGCCGAGGCGCAGGAACTGTCCGAGCTGCTGGCAGCCGCCAGACGCGCCAGCACGCTGACCAAACAGCTGCTGGCCTTCGGTCGACGACAGGTCATGCAGGTGCAGCGCGTCGATCTCAATCGCGTCGTTGCGCAAGTGCTGCCGATGCTCACGCGCGTGATGAGCGCACAAGTGCGGGTCATCACGTCGCTCGACCCCGCGCTCCCAAGCGTCGAAGTCGATCCGGGTCAGCTCGAACAGGTGGTCGTGAACCTCGCGATCAATGCGCGCGACGCGATGCCCGAAGGCGGCACGCTGCATATCGACACTGCGGTCGTCGATGTGGCGCACCCGCACTTCCAGATGGGGCCGGGGCGATACATCCGACTCTGCGTGCGCGACAGCGGCGTCGGCATGCCTCCCGATGTGCTGTCGCAGATCTTCGAGCCCTTCTTCACCACGAAGGGAAGCCGCGGCACCGGACTCGGACTCTCGAGCGTCTACGGCATCGTCAAGCAGAGCGGCGGCTTCATCTGGTGCGACAGCGCGCCCGGCAAGGGAACCACGTTTTCGATCTACTTGCGGCCGGTCGACGGCACGGCGGACGGCGACCTGCCCGCCCCGGCCCACGAGCGTGCCCGCGGCGGTGAAGAGCGCATCCTCGTCGTCGACGATGAACCGGCGGTGCGCAAGCTGCTCGCACGAATTCTGCGCGCCCGCGGCTACGATGTCTTCGAAACTGAAGATGGGCCATCCGCGCTCGCGTTCATGAGCGGCATCGATCGCCAGATGGACCTGGTCGTCACCGACGTGCTCATGCCGAAGATGAGCGGCACGCAGCTGGCCAAAGAAATCCAGGCACGGTGGCCGTCGATCAAGATCCTGCTGGTATCGGGCTACCCGCGCGGCGACAGGGATCGTCCCCCCGCCATCGACGCCACCCTTCCGATGCTGGGGAAGCCCTTTACGCCCACGAACATCGAAAACGCTGTACGCGGGCTGCTCGACTCGAGACGCTGACGCAGAAGTGCAGACTGCTGATTGCAGAATGCAGATTCATTGATCAAATGAAGAGTTCGGACTGCTGGATACTGCGCAATTGACCCTTATTCAGCAATCTGCACCCAGCAATGAGACAATGAATCTGCACTAGCACTCATCTTTCTGCATTGCATGCGTCAGTGACCCCCCGGCTTCCGATTACACGCGCCTCGGCCGCGGTCGTCGCGCTCTTCCTGCTCGCGCTGCCGCTGCTGCCCTTCGCCCAGGACAACGGGGCGCCCTACACGCTGCTCTCGCGCGACGCCCGTCGATCGATCCCGATCGTCGTCAACGGCGGTCGCGAGCTCATCGCCTTGGACGACGTGGCGGCCCTCTTCTCATTGACGGTGCGCGGCGACTCGCTGGCAGGCGGCTTCACGATCACGTATCGCGGGCGCACGATCATCGCCTCGGCCGACCAGCCGATGGCGTCGGTAGAAGGGAAGGTCGTGGCGCTCCCCTCTCCTGTTGTGCAGGTCGGCCGGCGATGGCTGGTGCCAGTGGAATTCCTGTCGCGCGCGCTCAGTCCCATCTACGACCAGCGGATCACGCTGCGGCCGGCGGCGCGCCTCGTGATCCTGGGCGATCTTCGCGTGCCTCGGCTCGCGGCTCGGATCGACGCCGCCGGTCCTCCGACGCGTGCGACGTTCCTCGTCACGCCAGCCGCCCGTGTCACCGCCACCACTGAAAGCGGACGAGTGGTACTGCGCGTCGAGGCCGATGCCCTCGAGGCCACACTGCCGCCGAGTGCCACCGGATTGATCGAGAACATTCGCCTGGGGGATCAATCCGACACGGTGATCGTCGCGCTGACGCGCGGTGCCGGCACACCTCGCGTGCAGATGGTCACTGCCGACAACGCGACGCGCGTCATCGTCGAGATTCCGCCGGGTGTCGCTCCGCAGACACCGGGCGCGCCGGGCACCGAGACGCCCGCGCCTGCACCGGTTTCCATCCGTACGCCGCAGACCATCGTCATCGATCCAGGCCACGGCGGCGAGGATGTCGGGGTGCGCGGCGCGGGCGGCTTGGAGGAGAAGCAACTCACCCTCGACGTGGCGCGGCGGGTGCGGTCGCTGATCGAGTCGAGGCTCGGTCTTCGCGTGATCATGACGCGGGACGATGACAAGCTGGTGACGCTCGACGAACGCGCGGCGACGGCCAACAATAACAAAGCGTCGTTGTTGGTCAGCCTGCACGCCAACGGATCACCGTCGGCGACACCCGCCGGCGCCGAGGTGTTCTACGACAGACTCGATCGCGAGGGCGAAGCGGCCAAGAAGGCCGCCGCGGCGCAAGCGATCGCGCTGCCGATCATCGGCGGCGGGACGCGCCGTATCGAGATCATCCCGTGGGATCTGGCGCAGGCCGCGCATGTGGAAGCCTCGGACGTGCTCGCAGGCGTCTTGGAAGAGGAACTACGTAAAGTCGTTCCGATGAGTGCGCGTCCCCGTCAGCAGGCTCCGATGCGCTTGCTGTCCGCGGCCAACATGCCGGCCGCGGTGGTGGAGATGGCCTATCTCACGAACGGCAAGCAGGAGAAGGACGCCGGCACCGATGCGTTCAAGAACAACGTGGCCCAGGCGATCGTCAACGCCATCGCCCGTTTCCGCTCGATGACCGAGGACCGCGAAACGCCGTGACCAGAAAGCGCTGGATTCTCGTCGCTGTTGGCAGCGCGCTCGCGCTGGTGGCGGCCGTGTGGGCCATCAATGCATTCGGCTCCAAACCTGCTCCGGCAGCTCCAGCAACCACCGCGGCATCGACCCCCACCGAGACGGCGCACATCACCGCCACACTCTTCTACGCCTCGTCTGATGGACAATCGCTCGTTGGCGTGAAGCGGGATGTACCGCTCGCGAGCGGCGTCGTCGAACAGGGGCGGCAGATTCTGCTCACGGAACTGCAGGCAGCGCCGCAGCCATACATCAAGGTCATTCCCGAGGGCACTGCCCTGCGCGCGTTCTATGTCACCGATCGCGGCGATGCGTTCGTGGATCTGAGCCCCGAAGTATCGCGCGCACATCCTGGCGGCTCGCTCAACGAGTTGATGACCGTCTACGCGCTCGTCAACGCCGTGACCACCAACCTTCCCGCCGTGCAGAGCGTGCAGATTCTCGTCGACGGCAAAGAGGTCGATGCGATTGCCGGACACGTCGACATCCGACGCCCGCTTACCCGCGACACGTCACTGGTCAGAGAACGGGATACAACTCAAGACTCAAAACTCAAAACGCAAAAACCATGACGGCCCTGCGTCCTTTTGGGTGTTTTGTCTTCCTTTGAGTTTTGAGTTTTGAGTTTTGAATTACAGTAGACGTCCTATATGCGCGCCGACGGCCGTCTGCCCGAACAACTGCGACCCACACGTATAACGCCCAACTACCTGATCCATGCTGAAGGATCCGTGCTCGTCGAAGCCGGCAAGACGAAAGTGATCTGCACGGCGAGCGTCGAGGATCGTGTGCCGCCGTTCAGGCGCAACACGGGCAAGGGCTGGGTCACCGCCGAGTACGGCATGCTGCCTCGCGCCACGACCACGCGCACGCAGCGCGAGGCCTCGGCAGGCAAGGTCGGCGGCCGCACACAGGAGATCCAGCGGCTCATCGGCCGTTCGCTGCGAGCGGTTACACGACTCGAGGAACTCGGCGAGCGCACGATCACGCTCGACTGCGATGTGATTCAGGCCGACGGCGGCACTCGCACCGCGTCGATCTCGGGTGCATTCGTCGCCCTCGTCCTTGCTGTGAGCAAGATGCGCGAGCAGGATCTGATCCGAACCATGCCGATCACCGACTTCGTCGCGGCCACCAGCGTCGGCATCGTTGGCGGCGAACCGATGCTCGACCTCGCCTACACCGAGGACTCGAAGGCGGACGTCGACATGAACGTCGTCAAGACCGGCTCGGGGCTCTACATCGAGCTGCAGGGTACGGCGGAGGCGTTGCCATTTGGACGCGAAGGACTCAATCGTCTGCTCGATCTCGCCGACACCGGCGTGCGCCAGTTGATCGCCCTGCAACGGGGCCTCGTGGGCCAGTATCTCGAGAAGGTGAAGCCCACGTCGTAGAGGCGGGTCTTGAGACCCGCCTGTCATCATGCGCCTGCTCGTCGCCACCACCAATCGAGACAAGCTGCGCGAGATCCGATCGCTGCTGTCAGATACCGCCATCGAGCTGCTCACGCTGCACGATCTGGCAACGATCGCCGAACCCGAGGAAACCGGAGCGACGTTTGCCGACAACGCACGACTGAAGGCCCACCACTACGCCGCCGCCTCCGGGCTCATGACGGTGGCCGAAGATTCCGGACTCGTCATCGATGCGCTCGACGGCGATCCGGGCGTTCGCTCGGCGCGCTTTCTGCGGCCCGATGCGTCCTATCCGGAGCGATTCGCCGAGATCTTCCGGCGGCTGGCGGAGCGCCCCGATCGCGGCCGCGGCGCACGATTCGTCTGCGCGGTGACCGTTGTCGACGGGGAACGCATTCTGTATGAAACCGTCGGCACCGTTGAAGGCGAGATCGCCGATCGGCCTCGAGGTGATCGCGGATTCGGATACGACCCGATCTTCTACTACCCACCGTATCGCACGACATTGGCCGACGTGGGCGAGAGCGCCAAGCTCGCTGTCGCCCATCGCGGCCAGGCGTTTCGCGCTCTCGCCTCATGGTTGCGCGCGAAACGGGGTGAGGAGTAGCCCCCGCTCACCGATCAGGATTCACCGAAGATGTTGCACGTTGGACCACGCAAAACGTATCAAAGCCGTCAACAACGAGACACGCAGCGCGTCGATTTGGGACACGTCAAAGGCCTCTGAGAGGCAGCTTTCTCGGCCCGCGAGAACGTCTGGGTTTTTCAGTTCAGACGATCACCGATCCGTCATCAACGAGGCGCGCATCCGTGCGCGTGATCATGCGAGCGTGAGCATCGCGCTGACAACGACGTCTCATATGCGACGTTGGCGTCGACGTTGCTCTGCTTTCCGGCATGTCGGATTCTGTATCAAGTTCGCGGAGATGGTTGGGGCGAGTGGCCGCAGTGGCGATCGTTGTCGCGATTGCGCAGCCAGCGTTCGCAAAGCCTCACTCTCGCAAACTCGATCGAGCGCTGGCGCGCGTCGCCGAGAGCGGTGGCCACCAAGCGCGTGTGATCGTTCGCTTTCGGCCCGGACAGGAGAGCGCCGTCACGGATGCGCTGCGTCGCTCGAACGCGTCGTTCCGCTATCGGCACGCCTCGATCTCCGCGCTGACGGTCGATGTCGATGCCGGTGACCTCGACACGATCGCCGATCTCGACGGCGTTGAATCGGTTTCGTACGACGCGCCGGTCGATGCCTTGGACACAACGGCCACGATTCCCAACACCGACGGCGATGGCCTGCGCGCTGCGGTTGGCGTCGTCAACACCGGTTTCTCCGGCAAGGGCGTCGGCGTGGCGGTCATCGATTCTGGCATCAGCCCGCTGCCTGAGTTCAATCGCCGAATCAAGGCGTTCTACGACTTCACGCGGGGCGGTATTGCGACGTCGCCGTTCGACGACTACGGTCACGGCACGCACGTCGCCGGCCTTCTCGGTGGCGGCTACCCCGGCGGTGGGGACCAGGTAGGCGTGGCTGCGAGCGTCTCGTTGATCGTCATGAAGGTACTCGACGCACACGGCCGCGGCACCACCAGCGACGTGATCAACGCGATCGACTTCGCGATCGCGAAGAAGACCGCGCTCGGCATCAACATCATCAACCTTTCGCTCGGCCACGTGCCATACGAGTCCGCGACCACGGATCCACTCGTGCAGGCGGTCGACCGGGCGTCGGCGGCGGGCATCATCGTCGTCGTGGCAGCCGGTAACGCGGGTGTCAACCCAAGTACCGGCCAGCCCGGCTACGGCGGCGTCCTCTCGCCGGGAAATGCCCGCTCGGCGATCACCGTCGGCTCCGAGCACAGCATGGGCACGCAGACGCGCGGCGACGACATCGTCGGCGCGTACAGCTCGCGCGGACCGACGTGGTACGACAGCTACGCGAAGCCCGACGTCGTTGCGCCTGGCCATCGTCTTCTGGCGCCCGTCTCCACGACGAGCCAATTGCTGATCGAGAATCCGGCGCTCAAGCTCGTCGTGTGGCATGGGCCGACCTACTTGTCGCTCACCGGAACGAGCATGTCGGCCGCGGTGGTGTCGGGCACGGTCGCACTCATGCTCGAAGCGAATCGCGCGACGTTCGGCTCGACAGCCACGCTGACGCCAAATGCGGTGAAGGCGATGCTGCAGTTCAGCGCGATCCCGCTGCGGGATCCGTCTGGAATCCTCTACGACCAGATGACGCAGGGCACCGGCTCGTTGAACGGCGACGGGGCGATGAAGCTCGCGCGCGCGGTCAATCCGTCCACTCCGGTCGGCTCGTATTGGCTGACGATGGGCGTGGCGCCGGTCAGCACCATTGCCAACCTCGCGCAGCCGTGGGCGCAGAACATCATCTGGGGCGACAACATCGTCTGGGGCGACACGGTCTACACGAACATACCCGCCTGGAGCACGAACGTCGTCTGGGGCGAGAACGTGGTGTGGGGCGAGAACCTGGTCTGGGGCGACAACATCGTCTGGGGCGAGAACATCGTTTGGAGCACCAACATCATCTGGAGCACGAATATCGTTTGGGGCGAGAACGTGGTGTGGGGGGAAAACCTGGTCTGGGGTGAGAACGTCGTGTGGGGTGAAAGTCGCGACGAAAACGTCATCTGGGGCGAGTCGACGGTCGACTCGATACGTTAAGCCGTCTTTTGTCACTAAAGGTTACGACCATGAGTAGGACCGCTATTTACGACCTGCGCGTGCGCCGCAAGGTCATTTGGGACTGAGAGCCGTATAAGCCATGACCGCTGCGGTACTCACGGGAATGCCTGCCAAGCTGCGCGACTGGTTGTCGCGAGGGCATCGGTCGGCGCAGGGAGACGGCTCCGCGGCTACGAGCCTGGACCATCTTCCGGTCGCCGCCAGTGTCTTCGTTGTCGCCGTCGTTGCCGCAGGCTTTGCCGTGCTGATCCTGCAGGGGCCACGGTCTGTGAAGAACCCGACGCAGTTCCTGGTGTTGCTGGGGGCATCGGTGCTCGCCTCGAGCCTGCGCCTGAGGCTCCCGCTCGGCACGAGCGCATCGAACCTGTCGATTTCCTACAGCGTGGACTTTGCGGCGCTGTTGTTGATCGGCCGGGAGATGACGATGCTCGTCGCCGGCGCGAGCGCGTGCGCACAGTCGGTCTTCGGGACCAATCGACGCAATCCGATCTTCCGCATTCTGTTCAACTCGTCTGCGCTCGTGCTCACGGTGCAAGCCGCGGGCATGGCGTTCACCAATTTCGGTGGCCGTCCAGGAACGTTCGAGTTCCAACAGATTGCCAAGCCGCTCGTGGCGAGCGCCCTGGCGTACTATCTGGTGAACACCTTCATCGTCGCCACCGCGGTCAGTCTCGCCGCGCGCCAGTCGATCTGGAAGGTGTGGCAGACCAACTTCCTGTGGACCGCACCGAGCTACTTCGTCGGCGCCGGTGCCGCGGTGGCCGGCGTGGTGTTGTGGGAAACGAGCCAGTGGTGGTTGCTCCCGCTCGCGGCCGCACCGGTCTATCTGACGTTCCGCTCGTATCGCATGTACGTCGATCGGATCGCCGCGGAGAAGCGCCACAAGGAAGAAGTGCTTCGACTCCATCGCGATACCCTGGCCGCGCTGGAAGCCGCACGCCGCTCCGAGCAGCGCTACGCCCTGGCGGCGGCCGGATCGAACGACGGTCTGTGGGACTGGGACATTCCCAACGATGCGCTCTATTGCTCCGAACGCTGGAAGCTGATGGTCGGCCTCGCCGCTGATGCCGACGTGTCGACCTTCGATCAGTGGCTGCAGCGTGCGCACGAAGAGGATCGCATCGGCCTCGTACAGAACCTCCGCTCCCATCTCGACGGCGAGTGCGCGCAGTTCGAGTGCGAGTACCGCATGGACGACGCACGCGGCGGCGTTCGCTGGGTGTTGTGCCGCGGTATCGCGGTGCGCGACGACACCGGACGTCCGGTGCGCATGGCGGGCTCGCAGACCGACATCACCGAGCAGCG
>Ga0075423_10001390_pt1 | contig 21200 bp, 10 predicted proteins | sample SoiMethybrSBSTD2_FD_80114 | JGI IMG/M metagenome (GOLD analysis project Ga0075423, IMG submission 80114) | Bulk soil microbial communities from a Populus tree surrounding site in Tennessee, USA - Soil MetaG P. TD hybrid SBSTD2 | ecosystem: Environmental > Terrestrial > Soil > Tree plantation...
CACCAACAGGCATGGTGACGAGCCACACCACCGCTGCAACCATCAACCGCCGCCTGATGCCGCGCATATGAAACTCCTGTCGGCAGGGAGCCATGTAGCGCGGAGGCTTCAGCCTCCGCGAGTGCCCGTACCCCACGGCAGATGATACGTAGTTCTTGTTCGTCCTGCATCGCGGAAATCGCGTGCTTATTCCAAGCGCGCGGCGATGACGGCACGAAAACCAGCCGCAATCCACTCGTTGCGCTCGTGGCACGGTTCGCGCACCCGGATTTAAAATGAGCGCATGGCCGGGAGCGATCCGATGACGCCATCCTCGCGGGGCGTGAAGCTCACCTACGACGACTTCGTGCAGTTTCCCGATGATGGGCTACGGCACGAGTTGATCGACGGGGAGCACTATGTGACGCCCTCGCCAAACACGAAACATCAAAGTGTTTCAATTAACCTGACCGTGTTGATTGGCAGCTGGCTCGAGCGCAATCCCATCGGCCGTCTCTTTCACGCGCCCTTCGACGTTGTCTTCTCGACGTACGACGTTGTGGAACCGGACCTCTTGTACCTCTCCAATGAGCGGGCGTCCGATGCGCTGACGCCGCTGCACGTTCGTGGCGTGCCCGAATTAGTCGTTGAGATCGGGTCACCCGGCACGCGCAGGCGGGATGAAACGATCAAGCGACGACTCTACGACAGAACCGGCGTGTCGGAGTACTGGATAGTGGATCCTGAGATCGACACGATTCGCGTCTATCGCCGAGAGGCTAAGACGTTCGCTCGTGTTGTCGAACTTTCAGCTGAAGCCAGAGACGTACTTACGACATCACTCCTACCCGGTCTCGAGATTCCGCTCTCACGAGTGTTCAGAGCATAGTCTCCTGCTGCGGCGGGTCTTGAGACCCGCCGATCCGAATTTCCCGGAGCCTCGCTATTGCCGTCGGTACCAGATGATGTCATCGCTGTCGTCGGGACGGTCCGAATAGATCACTTTGCTGTCGCCGATGGCGTGCAGAGGGGTTGTCGGCAGCTCGACGAGGACACTGTTCGAGAGCAGGAAGCCGCCTGGTCGCAGCATCGCCGCGATGTTGGCGAGCGCCAGCGACTGCTCGAAAACGCCGTAGTAAACGAGGATGTTGGTCGCAACGATCAGATCGAAACGTTCATCGTCGGGCAACGGCGCGAGCCGTTCGAGCACGATGTTCAGGTCGCGCGCATCGACGGACGAAACCACGTCGGGTCGGACGCGGACCGCGCGAACCTCGACACCGTCGGGAGCCGCGGGTGAGCCAGTTGTTGGTTCGCCGGTCCGACTGCCGAACGCCCTCCAGAACCCAATCAGATCGGCGCGCCATCGACTCTCCAGATCGCGCGGCAGCACGATCGCGTAGGGCTCGCCCGTACCCGCGCGCCTGCGCGCGGCTTGCAGGTGAAGGTTGACTCTCGGACTGAGGTCGAAGGTCGTGAGACGGAGATCATATGTGTCCGCCAATCCGAGGCGGCGCAGTGAATCTATGACGGAGAACGGCTGCGTTGTCTGCTGTGGGTAGAAATCGTAGCCCTCGGCCTTATCCGTAAAGTCGAGACCAGGTCCGATGATGCCAACGCGGCGCACCGAGCCAGAGCCGATCATCCCTGTCGACGCCAGTGTCTCGAGCGCCTGCTCGATGGCGAAGTCCGGCCGGATCGAGGTATCGGAGGAGAGCCCGCGAGCGCGGTACAGACTCGATCGCACGGCGAACTCGGGCCCATTCGGTTTCGATCTCACTGTCTGAATCTCGCGCGCATAGCCATCGATCTCTCCAGCCACGCGCTCGAGAAGGTCGACGAAATAGCTCCGCGCGTGCTCTCGACCGGTTGGAGTCATCGGGTCGATGCCGCGCCGCGCGATGACCTCACGGACGAACTGGAGTCGCTCGTTCATCCCAGGTGCGGCGATGCCGGCGATCAGATCTGTCGTCCGCCCGCGCACGATCTCGGCGGCGCGCTGCCGGTCGCCAGTCCTCGCGTTGTCATTCAGCGCGCGTGGCAGTTTCGTGAACGTCGTCCCGAAGAGAAGAAAGTTGACGATCGAGTCTTCGTCGCCGCGCTGCAGCCGCGCCCGGATCTCGAGGTCGCGGCGGGACACCCACTCGCGCCATTTCGATTCGAGCTCCGATGACGGTTGGGCCGCGAGCTCGGCCGGCAAGCTCGCCGCGAGTCGCTCGAGGATCGGCTTCGCATCCGAGTACGAAATCGGAGCCGCGGCGGCTGTGCGCTCAGCTTGAATGGCCGACGGGCTGAGGCCGGTAAGCGGGGTAAGGCCCACGAATACCGCAAGAAAGGGCCGGCAGACAGCCGACGGGATCACGCGTGAATTGTAGCGTTGAGTCATCGGGCTGCGTGGTACCATCCGCCAGATTCATAACGTTCTCCTGCAGGAGACCTTGCCATGCGTCATCGCTTACTTACGTTCCTCGCCGCGGCGATCGTCGGCGCGGCGAGCCTACTTCCGGCGACCACAGCCGCTGGACAGTCGCAAGGAAGTGCTTCGGCGTCTCGCACCACTGATGCGAAAGGCTGGAAAGCGGGTCGTACCGCGTGGGGCGACCCGGATCTCGCGGGCATCTACTCGAACAGCGACGAGAGCGGAATCCCATTCGAGCGTCCCGCTCAATTCGAGGGACGTCGTCTCGAGGACATCACGGCGAAGGAATTGGAGGATCTCCGGGTGGCGCGACGAGGTAACACCGCCGCGAACTCCGTGGCCGAGGATCGTCCGGTGGATCGCGAGGTCTTCTGGGAAAACCTGAATGCGGTGAACAGTCGCGCCTGGCTCGTCGTGGATCCAACCGACGGAAAGATTCCGCCGCAGACGCCGGAAGCGCGAAGCCGCGCGGCGGCTCGGGCCGAAGCGCGAAAGAAGAGCGGCCGCGGACCCGCCGATGCCCCCGAGGATCGCAGCTTGTACGATCGGTGCATCTCGCGCGGATTGCCGGGATCGATGATGCCGGCGATTTACGGAAGCTCGTACGAGATCGTCCAGGGGCCGAACTACGTGGCGATTGTGTACGAGATGGTCCATGAGACTCGAGTGATTCCTCTCGACGGCCAACCGCACGTCGGCAAGGACGTCAGGACGTACATGGGCGACGCGCGCGGACGCTGGGAAGGCGATACGCTGGTCGTCGAAACAACCAACTTCAAAGACCAGATTGCGTATCGAAACGCAAATGGCGAAAACCTGAGGTTGATCGAACGCTTCACGGCAACTGGTCCGGCTACCGTGGAATGGTCGGTTACCGTCGACGATCCGACGACATGGACGAAGCCGTGGACCTTTGCGATGAACCTGACCAAGAAGGATGCAACGCAGCGGCCGTTCGAATACGCCTGTCACGAAGGCAACTACGGCTTGCGGAACATTCTCAGCGCGGCGCGCGCGGAAGAGAAGGCTAAGCAGGCGGCGCAGCCCGCCAGCGATAGCCGATGATCTTTCGCCGTGAAGAACAGGCTGTTCATCATCGCCGCTCTCTGGCTCGGCGCTGTGGCGTGGGTATTTCCGCAGTCAGCAGTCCCGGGTGTCCCTGGTCCGCCCGCGACTCCTGCGCGGGCGCCGTCGGTGAATCCGGACACAGAGCCGCGTGCTGTGGTCGCCACGTACTGCACGTCGTGCCATAACGAGCGCCTCAAGACCGCCGGGTTAGCGCTCGATCGCATCGACGGCGACGACATCGCCGGCTCGGCTGAGATCTGGGAAAAGGTCGTTCGGAAGGTGCGTGGAGGTCTAATGCCCCCTGCGGGTGCGCGACGTCCGGATGCGCGCACCAGAGACGCTTTCGTGACGTCGATAGAAAACGACCTCGATCGCGCATGGGCTGCTCATCCCAACCCGGGACGGCCGCTGCTTCGCCGGCTGAATCGCGCGGAGTACGCCAACGCCGTCCGCGACCTTCTGGCGATGGATGTCGATGTCGCGGCGCTTCTGCCGCCGGACGATTCCGCTTACGGCTTCGACAACATTTCCGATGCGCTGAACGTGTCGCCTGCGCTGCAGGAACGCTATCTTGCCGCTGCGGAAAAGATCGGCGAGCTGGCGTTCGGCGATCCGGAGATGGGCATGATGAGTGAGACGTACCACGTCCGTGGCGACGTCTCGCAGAATCAGCACCTCGACGGGATGCCGCTCGGCACGCTCGGAGGGACGCGCATCAATCACTTCTTCCCACGCGATGGCGAGTACGTTTTCCAGACCAGGCTGTTCCGGACCAACTTCGACAACATGCGGGGTATCGAGTACCCCTATGAGTTCGAGCTCACGGTCGATGGCGCGCGCGTGCACCATGCGTCCATCGGCGGACCAGCGGACCTGGCGGCGGCATTCGAACGACCGAAGGAGACGGCCGACGCCATCGACGAGCGACTCGGCGTTCGCCTCCGCGTCAGTGCCGGACCGCACGATGTCGTGGCCGCGTTCATCGGCAGCGCTCCCACTGCGGATGCGACGAAGCTCCGCCCGTTTCTGAAGAGTGCGTTCGACACACTCGACTGGACTGGCCGGCCTCATGTCCGGATGCTGACGATCACGGGGCCGTTCAACGCGACGGGATCGGGAGACACGCCGGCGCGGCGGCGAATCTTCACTTGCCGTCCACCCACTCAACGGAACGAAGACGATTGCGCTAAACAGATCATCTCGACGCTGGCTCGTCGAGCGTTCCGTGAACCGGTCAACGAAACGGATTTGCAGCCGCTACTCGCCTATTACAAGACTGGCCGGCAGGAAGGCGGCTTCGATGTCGGCATCGAGCGCGCGCTGCAACTGATACTGGCGAGCCCGAAGTTCGTGTTCCGCGTCGAGCGCGACCCATCGAATGTCAAGCCAGGCACTGCGTACAAGGTCAACGACTTCGAGCTGGCATCGCGGTTGTCGTTCTTTCTCTGGAGCAGCGTCCCCGACGATGAACTACTGACGGAGGCAGGTGCGGGCAGGCTGAAGAATCCAGCAATGCTGGAGCGGCAGACGCGGCGCATGCTGGCCGATCCAAAGGCGCAGGCGCTGGTCAGCAACTTCGCCGGTCAATGGCTGCACTTGCGGAACCTTCGCAACGCGCAGCCGCACGCGGACGATTTTCCAGACTTCGATGACAACCTGCGGCAGGCCTTCCAGCGCGAAACGGAACTGCTCTTCGAGGCCGTCATGCGCGAAGACCGCAGCGTCATCGATCTGCTGCGTGCTGACTACACGTTCGTCAATGAGCGGCTGGCCAGGCATTACGGCATCCCGAACGTCTACGGCAGTCAGTTCCGGCGCGTTCCGGTGACCGAAGAGGGACGGAAGGGACTGCTCGGACACGGCAGCATCCTGACGCTGACGTCGCACGCAACCCGGACGTCCCCGGTGGTTCGTGGCAAATGGATCCTCGAGAACATCCTCGGTACACCGCCACCTTCGCCGCCGCCTGACGTTCCCACGCTGAAGGAAAACGAAAAGGGACAGAAGCCAAAGACGATGCGGGAGCAGATGGCGGAGCATCGAGCGAATCCGACCTGCGCCAGTTGTCACAAGATCATGGATCCGATCGGTTTCGCGCTGGAGAACTTCGATGCCGTCGGGGCCTGGCGCACCGAGGACGCCGGTGTACCGATCGACGCATCGGGTGAACTGACCGACGGGACGCACATCGATGGCGTCGTGGCACTGCGAAACGCCATCCTCGCGCGGCCTGACCTCTTTGCCGGGACGATGACTGAGAAGCTGCTCGTCTATGCCCTCGGCCGTGGCCTCGATCATCACGATATGCCGGTCGTTCGCGCCATTCTTCGTGAGGCGGCCGCGAAAGACTACCGGTTCTCATCGCTGATCCTCGGCGTCGTCGACAGCGTTCCGTTTCAGATGCGGGTAAAGATTGAGGCGCAGTAACACATCATGTTCATCACCAGGAAGTCACTGCCCAGACGCACGTTCCTGAGGGGCGTGGGTGCGACTGTCGCCCTGCCACTGCTCGATGCAATGGTGCCGGCCCTGACGGCCCAGTCGAAAACGGCTGCAAGGCCGCTGTTGCGGTTCGGCGCCGTGTTCGTGCCGAACGGCGCAATCATGGAGCAATGGATCCCATCGACTCCGGGGATCGGTTTCGAGTTCAGCCCGATCTTGAAGCCGCTGGAAGCAGTCCGCGATCAGCTCGTGGTCGTGAGCAATCTCACCAGAGCCAATCCCGGAGTCGTCGAAGGCGATCACGCGATTAGCGCTGCCGGATTCCTCACCGGCGTGTACCCGAAGAGGACGGAGGCGGAAGACGTCAGCGCCGGCGTATCCATCGATCAGCTCGTCGCAAAGCAGATCGGGCAGGAGACGCCGTTCCCGTCGCTCGAACTGGCGACTGCGGATTTCACCGGCTACATCGGCGCGTGCACCAGTGGCTTCAGCTGTGGCTACATCAACACGATCTCGTGGAGCTCGCCGACAACGCCGCAGCCGATGGAGTTCAACCCCCGTACCGTGTTCGAGCGCCTGTTCGGCCGTCCGGGCACGCCGGAGCAGCGCGATGCCCGCCGGCAGCGCAACCTGAGCGTCCTCGACGTGATCGCCAAGCAGGCCGGTGACATGCAGCGCCAACTGGGCGCACGCGATCGCACGCGTCTCGACGAATATCTGCAGAACGTTCGCGAAATCGAACGCAGAATCCAGCGTGCCGCGGCGTACAACAGCACGAACCTCACGTCCGTGGAACTGCCGGTCGGTATTCCCGAGTCGTTCGAGGAACATGTCACGTTGATGTACGAGCTCCTCGCCGTCGCTTACCAGACCGACCTGACTCGGGTCGCCACGTTCATGACCGACCGCGAGCTGAGCGCCCGTACGTACCCGCAGCTCGGCGTCAACGAGCAGCACCATACGGTGTCGCACCATGGCAACGACCCCAAGAACATCGCGCAGGTTGCCAAGATCAACACGTACCACAGCACGCTGTTCGGCCGGTTCCTCGAAAAGCTGAAGGCAACACCTGACGGTGACGGCTCGCTCCTCGATCACTCGCTCATCTTCTATGGCGGCGGGATGGGCAATCCGAATCAGCATGCGAGCGATCCGCTACCCATGGTGGCAGTCGGCGGAGGCGTCGGCAAAGGGCATCGGCATGTCCAGCTCGCGCCGCGCACACCGGTCGGCAATCTCTGGCTGACCGTCGCTCAGAAGTACGAGAGCCCGGTCGAGCGGATTGGCGAGAGCAACGGCACGATCGACTTCTTCTGAGGGAGCCGAGCATGCATGCGGTGCGACGGGACGACGGTGCGGCGTGCGACGGTCGACTGCGACGGTCCGATAGCCCGTTGCGATGGTCCTCTGTCCATCGATTCAAACGCCGGCACTTCACACCATCGGACCGGACCTGCGCACCTGGCACCGACCTTCGCACCCTCGCACCATCTCGCCCTCGCACCGCAAATCGCCCGGTGGTGAGGTACAGCCTAGCTTTCCTCGTCGCGATTTACGCCGTGGCGCTGGTGACAGCCGCCGGCAACGGCACACCGCTGATCGATGCCGTGAAATCGGGCAATCGTGAAGCGATCCGTGCGCTGCTGAAGAACAAGACCGACGTGAATGTCGCCGAAGCTGATGGTACGACGGCACTCCACTGGGCCGTGCGCGCTGACGATGTCGAGAGCGTTCAGGCGCTGCTGCGGGCAGGAGCGAAGGCCAACATCGCCAATCGCAACGGCATCACGCCGCTGTCGCTGGCTGCGCTGAATGGCACTCGCATCGTTGTCGAGGCGTTGATCGAGGCGGGTGCAGACGTGAACGCTCTGCTGCCACAGGGGCAGACGGCCTTGATGATGGCCGCGCGCGCGGGTCACGTCGATGCGATCAACACGCTGGTGTCGCGCGGCGCCGATGTGAAGGCGCGCGAGCAGGTCATGGGCGAAACGGCCGTAATCTGGGCCGCCGCCGAGAACCACCCCGATGTGATCAAGGCGTTGGTGGCGCGCGGTGCCGACGTCAACGGGCGATCGAATCCGCTGACGTTTCCGCGGGAAGAATACGGCGACGGCAAATCGGCTCGCTTGACTGTCCTGCCCAAAGGGAATTGGACGCCGCTGATGTACGCGGCCCGCCAGAATGCGAGCAGCGCTCTCAAGGCACTCGCCGAGTCGGGCGCCAATCTCAATGCCACCGATCCGGACAACATGACGGCGCTGAATCTGGCGATCATCAACGCACACTACGACGCGGCCGCGGTTCTGCTCGACCTCGGTGCCGATCCAAACATCGGTGATATCACGGGCATGACGCCGCTCTACGCCGCCGTCGACCTGAACACGTTCGCGGACACGCCGGGGCGGCCGACACCCAAGCCCTCCGGCAAGCTGGACGCGTCCGGCATCGTGAAAGCGCTGCTCGACCATGGCGCGAACCCGAACGCGATCCTGAGTGCGCCAATCCTCGTCAGGGTGCACGATCGCGGCGACGGGACACTCGGAGCCGGTGCGACGCCCCTCATGCGCGCCGCGAAGAAAGGCGACGTGGAGATGATGCGGGCGCTCCTGGCGCACGGCGCCGATCCGAGGTTGAGGACGAAGGCAGGAACCGAAGCGTTGATGTTTGCTGCTGGACTGGGCGGAGCAGGACGCTTCACCGCGTACGAGGACAAGCAGGCCACCGAGACCGACTTCATCGACGCGGCGACACTGTGCCTGGAACGCGGTGCCGACATCAACGCGTCCAGTGAGAACGGTCAGACAGCGTTGCACCTGGCAGTGACAGTCCGGTCCGAGGCGTTCATCAAGTTTCTGATCGACCGCGGCGCCAAAGTCGACACCAAGGACAAGCAGGGGCGAACGCCCATCGACGTGGCGTCGGGCGCAGGCGCGCGCGGGCGCGGGGCGGCAACCCCGGTTCGCGAGAGCGTCGTCGCGCTGCTGCGCGCGGCGATGAGCCCAACATCACCAAATTGAGCGATTGCCAGACCTCGTTCTTTAGCTAGAATCGCCCGCGAACGGACATCGAACGCTCTCAGGAGGGTCACAGTGCGCAAATCGCTGATGTCGAGCCTCGTGATCTTGGTGGTCCTAATACTTCTCCCCGCATCTGCTTTCGCTCAAAGCAACAGCAACATCGCCGGCGTCGTCAAGGACACGTCCGGCGCCGTACTTCCCGGCGTCACCGTCGAAGCCGCAAGTCCTTCATTGATCGAGAAGGTCCGGACCGTCGTCACTGACTCCGAGGGCCAGTACAAGGTAATAAACCTGGTGCCCGGCACTTACAGCGTCACGTTCACGCTGCCTGGCTTCAGCACCGTCAGGCGTGAAGGCATCCTTCTTACCGCGGCGTTCACAGCGAACGTCAGCGTCGACCTGCGCGTCGGTAACCTCGAAGAAACGATCACCGTGACCGGCGAGGCGTCGACAGTTGACGTGCAGAGCGTCGTGACGCAAAAAGTCGTCACGCGCGACGTGCTCGATGCCATCCCGACCGGCAGCAGGTCTGTCGTCAACCTTGGCGTGCTCATTCCAGGTGTGGTCGTCAACAACCAGGATGTCGGTGGCAGCGCGTTCACCTCCTCGCAGATCGCGATCCATGGCGGACGTGCCGGTGAACAGCAGCTCCTCTACGACGGCATGATGTACAACAACGGACAGGGGCGAGGTGGTCAGTACACCGCCATCGCCACCAACGACGGGACCGTCCAGGAAATCAGCCTCGAGACCGGCGGACTGGGCGCCGAGAGCGAGATGAGCGGTATCCGCACGAACGTCGTGCCGAAAGAAGGCGGCAACACGTGGAAGGGTACTGTCTCCGGCGCCTTCACCAATGATTCGCTGCAGAGTGACAACCTCACCCAGGAGTTCAAAGATCAGGGTTTGCTGACCGTCAACACCGTCCACAAGATCTACGACATCAATCCCGGGGCCGGCGGCCCGCTGGTGAAGGACAAGCTCTGGTTCTATGTGTCGGTGCGCGCCTGGTCGGCGCAGCAGTACGTCGCGGGCATGTTCTACAACAAGAGCACCGTCCCCTGGAGGTACGAGGCGGACACCTCGCAGCCGGCGCTGAACATCGAGACCAACGGCAACGAGAGCCTGCGGCTGACGTGGCAGGCAGCGGCGAAACACAAGATCAGCGGGCAGTATCAGTACGGCCAGCAGGATCGACCCTACTACGGCTACTCGCTCGGCCAGACGCTGGCGTCGCCGGAAGCGGCGTACGCCTCGAAGTCGATCCCCTCGTATCTGGGACAAGTCGGCTGGAACTCCCCCCTGACGAACCGGATCCTCATGGAAGCCGGCGCCGCGGTGGCCAACAAGAACTTTTTCACGTTCCTGCAGCCGATCGCTGGAAACAATCCGTCGTATCAGGAGTCGTCCACCGGCAACTTCTGGGGGAACAGCCGGTCGACTTACGGGCAGAATGCGAACTGGCAGATGAACACCAGGTTCTCCACGTCGTACGTGACCGGCTCACACAACGCGAAAGTCGGATTCACGTTCCAGCATCAGGAGTCGTACACGACACAGGACATCAGCAACAACGGCGTGCTCCTGACGCTGCTCAACGGCCAGCCGCGTTCGATCACCGTGTGGGCGACGCCCCTCTACCTGCGTGAGATCAACAAGGCGAACGTCGGCATCTTCGCGCAGGATCAGTGGACCGTACGAAACCTCACGCTGAACCTTGGGCTCCGGTACGACTACTTCAATTCCTACGTGCCGGAGCATGTCATGGGACCAGGGCCGAACGTGCCCACACGCAACGTCACATTCGCCCCGGTCTACAACGTGCCCAACTGGAAGGACACATCGCCGCGCCTGGGCGCGTCGTACGATCTCTTCGGCAACGGAAAGACCGCCCTGAAGTTCACTGCCGGCCGTTACCTGGAGGCACCGCTCCTCATCAGCTTCACGCGCGTCGCCAATCCGGCCAGCGCCATCACGACCAACGCCACGCGGACGTGGGCCGACCTCAACAACGATTTCCTGCCGCAGGAAAGCGAACTGGGGGCCCTGAGCAGCTCCACCTTCGGCCAGAGCGTGATCACCACACGTTACGACGATGAAGTTCCCGAGGTCAGGGGATACAACTGGGAGATATCGACGAGCGTGCAGCACGAGCTGATGACGCGTGTGGCAATGAACGTCGGGTACTTCAGACGGTGGTACGGCAACACGCGAACCACGGACAACGAGCTGATCGGACCGGAAGATCACGACCCATTCTGTGCGACGGCACCGATCGACAGCCGGCTTCCGGATGGCGGCGGCTACCAGGTGTGCGGTCTTTACAACGTCTCACGCGCGAAGTTCGGACAGGTCTCGAACGTGATGCGGCTGTCGAAGCACTACGGCGAAGACAAGGAAGTCTATGACGGCGTCGACGTGTACCTCAACGCGCGGCTGGGGAAGGGAATCGTCGTTCAGGGCGGCACGAGCACGGGACGAACGCTCACCGATCAATGTTTCGTCGTCGACTCGCCGCAGGCGCTCCTGAACTGCAGGGTAGCGCCGCCGTTTCAGACCCAGATCAAGGTGCTCGGCGTCTACCCGCTGCCGTGGGCCGGGATTCAGACGTCGGCCACCTACCAGAGCCTGCCCGGGCCTCAGATCACAGCCAGCCGCGTGTACACGAACGCTGAGGTCCGCGGCTCGCTCGGTCGCGATCTGTCTTCCGGCGTGAACGGTACTGTGACCGTCCCGCTGATCGCTCCTGGCACGATGTACGGCGATCGCATGAATCAGCTGGACTTCCGGGTTTCCAAGATCTTTAGAATGCCAGGCAATCGTCGCATCCAGGCCAACTTGGATCTGTTCAACGCGCTCAACGCGAGCTCGGTGCTCGCGCAGAACAACACGTATGGACCGTCGTGGCTCCGACCGACGACGATCATCCAGGGACGTTTGGTGAAGTTCGGGGGCCAGTTCGATTTTTGATGCACGAAGGCCACGAAGACTTAGGCCACGAAGATCACGAAGGAGGTAGCGGCGGTCTTCAGACCCGCCGCTACTTGAAATGCTCGATCGAATGAACGATGAGCGGTTGTCCCGCCGAGATCTGCTGAAGCGCGGAGTGGGGAGCGCTGTCGCCATTGCCGGCAGTCACTTCATCGCTGGCCCATCGACGACCAACGCCGCCGCGCAGGCGACCGCCTCGGGCGATGTGTCGCTCGTGAACGGCAAGTTCGTGGATGGTCGCGGTGAGGTGGGCACGACGCTGACGATCCGGAACGGCCGCATTGCCGCCGTCGGCAAGAGCGCTCCTCTCGCTCCGGATGCGCGCACGATCGACTTGGGTGGACGAACCGTCGTACCCGGTCTTTTCGACGGGCACGTGCACTACACGCGCGCCGGCGTCAATCCTGGCTACGAGGCGCGGCGTGTCGAGAGGGCGTTCTCGATCGCCGAATTACAGGAAGCAATCGCCGAGCGCGCCAAATCGGTGCCCCCTGGCGCGTTCATCACCTGCATCGGCGGCTGGAATTACACGCAGTTCGCGGAGGCGCGACGGCCGACCAAAGCCGAGCTCGATGCCGCGGCATCCAAACACGCGGTTTACATCTCGGGCACAGGTGGCGGAACCGGCGCCATCACCAACTCTCTCGGCGTGACGTTCTTCGAATCGAAGGGTGTCGCTGTCGACAGCCGTACGGGCGCCGTCACATCAGCGCCCGCCGCGCTCGCGGCCCTTCAGGGTGCGCAGACCCCCGACGACAAGCTGCGCGGAACCGCAGACCTCAACGCGCACGCGAACAGCCTGGGACTGACCGGCGTGATCAACGCCAGCAATCTGGACGATCAGGAATTTCCTTTGCGTCTCTGGCGGGAAGACAAGCTCACCATCCGCATGCGGCCGCTGTTTCCAGCCGATTCGCCGCAGCAGGTCGAGGCACGCGTCCTCAACAACTTCAGCCAGGGCGGCCGCGCCGTCGGTGATGACCTGTTTCGCGTCGCCGGTTTCGGTGAACGTATCGGCGGCAACGACACGATGTCGCCGCAATTCGAGCCGACGGCGCGAATGATCGCGAAGCACGGCTGGTTGCTGCAGCAACACTCGATCACGATCAAGGAGAACGACTTTCACCTCCAGGTATTTCAGTCGATCGCGCGCGAGCAGCCGATCGACAAGATGCGGTGGTCGATCATTCACCTGCAAAGCATTGACGAGGCGCGGCTGAAGACGCTGAAGGAGATGGGCGCCGGCGCCAGCGCGCAGACCTGGACCTACTTCTCGATCGGCGGTGGACCTCCATTTCGCCGCATCGTCGATTCCGGTATTCATGCCGGTGTCGGAACCGACTCGACCAATGTGTCCGCTCTCGACCCCTGGCTGTCGCTCTTCTACATGGTCACGGGTCGAAACGTCACGGGACAGATGACTAACGACGGTCAGCAGATTTCGCGGGTCGCGGCGCTGCGTCTCTACACCGAGGGAGCCGCATGGTTCTCCTTCGACGACCATCAGGTCGGTTCTTTCGTCGAAGGCAAGTACGCCGATCTGGCGGTTCTCAGCCAGGACTACCTGACGGTCCCGGATCAGATGATCCGCAAGATCGAGTCAGTGTTGACGCTCGTCGGCGGGAAGATCGTCCACGCGAGCGGCCCATTCGCGACGATCGCGCGCACGTAAAACAATCGTAGGGCGGGTCTTGCTCTGGAACGGAATCGTAGGGCGGGTCTCGCTTTGTAGACCCGCCGAGACCTCCCCCTCTCACTTGATGTTAGGATCGCGCCGGCAAGTCAACCGGACGCAGAGGAGAGCCAGCCAAGACCTCTGCCCTTGATACCCTGGCAGAACTCTTGGCTGGTTCTCTCTATCTCTTTGCGCGCTTCGCGCGCGTGGGACCGCTATGCGGGGTGAACAACGAGCTCAGAATTCGCATGGGGAGCCGCACAGCGGTCCCACGCGCCGCACGTGGATCCTGACGCTCGTGGTGCTCGCGTGTGCGCCACTCGGTGCCGCGCAACAGCCGTCCGTCACCTTCAGGGCCGAGACCAATTTCGTCGAGGTTCACGCGATCGTCACCGATGAGATGGGTGCATTCGTGCGCGACCTCACGCGAGACGACTTCGAAATCGTCGAAGACGGCAAGCCGCAGACGCCGGCGGCATTTTCGTTGATCGATCTCCCGATCGAGCGACCGTTTACCCCACCCGGTGCGACCGAGCCGGTCGAATCGGATGTGCGAGCGACCGCCCGCACCTTCGATGGCCGGATCTACGTGTTCCTGCTGGACGATCTGCACACGGCGTTCACGCGCACGAGCGCGGTGCGGGATGCCGCGAAACAGTTCATCCAACGCTACCTCGGTGCCAACGATCTCGCCGCTGTCGTCTACACCAGTGGCCGTCAGGAATCAGGACAGGAGCTGACGAGCAGCCCTCGACTGCTGAAGGCGGCGGTCGACAGGTTTCAGGGTCAGAAGCTCCCGTCCGCCGGCGCCGAGAAACTGGCCGTCCACCTCCGCCAGGTGGACAACGACGCTGTGCTCTCGGATGGGCCTCAGCAGACTCACAACAGGGATGCAGTCGAGAAAGCGGAAGCCATCAAGGACCCGTACGACGCGGAGCGGGGACTCAACGCGCGCCGGACGCTGCAGGCGGTCGAGAACGTCGCGAACTGGCTGCGCGACGTCCAGGGCCGACGCAAGGCGCTGCTGCTGTTCAGCGAAGGTCTCGATTACGACATCTACCAGCCGTTCAACCTGACAGAATCGGCGTCCGCGATCGTCTCCGAAGCGCAACACGCCGCAGCCGCCGCTCAACGCGCGAACGTGAACGTGTACGGCATCGATCCGCGAGGACTGAGCCAGTTTGGCGAGCTCGTCGACATCGGAGCGCGCTCCGACTACCCGCAGCTCGAGTACGGCACGTTCCGCGGCGCGCTTCACGAGCTGCGGCTCGCGCAGGAGAGCTTGATGTCCTTGTCCGAGGAGACCGGCGGCCTGGCTGTCGTCAATGCCGGCGATGTCGTCGGCGGCCTTGGCCGCGTCGTGCTCGACAACAGTCGCTACTACCTGCTCGGGTACTACAGCGATTCGACGAAGTGGTCGCGGAAGTTCTTGAAGATCGACATTCGAGTCAAGCGGCCTGGCCTCAGCGTCCGTGCGAGACGCGGTTTCATGCCGCCCGATTCGCGCGCCATCGCAAAGGCGCGCGAAGCCGACGTCAAAGCCGGCACCTCGCCGGCGCTGAAAGCCGCCTTGAGCAAGCCCGTACCAATCGGCGATCTTCCGGTGCGCCTGTTCGCGGCGCCCTTCAAGGGCACCGGCTTGAATGGCTCTCTGCTCCTGGCTGTCGAGATCGACGGCAGTTCACTCAGGTTCGTAGAGGGTGACGGCCGCTTCAACGAAAAAATCGAACTATCGATTGTCGCGGCGGACCAGCGCGCCCGCGTTCAGGCTGGCGATCGGCAGGAATTCAACTTGAGGCTCCAGCCGGCGACGCGCGATCGTGTCAGTCGCACTGGCATTCGCCTGCTGTCACGACTCGAGCTCCCGCCGGGGCGATATCAGATCCATGTGGGAGCGCACGAAGCCAGTGGCGGCACTCTTGGCACCGTTCCGTACGATGTCGAGATCCCCGATTACGCAAAGGCACCGTTTGAGTTGAGCGGCGTCGCTCTCACCTCCTCGAGCGCCGACTCCTTCGTCACGTCGAATCCGGATCCGTTATTGAAGGACGCGCTTCCGGCCGCGCCGATCGCGACACGCAGCTTCAGTCCCGCAGAGACGCTGACGACGTACTCCGAGTTGTATGTCGCAGCAGGCGCCGCGCGGGCGGTGACGATGATGACCTCGGTGCAGGACGCGCGATCGGGGAAGACAGTTTTTCAGGGCGAGGATCGCCGCGCGGTCGATGCCTCGACCCGCCTCACGACTCACGCGTTCAGCACACAGGTTCCACTGAAGAATCTGTCAGCGGGGAATTACATCCTGCGCGTCTCAGTTCGATCGAGCGTCGGGAGTGACGCGACTGAGCGCGTTGTTCCCTTCGACGTGCGATAGCGACGGGGAAGCCGAGGCACAAAGCGCGCGGAGAAAAGATGTAACGCGTTTTGCTTTTCCCTGCGCCCTCTGCTCCGTCCGCGCCCCTAGAACATCAACCGGAACCCAATCTGCGCCGTGCGCGTCTGCGCGGAAATCGGCTGCAGGTACTGCAGCACGTTGCTCTCGACCGTGCCGATCCCGTAGTTGTAGTTGTTGAACAGGTTGAACACTTCCGCGATCCCATCGATCGAAAAGCGTCCGCCCAACCGAATCCGCTGTTGGACGCGCACGTCGGTTCGATTCTGCGCGGGCGCGAGCAGCGAGTTTCGGGGGATGATCGACCCATCCGGTCGCAGCCGTTGGCTATTGGCGGCTCCGGTCTGCCGAAGGTCAGCGCCCCAACTGCTCGCCAACCGAAGGCCTCCAGCGAAGAAGTGGAGCCCGCTCACCTGGAAACCGCGCCCGACTTCCCAGATTCCGCTGAACACGGCTCGATGCCGCTGGTCGTCGGAGGACAAACCCCACTCACCGCCCAGATCCGGAACAGTGTAGAAAGGGACTGGCTCGAGACCGCTGAACGGCGGCGTGTCGGCGTTCCAGAGGCCCGAGAGCGTATAGGTGGCCGACCCCTGCCAATGATTGGCGAATCGCTTCTGGAACCCGGTCTGCAACGCGTGATAGCCCGAGCGCGCGAGGTGCGTGTTCATCGAGACGACGCCCCAATCGGGATAGGGCCGCAGGGCACGGTTCGACGAGGGATTGTTCGTGCCTGTCGCCGGGTTATAAGTCAGGTTGATGTTTTCGACGACATCCTTTTCATCCCGCCCCTGGGTGTACACGTAGTCGGCTTCGAAGGACATGGTGTTGCCAAGCTGGCGCTGAAAGCCGATCGACGTCTGAAAAGTGCGTGGCAGGTTCACGAATTCGACCGGCCCCACGAACTCCTGCAGATCGCGAATCAGGCATCCGGGCAGGTTGCCGTTGTTGTAACAGAACCGCCGCAGCGCCTGGTCGTATGTCGGTAACGGCTGGCCATTGGTCGGGTTGGCCGCGAAATCCGCACGACCATCGTTGGCGTACTGAATCACGACGATCTGAGCGTTCCCGGTCGCAAACGACTGATCGGCGCCGAGCGCATCCCCGTAGTACAACCCCGTGCCGCCGCGTATGACCGTCCGTTCGCCCAACTTCCACGCAAACCCTACCCGCGGTTGGAAGTTGTCCAGTTCGTCGGGACGTCCCGCCTCCTGGAACGGCGGCACCGCGATGTCATTCGCGAACGCGTTGAACGCACCGTCCCAACGAAGCCCGAGATTCAACGTCAGGTTGTCCGAGATCTGCCAATCATCCTGGGCCCACAGCCCGGCTTTCTGCGAAACCATGTGGACGTCGAAGTCGCCAAGGCCGATGCTGTAGGTGCTCACGAGCGGTGAAATCGCGGCAAGGTTCCACGTGTCGGCGTTGAACGCATCGGGGAAGAGCACCGGCAGCGGAGTCGGCACCAGCGATCCGGGAAGACCAGGCCGAGGTCCCCGCTGGTTGGCAGCGACCGTCCCCATGCACTGCCGGCAGTTTGCCTGAATTTGATGGCGACGCAGGAACTCGCCACCGGCGCGCATGTCGTGACGGCCTTTCGCGTCGTACGAGTACGAGAAGTCGTCGCGGACGCTCCAGACATCCTGGTCCTGGTGCCGCGGGTGGAACTGGTTGCCAGCAATCTGGAAGCCCGTGAACGTAATGCGCGGAGAGCCGGTGTTGATGCCATTGGCGCTCTGCCAGTGATTCGACCAGGTCGTCAGGTTGTGGTTCTCGAGGTTGAAGAATGCGTAGCCGACTTTGACCTCATTGAGCGCGTGATTGTTCAGCACCTGCGTCAAATCGCCGAGCACCTCGTTGTTGTGTTCAGAGGTCGTATTCGTCGCGGCGGGATGCTGCACGTTACCGAGCCCGAACGGCTCCCAGAGCCGGCCTGCCGAGACCTTCCCCATCAGTCGAGTGTCGGTGGAGAGCTGATAGTCCAGGCGAACGCCACCCAGCTTCTTGTTGTTCACGCCCTCGAGATCGACGTTGAATTCCGGATACGGCGTGTTCCAGATGCTGGTCCGCGGCTCTCGCTCGTACTCGTAGTTGACGAAGTAGTGCAGCTTGTCCTGGACGAGTGGGCCGCCGACCGTCGTACTGTACTGCTGGTTGTCGATCGGCTCGACACGGCCCAGCACCGGGTTGTATGCATTGAACTTGCTGTTGCGGAAGTTACCGCGCAAGGAACCACTGAGGCGGTTGGTCCCCGACTTGCTGATGGCGTTGACCTGCACTCCGGACGATCGGCCCTGAGTCGCGTCGAACCGGTTCGAGAGGAACTGAAATTCCGCGATTGAATCCTGGCTGTATCGCGGCTGCCCTCCCGTCCCGATGTCGGCTGATACCTGTTGGCCGTCCATGTTGAGTTGAAATTCTCTGGCCTCGCCCCCGTTTCTGTCGGGCAGTGGCGTCGTCGCGTTCACCGCGAGCGTCTTGCTTCCCGGCGCCAGCAGCGCGAGCCCCATCCAGTTACGCCCGTTGACCGGGAGTTCCTGGACCTGACGCGGATCGACATTGCCGCCGAGACTCGACGTGGCGACATTGAGCAACGGCGATTCAGCGCTGACCGTCACGGTCTCGACGGCAGTCGCTTCCAACATCGGCAAGTTGACCGTCATCACTTGTCCGACGCGTAGTTCCAGGCCCTCCCGAGTGACGGCCCGGAATCCCTGGAGCTCCGCGGTCAACGTGTAGACGCCGGCGCGCGCGGCCACTCGATACACACCCCGCTCGTCGGTCACGGCCATGAACTTGTTGCCACTGGCCTGGTGCACCGCCGTGATAGTCACTCCGGGAAGTACAGCTCCGGTGAGATCGGTCACCGTACCGCTCAGTACAGCTTCCTGGGCAAACGCGATTGCCGGGATTGCTGCGAGAAGTACTGCGACCACGAACAGCCGCCCGAGTAGTCGTAACGTCATGGAGTCCTCCGTGAGAATCCCCGCGTACGAGCTGCTTCTCCCGGCCCCCGGGAGTTACTTCAACCGACAGGACTGATATGGGAGTTCCTGGACCTGCGAGAAGCTAGCCCAGTCAGGGGATCGGCGTCAACTGGTTTGCCATCTCCGATTCCCGGTTGACAGCAGGGCTTGGCTGGGTGGCGAGGCCCGAGAATTATGAACTCAAAGTTCAGATAGAACACATCTCGCCTTAACGATGGGAGCGCGCAAATTCCTTATCGTCTCAGCGAGGTGAAGGAATGCGCGCATTGCTTAGAGTCATAGGGCTGCTTGCTCTATCGAGTCTGGCGCCAGCGAGTGTGTTGGCCCAGACCACGCTTGCCGGTGCCATCAGGGACAACACGGGGGCCGTACTCCCCGGTGTGACTGTTGAAGCAGCAAGCCCCGCGCTGATCGAGAAGGTCCGCACCGCCGTTACCGATGGCGCCGGCCGGTATCGCATAGAAAATCTCCAGCCTGGTACTTACACCGTCACGTTCAGTCTCACCGGGTTCACGACGGTCAGGCGCGAAAACCAGATCGTGAGCGGATCCGGCGTCATCACCGTGGACGCCGAGCTACGAGTCGGCGGCGTTCAGGAAACGGTTACGGTCACGGCCCCGACACCAGTCGTCGATGTGCAGAGCACGAAGCGCGAGGTCACGCTCGACAACGAGACCATGCGAGCGCTTCCGAGCGTCCGCAGCTACAGCTACCTGCTCAACACCGTGCCGGGAGTCGTGTCGAACAACAACAACGTCAACACGGGCCCGGTGTTCGCGATCTTCCCGGTGCATGGCGGCCGCGGCGTCGAGTCACGTTTGACGGTGGACGGCCTCAACATCAGCAACCCGCCAGGCGGCAACCAGCCGCCCAACTTCACTGCCGACATCGGCAACGCCGCGGAGGTGACGATGACCACCTCGGGAGGCCTCGGCGAGTTGGAAACGGCCGGCCTCACCATGAACATCGTGCCGAAGCAGGGCGGAAACCAGATGTCTGGCCTGCTCTTCGTTTCCGGTTTCTCTGAAGGGATGCAGTCGGACAATTTCACCAGCGAACTGAAAGCACGCGGTGCCACCCAACCGAACCCCGTGTACCACGTGTACGACGTCAACACCGCGGTCGGTGGTCCTGTCGTGAAAGATAAGTTGTGGTACTACGTGAGCCTCCGCTGGCAGGGACAGCGGCAGAATACGTTGAACGTCTATTACAACCAGAACGAAGGTGATCCGAACTCGTTCGCCTATGCGCCCGATTTGAACAGGCCTGCGTTCTCGGACCGCACGTGGGAGAACTACACCCCGCGCGTCACCTGGCAGGTGTCGCCGCGCAACAAGGTCACGTTCTCGTGGGACGAACAGCCGGTCTGCCGCAACTGTTCGGGCACGACGTCGCTGACGGGCTCGCCAAACTTTATCTTTCCGACCTCGCCGGAAGCCGATGGCCACGGAGAGTTCAGCCCGCAGCGCGTGCAGCAGGCGCGGTGGAACTCTCCACTCACCAATAGACTCATACTCGAAGCCGGCTACGGCACGACGTACTACCAGTGGGGTGGTCGTGAGCTCGATCCCAACCCGACCCAGGACCTGGTGCAGGTGGTGAATTTCACGCAAACCATCACGCCAGACGTCACGTCGGCTATGCGTTACAGATCGCAGAACTGGTTGAACAACAAGACACGCGGTTCCACGTGGCAGGCCTCGGCCTCCTACATCACCGGCTCACACAGCGCCAAGTTCGGCTACCAGGGCAACTACTGGAGCGACGACCGCGAAATGCATGTCAACAGCCAGAGCCTGGGATACCAGGCGATCTCGCTTCCCGGGATCGACTTCTTCCCGCTCTCGATTCAGGAGTACATCAATCCGTACATCGTGAACGCGCGGGCGATGCAGACGTCGTTCTATGCACAGGATCAGTGGACCATCGACCGCCTGACCGTCCAGGGGGCGCTCCGCTACGACCACCCGTGGAGCTGGTTCCCGGAGCAGACCGAACCGGCGGGACGATTCTTCCCCGGCGCCACGTTCGCGCGCACCGATGGCGTGACGGGCTACAACGACATCACGCCGCGGATGGGCGCCTCCTACGACCTCTTCGGCAACGGCAGGACAGCGATCAAGGTCAGCTTCGGGAAGTACCTGGAGGGCGCCAGCGTCAGCAATCTTGCGTATAACTCCAATCCGGCGCTGCGAATACCATTCGGTGGCGGGCTGTGCTCGGGCTTCGG
>Ga0075423_10001391_pt1 | contig 21189 bp, 19 predicted proteins | sample SoiMethybrSBSTD2_FD_80114 | JGI IMG/M metagenome (GOLD analysis project Ga0075423, IMG submission 80114) | Bulk soil microbial communities from a Populus tree surrounding site in Tennessee, USA - Soil MetaG P. TD hybrid SBSTD2 | ecosystem: Environmental > Terrestrial > Soil > Tree plantation...
ACGCGATCGGCCACGGCGCGCTGAAACGCCGTCGCAAATTCGCTCACCAGCTCACGGTCGTCGGCGTCGCGCGGCGTCATTGGCGCCTGCAGTTTCCAGTAGCGATCGACACTCGGTCCACGCCCGATGCCGGCAGCGAGCGTATGCGCGGCGGGCAGCCTCGACACGTCTGCGAACATCGTTCGAGTTGGGTCCATGGCAAGGCTGAAGAGCAACAGGTCGCCAACCGAGCGATCATCGAGACGGTCCGAGACCAGCGGATGACGTCGGACACTTCGCAACACGTTGCTGACGATGAGCGTGGCGCCTCGCTGAGCGATGTAGAACGGCATGACGCCGAAGTGATCGCGGGCACCGAGAAGTGTCTTCCGCTCTGCGTCCCAGATGCAGAACGCGAAGTCGCCGAGCAGGTGGCCGACGCACTCATTGCCCCATTTCCGATAGGCGAGTGCGATCAGCTCGATGTCCGCAATGCTGCAATCGTCCTTGCTGCGGCACTCGACTGACGAGCGGAGCGCGTCGCGATCGTCGAGCCTGCCCGTGAACAGCACAGCGAGCGGTCCCTGCACCAGCAGCGATCGATCCGCCTCGGCCGCGGACGCGCCGTCACGCCGATAGAACGGTGCGCTTGCCAGCGCGATGGGACCGTCGGTCCACACCTGCGACTCGGAACCACACGGCGGCACGTCGAGCATCGTCCGCAGCAGACCGGCATCGACCGGCGCGCCGTCGACATTGAATATCGCCACCAGCCCCGACACGACTCGGAGAGTAACATGTGGGCGATATGAGCAGCGATGTGCTGCAGTTCCACGCGTTCTGTTTGACCGACACCGGCACCCGTCTCGATCAGTACGCACGCGCGATCGCTCGGGTCGTTTGCCCCGGCGATGTGGTTGTCGATCTCGGCGCCGGCACAGGAATCTTGTCGTTCCTCGCGTGTGCGGCCGGCGCGGAGCGCGTCTACGCGATCGAGGCGAGCGAGGCAATTGCCTATGGAGAGGCATTGGCGGCAAGCGCGGGATGGGCCGATCGCGTCCGCTTCATCAACGAGCCTTCATCGCAGGTGACCCTGTCCGAACGCGCAGACGTCATCGTTGCCGACATTCACGACACGTTTGGGCTGCAGGCCGGCGGCCTCGGCGCGGTCATCGATGTGCGCAATCGATTGCTGAAGCCGGGCGGCCGCTTGATTCCATGGAGCCTCGACCTGTTCGTGGCTCCCATTGAAGCGCACGACGTCTATCGACGATCGGTCGACCTGTGGCGCCAGCGCATCCACGGGATCGATCTCTCGCCGCTTCGAAGTCTCGCCGTCAATCAGAAGCATCCCGCCAGATTCGACAGCCGTCAGCTGATCGCACCACCCGCTGCCTTGTCGACCGTCGCACTCGCAACGATCGACGTTCCGCAGGCCCAGGGGAGCGCTCGGATGACAGTGGCACGCGGCGGCACGGTACACGGTATCTGCGGTTCGTTCGTGACGACACTGGCTGATGGAGTCACGATCGGAAACCTGCCTGGCGATTCGGGCACGACGAACTTCGCGCAGGCGTTCTTCCCTATCGATACTCCCGTCGCGGTCGCTGCTGGTGACGAGATCTCGATTGCGGTCGATTCGTTCGATTCGATTCAACTGCGTTGGCAGATGAAGGTCGAGCCTCATGGGGGCGGCGCCGCCAGGTGCTTCGACCACTCGACGTTCCACTCAACGCCGATGAGACCCGGCGCGCTCGACAAGCGCGCGGACACCTATCGTCCGACGCTCACCGCACGCGGCGCCATGGAGCGCGAGCTGCTCGGGAAGTTCGATGGCGCATCGCCTGCCGCCGACCTCGAGCGATGGCTACTTCAACGATTCGGCACGCAGCTCCCCTCAGCCCGCGAAGCCGCAGCCTTTCTGAAAAGCACGATTGAGCGCTGCGGTTGACCGGCGGGGCTTCCGCCTCCGCCAAGGCTTCGGCGAGACTGCCTCTACTTCTTGCGCGTGTCTTTCTCGTTCTCGAGGCAGATGAACTCCATCAGCTCGGTGTCGGGAAGCAGCGTCACGTCGATCGACGCGCCCCACGGCCGCGTGTATGCCTTCGCATCGTCGATCGTGACGCCGATGTTCATGTGGCCGAAGTCCTTCCGTAGCAGCTTCGTCGTCACATGCAGCGCCTCGGTGGACGGCTTGCCCAATTGATCGAGCCAGACCTTGCCGTTGAAACCGCGGCTCTCGATGACGAGCGTGTCGCCATCCCACGCCGCGGTCGAGTAGCCATGCCATGTGGGTGTGACATCGGGGCTCGGGACGAATTGACGTCCGTCCATGAACGCCTGCCACCACAGGTTGAACGCCTCGTGCACGAAGAACACGATCTTCGGCGTCTGGATGATGCGCCACGGCGCCGGCGCCAGCAGCACCTTCGGCACACCTTGTGGCAGACAGTTCGCGTCGGGTTCGTCCTTCCAGTGCACACCAGCCGCGCGTTCGTCGTACAGCGCCTTGGCCCACGGCTGGAACGGCGCCTCCTCTTTGCTGTCCTTGGTGAGGTTGCGCAAGTAGCCCGTCGGCGCATTCCAGATGCCGGAGAGGTCGGGCTTCCCATCCGGCAGACGAGGCACGGGCGCCGAGAGATTTGGTTTGCCGTCAGCAGTGCGCGGGACCGATGGCGGCGGAACGTTGGTCCATTGCGCGAGGGCAGGCGAACACCAGACGAGCGTCAGGATTGCGATCGTCGACCATCTCTTCACGTCAGCCTCCCTTCGAGAGACAGGTACTCTACTACTGGGCGCGCGCTTCGCGCGCGTAAGGCTGCGCCTTCCGCGCAGTAGGGCGCCGTCCTTCGGACACCGTCGGGCCGGCGCTTCGCGCCGGTAGGGCGGACGCCTTCGAGGTCCGTCGGGCGCGTCCGCCTTCGCCTTCGGCTTCGGCGAGACGCGTAGGGTAATCTAGTTTTCTCGCGATGCATCGCGTACTCGAGCCGGAGCTTATGGACGACGACGCCCAGGCGCGCGCGTACGCGAAGGCCGACTTCAGCGTGTCGAACCAGATGTTCGTGGACGGCTTCGTTCGCGACTATCCCACTCACCTCGGCACCATCGTCGATCTCGGGTGTGGCCCCGGCGACATCGACATTCGTCTTGCGCACGCCGCGCCGTATGCCAACGTGACCGCGGTCGATGGATCGCGGCCGATGCTGGCGATTGCCGAACGCGCCCTTCGCGCCGCCGGCCTCGAGTCGCGAATCGCGACGCTCAATGGAATGTTGCCCGGCCTCCCGCTCGAGGCGCATGCGTTCGATGCGGTGCTCTCAAAAGATCTGCTGCACCATTTGCCCGATCCGGGTGTCTTGTGGAGCGAGATTGGTCGCTTGGGGAGAGACGGCGCTGCTGTGTACGTGATGGATCTGGTGCGACCCGCGACTCGCGATGCCGCGCAGCACATCGTCGACACCGTAGCACCACACGAAGATCCAATCCTTCGAGAGGACTTTCTCAAATCGCTGTGTGCGGCATTCACGGTCGATGAGGTTGCCGACCAGCTTCGTACTGCGGGACTCGATCTTCGCGTCGCCCAGGTCAGCGATCGTCACATGTCGATCAAAGGTTTGTTGAAATAGTCTTTCCGACGAACTCACCGTATGCGACCACGGCACGTTGGAGTTCGCGCTTCTGCGATGGAGTGAGCGCACGGCGCAACTTCATCTCCAGGCGCACGCCCCCCTTGGTTGCAGTCGGCTTCCAGGTACCGAGAAACTGGCCGTCGATCACGACTTGATGCGTGTAGGCATCCTGGGCAGAGAGCTGCGCGGCTCCAACGAGGTCTCGATCTTTGTACGCGATCAGATACTCGTCGAAGTTCGGCAGGAGATGTGCGCGCGGTTTGGGGTCAGACCCCCGTACACCTCGACTCAAGGGGTTGAGTCGACCCGTAGCGGGGTCTGACCCCATCCAATACTCGCGATCATCGACGCGTTCGCTGGTCAGGGCCGGTTTTGCGAGTGCGATCCCTTCTTTCACGTCGCGCATCGTCAGCCCTGACCACCAGGAGAAATCGCGCAGCGTGGCCGGCCCGTGGCTCGCGAAGTAACGTCTCGTCAATTCGGCAAGCGACTCCTCGCGCGTCCACGACCGCGCGCTGGGCACTCGCGAGTCGAATCTGGCGTAGGTGTGCTGCCGGCCGCGAAGGGCGCCGCTGCACATGACCCTGTTGATCTCGACGTCGACGGTGAGCACCCCGAGTCTCGGACCGCTGGCGGTGATCCCGCCGCGACGTAGCGCCTCGGCCAACTCGGCACGCGTCAGGTGCGCACCGTCACCGAGTACGCGGCCGAGGATCGTTCGTGCGCGCGACAGCGTTCGCGCGTCGAGCTCGAACTGACGGCAGGCGTGCGCGAGGCTTTGCTGCACGCGCGGCGCCGTGAGCGTGAGCATCCAGCCGATGTCGGCCGGCGTCACGAAATGCCACGTCGGCCGAAGAACGTGCGTTCGAAGAATCGTGCCGGCGCTGAACGCGCGATCGATTGCGTCGTTGGTCACCCCTGAGCGAAGTCGAAGGGCCTGCCCTGAGCGTAGTCGAAGGGCCCATTTCGCTGCCGGAAAGTCCTGCGACTGCACGGCGCCCAGCCAGGCGACGACATCCGCCGGGTCGCGCAGGTCGGACTGAAGCAGCTTTTGATTGATGAGACGATGACGGACTAGTCGCTCCACGCCCCTCGCAACTCGTGAAAGGGCATCTCGGCTTCCGATCGAATTCCGGGAATGTCGACCCAGGCGTGAGCGGTCAATCGCTCCGCTCGGCGGACACCGAAGCGGATGGCAGCGCGCACGCCGCGGCGATGAAGCAGCACGCTGAGCACCAGACTCTCACGTAGACAAGTACCTTGCAGCGAGAAGAGACGGTACGGAGCGGCCGCGAAGCGCGCGAGGCGATCGACATCGAACGCCGCCGGATCGGCGTGGCGATGCGATCGGAACGCAGAGTCGATCGCACGACAGATCCTCGACAGCGATACGAGGCGGAGCGCGATCTCCACGATCAGCGCGACGACGAACGATTCACACAACGTGACGTAATCGCGCCGGTTCCATCGGCGACAGCGGTCCAGCCACGCGTACATCACTGAAGATCTCCAGACTCGACAATCAGGAGGCCCTTCTCGGATAGCTCGCCGATCAGCCTTTGCACATCGGCGCGCAGCGTCTCCGCGCTCACGTCGTATTCGTCGACGAGCGTGGCGCACACGTCATCGACTCCGCGCGACTGCATCAAAAGCTGCCACACCCGAGAACCAACGGCATCGAGCCCGTAGTACATGCCGGACTGCAGGTTCAACAGAACGACTTCCCCGGCAAGCTCGCGGTAGATGACGGAAGGGTTGATCGCGACGTGCGGCACGTCGAGACACTAACACGGTTCAGGGGTCAGCGTTCCTGTGCCGGTTCAGTGTTCGGCGCCTGCGGCGCCATGTTGCGCACGAACGCGCCTTCGAACTCGGGCCACTGAAGCAGCTTCGCGCGGGCGGCGTTGGCTTGTTCTGCGGCGTGATACGGTCCGATGCGGACGAAATGCAGCAGACCCTGCTCACCGGCGTTGCCCGCCATCTGATATGCGGGCAGGCCGGACTGGGTGAGCCGATCGACGAGAGCGCCCGCGCGATCCGAGCGCGAGAACGCGGCTACCTGCACGATCCATGCATCAGCGGTCGCGCTGCCGGTTGGAATCGCCGCGCTCGCGGCCGCGGCACCGTTTCCGGCCACCACCTTCGAGCCCGGAGCCGCCGGCGACGCCGGTGCAGGCGCAGTTGCCTGCGGCCGCGCGGGTTGCACTTGGCTGTTAGCCGCGCGCCCGCGCTGCAGATAGAACACCGCGCCACCTGCGATCACGATGACGGCCATGCCGACGAGCGGCAACAGGAGCATGCGCAGGAAACGGAAGCGCGCCTTGCGACGGCTTCGCTCTGCGGCCACGCGCGATTTCCATGAAGGCGCCGCCGCCACGCCAGTCGTGTGATCCTCGCGCGGATGCTCCTGCTCGTGCCGAATGGTCGGCGTGAGATCGAGCAGAGAGTGCAGATCGTATTCGCCTGTCGTCGACGCCACAGGCGCCGGCTTGACGTTCGGAGCCGGTGCCGCGGCGGGCATCGCGGTCAATTCGTCGAACGCGTTCGGCACCGCGGGTGCGGGCGGCAGTACTGCCGGTGCCGGCGTGGTCCGCACATCTGCCATGAGCGGCGCGCTCACGAGTCGAAGATCCTGCATCGCCTTGGCGACCATCGCCGGGCTGATGACGGTGATCTGCTCCGCATGTCCGCGCGACAGAGCCCGATCGCACACCAGATTGATGACGCGTGGAACGCCGGCCGACGTCTTGTAGATCAGATCGAGAGCGGCAGGCGAGAACGACACGCGGTCTTTCGTGCCGCCGGCCAGCGCAAGACGATGACCGACATAGCCGCTGACGTCTTCGCGCGTGAGTGGCTTCAGCTCGCAGCGAGTGGTGACCCGCTGTTCGATGTGCCGCATGTGATACTGCTTCAGATGCGTCTCGAGATCGGGTTGACCCACCAGCACGATCTGCAGGAGACGACGGCCCGCCTCGAGCTCTGACAGCGCCCGGATTTCGTCGAGCAACGGTCCGCTGAGATGCTGCGCCTCGTCGATCACGAGCACCGCAAACGCATCCACCGACTCGAGCGACGTGAGGAACTCGTACAGCTGGTAACTCATGTCGGGGCGCGACGCGCCCGAGAGTCGGCCCTGCCGCAGATCGTTCACCGACACCTCGCCGAAATCGACGAGGAGCATGCGCAGCAGATCTTCGCGCGACAGGAACGGATCGGGCACGAACGTCGTGAACGTCTTGCGATCGAGCTGATACAACGCCGCCCGGCACAGCGTCGTCTTGCCCGTGCCCATCTCGCCGGTGACGACGATGATGCCCTCGCGACGCCGGATCGCGGAGAGCAGTTCGTCGAGCGCCTCGGCGTGTCCGGGCGCCGTGTACATCACACGCGGATCGGTCGACAGCGAGAACGGCTTGGTCTTGAGGCCGTAGTGAGGCTCGTAGGTCAGCGCGCCCGCGTTGGCCGCAGAGTGCGGCCCAGGCTCGGCGACACTCGCGCCGGACGGTTTGTTATCCGGTGAGTAGCCCTTCCACTGGCTCATGCGTAGCATCTATCGGCCTTGGTGGTCTGGCATGACAGCCTTGTAGCCGTAAACCCCGGCATTCTCGGCGGTTTTCCTGCATTGCCGCGCAATTCTGCGTCCTGTTCCGGCCCCCCGCGGGGACCGATAACGCTTCCACGGGAACCTCCTCGACGAGGTCCCCCTGACGATGCCAACGAGCGACGGGCTGCGGTCTACGCGGGACGGAGGTCACCCGATGATGCGGGTGCGTCCGGCGGAGATCCATCTGCGCGATCGCCTCAGCGTCTTCTATCGCTATCGCTATCTCGCCGCGCTCGCCTTCATCGCCGTCTTTGCTGGCGCCGCGTTTTACGCCTACACACAAACGCCGCTCTATCGCGCCAGTGCGCGTCTCCTCATCGAGCTCGAAGACGAACGCTCGCTGACGATGGAAGGCGTGGGGACGTCCAATCCCCCGAGCGCGTATCAGGATCCCGAGCCGTACTTCCAGACGCAATACCGCATCCTCACGGGACGCGAGCTCGCCAAGAGCGTCGTCGACGCACTGGGCCCGAAGCAGCTGCGCGAACTGGGTGCATCGCGGGATGCGCAGATCGCTGCGCTCGCGTCGCGCGTGTCGGTGGAGCCGGTTCGTGCGAGTCGGCTCGTCGATGTGGGATTCGTCTCGGCCGATCGGAATCTGGCCGCATTGGCCGTGAACACACTCGCCGATCAGTACGTTCATCAGAACCTGGAGCTGCGGCGCCAAAACATGGAGCGCAGTCTCGAGTGGCTGGCGCAGGAGCTGGCGCGTCAGAAGAACCTGGTCGAAGCGAGCGAGCGCGCGATGGCGCAGTATCGAGAGGATCAGAACGCGCTGTCGCTCGAGGATCGTCAGAACATCGTGATCGCGCGGCTCAATCAGCTGAACGATGCGGCCACGCGCGCGCGGACCAATCGCGCACAGAAGGAATCGCTCTATCGCCGTGTCGAGGCGCTGGCCCCGAACATGTCGCCGGACTCGCTGCCCGGCATTCTGCAGAATCCATATATTCAGTCGGTGAAGTCGCAGCTCGCGGAGCTCGAGCGGCGCCGCGCGCTGCTCGCCGAGCGATACGGGGACAAGCATCCCGAGATGCTGACGATCAACGCGTCGATTCAGGATGCGACGCGCCAGCTCAATTTGGAGATGGCCAAGGCCCTCGACGCGATCCGCCACGACTACGAGTCGTCGCGTCTCGAGGAAAGCACGCTGGCCACCGAGCTCGAAGAACAGAAGGACGTCGCCACCGATCTGGATCGCAAGAGCGTCAACTACACGGTCCTGCAGCGTGAGGCCGAGAGCAATCGCGAGCTGTACCAGACGCTGCTCAAGCGCGAGAAAGAACTGCAGGTGCTGGCCAACAGCCGCGGCAACAACGTGCGCCTGATCGAGGCGGCGATCGTACCCGGTGCGCCGTTCAGCCCGAACCTTCGACGATCGGCGACGCTCGGCTTCGTGGTCGCGCTGCTGGTAGCGGTCGGCCTCGTGCTCGCGCTCGATTATCTCGACGACACGATCAAGACGCCTGAAGACATCACGCGTCTCGGGCTGCCGTTCCTGGCGCTGATCCCCGCTGTGCGCAGCCGCCGCGGACGGCCTGTGCTTGCCGGGTCCAACGACTTCAGCGAGGCCATTCGATCGCTGCGAACCTCGTTGTCGCTCAGCACCAACGCGCAAGGCAGCAGCGTGGTGCTCGTGACCAGTGCGCAGCCGCTCGAGGGCAAGACGACGACGGCGTGCAATCTGGCGACGGCCCTCGCCTACAGTGGGCAAAAGGTGTTGCTGATCGATGCCGACATGCGCCGCCCGGGTGTGCACCGCGGCCTCGGCGTCGAGAACGACTGCGGTCTGTCGGAGCTGCTCAGTGGGAAAGCCCAACTGGGCGAATGCGTGCAACGGCTCATCGATCCGGATCTCTGGGTGATGCCGGCGGGTTCCACTCCCCCCAATCCGTCGGAGCTGCTCGGATCCAGTCGCATGGAATCGCTGATGGCGCAGGTGCAGGCGGGCCCGTTCGACTGGGTGATCGTCGATACGCCGCCTGTGCTTGCGGTCACCGATGCGTCGATCCTCACGCAGTGGGTCTCCGGCGTGACCTTCGTGATCGGCTCGGAGATGACGCGTCGTCGTCTGGCGGAGCGTGCGATCGAGACGCTGACCACCGGCAGACCACGGATCCTCGGTGCGGTGCTCAACCGCGTGAACGTGTCGCGCAACCGCTACTACTACGCGCGTCACTACGGATACGGCCGCTACCTCCTGGCCGAGCAAGAAAGCTAGCGACGACGGGCACGAAGATCCGTATTCCTGACCGGCTCGCCGCGTCGTGTCGTGGTGCTCCCGAGCGCATGGCGTGGCTGGAGCAGCTTCCGAAAGCCATCCGGGAGGTGGCAGCCAAATGGTCGCTGTCGCTCGGATCTCCGTGGAGCGACGACGCAAGTTGTGCCTGGGTGGCACCGGCAGTCCGTAAGGACAGCGTCCACGTGGTGCTCAAACTCGGGATGCCGCATATGGAAGCGGCGGACGAGGCCGTAGGTCTTCGATTCTGGAACGGCAATCCCACCGTGCGGCTGCTCGATGCGGACTCCACGTTTGACGCGCTGCTGCTCGAACGTTGCGAGCCTGGCACATCGCTTCGCGATCGACCCGAGGCGGAACAAGACGTCGTGCTGGCCGAGCTCCTTCATCGGCTTTGGCGAATGCCGCCTGAGCCACACCCGTTCCGTCCGCTATCGGTGATGATCGCGTCCTGGATGAAGGAAACGCTGTCTGCCCGCTCGAACTGGCGTGACCCCAGCATGGTTCGAGCGGGGCTTCGCGTCTTCGAAGACCTGGCAGAGCCGTCGTCTAGAGACGTGCTGTTGGCCACCGATCTTCACGCCGGCAACGTCTTACGGGCGCAACGAGAAACATGGCTCGTGATCGATCCAAAGCCGTTCGTCGGCGATCGCGCCTACGACGCCACACAGCACCTCTTCAACTGCAAGGCCCGAATGTCCGAAGCGCCACGTGCCACGATCCGGCGCTTCGCCAATCTTCTGGACGTGGACGAGGATCGAGTGCGAAAGTGGATGTTCGCGCGGGTGGCGGCGGAGCCACGCGAGTCCTGGACGGACGATTCGCTTGCTCTTGCGCGAGCACTAAAGTGAACGGCTGGTTCCTGATACTGATCGCGCTTCTTTCCTTCGCGCGTGCGGCCGCGGCGCAAAGCGCGGACGACTATCGCGGTGGATGGAGAACCGACGGCGGCGACGCGCACACCTACGAGTTCTCGATTCGCGGTACGACGGTCCGAGGCATCTACTGCACGTACTGCGCTGACGCGACAACGCTGGCGTTCGTCGATGGCACGTTCGGACCGGACGGGATCAGGTTCGAGGTCACGCATGTGAATGCGGACGGCAGCACGACATACAAGGACAAGGCGACCGCGAAGTTCGACAACGGCCGTCTGATCGTGACCGGCACGAGCGGCGCGCGAGGCGGAGGACGATTCGAACGCGTCCTGATCAAGGATCCACGTGGTCCCGATCCGATTCCGGCGAAGGTATCCGTGCTGCCGAAGGATCGTCCTGCGGTGCCCGGCAATCCACAGCGGCGCAATCCTGATGGGGCCGACGGTCTTCCCTACATTCAGCCCGGCCCGTGGAAATCGACGTTGACCGAGAAGGATGTGGTCGGCGTCTGGCTGGGATTTGGCGTCGGCGCCCCGAAGCAGTTCTTCATCATCAAGAAGGTGGGCAAGACGCTTCGTGGCATGGTGTGCGGCACGTGCGACAACCCGTACACCATGGCTGCGCTCGATGATTTCCGGATCGACGGCGACACGCTGAAGTTCAACATCCTCCACGAAGACTGGGCCGACGGCGACATGCCGACGTTCTACAAACACGTGACCGCGCGCATCGGCTGGAACGAGATGCGATGCACGACGGCGGCGGACCACCAGCCGCCGGCTCCTCCACCACCGCCTGGGCGTGTCCCGGGATTCTCACTACAGGGACCGATTCCGATCGATGCGACGTCCGGCAACGTCTGGCCCGAGTGGCCGCCGAAAGGCACCTCCTCTCCGCGCTAGGCGAATGGTGCGGGGTTTGCTCAACAGCCGCAGAGGAGGTTTCTCATGAAAGGAGTGAGCTGGGTCAATCTCATCCTCGGGATCTGGCTGCTCGTCGCGCCATTGGCGCTGCACACGAGTGGCGCACCGGCGATGAGCAGTACCGCAAGCGGACTCGTCCTCATCGTCGTCGCTGCGCTGTCGCTGAGGACGTCGGCTAGCAACCACCTTCCCGCATGGATCAACCTCGCGGTTGGGTTCTGGGTGTTCTTCTCGCCATGGACACTCCACCTCACGGATGACACGTCTGTGATGGTCAAGAGCGCGCTCACCGGCGCGCTGATCATGATCTTCGCGCTCGCCCGTTCGTCGGCTGGGCGACCAGCGTCGGTCTGACGATCGACATGCGCGAGGCACGTTCGGTCACGGCTGGCTGAATCTGTTCGTCACGTAGCCGCGGAACGCGTCGTCGAACTGTTCGAGCGTTTCGCCGAACGCCATCGGCACTGCCGGTCGCAGCGCCGCATGCGCGCGCAGCGCAAACAAAAGCCGGCGGACGCCCTCTTCGCCGTTCTGCTCAGCGACGAAGTCGAACACTGCGTGCGCCCAATGGCGATCGGTATCATCGAGGTCTGCGACCGACGGGATCGCCTCGACGGCGATGTCGGCGCGCATCACCTGCAATTCCTGTGCGTCCCATTCGCCGCGCTGGTGCTGTGCAAGTCCCTCGATGAGGACGGGCGTGAGGCGGCTGGTGACCGGCACGATCTCGAACGCGAACTGATGCGTGAGTTCGTGAACGATCAGGCCGGGATGCTGGTCGAGCGACTGCAATGAGAGCACGACGCGCTGACGAGCCGGCACCGCCGTTGGCCCGACCACGTCGAAGACATACGCCGCCCCGTTCGCGAGATCGCGATCGCGTCGAACGAGGACGATCGAGATGCGCCGCGGCATGTCGTGTCGCAGGGCTTCGGTGAGGTGCGCATACGCCATCTCGGCCTCGGCGATCGCCTGGCTCACGCGATCGGCCGGCAGATTGTCGTGCACGATCTCGAAATGCTCGGAGGTGTCGACACGCCACGCCACCTGGCCGGCCGTGCCCGGTGCGGTTTGGGCCGGCGCCGCGATGGGAACCGCAGCAGCGCAGACGACGACGAGGACGGCACCGACGAGAGCCGCACACGCCAGCCGCGATCGGGACGGATACGTCGTGTCGAGACGGGCGAGCATCCCGAGTCGCTCGTGCAGCCCTGCTCCAGGCATGGCCATGCCGATCGACACGACGCGGCCGCCAGCATCTGCCGCGCGTCTCGCAAATCGCAGCAGGCACGCCGAGTAGCACTCGCGATCGTGGCCAGCCGAGATTACCGCCGCATCGCAGGTCTGCTCTGAGAGCCGGCCGATCTCACGCTGCAGCCACCACGCCAGCGGATGAAACCAAAAGATCGCGCGATTGAGGAGCGCGATCGCAGCGACGAGCGGATCGCGCCGGCGCGCATGGGCCTCCTCGTGCGCGAGCACCGCGGACAGATCGGCGCCATCCCACTCCGTCCAATCCGCCGGCAGAATGACTGCGGGCGCGATCACGCCAACCGTCATCGGCGTCATGCAGGCCGGATGCGTCAGTCGGCCGTCGACTGGGACCGCTTCGCGGCGGATGATCGACGCCTGTCGGAATCCGATGCCGAGTCGCACGAGCAGCAGCGCCGCCCCAGCGAGGTATACGATGAGGGCGATCAGAGCCCAACTCACGAGTCGACCTGCACCCTGCGCGCGCGCGAACACCACGAGCGGCGCATCGGTGCGAGACGGCGCGGGCTGTGACGCTGCGAGTGCATCGACATGCACACCGAGCGCGCTGGCCGTAAACACGGGCAGCGCAAACTGTCGGCCGCTGGCAACGACGAGCGGCAGCAAGAGCATGACGATGAGGACGGCAGTCCATGCGAGATGGGCCACGCGTGGCGAACGGATTCGCAGCGAGCGCAGAACGATCGCAACTCCCAGCGCGAGCACGGTGACACGCACGGCGGCTTCAGCGAGGATGTCCATCTTCATCGTCCTTTCTTGGCGCTCTTCGCGGCGGTCGTGCGCTTTCGCGCTTTGATGCTGGCCTCGAGCGCGTCGAGCTCTGCGTCCGACAGCAGATTCGCCTCCACGAGGCCGCTGACCAGCTCCTCGATCGACCCATGGCAGAAGCGATCGAGAACGTGGCGAACCGCGCGGGCGGCGAGGCTGCGGGGGGCCTCGACCGCGCGATAGAGGAAGGCGCGCCCTTCGACGTCGTGCGTGACGTGGCCCTTCTGCTCGAGCCGGCGTAGCACCGTGCGGACAGTGACTTCCTTGAGGTCGCGCTGGCGCGACACCGCCTGGTGCACGGCTTCGACGGTGCACGGGCCCGATGCCCAGACGGCCTGCATCACCTGGTGCTCGAGATCGCCGAGCGCCGAGCGCGCGCGCCCGCGTCGAATGTGTGGCTTCATATGTTACATTTTGTAACTGTACCTCATGTAACATGTCAAGCCAGGTCGGCTACGATACCGCTCCATGCACCATCGATGGCGTCGACCGATTCCGGTTGCGCTCGTGGCCGCCGCACTCGTGCTCGCCTCCAACAGCACACGTGCGCAGACGCAAATCAAGGAAGAGCGACCAACGCGCATTGCCGGGCATCCGAATCTCAATGGCATCTGGCAAGCGATCAACACCGCCTACTGGAATCTGGAAGCGCATTCGGCGGAGGCGCTGAACGACTTCTGGCAGCTCGGCGCGATAGCCGCCGTTCCGGCGGGACGGAGCGTGGTGCGCGACGGGACGATTCCGTACAAGCCTGAAGCGCTCGCGAAGCGCAACGAGAACCGCGCGAAGTGGCCCGCGGCGGATCCCGAGGCGAAGTGCTACATGCTCGGGGTCCCGCGCGTCACCTACCACAACATGCCATTCCAGATTTTCCAGGGTGACGGCGATGATCTGCTGATGGTGTACCCATTCGCCGCGGCACACCGCGTCATCTTCATGAACGATCAGTCGGAGTTGCCGGTCGATTCGTGGATGGGCAAGTCGATGGGGCGATGGGACGGCGATTCGCTGGTCGTCACGACGAAGTGGCAGAACGGTCAGTCATGGCTCGACCGCGCCGGCAACTTCGCGAGCAGCACGCTGACGGTCACGGAACGCTTCACGCTGCTCGGACCAAACCACATCTCGTATGAGGCGACGATGGACGATCCGCAGACGTACACGCGCCCATGGACAATCGAGATGCCGGTGTATCGGCTCATCGATCCGCAGGCCGAGCTGCTCGAGCACAAGTGCGTCCCATTTGCCGACGGGCTTCTCTATCGGGATCTGATCAAGAAGGACAGCAAATGAGAATCGCGACGATGGTCGTCATGGTCGTGGCCCTCGCGTGGCCGGCCGCTGCGCATCACTCCTTCTCCGCCGAATTCGATGCGAACAAAGTGGTGACGCTCGAGGGTCAGGTCGTGATGATGGAGTGGGTGAACCCGCACTCGTGGCTGCACATCGATGTGAAGAAGCCAGACGGCACCGTCGAGCGCTGGAAGATCGAAGGCGGATCGCCGTCGGTGCTGTTCCGACTCGGATGGAATCGCGACTCGCTGCCGGCCGGCACCAAAATCACCGTTGTCGGCTTTCAAGCAAAGGATGGTTCGTTGCGCGCCAGCTCGCGCGAGCTCCGCTTCCCCGACGGCCGCCGCATGGACCTTGGCGGATCGGGATCGCAAACCATAAAGTAGAGGCGCGTCTTTAGACGCGCCGTGCCCTGACCGTGTTACTCCGCCTGGAGTGCGTGAACCAGATCGACCGACATCGCGCGTCGCGCAGGGAGATAACTGGCCAGCGCGGCAGCCAAGATCAGTAGCGCCGACACCGCTGCGTAGGTCAACGGGTCGAGTGCGCTGACGCCAAACAACAGCGACGACATCAGGCGCGTGAGCCCGGCTGCGGCCGCCAATCCAATCGCGGCGCCAGTGCCAGCCAGCACCAGACCATGGCGGACGAACTCTCTCGACAGTCCCGCCGGTTGGGCCCCGAGCGCTGTTCGGATGCCGATCTCGCGTGTCCTCCCCGCAACTACATACGAGATCACCCCGTAGATGCCGACGATGCCGAGGATGAGCGCCATCCCTCCGGCAATGGCCAGCATCACGAGCGTAAACGACGTCCGAGCCATCGACTGGTCGTAGAGCGTCTTCAGTGTGGTGACGAGGAACACAGGCTGCCTGCCGTTCACCGACCAGATCGCCTGCCGCGCCTCCTTCAACAAGCTCTCCGTTCCCGTGCGGCTGGAGCGGATCGCGAACATGCCGTTACCGACCGCGAAGCCGTTGTCGCTGCCCCAGATGTATCGGTCCATCAGGGCCGGCCAGTATGCGAACTCTGGCGCCTTCACGTTCACGCCGTTGTCGTACACGTCTTCGACAACCCCCACGATTTCGCGCCAGGGATCGGCAGGGCCAGCTTCGCGAATCCGTTTGCCGAGCGCAGCACGCGGAACGCCCCACCACTCGCGCGCCAGATTCTCCGAGACGATGGCGACGCGCCGTTTCTCATACAGGTCGGTCCAGGTGAACTCGCGTCCAGCGATGACACGCGTGCCCATCGTCTTGAAGAATCCTGGTGCGATCTTGCGGGTCTGCCTGACGGGAGGGAATTGGCCTTCTGCGAACCTCTTGTCCTCGGCATAGATTGGGTTGCCGCCGCCGCCCAGGAACGATTCCATTGGCGCGACGTTGGCAAACCCCACCGACAGGACGCCGGGGATGGCGGCGAGTTTATCCACAATCTCGTTCTGCATCCGCATCACGCGATCGGGCTCTTTGGCCATGGCGTCCGGGATCATGGAGTGCAGTATCTGGAGCTCTTCGGGGTGCGTGAATCCCGGCTGCACGCTGCGCAACTGCTGAAAAGTGCGGATCATCAGGCCGGAGCTGACGAGCAACACGAGCGCGAGCGCCACCTGCACCACGACCAGCGTGTTCCGAGTCCGGTGGCGCTCCCGGCCTGAACTGAACGTTCGGCCTGCGAGCGCGGTCGCGACACGGGGCCCTGCGTACTTCAGGATCGGTATGACACCGAAGAGAAGGCCCGAGAGCAACGACACACCAAGAGCGAACGCCGCCGCGAACGGACGGACGCCGATTTCCTGCAGCCGCGGCAGCGTGGCTGGTCCGTTTGCGACCAGGATCCGTAAAGCTGCATACGCCAGACCGAGACCCACAGCGCCACCGAGCACTCCGAGCGTCATGCTTTCGACGAGCATTTCCCGCGCGATGCGTCGCCAGCCCGCGCCAAGCGCGGCCCGGATCGCGAGTTCTTGCTGGCGGGCCTCGGCGCGTACGAGCAACAAGTTGGCCACATTTGCGCATGCGATCAACAGCACCAGTCCCAGCCCGCCCATCACCACCCAAAGCGTTGTGCCAATGTCTCCGACAATCTCCCGCTTCAACGGCTGAATCTTGGGCGCCAGGCGAACGCTCTGAAATGGCGTGCTGTCCATTCCCGGCGGCATCGGCCAGGCCTTCCACCAGATTCCCAGCATGCGAGCCGCATCGGTGTTGGCGTGCGCGATGGTCACGCCGGGTTTGAGCCGCGCAAGACATTGGTAGCCAAACGGTCCCAGAGCCAGGGCGTTACGCTCGAACCGCTGAGGAAGAATGAGATCCGGATCGCGCTGAAACCGGAATTCGTTGGGCATCACGCCGATGACCGTGTGCGGCGTCGAATCGATGGTCAGGGTTCTCCCGACGATGGACGTGTCGCCCGCGAAGCGGCGCTGCCAGTAGCCGTAGGTGAGCATCACGGTCTCGGCCGAGCCCGGCGTGTCGTCCTCGTGCGCGAACCAGCGGCCCAAGAGAGGCTTCACGCCCACGGCGTCCAGTACGCCGTAGGTCACGTAGAGCGCTCGCGATAGCTCAGGCTCGGCAATCCCGGTCACGCGTGCGCCGCCGGAGCCCCATACTCCGAACTGTTGAAACGTCGTGTTCTCTTCGCGGTACGTGAAGTACATGGAAGGCGAACATCCAAGGCTGCCGGGGAGGCCGGGTAGCCCGGACGCCGTGTGCGAGATGCCGACGATGTCGTCTGCGCGCGGATACGGGAGCGGGCTGATCAAAATGCTGTCGATCACGCCGAAGATCGCGGTGCTGGCGCCAACGCTGAGCGCAAGCGTCAGGAGAACGGCGGCCGTAAACGCGGGGGTCTTTCGCAGGCGGCGTACTGCGTGGCGCGTATCACGCGTGAACGTTTCCAGGAATGGAAGTCTTCTCTCGTCTCGGTAGGTTTCCTTGATGGCTTCCACGCTGCCGAACTTCAGGAGCGCCTGGCGACGAGCCTCGCGGGGTGACAGGCCGGCGCGAAGATTCTCGGCCGTCTGCATGGCGATGTGTTCGTCGATTTCCGCTCGCAAGATGTCTTCGTCGCGCGCCGACGTCGTCCACCACATCAACCGTCGGAACAGCCGCCTCACGGCTTTCATTTCAGGTCCTCGACTTTCACGGCAAAGAACCGGTCGATGATCGCTGCCGTCTGTTCCCAGCTTCGCGTCTCTGACTGCAACTGCTTGCGGCCTTGACGCGTCAGCCGATAGAAGCGCGCCTTACGGTTGTTCTCGGAGGCGCCCCATTCGGCCGAGATCGATCCCTCTTGCACGAGTTTGAGCAGCACCGGGTACAGCGTCCCCTGATTGACTGTCAGCAGATCGCCGCTGATCTGTTCGATGCGGCGGGCGATTCCGTAGCCATGCAACGGGCCCAGCACATCGAGCGTTTTGAGCACCATCAGCGCCAGGGTGCCCTGGCGAACGTCGGAGTCTTTCATAGCTATTTGGGATTCCAACAGGAACGATACTGCGCTTCCTATGGGAAAGCAACAGGGGGAACGAACCCGCCTCTACTTCTGGCGCTCGAAGCGGGAGGTCTCGATGTAGTTGCGGATGGCGGTGTTGCCTTCGTGGCAGGCGTACTCGTACATCTTGTAAGCGTTATCGAGCTTCAGCGGAAACGCCGCCGACCACCTCCCTGTCGTCACAATCTCGGGATCGTCGACCGTCATCTGGTACTCGATCGTGTCGGTGGCGGTTCGCGTGAAGCGCTCGGTGAGGCGCAGGTTGGGCGACGCGGGAGTCAGCGGCGGAGATCCCGGCACACCGAGGTTGGTCATCGCCGGTTTCCCATTGAAGTTCGTCGTCTCGACCACCAGCGTGTTTCCTTCCCAGCGCCCTCTCGACTCGCCGAGATATTGCCTGATCGAACCGTCGAGCGGCGGGCGTGGCCTGGTCGGGATGATGCGCGCCTCGTGCGCCATCTCCAGCACGATGACGACGTAGCCCGGAAACTGCATGATGCGGATGCCGTTGTTGTAGTTGCGTGGCAGCATCGACACCGGCAGGCCGCGCGTGATGCATCGATCCCACGTGTCGAAGTCTTCAGGGCTGTCGAAGACGGTTTGCCCGGGCTTGTAGCTGCCGCGCATCTGCTCGTAGAGCGCTTTGCCTGTCGGCGTGAGCTCGGGGAAGCGTCCGTTCGGCGGATCGATCAGCAACGACGTGAGCCGCGACGCCTCGCCGACGTCGGCTTGAGGGATCGCACCCGATTGAAAACGCGCGTTGCGATCGTTCGCGCTCTTCTGCGCCGCAGCGAACTCTTCGTCGGTCATGAAGCGCCGTTCGCCGAATTTCTCGGGACGCTGAAACGGCGTGTTGATCAGATGATTCAGCGGCCACGTGCCACGCAGATCGGGCTCGCCCCACGGCGTCATCGGCTGCTTCCACGTCTGCGTCTGCGCCTCGGCTCGACTCGCCGCTACAGCGATGCAGATTGCACACAGCGCAAGAATCTTCACGGTCATCGCACGATGGTACTCCTAGAGCAGCGGTGAGCAGAGGCGCAGCGTCGAATCGATGAAGCGCGAGCTTCGCCGCCGTGCTTCGTATTCCTCGACCGAAAAACTCACACAGTGTTCAAGGTCGGCCTCGAAATCTGCCTCGAGCTCCCGGGTCAGACCCTCGTCGTACACCACCAAATTGGTCTCGTAGTTGATCGAGAAGCTGCGGATGTCCATGTTCGCCGATCCAATCGAACAGGTATCGGAATCCACACACACCGTCTTGGCGTGAAAGTACGCGCCCTGATAGAGGAACACCTGCACGCCGGCGCGGGCCATGTCGGCGGCGTAGGTGAGGCCAGCGCGATACGCCGGCGAGTACTCCGCTCCGCCGGGCGCGATCATCACCTTGACGTCCAGACCGGACAATGCCGCCGTCTTCAACGATTCGGCAACGCTGGTGTCGAGGATGAGAAACGGCGACTGCAGGTACACATGATGATCGGCGAGCGCGATCATCGTGAGGTACGACTGCCGAATCGCCTCCCAGCGCGAGTCGGGACCGGCGCTCACCACCTGCACCGGCACCCCGGGCTGACCGTCGCGCACGGCCGGGAACAATGTTTCGTTGAACAGAGTCTCTCCAGTCGTGTTGTTCCACATCGTTGCAAACACCGTCTGGAGGATCTGGACGGCTTCGCCGGTGATCCGCGCGTGCGTGTCGCGCCAGCCGGTGAACCCTGTCGGGCCTTTCAGGTGCGTTTCGGTCATGTTCAGGCCGCCCGAGTATCCGATCCGTCCATCGATCACGGCGACCTTGCGATGATTCCGGTAGCTGAGCGTATGCAGCTGCCACAACGGTGCGAACGGAAACATCCTGATGCCCTGCATGAGGAGTCTTCGCACGTATCGGCGGCTGAGCATCGTGAGACTGCCCACCGGGTCGTACAGGATTCGAACGTCCACGCCCTGCTTGACCTTGTCGGCGAGCAGCTGGCCCACTTCCTCCGTGAATGCATCGGACGCCCACTCGTAATACAGCAGGTGAATCGACTGCAAGGCGTCGCGAATGTCCGACAACAGCCGCGGGTACTTTTCACGCGCGTCCTGCAGGATCTCGACGTGGTTGCCCAAGGTGAGCGGGGATTCTGCGGATGTCCACAACAGGCTTGCGAGACGTCCGTAGTCACCTCGCGCCTCGGCGAGCGCCGCCAGTTTGGCTGGCTGCTCCGCAATCACTCTCGCGCTGCGGTCGGCCAGCGATGTGCCTTCCATCAGTTTCGTCAACGTTCGTTCACGACTGAAGGCGTGTCGATTGCGGCCGAACATCCTGTAGATGACCACGCCGCCCAGCGGAAACAGCAACAGCAACAACAGCCACGCGAACGTCGACTGCGGACTGCGGTTCTCGAGGATGAGAAAGACGGCCACGCTGAGCGCGTACACGCCGATGAGGGTCGTGAGCACCGCGCTCCACGAAAGGGTACTGAGAATCTGTGCGGCGGTTGCTGAAAGACTCACCGTAGTCGGCTCAGAATCGCGTCCTCCGCGGCATAGTCACACTGACTCCGATCGATCTGCGTCGGAGGGTGTTCTCGATCCCACGCCAGGGTCGTGCTAACGGCGTCGCGACGAGACACGGTCTCGCAGTACCCGAGTTCACGACGGATTTTTGCCGTGTCCAGATCCAGGTGTTGGTCGAGATTCAAGGTGCGCGGCAGGTTCGGCGGAGGGCAGGCTTCATCAGCGAAGACCAGCTGGCCGGTCCAGCCCATGACGGTCGCGAGATGTCGGACCCAATCTGCCATATCGAGACTATCCGCTTCACCCACGTTGTACACCTCACCGGCGGCTCGGTCGTTCTCGACGCACAGTCGAACGGCTTCGGCGATATCCTCGACGTAACCCCACGGCGCGCGCCATTTCGCCGTCCGACGATCGAGGAGGATCGCCGCTCGACCATCTTCCATCCGCTTCACATAGCTCATGAAGCGTCGCTTTCTTCCGTCGGAGTCACCCGGACCATAGACCATCGGCAGACGCAGCACCGTTGTTGGCAGATCGGAGTCGCCCAACATCGCGCGCTCGACGAGAATCTTGTCGTAGTCGTCCCAATCGATGCCGTAGG
>Ga0075423_10001392_pt1 | contig 21179 bp, 24 predicted proteins | sample SoiMethybrSBSTD2_FD_80114 | JGI IMG/M metagenome (GOLD analysis project Ga0075423, IMG submission 80114) | Bulk soil microbial communities from a Populus tree surrounding site in Tennessee, USA - Soil MetaG P. TD hybrid SBSTD2 | ecosystem: Environmental > Terrestrial > Soil > Tree plantation...
ACGGGGATCAGTGAGGTCCAGGCTGCGTCTCGAGGTTTCTCTCCCCTCGTTAATAAGAGAGAACGGTATAGCTGCCGACACTCAGCTAGCCCTGGCGGCCTAACACCCGTCAGCGCCCGCCGGCTCGAGCCATCAGGGACCGGGAACGGGCGTCATATTCTGGTGGCTGGCTCCAAACCTGGCCTCAGGGGAGGGGCGAGACTTTTGAGGCTGGCCGCGCGGTGATCCTGCCGATCGGAGTGCCGCGCGGCGAGAAGCAGTAGCGTAGGTCGGCTATCGACGTAGACGCCTGCGGCTGAGGGTTTCCGGACGTGGGTTCGATTCCCACCGCCTCCACCAACTTTCGTTCGTCGTGCCGAGCTCATCGAGCTCGACGCCGCCTCGGAAGACGACCCCGCCCGATCGCCGCTGCGCCCGCAATTTCGCTGCGTTGTCAGCGGGTTACCCAGACGATCGGTGGTACAGTATGTGGGATCGGGACGCGATGTCACCCGGGGCGACGGGATCAAAGGCTACGACCGCGTCCGCCAAATCTCGAGACACGCGCGCCGCATTGACCGCGAACGACCGGGCGGTACTGTTCGACTTCGGAGGGACGCTCGACGCCGATGGGCTTCCCTGGAAGGAACGGGTCTATCGCCTGTTCCTCGCTGAGGGCGTCGTCGTGCCGCGCGAGCAGTTCGATCCGGCCTTCTACGCGGCGGACGACGCCCTGGTCGGTACCTTGCCGGCGACGACGTCGCTCCGGGACACTGTCGACAAGCTCGTCAGCGGCATCGTGACGGGCCTCGATCTGCCGGATCGCGCGATCGGCGACAACGTCGCGCGCCACTTCCTCGCCGACTCGCTCCAAACCGTGGCCGACAACACGCCGCTGCTGCGCCGGATTGGCCAGCGCTACCGGCTCGGCATCGTCTCCAACTTCTACGGAAACCTGGCGCGAGTATGCGAGGATGCCGGTATTCATTCCCTCTTCAGCGTTGTCGTCGATTCCGCCGAGGTTGGGTGCACGAAGCCGGCGCCGCGGATCTTCCAGCATGCGCTCGACGCGCTCGGAGTCTCCGCGGCGAAGGCGACCTTCGTCGGCGACTCCTTGCCCCGCGACATGGCGGGCGCTCGCGGCATCGGCATGCGCCACATCTGGCTCGTGGGCGCGGAGGCGTCGCCGGCGAGCCCGTGCTGCAGCGACGATCGCCAGATCCGCTCGCTCCGCGAGCTCGAATCGATCCTGCTATGAGCGAGCGACTCGCGGGCGGCATCATCGCGGCCGGCGAAGGCAGCCGGCTCCGCGAGAGCGGGTTCGCGATGCCCAAGCCGATGGTGCCGATCGCCGGCGTACCGCTGATCGAATCCGTCATCAGAAATCTGCGTGCCGCGCGCGTCGGTCCGCTCGCGATCATCGTGAACGAGCAAGAGCGGCCCTGCGTCGACTGGGTGCGCCGACGCTTCCCCGACCTCGAGATCGAGTTCATCGTGAAGACGACGGCCTCATCACTCGAGAGCTTCGGCGAGGTGATCCGACGTCATCCCGGCGGCCGCATGCTCGTCTCGACGGTTGACGCCTGGTGCGTCGAGGCGGACTTCGTCCGTTTCGTCGAAGCCGCCGCGCGGCGGCCCGCCGCGGCGACAGTGCTCGCGGTGACCCCGCTGGTCGCCGACGAGAAGCCGCTGCGCGTCGTCATGGCGACCGACGGCCGCGTGAAGACCATCGGCGGCGCGGCGGGTGATCTCGTTACCGCCGGAATATACCTGGTGCCCGAAGCGGTGCGAAATCTGGCGCCGCCGCCCGGGCTCGGGCGGCTGCGCGACTTTCTGCAATGGCTGGCGCACTCCGGCGCACCGCTGTACGGCGAGATCATCGAGCAGGTTGTCGACGTGGACCGCGCGGACGATGTGACGCTCGCCGAGACGCTCGCCTTGGCGGGACGGGTATCATAGATCGGTCGAGGAGGATCCGAGCGTGAGCAGATCGTGCTGGGGTATTTTTCGTGAATCGACCCACTCGCCGGGCCGCGAGTCCGACGATACCGAGATATTGAGATTGACCGGGAAGCACCTGGAAGCGAAGGGATTTCACGTCGAGCTCAAGACGGCCGACGAGATCGTCGAGCTCGAGGCCGGCTGGCCGCGCTTCGTGTTCCTCATGTGCGAGCGCCAGGAGGTGCTCGACCGGCTGCGGGCACTCGAGGTGAGCGGCGTGCCCCACGTGAATTCGCCACGATCGGTGCACAACACCTATCGTGACCGGATGATCGCAGTGCTCGACGAGGCGAATGTGCCCTTCATCCCGAGCCGCGTGGTCGCCACCGGCGAGACGCCCGCGCCCGGCGTGCTGCCGGTTTGGGTCAAGCGCGGTGACGTCCACAACACGCAGGAGGGCGACGTGGTGTTCGCGGCCACCGCCGCGACCGTCGAGTCGGCGCTGCGCGGCATGGCGGCGCGCGGGATCGCCCGCGCCGTGCTCCAGCCCCACGTCGAGGGCGATCTGATCAAGTTCTACGGAATCGGCGCTGGGGGCGGCCCGCATCGCGAGCCGCCGTGGTTCCGCTGGTTCTATCACAAGGACCAGAAGCTGGCCGGCCACCCGATGGATCAGCGCGCGCTCGCGCGCCTGGTGCGCCGCGCGGCCTCCGCGCTCGGCCTCGAGGTCTTCGGCGGCGACGCGATCGCGACGGCCACCGGCGATCTCGTGCTCCTCGACGTGAACGCCTGGCCGAGCTTCGCGCTCTACCGCGACGAAGCTTCGGCCGCGATCGCGTCGTACCTGGCGCTGCGCTTCTCGGGAGCAAGGCGGTGAGCCAGCGGCGTGAGGTGGGGCCGCGCTCGCAGAAGATCGTCGCCCAGGAACGCCAGCACCTGGCGTCCGGCTCGCAGGGCTTTTCGCTCTACGCCGGCCTCGCGATGGCCCGTGGGGTCGACTGCACCTTGATCGACGAAGACGGCAACGAGTACATCGATTTCATCGCCGGCATCGCCGTGGGCAGCATCGGCCACTGCCACCCGCACTACGTCGAATCGCTCAAGCGCCAGGTCGAGCGCATCACGTTCGGCAGTTTCACGACCGAGACGCGCGCCAGATTCCTCGACCTGCTCTCGTCGGTCACTCCCGAGGGCCTCACGCGCATCCAAATGTTCTCCGGCGGCGCCGAGGCCGTCGAGGCGGCGCTGCGGCTCGCGCACGCCGCGACGGGCAAGAGCGAGGTCCTCGCCTTCTGGGGCGGCTTCCACGGCAAGACCGGCGGCGTGCTGCCGCTGCTCGGCAGCGAGTTCAAGCACCATCTCGGGCCGTTCATGCCGGGGCGGTACTCTTCGCCGTACGCCGACTGTTATCGCTGCCCGCTGAAGCTCAAGTACCCGGACTGCGGTATCGCCTGCGCCGAGTTCGTACGCGACGTCATCCGCTACCAGACCGCCGGCGAGATCGGCGCGATCATCGCCGAGCCGATGCAAGGCACGGCCGGCAACATCATCCCGCCCGAGGGATTCCTGCGCGCCGTCGCCGCGATCGCGCGCGAGCACAACGCGCTGTTCATCTCCGACGAGATGATCACCGGCTTTGGCCGCACCGGCGCCATGTGGGGCTCGGACCACGACGGCGTCGTGCCCGACATCATGACCGTGGGCAAGGGCGTGGGCGGTGGCTATCCGCTCTCGTGTGTGATCTCGACCGACACGATCACCTCGTCGAAGCCCTGGGCCAATCCGAGTGCGAGCTCGTCGAGCTACGGCGGGAGCCCGCTGGCCTCGGCGGCCGGCCTGGCCGCACTCGAGATCATCCTGAAGGAAGAGCTGGTCAAGAATGCCGAGCGCGTCGGCAAGGTCATGCTCGGCCGGCTCGAGGCCCTGAAGGAGAAGTACCACTGCGTCGGCGAGGTCCGTGGCCGCGGCCTGATGCTCGGCATCGAGCTCGTCGCCGACCGAACGACGAAAGAGCCGCTCTCGAAGACCATCACGCAGGCGCTCTATCAGGAATGCCTCCGCCGAGGTCTGGTCGCGATGACCTACTCGCCGTCGGTCCGCATCAACCCGCCGCTGACGATCAAAGAGGACGCGGCACTGGCGGGGCTGGCGATCCTGGACGAGGCGCTCGAGGTGGTCGTGAGAGATCACGGGCTCCGATAGGATGCGGCGCGGCGCGATCATCGGCCTGGGCAACGTTGCCCTCCACGGCCACCTGCCAGGCTGGCGCCGCCGCCGCGACGTCGAGATCGTCGCGGTCACCGACGTGCGGCCCGAGCAGCACGCGCTGGTCTCGGCGCATGCGCCGCTAGCCCGCTGGTACCCGACCGCCGCTGAGCTCGTCGCCGAGGCGTCGGTAGATTTCGTCGACATCTGCACGCCTCCCAGCAGCCACGCGCCCCTGATCCGTCAGGCGCTCGAGCGCGGCCGCCACGTGCTGTGCGAGAAACCGCTGGTGAGCGCGCCCGACGACCTGCCGCCGCTGGCACGGCTGGCGGAGAAGACGGGCCGCGCGCTCCACACCGTTCACAACTGGCATCACGCGCCGATCGTGCGCCGCACGGCGGAGCTGATCCGCGAGGGCCGGATCGGCCGCGTCACGCACGTCATCTGGCACACCCTGCGCTCGCGCCCCGCGCTCGCTGGCGACCAGCGCAGCGGCGGCAACTGGCGGGTTGACCCGGCCATCGCCGGTGGCGGCGTCCTCTCCGATCATGGCTGGCACGTGTTCTACGTCATCCAGCGCTGGATCGGCGTACCGCCGGTGGCGGTCAGTGCCCGGCTCGAGCGCCGGCGTCACACCGCGTGGAACGTGGAGGACACGGCGAGCGTGCGCGTGACCTATCCGGAGGCAAGCGCCGAGATCCTGCTGACGTGGGCCTCAGACGTCAGGCGCAACTGGGCCGAGGTCGGCGGTACCGCCGGCACGCTCGAGCTGCACGACGACACGCTCGTGCTGAAGAGCGACGGACCCGACGCGTCGTGGTCGTGCCCGCCGCCGATGTCGGACGGCTCGCATCATCCGGACTGGTTCGACGCGGTGGCCAGCGAGTTCCTCGCCGAGATGAGCGGCGCGGTGCCGCGCGGGGCGAACCTGGCCGAGGCGCGGCTCTGCCTCGCGCTCGAGCAGGCAGCCCGCGAGTCGAGCCGACAGGGCGGACGCGAGATCCGGCCGGCCTGACATGAGCCTGACGACCGCGGTCGCCGTCCCCACGCAGTCGGTCGAGAGCCTGCTGCTGATCGTGCCGCCCGCGCCGGGCGCCGCGGTCGGCGTGTCGCCTGACACCGTGGTGGCCGGGCTTCCGTTGCTGCGCCGCCTCGTGCTGGCCGGGTCGCGGGCCGGGTTCTCGCGCGTGCTGGTCCAGAGCGACGACGACGAAGTCGAGCGCCTGCTTGGCGGCACCGCGGCCGGCCGACTCGCTGGCGCCCGCGCCGCCGCTGACGCGCGGCGTCGGATCGTGATCATCGCGGCGAACGTGGTGCCTCAGGCGCGCTGGCTTCAGACGCTTCGCGAGACCGCCGTCGAGCCCGAGCGGCTCTACAGCGACGGACAGCTCGCCGCGATCGTCGACACGGACGATTCGTCGGCCGTTCTCGCGGCGGCCACGCGATGCCGCGGCGTCGGGGAGCTCCTCGCCGCGCTCCGCGCGCGGTTCGATGAATCGAGCCTCGACGCGGACGACACGGGACGGTTCGCGCTCAGCGAGCCCGCCGACACGCGCCCGGCCGAGAAGTGGCTGCTGAGAAGCCTGATCAAGCAGCGCGAAGGCTTCATGTCGCGCCACTTCGAGCGCAAGATCTCGCTGGCGATCACGCGCCGGCTGGTGCTCACGCGGATCACGCCGGACATCATCACGGTGGTGAGCGTCGGGCTCGGATTGCTCGGCGCGCCTTTCTTCCTGTCATCGTCGCCCCCGTACCAGCTGGTCGGCGCCCTCTTGTTCCTGGCGCACTCGATCCTGGACGGCTGCGACGGCGAGCTGGCCCGGCTCAAGTTCATGCAGTCGCCGCGCGGCGCGATTCTCGACTTCTGGGGCGACAACGTCGTCCACGTCGGCGTGTTCGCCTGCATGGCGGTCGGCCTGAGCTTCGCCCAAGACGCCACGTGGCCGCTGGCGCTCGGCGCGCTCACCGTGCTGGCCACGCTCGGGAGCGCGGCGTCCCAGTCGCGCGACATCATGCTGGACACCGCGGTCGGCGGCGACGCGACGTGGGTTGCGCGCCTGGCCGAAGCGTTCTCGCACCGCGACTTCATCTACCTGGTGATCGCGCTCTCGGCCTTCGGCAAGGCGCACTGGTTCTTGATCCTCGCCTCGGTCGGCACCCCCATCTATTTCCTTCTCCTCCTCTGGATCGGGGCGCGGCGGCGCGCCTGAGTCGCGGTGGCCGGGTTCGTCGACGTTCTGCTCCGAGGGCTTGCCCTCTGCGGCCAGGCGGTCGCCGTCGGCGGCGTGCTGTTCGCGCTGCTCTTGCTGCGGCCGACGCTGTCGGAGGGCGGCCCGGCGCGCGCTCGCCTGGCGCGGAGCCTGACGCTCACGGCCGTCGGCGCCGCGGTCGTCGCGGCCGCGCAGGCGCTGTCGCTGATCGTCCAGCTTCTCGTCCTGGCCGACGCGACGGCCGGCTGGCCGATCGCCGCGGTCGCGGACACGAGCTTCTTTCGCGCCGGTCTGGTGCGGATCTCGAGCTGCGTCGTCCTCGTCGTCGGATGCGTGACGCTGGCGCGACGCCCGGAGCGCCGCGGGTGGTGGATCGCGCTCGCGGCCTTCACGGTGCTGCTCGGAGCGGGCAGCGCGTGGACGAGTCACGCCGCCGGGCGCCTGGGTCCCAGGGCCGCGCTCCTGGTGCTCGACGCGCTCCATCAGCTGGCGGCGGGCGCGTGGATCGGCGGCTTGCTGCATCTGTCCATGCTCGCGTGGCGCGCCGACTCCGGATGGTCTGTTGGTCAGCTCAAGCGCTTCTCGGCGACGTCGCTCGTGTCCGTCATCGTGCTCGTGCTCGCGGGCGTCGGGCTGACCATCGCCTACGTCGACGGCCCGCGCGCGCTGCTCGGCACCTCGTACGGCAGCATGATCCTCACCAAGGTCGCCGTTCTCGCCGGGCTCATGCTGCTCGGCGCCGCGAACTTCTTCGCGGTGCGGCGCTTGCCCGAAAGCTCGGGCACCGCGTTGCCGCGTCTCAGACGCTTCGTCGAGGTCGAGTTCGGCCTGGGAGCCACCGTCCTGTTCATCGCGGCGTCACTGACCTCGCTGCCGCCCGCCGCCGACGTCGTCACCGATCGCGCCGCGCTGGCCGAAGTCGGGGGGCGCTTCGCGCCGCGCTGGCCCGTGCTCACGTCGCCGAAGATCACGGACCTGCCGGTCGACGATCGCAACGCCCCACGCACGGACGCGGATCGCGCGTGGTCCGAGTTCAATCACCATTGGGCGGGGATCTTCGTGCTGGTGATGGGCCTCCTGGCCGTCGTGCACGCGACCGGGCACGCCCGCTGGGCCCGCCACTGGCCGCTCGTCTTCCTCGGGCTTGCGGGCTTTCTGCTCGTGCGCAACGATCCGGGCGCCTGGCCCCTGGGCCCGCTGGGATTCTGGGAGAGCATGCGCTACCCGGAAGTGCTCCAACACCGGATCTTCGTGCTGCTGGTCATCGCCTTCGGCATCTTCGAGTGGCTAGTCCGGACGGACCGCGTGCAACTTCACGGCGCCGCGCTCGTCTTTCCGCTGCTCTGCGCCGTCGGCGGCGGATTGCTCCTCACGCACTCGCACGCGGGGCTGAACCTCAAGGAGGAATATCTGATCGAGGTCACCCACGTTCCGCTAGGGGTGCTCGCGATGGTCACGGGATGGTCGCGCTGGCTCGAGCTGCGTCTGTCGTCGTCGACCAGCCGGCTCCCCGGGCGCCTCTGGCCCGTCGCGTTCACGCTGATCGGCGTGGCGCTCATCCTCTATCGGGAAAGCTGAGCTGACCTACCTTCGAATCGCGCTGCTCGTGCTCGGTGTGGCGCTGCTCGCGGCGCTGGTCGTTCAGAACGACCCGGCGGCGATCGTCACGTCCATCGCCGACCTCTCCTGGCGGCTCGCCGTGGTCCTCTTCTTTCCGGCCGTGCTGGTCGCTTTCTTCGACACGCTCGGCTGGCGCTACGCGTTCCTGAAGGAGGCCGTGCCGTTCGGCCCGCTGGCCGCCTCGCGGCTCGCCGGCGAGGCCTTCAACATGACGACGCCGACGGCCGCGGTCGGGGGTGAGGCGGTCAAGGCGTGGCTGCTCCGCGGCTACGCGCCGCTCGAGACGACGCTGGCGTCGGTGATCGTGGCGAAGACCACTATTACCCTTGGACAAGGGGTCTACTTCCTCCTCGGCGTCGTGGTGGCGTGGTGGACGGGACTGACCGGGACGGCGCTGCTCTACGGCATGCTCTGGCTCCTCGCCATCGAGGCGGTCGCCCTCGGCCTGTTCGTGCTCGTTCAGACTCGCGGGATGCTCGGCTGGTCACTCCGGATGCTCGAGCGGATCGGCGTGCGGCCTCCGCGCGGCCAGGCGACGCTCGGCCGAGTCGACGACGCACTCGGACAGTTCTACCGCACGGCGCCCGGACGCCTCGGGCTCTCGATCTGGTTTCACTTCCTCGCGTGGGCCATGGGCTCGATCGAGACGTGGCTGATCCTCAAGTTCCTCGGCAGCGAAGTGTCCCTGGCGACGGCCACGGTGATCGAGGCCTTCGGTACCGCGATCAAGGTGGCGACCTTCCTGGTCCCCGCGAGCCTCGGGGTGCTCGAGGGCGGCTTCGTGGCGACGTTCGCCACCCTGGGGCTCTCCTCGACCGCAGCGATCTCGTTCAGCCTGGTGAGGCGACTGCGCGAGGCCACCTGGGTCGCGCTCGGCCTGATCGCCTTCGCCCTGATGCGCCCACGCGAGCCCCGGGCCACATAAAGCCTTTCCCCCGCGCCTTCAGTTGCTAGAATTGGCTCCCGATGAGCGCCCAATGCGTGGCCGGCGCCCTCCTCGTGCTTCTGCTCGCCTCGCCGAGCTGGGCGGTGCCGCCGCTGCCGACCGTGACTCACGACGGACGCTCGTATGTCGAGCTGACCCGTCTGGCCGCCTCGCTCCAGACGAAAGGCTCGAGCCCGCCTAGAGTCGTCGCGACGCCGGCGAGCACCCGGGCGCAGCTGCGCGCCGGCGGCAAGGTCGTCACCCTCACGCGGAACTGGTCGCAGGTACTCGTCAACGGCAAGCCGGTGGTGCTCGACGCGCCGGTGCGGGTCAAGGCCGGAGTGTGGTTGGTCCCCGAGTCGTTCGTGGGCCGCGTCGTCCCCGCGCTGGTCGCGGCGGCACCGCCCGGCGCGACGCCGTCGCGCTTCGCGGCCGCGCCCGTCGAGGTCGGGCTCGAGGACGTGCGCGTCCGATCGTATCCCTCGTTCACGCGCATCGTCGTCGAGACGTCGGCCGCCATCACGCATCGGATCGAGTCGAGCGGGCCGAAGGAGGCGCGCGTCCGGCTGATCGGGCTCGCGGGCGGTGGTCACAACCAGGAGGTCGGTGACGGGTTGATCGCCGAGGTCCGCGTGGATCGATCCGGCGGGGACGGGATGCTGCGCGTGGTCTACGAGGGTACCGCGGGGACGATTCGCGCCCTCACCCTGGCGGATCCGCCGCGCATCGTGCTCGACGTCGCGCGGCCCGTCGATCCAGGCCAGCGGGAGAGCCGGGAGCAAGTGGCGCCGCTCCGGACGATCGTGCTCGACGCCGGCCACGGCGGTCACGATTCGGGCGCCACCGGGCCGACCGGGCTCATGGAAAAGGACCTGGTGCTCGACGTCACGCGCCGTGTGGCCAAGATGGTGCAGGAGCGTCTCGGCCTCAAGGTGCTCCTGACGCGCGACTCCGACAACTTCGTCACCCTGCGCGATCGCACGAGCTACGCGAACCGCCAGCACGCCGACGTGTTCGTGTCGATCCACGCCAACGCGCACCGCGAAGCGGCCGCCGACGGCGTCGAGACGTACTTCCTGTCGTCCGAGGCGACCGACAGCACGGCGCGTCAGGTGGCCGCCGCCGAGAACGGCGTGGTCCAGCTCGAGCAGCAGACCGGCCGCGGCTCGAGCCAGGGTCTGGACATCGTGAAGGCGATCCTCTGGGATCTCGCGCAGTCCGAGTTCCAGGTCGAATCGTCGCGCCTGGCCGAGGTGGTGCACGACTCGATGACGCAGTCGCTCCGCATCTCGAACCGCGGCGTGAAGCAGGCCGGGTTCTACGTGCTCGGCGGCGCGGCCATGCCGGCGATCCTGCTCGAGATCGGTTTCGTCACCAACCCGCGCGAGGAGCGCAAGCTCAAGGACCCGAAGTATCGCGACGAGATCGCGCGCGCGATCTTCGCGGGCCTCACGGAGTACAAGCGCACCTGGGACCAGCGCGCGCGGGCAGCCGCCGACACGCCGGCGATCACGCGCACGCGATAGCGCGATGCCTCGCCCCGACGGCCGCGCGCCCGATCAGCTCCGTCCCGTCATGCTCACGCGCGATTTCCTCCAGCACCCCGAGGGCTCCGTGCTCGTGGAATTCGGCGCCACGAAGGTGATCTGCACCGCGTCGGTCGAGGACAAGGTGCCGCCCTTCCTCAAGGGTCAGGGCCAGGGCTGGGTCACCGCCGAGTACGCGATGCTTCCCCGATCGACGAACACGCGCACGCCGCGCGAGAACCGAGGACCGAGCGGGCGCTCGCAGGAGATCCAGCGCCTGGTCGGCCGGGCGCTCAGGGCCGTGATCGACCGGAGCAAGCTCGGCGAGCGCACGATCTGGGTCGACTGCGACGTGATCCAGGCCGACGGCGGCACGCGCACCGCGGCGATCACCGGCGGCTTCGTCGCGGTGGCCGACGCGATCTCGCGAGTGCCCGGCGTGCAGCTCACCTCGGCGATCCGCGACTGCGTCGCCGCGATCAGCGTCGGCGTCGTCCAGGGTCAGGCCGTGCTCGACCTGAACTACATCGAGGATTCGAGCGCCGAGGTCGATATGAACATCGTCATGACCGGCGCCGGCGAGTTCGTCGAGGTGCAGGGGACTGCCGAGCAGGTGCCCTTCGGCCGTGCCCGGCTCGACGCGCTGCTGGCGATCGCCGAGAGCGGCATCCGGCGCCTCGTCGGGCTCCAGCGCCGCGCCCTCGAAACGCGTGCCGAGCGCGTCTTCACGCTCTAAGCCCGTCCTCGTTCTCGCCACGCTCAATCCTGCGAAGGGCCGCGAGCTCGTCGAGCTCCTGGGCGCGGTGCCGTTCGAAATCCGGCTGCTGGCCGACATGCCGGGCGCGCGGCTTCCCGAGGAGACCGGCGCCACGTACGCCGAGAACGCGCTCGTGAAGGCGCGCACCGCTGCGGCGCTGACAGGCGCGCTGGCGCTCGGCGACGACTCCGGGCTCGAGGTCGACGCGCTCGGCGGTGCGCCCGGCTTGTATTCGGCTCGCTTCGGCGGTCCGGGGCTCGACGATCGCGGGCGACTGGAGCTGTTGCTCGAGCGGCTCCGCGACGTGCCGCCCGCACGGCGGACCGCGCGCTTCCGCTGCGTGATCGCACTCGCGGGCCCCGCGCGCGGCGAGAAGGTGGTCGAGGGAGTCGCCGAAGGCGTGATCGCCGAGGCGCCGCGCGGGAGCGGAGGTTTCGGCTACGATCCGGTGTTCTTCTACTCACCGCTCGGCCGGACGTTCGCTGAGCTCTCGGACAAGGAGAAGGCGCGCGTGAGCCATCGCGGCCTGGCGCTGGAGGCCGCCCGCCGGCTTCTGGGCGAGTGATATAGTCGAGGCCGACGGCAGCACGCGGCCTGCCGACGGGGTGTGGCGCAGCCTGGTAGCGCACCTGCTTTGGGAGCAGGGGGCCGGAGGTTCAAATCCTCTCACCCCGACCAATACGTCGCGCTCGGGCCATTCACCCGCCTCCCTCGGGCCGGACGGGCACGCTCCTCTCGCCAGTTCTGTCAACCGCGCACGGGCACGTTTTGGAACCTATTGATTGTCTGAGATCTGTTCCCGTGGCCGGGCTCTTGCTATCGCTGATGCGGCATGGGGAACCTGGTCATCTCGCCACGACGGCTCGCCCATATACTGTCCGTGGCGGCCGTCGGAGTCGCCGTCCTGTCTGGAGAAGCGCTCGCCCAGCCCGGAAGCTGGCTCCTGGTGGCTCCGCCACCCGTCGCGGAGAAGCGCATGCTGATGAAGGTCTACTCTGCGGGTTCGGGCGCCGACGTGCAGGCGGCGGTCGCCAACCTGCCCGACAACGATCAAGTTCGGCTGGTCACCAAGATCTACGAGATCCTCACGATGCCGACCCTCGCCGCTCGCACCGAAGCGCTCCTCGACGCGCTCCAGGATGCATCGGCTCCCGTATCGAGGTGGCGCCCGATCGACACCTTCGAATCGTCCGCTTCGTGCGAGCACCAGCGCCAGCGCGCGCTGCAGAGCTTCGAGCGCGCGGCGGAGAAGGTGCGCAACGCGTCTCCCGACGGCGACGAGCTCGCGTTCGAGGAGTGGACGATCTTCGAGGGCCTGGCGGCCTGCCGGATGAGCCGCTGCGTTCCTGAGTCGGCGGTCGCCAACCGCTGACGTCGGCTTCAGGCCGGCCCGGCGCGCCACCTGACGTAGCACGCCGCGCGGACGACGAACCAGATCCCCAACCCCAGCAGGGTCACGGCTAGCGCGATCAGCGCCGTTCGCACGGCCGGGACAACGCCGAGCGCGATGAAGTCGTGCATCGCCCGCACCCAGCCCAGCGTCCGGAGGGACGCTGGCGTGCCACGGTCCCTGGAAGCGAGCGGAAAAATGTAACACTCCATTCAAGATGCGCCGGATCACGCTAGAATGCCGACGGATGAGGATCACCGTCGCCCTGGCTCTGGCCACCGCGCTCGGCCTCGCCGCCTCTCTCTCCTGGGCATACAACTGTCCCGTCGTCATCAAGCAGGCCGAGGACACCATCAAGAAGGCCGAAGCGAGCAAGGTGAGCCCGGAGACGCGGCAGCTGATCGACGAGGCCAAGAAGCTTCTGGCCGAGGCCAAAGGCCACCACGAGAACGCCAAGACCAAGCGCGACCACGGCGACTCGGTCCGCAAAGCCAAGATCGCCATCGCCTACGCCGAAGAGGCCATCATCCTCCAGAACCCATAGCGCGCCATTGGGGGAACGTCGCCAGCGATTCGCCGGCAACGCGGTCTTCATCACGGGCGCTTCGTCGGGCATCGGCGCCGCCCTCGCCCGCGAATTCGCCCGCGAAGGCGCCGACGTGGCGCTGGCGGCTCGCCGGACCGACCGGCTCGAGGCGCTCGCCGCCGAGGTCGGCAAGACCGGGCGCCGCGCGGTGGTGATCGCCTGCGACGTCACCCGCGACGGCGACCTCGAGGGGGCCGTCGAGCGCACCCGGGCGGTCCTCGGCAAGCTCGACGTGGTCGTCGCCAACGCCGGCTTCGGCGTCAGCGGCCCCCTCGAGCGTCTCTCGCTCGACGATTACCGCCGCCAGCTCGAAACGAACGTCTTCGGCGTGCTCCGAACGATCTACGCGACCCTCGACGACCTCAAGAAGACCCGCGGGCGGCTGGTCCTGATCGGCAGCGTCAGCGGCCACGTCGGCGTTCCCGGCTCGTCGGCCTACTCGATGAGCAAGTTCGCCATCCACGGGCTGGCCGCCTCGCTCGGTCACGAGCTCGCGCCATACGGCATCGCGGTCATCTTGATCAGCCCCGGCTTCGTCGAGTCCGAGATCACGCAGGTCGACAACCGGGGTGTGTGGCACGCCGAGGCGCCGCGGCGGCCGCTTCCACGCGCGATCGTCATGCCGACGCCCGCCGCGGCACGCAAGATCGTGAGCGCGGTCGCGCGGCGGCGGCGCGAGGCGGTGATCACCGGATTCGGGAAGACCGCGGTCTTCCTCCAGCGGCATCTGCCGGGAGCAGTTTCTGTGGCAATTCGACGTTTCGGTATTAAAGGACGACGAGAACCGCGCTAAGATGCAACCAGGCGCCGACGCGCCGGAGGGAGGAGAATGCTCCACTTCACGATTGACGGCTTTCGGGGATTTCGCTCGCGCTTCGACGACGCTCACCTGATCCAAGAGGTGCTCGAGGACGCGCCGGCTCAGCTCGGACTCAAGCGAGCCATGCCGGCCTTCGTGCTGCCGTACTACAACGGTGTCGTGCCGGAGGATTGCGGGATCAGCGCATTCGTGTTCCTGGCGGGAGGGCATTTCACGCTGCACACCTTCTCGTTCCGCGAGACCTACTTCGCCGACCTGGTGGCGCCCGACGAGTTCGACCCGGCCAAGCTCCGGGCGCTGCTCGAGGCCGTCTTCCCGTGCGCGCTCACCAGCGTGCGGATCGTCGAGCGGCAGGACCTGAAAGACTCCGAGCCGGACGTCGAGAACGACTTCGGTCCCCACCTCTTCCTCAACATCGACGCCTACCAGGGGCCCCAGGATCTGGATTCGCTGTTCCAGGTCTTCGATCGGCTCCCGGCCGAGATCGGCATGACGCCGATCATGCGGCCTTACGTCATCCGCGACACCGCCAGCGACGGGCAGCCGGTGCTGAGCGCCCTGACGATGATCGCCGAGAGCCACGTGAGCCTTCACGTATTTCCCCGCGAGGAACGCGCGTACTTCGATATCTTCTCGTGCCGCTTCTTCGACCGGTCGTTCGTCGTGCCGCGTCTCTTGGCCCAGTTCCCTGGGGGCAGCGTCCAGGAGGCCTTGGTCGCGCGAGGTAGCCGCTACCGCTATCTGCGCACCGAGCGGGCCGACGAGCACGCCAAATCACGCACCTGGCTTCCTCAGCGATAGGAGCGAACATGACTCGCGAGCCTCGTTTCGATGACCCGAGCCTCGTCCGCGAACCGATGACCGTCGAAGACGGCGGGCGGGGGAGCGTGCTGTCGCTGCTGGGCCGGATGGGGAAATCGGCCTTCCAGGGCCGGAAGCTCGGCGAGGCCTTCGAGGCCTGGAAGTCGATGATCGAGGGCGATAGCCTCATCTGCCTGGGCTACGCGGCCTCGATGTCGAGCGCGGGGATGTGGCCGCTCATTACCTGGCTAGTCGAGCGCGGCTACATCGACGTCCTGGCGTCCACCTCGGCCAACATCACCGAGGACCTGCTCGACATGATGGACGGCACCCGCGTCTATCGCGTCGATCCCGAGCACGTCGACGACGTCGCGCTGGCCGAGAAGGGCTACTACCGGTTCTACGATCACATCGTCTCGTCCAAGAAGTACGACCAGATGGAAACCGTTGTCACCGGGCGGTTCTTCGACGAGCTCGCCGACACCTGGCGCAAGCCCACCATCCCGACGGTCCGGCTGCTCTTCGAGCTCGGTAACTTTCTCAACGCGAAGGGCTTCCAGAAGTCGATCCTGGCAACGGCGGCGCGGAATCAGGTGCCCGTGTTCTGTTGCGGGCTGCCGGACGGCCCGATCGGCGAGGGCTACAGCACCTCGCCCAAGGCCGAGCAAGCGCCCGTGGTCGATTTCTTCAAGGACTACCGGATCGCCACGGACATCATGGACAACGCGATGATGTCGCCGCGCGGCACGTCGGTCATCTTCCTCGGGGGCGGGGTGCCGAAGGACTTCCTGCAGATCACGGCCACTAGCGTGCGCACGCGCCACGGCAACGTGGACCCGACGCCCCACAAGGCCTCGATCCAGATCACGACAGACAACACGGTCTACGGCGGCCTCGGCGGGGCCACCCTCGCCACCGAATGCATCTCCTGGGGCAAGGAGGCGCACGGTAGCGCCAACGTCATGTGCTTCGCCGACATCACGATCGCGCTGCCGATCATCTGCCAGGGGCTGGCCGAGCACTTCGGCCGCGGCCACCGGCGCGAGCGACCCAAGCCGTTGAAGCTGTCCGAAGTTTTTTAGGCCACGCGATGCGTCGAAGCGCCCTGCTGATCGCGATGACAGTCCTCGTCGTCGTCGCGACCGCGCAGGCGCAAGGGATCGGGCGGCCGACGTCCGAGTCCTTCCGGATCGAGTGGGTGCGGCGGCCGCCGTCCATGCGGCCGGGCGTCGACGGCTACATCTACAACGAGTCGCGCTGGCGAGTCACCAACCTCCGCGTCCGCGCCGTGGTGGTCGACGCCGGCGGCAACAAGGTTCGCGAGAGCATCGTGTCGGTGTGGGGCAACGCCGTTCCTGGGACCCGCACGTTCTTCGTCCTGCCCTCGATCGGCGAGGGCGAGATCTACCAGCTGACCGTCATCACCTTCGATCTGATCTCCGAGCAGGGACCGTAAGCCGTCGCCGGACGCGGCCGATGGCGACGGCGCCGGGATGCTCGATCACCGCGGCCGGAACCTCACGACCGTGTAGCCGAGCGACGAGGCTTGCCCGAGCCTGAGCCGCCGGCGCAGGCGACGGCGATCAGGTGCCCGCTGGCCGGTCGAGTGGCGCCGGTCCGCCACGCGGCGCTCGAGAATGACCTTCACGCCGCGGACCCCCGCGAGCCGGTGCTGGAGGTACTCGAAGAGGGGCAGGTCGTGGCGACGCACCACGATCAAGAGCTCGATATCGGGGAACGACAGCGATGGAAGCGCGGCGAGGAGCAACGCCGCATGGCGCGGACAGTAGCCGTGGGTCTCCGAACGATCGTCGAAGGGCGCCTTTTCGCCGAGGTCTCCCGACCTTCCCTCGACGCGGCACGACGCGCAGATGATTCTCATCTCGACTCGAGGACCCGGCCTCCTGACGAGCACGCCACTCTAGCACCTTCCCGGACGCCGTTCGAGCGCGGCGGCGCCGAGCGACGCGGGCCCCGGGGTGTACCATGAGGCGAGATGGAGGTAGCGGCGTGATCGACGCGAGGATCTGGGGGACCGCGCTGGCGCTCGTGGCGGCGTCTGCCTCCGCCGCATGGGCTCAGGATCCGGAGCGGTTCGCCATGAGCCAGGTCCGGATGTCGACCGATCCCGGCATCGCGAACGGCTGCGCGCGCATGGCGCGCGTCAGCGACGACTCGCTGAAGGACCTGCGCCGCAAGATCATACGCGCCGGCGGCAACACGGCGGTCCTCTCGTTCGCCGCCGACGATCTCTCGATGATCCTTGCGGACGTTTACCGCTGCCAGCCGACCGCCCGACGCCCGCCGAACGTTCCGCCGCCGCCGCCCGGCAGTCCGCCTCCGCCTCCGCCGCCGTCAGGCACCGCGCCGGCACCCCCGGCAGCGAGCTCGCCGCCTCCGCCCCCGGCGGGGAGCCCACCGCCTCCACCGCCGCCCCCGAGCCGCTAGCATGCGACGCTCGACCCTGGGAGCCTCCAGCGCTATCCTAGTGTCATAGGTGGTGTGCCATGGGTAGGTGGTCACGGTCGGAAGGCGGCAGACTCATCAAGACCCTGACGGTCGTCCTGATCGCCTTGCTCCTGGTGTCGCTGCCCGTGAGCCAGGCTTGGGCCCAATGGCGCGGGGGGCACGGTGGGCACGGCCACTTCCACGGCCGCGTCTTCATCGGGACCTCGTTCTGGTGGCCGCCGTATCCGTACTACTACCCGTACTACTATCCATATCCTTACGCCGCCTACCCGCCGGCGCCGGTGATCGTCGACCAGCCGGTGGTCTACACCCAGCAGCAGCCCGCGCCCGAGTCCTACTGGTACTACTGCGACAGCGCCAAGGCGTACTACCCGACTGCGCCGACGTGCCCCGAGGCGTGGATCAAGGTCGCGCCTCGAAGCGAGTAGCGCGCGCTCAGCGCGCCGCGCCGACCAGGGCCGCGAGCGCCCGGTCGACACCCGGAGCCAACACGTCCGCCGCGCTCACCGCCCAGAGCGCCGTCACGATCGCCGCGAAGACGTCCATCGTGTAGTGCGCCCTCAGCACCAGTACCGTCGTGGCCTCGATCGTCGCGACGAGCACGCCGACGACCGGTAGCACGACGCCACCCATCCGCGCGAGCTCGACGCATCCGAATACCGCGATCGCCGTGTGGCCGGAGAAGAACAGATCGGTCGCGGTGCCGTAGGTCACCAGCAGCGAAGGGATACCCGGACGGCGCCAGATCATGCCCTCGGGCAGAGGAAGCGCGCAGAGCCCCTGGCAGATCTGCCGAAGCGCATAGAGGATCAACAGCCCGAGAAACGGGCGCACGGTCGGTCCGAAGATCGAGCGGACCAGGATGAAGATGCCGAGCACGTCGATGATCGCCGAGGTCGTGACCAGCAACGCATCGGCGGCGCGCGGGTGCTCCCGGAGATAGCGGTTCAGGGGCGCGGTCAGCTGATGGACGCCGTCGCCGATGTTCCCGGCCGGCCACGCTCGCTGTCCGATGAGCCGCTGCGTCCAGAACCATCCCGCCAGCCCCGCGATGACCAGGCCGAGCCGTACCGCCCAGAGTGCTGGAGTCGCCTCGCTCATCGCTCCTCCTGTTCGTAGAGGTTGAGCGGCCCGCGCGCGTCGGCGCTGCAGCACGTCCCGCAGTGCTAGCGCGCGTTGGCCGCATCGAGATCGGCTTCCAGCGTCGCGCGGCCGGCTAGAAGCACCGCGCCGGCCGCGGCCAGGAGACAACCGGTGACGAGCACGGGCGCGCGCAGGCCGATCTGGTCGGAGACCTCGCCGATGATCCACGGCGAGGCGGCATCGCCGAGCAGATGCATCAGCAAGGTCGTGACCGCGAAGCCGCGCGCGCGCAGCTCGGCCGGCAGCACGTTCGCCATCGCCGCGTTGAGCGGCCCGATGTTCACGAAGACCAGGAGCAACGTGACGAACATCGCCGGCCAGAAGACGATCGGGTGAGGCGACATCACCGCGAAGAACGTGAAGACGATCGAGGCGAGCAGCGACCAACCGGACACGATGAAATCGGCGCCGGGATGCCGGCGCGCCACTGCCGAAGAGATCCGACCGCCCAGTAAGGTGCCGGCGAAGCCGGCCACGACCAGCAAGAGCCCGAACGTCGCCGACGCGTTCCCGAGCGGTATCCCGCGCTCGCGCACGAAGTAGGTCGGCATCCACGTCGCCAGCCCGCCCATGCTGAACGTGTAGATGATCTGCGACACGGTGTTGACGACGTAGCTCCGGCGGCTCGTGAGCGCGCGGAGCGAAGACACCAGGCCGAGCGGCGCGGCCCCGCCGTGCGCCGCATCCTGGGCGCCTCGCGTCGGCTCCGTCAGGAAGAGCAGGAGGAACGCGAGCGCGGCGCCGGGCGCGCCCGCCACGAAGAAGGCGGCCCGCCAGCCGTGCGACTCGCCGATGATGCCGCCGACGATGTAGCCGAGCGCCGAGCCGATCGGAATCGCCGCGTAAAAGATTCCGAGCACACGCGCACGCCGCTCGGCCGGATAGCAGTCGGAGAGGAGCGACGGCGTGACGACCGCGTAGCTGGCCTCACCGATGCCGATCACCGCGCGGGCGAGCAGGAGCCACCCGTACGTCGGCGCCAGGCCCGAGGCCACGGTGGCGACACTCCACACGAAGACGCCGCCGGCCACGAGACGTAACCGTTTGCCGTAGTCGCCGAGCCAGCCGGCTGGCCCGCAGGCGAGGGAATAGGCGACGATGAACAGCGACTGTAAGAGGCCGCCCTGCGCGTCGGAGATCGAGAGATCGGCCAGGATCAGCGGCAAGGTCGCGGCGGCGACGTAGCGATCGAGGTAGTTCAGCGCGTTCAGCGTCGTGAGCGAGCCGAGGATGACTCCGGGCGAACGAGACCACGCGCTAGTGGGCATCGCTCACACGATCGGACCGCAGGACCTCCGGCGGAACGCGGTCGGCCAGCTCGCGCAGCTCGCCGACGAGCGCGCGACGCTCGTCCAGCAGGCGCCGGTGAAGATCGCGGTCGGCGAGGAACCAGAAGAATGCCCGGGCCTGCCGGATGAACCGGCCCAGCCGCTCGCGCCAGACGAGCGCGAGCAAGCCGGACGGCACGATCAAGAGCAGGAACAAGACGAGCGCGCCGCGCCCCGCGAGCCGCCAGATCGCCCAGCCCTCGATGGCCCAGAGCAGCGGATAGATCACGAGACCGACCGCCATCTTGTCCGTCGCTTCCTCCTCGGCTGTCCGCCCGAGCCGTCTCACGATCTGCCCGGTGAGCCAGTAGGGCGCGGCGTGGCTGACGATCCCCCAGCATGCCAGGGGCAGACCCAGCGTGAGCCAGAGCACGTTGGTCAGGACGTACCGGATGACGAGACCGGCCGTGTAGGGCTGGCCGAGCTGCTCGCTGGTGATTCCGACTTCCTCGAGATGGCCGCGATACACCTCGATCCGGCGGCGGAGCGCCGCGATCTTGTCGGGCTCGCGCGTGGCCAGATAGCGCCCGGCGCGCATGACCCGCTGCCGCCAGGCCAGCGCGTGCTCGCCGGGCGCGCCGGCGACCGGCTCGGCCTCGCCGCGGCGCGCCGCCTCGTCGAGCCACGCGCGCTCGAGCACGGTGAGGAGCTCGAGCGAGTACTGGTCCTGCGCCTCCACGATGCGCGTGCCGATCGCTTCGGTCAGGCGCTTCGTGATCGCGCGCACCGCCTCGTCGGCATGGTCGCGCTGCGCGTCGATGACATCCGCGATATCGACCGGCGTGCCGACGTTGATCTGAACCGACGCCGACCGGAATGTGCCGGGATCGTGGAAGACCATGCCAACGGGCAAGAGTGTCAGGCGACTCGCGCCAACGGCTGCCCGCTCAGCGCCCAGTGCCAAGCGTGCCGCGCCGGTCCGCAGGGGCAGCAAGATCGGCTGCGGCTGCGTTCGGCCCTCGGGAAAGATCAGGATGACGCCGCCGGCCCGCAAGGCCTCGATCGCCGAGGCGAACATGTCCTCGTTCTTTCGCGGATCGTCGCCCGCCTCGGCGCGCCGGTGGACCGGCACCGCGCCAATCATATGCAAGGGCGGGCCGATCAGCGGGTGGCGAAAGAGCGGCGCGTTGGCGAGAACCGTGATCGGGCGTGGAATGGTCGCGATGATCAGCATCGCGTCCACCAGCGAGTTGTGGTGGTTCGCCGCGACGATGACGCCGCCCTCGGCAGGGATTCGCTCGCGGCCGACCACGTCGATCCGCCGATAGAATAGCCAGAGCAACAGGCGGATGAGGCCGCGGATGGCGGGATAGGCAAGCGATCCGCGCGTATAACGCGCCGGCGTAGAGCCGACTGGTGTGGGTCCCGATCCGGGGGTCGTCATGCGGGCGTCAGGGACAACCTATCCGAAACCGTCTTTGGGTGACCACACATTCGTCGCCGGTCGCCTTGACCTGCTCGGTCGGCCGGAGCTACCCT
>Ga0075423_10001403_pt1 | contig 21141 bp, 20 predicted proteins | sample SoiMethybrSBSTD2_FD_80114 | JGI IMG/M metagenome (GOLD analysis project Ga0075423, IMG submission 80114) | Bulk soil microbial communities from a Populus tree surrounding site in Tennessee, USA - Soil MetaG P. TD hybrid SBSTD2 | ecosystem: Environmental > Terrestrial > Soil > Tree plantation...
AAATCAGTTCACGCTCGGGATAGCGCAGAGCCGTCAACTTGCCGCCGAAAACGCATCCATTATCAATCTTGATCGTACGATTCAACCACTCCGGTTCTGCGACGGGGGTGTGGCCATACACGACCATTGCCTTGCCACGGTACTCGGCCGCCCAGTTGTAACGTACGGGAAGACCGTACTCGTCAGTCTCGCCGGTAGTCTCGCCGTAAAGCGCGAACTCGCGTACCTTGCCAGAGCCGCGTCCCTGCATTTGTGCGCGACTACGAGCTTGCCATCATCCAGAACGTAGTGACTGATTAGTTGGTTGATGAAGTCGGCCGCAATACGCGAGAAGGCACGATAGTGCTTGTCGTATTCCTCAAACTGACGCAACGAGTCATCTAATCCATGCGTGATCTGAACGTTCTTTCCCCGCACGGCACGCATGAACTTGATGTCGTGATTTCCCGGTATGCAAAGCGCATAACCGGCATCTACCATCTCCTTTACCAGGCGGACAGTCTCAGGAATTTTTGGCCCGCGATCCACTAGGTCGCCGAGAAACACAGCCTTTCTGCCGTTCGGCGGTTGGCAAACACCGGCGGCATTCTTTTCGTATCCGAGTTGCGTCAGCAACTGCACCAACTCCTCGAAACAGCCGTGCACATCCCCGATGATGTCAAACGGTCCGTGCTCTTGCTTCAAGTTGTTCCAAAGAGGCTGGCGAGTTACTGAGACCGCAGCAACTTCTTCCGGAGTGGCCAGTTTGAAGATGTGTCGAAATCCCTCGCGCTCAAGGCCACGAACAGACCGGCGCAGCTGAGCTGTCTGATTGCGGACCACATGAGCGCCAAATTGCCGATCCGGCCGCCCTTGATTGCGCTCGTGACAAACTTTCTCGGGCAAGTCGAAGACGATCGCCACCGCCAGGACGTGAAACTCGCGAGCCAGCTCGATCAAGGGCTTGCGTGACTCCGGCTGAACATTCGTAGCATCAACGACCGTCAGTCGGCCCATGGCTAGCCGCTTGCGCGCTATGTAATGCAGCACCGCGAACGCATCATTCGTTGCCGTCTGATCGTTCTCATCATCAGACACTAGTCCGCGGCAGAAATCCGAAGACAGGACCTCTGTGGCTTTGAAGTGCTGTTGCGCAAAGGTCGACTTTCCGCACCCGGAAGGTCCCATGAGGACGACTAGAGAAAGTTCCGGAACCCTGATTATCACAGACTGAAGACTCCCATTTGAGTCGGGGCGCCCACTTGAATATCTTCCGCTCCCACCGATAAGAAGCGAACCGCGTATCCAAACCGTTCCGAGATCCGCGCCGACCACTGCTGGAACTGCTCTCGTGTCCACTCGAAACGGTGATCCTTGTGTCGAAACTGTCCGGCTGGCAGTGTCTCGAACTTTACGTTGTACTCCACATTTGGCGTTGTGATGATCACTGTCTTAGGACGTGCTGATTCAAACAGCGCGCGTTCGAAAGCTGCTAGTCGTGGCGGATCAAGATGCTCGATGACTTCAACCACCGTTGCCGCGTCGTAACCTGCCAGCCGGTTATCGCGGTACATCAGTGATCCATGTATAAGTTGTAAGCGTTCCTTCTGCCTCGAGGACAAACGGTCAATTCGGAGGCGCTGACTCGCTACTTCAAGGCTGCGATAAGAAACGTCCATCCCGACGATTTCGGTCAGGGTGTTCTCCCCGAGGAGAATGCGCAGGAGGCGTCCTTCTCCGCATCCCAGGTCCACGACTCGCTTTGCTCCAATAGACCGCAGCACCGCCACGACCGCACCCATTCGTTGCTCCCAGAGCCGAATGGACTCTTCCACTTTCATTTCTTCTTTAAAGTGGGCTTCCTCGGCGGCATCGGGATCGGGGTTATCTTCCTCGGCTAACCGCGCCAGCGCCTCGCGTGCCAAGTGTCTTTGTCGTGGAAGATAGCGCCTGACGATGGCTTCCTTGTGAGGATGTGAGGCGAGCCAGCCCTCTCCCTTTCGTAACAGTTTCTCCACCTCATCTTTGCCGATCCAATAGTGTTTCTCCGCATCCAGGACTGGCACGAGCACGTACAGATGTTTGAGCAGGTCCTGCAATCGAACATTGCCTTCCAACGCCACCGTGTAGTACGGGCCCTCGCCCCACTCAGGAAACTGCTCATCCAGCGCATGGTGTTCTGCAGCAACCGTGTAGCCCAGTGGCTCGAATAGTTCCCGAAGGAGTTCTTCACCACCGCGGCAAGCTACCACGGATAATCTCGCAGTTAATGGAATCGGTTGATTTGTCAGTTCCGGGCGGTTCTTGCTGCGCCCACCCATCGCCGTCCCAAATGCACGACTCATCGCAACGCTAAGCAATGAGGAAAGTACATATGGGCGGTCGTTTACGTATTGATCGAGAGTTCGACCCTCACGCGGACCGGGTTTACCTCGGACCAGTCCGACAGCATCCACATCCAGCAGCAATGCGGCGGTCCACCGCTCGGCCGTGGCTTCGGGATAGAAGACATGAGCCTTTCCGAAAGAGAGCTCGAAGGAATGCAACTTGGTAGGATTTTTGTGCAGAAGATAGCCAAGGTCCGCGGCTGAGCGATGCGTAGTGGTAATCGTTAACAACATGCTGGGATTATGCTGGGATTATACGGACCATTGACGCGACAGACTTACGCCGGGATTTTCAACGGACGAGTGCGAACAAGACCACCCCATTCTTGACACGCCAACTCTCCATCTTTATCCTTAACTTTTGCTCCCTAAAGAACTTACGCGCTGCTTACGCGCTGAGCGTGCTTCCGCGACCTTCGCGGTATGTGGGTGGGGCGCGGAGGTTCCCATGTTTATTGGACTTCACGAATTGGAACTCCATCCTGTCGATTTCAAGGAGGACTTCGTCCCGGATGCGATTGACCTCGGTCCTGACATGCGCCAGGTCAAGACGCTACGCACCGAGGGACGCGCACAACTAATTGAAGAGCATCACAGCAAGCGTCACGTAATCAAAGACATCAGGGTAAATGGGGATTTCGAGACTGCTGTCCAGCTTTTTTGTGCGCGCTGTCTGGAGCCTCTCGTCCAGACTGTCTCGCGAGAGTTCGACCTGCTTTATCGTCCACAAGGGACGGATGCCGGTGAAGAGGAACGAACCGTAACTGCGACGGAAGCCGAGATCAGCTACTATCAAGGGAAAGGTTTGCTTTTGGAGGATGTTCTGCGGGAGCAGATCCTGCTTGCTGTTCCCCTCAAAGCAATTTGCCGAGAGGACTGCAAGGGTTTGTGCCCGCATTGTGGTAGAAACTTGAACACGGAGCAGTGCTCCTGCGCTGAACCAGTCGAAGATCCGCGCTGGTCAGCGCTGAAAGACCTTCGCGGCAAGATGGACCACTGACAAGAAAACAGAACTATACGAGGAAACCTGATGCCAAATCCGAAACGGCGACATTCTAAAGCGCGCACCAGTACCCGCCGAGCCCATGACGCGCTGACCGCTCGGTCTCTCTCCGAGTGTCCCAACTGCCACGAGCGCAAACTTCCACATCGCACCTGCCCGAAATGCGGGTACTATAAGGGTCGCGAAGTTCTAGAGGTCAAGGAAGCCAGCTAGCCTTTCAGCAATCCATGCCAAGCGTCATAGCTTTGGACGCGATGGGCTCCGACCGCGCACCCAAGCCTGAGGTCGAAGGTGCTATCCAGGCGGCGCGGCAGTACGGGCTTCGCGTTCTCCTGGTTGGGCGCGAAGAGACGATCGTGCCCGAGCTGGCCCGCCACCCCACGGCCTCCGGTCTCGGCCTGGAGATTGTTCACGCCCGAGACGTCATCACCATGCAAGACAAGGCCGTCCAGGCGGTGCGCGCCAAACGGGATTCCTCCATGCGCGTGGGCTTACGGTTGGTCCGTGAAGGGCGAGCCGCTGGTTTTATTACGGCGGGGAATACCGGCGCGGCGATGGCGACGGCAAAGATGGTGTTGGGTGGACTCCCGGGAGTCGATCGTCCGGCGCTGGCTGCGGTTTTCCCGACCGCGGTGGGTACAACCGCTATCCTGCTCGATGTCGGCGCTAACGTCGACTGCAAGCCGCACAATCTCGAACAATTTGCTGTGATGGGCGAGATTTATTTTCGCAGCATGTTTGGTACTCGGCGCCCGCGAGTCGGCTTACTTTCGATTGGCGAAGAGGAAAGTAAGGGAAACGATCTTACGCGCGAGGCTTTTCACCTGCTCAAGAGGTTGCCGCTGAATTTTGCCGGCAACGTGGAAGGCCGCGACCTGTACAACGGCAAGGTAGACGTGATCGTCGCCGATGGCTTCGTTGGCAATGTCGCCTTGAAGACTTCCGAAGGCGTAGCCAATCTGGTGCGCGCTACTCTCAAGGAAAGTCTTAAAGCCACGATCTCACGGCAAGTGGGATTCCTGCTCTCCCGCAGCGCTTATGCAGATTTCAAGAAGCGCCTGGATCACACGGAATATGGCGGCGCGCCGCTTTTGGGTGTCAAAGGTGTGTGCTTCATTACCCACGGATCTTCAAACGCCAACGCCATCAAGAATGCAATTCGAGTCGCCGCGGAATTCGCCGAGCGCAAAATCAACAGCAAAATTGAAAAAGAACTGGCCGGAGTAGGTGTTGCAACGACGAAAACTGAAGCAGTGTTGTCGACTTAAGCTCCAGGAGAGAATCTCATGCCAAAAGGGGAAGCCAATAACATCACCATCAACTATGAGCAGCAGGGAACCGGTGAGCCCCTCATTCTCATTCCCTACTTGGCCGCCGATCATGCCTGTTACGCCTTCCAGGTGGCGGAATACGCCAAGCACTTTACCTGCATTTCTCTCGACCTCCGGGGAACGGGTGAGAGCGACAAACCTGAAGGTCCGTATTCGACGGAGATCCTTGCCGACGATGTTGCCGCGTTCATGCAGGCCTTGGGAATCGCAAGCGCCGTTTCTGAAGGCCGTCGTCCAGGGACTACAGGTAACGGTCAAAGCGCTAGAGAGTGTTCCCGAGATGGTGATTCTTGCCCTGTTCCCCTGGTGCTTTACGCCTGAGTTGTATGCCGCTAAGCCAGAATACATCCAGTCGTTGGCGGAATTTGTGCGGAGTCGGCCGGCGCAGTCTGTGGCGAACTTCATGCAGCAGTCGAATGCCGTGATTGGCCATGATGCCGAAGCACAACTGAAGCGGATCACGGCTCCTACTCTGATCACGTTTGGACGACATGATGTGTCCACTTCCACGCGATTCGCGAATCGGCTGAAGGGGATTCGCAACTCTGAGCTGCTGATTTTTGAAGGATGTGCTCATGCCCCGCTCTATGAGAAGGTCGAGGAGTTTAATGCCAAGACCTTAGCGTTCTTGCAGCGCCACGCGGATGCCGGTGCTGCATCGTCTTCCGGTGCTGCTTAAGGGTATAGCTGAGACGGTCTATTGATCAGCCGGGCTGAGCGACGTGAGAACACTGAGAAACTACTCTGGTAGAGGGATGCGGTATATATTTCGGCGCGTGCTTTGTCGGGTGAACGAATAGTAGTTCGGTCCCGCGCCGGAATCGACTTGGTGTGGGATTATGGCCACTCCCGTTTTCCTTTTTAAATCCGCACCATTGCCGATACTGCCGGTAAGCCAATCCGGGATGCCGCGGGCTGGGCTGACTGGAAGTACGAATCGAAACATTCACCCCTGGCTGCTTACCATAGGGAGCGCGTTCCTACGGTATGGGCTCACCAAAACGCAGCGTATTGCCATCGGCATCGGTCACATAAAACTCGCGCATACCCCAGGTCTGATTCACCGGCCCACGATGCACCGGGGAATCTTCGTGGCCTGTGGTATCCAGGCCGCGCTCCACATATTTTCTGAAGAGACGGTCCACATCCTTCACACGAAGATTAATCGCACATCCAAATGCGCCGTCGCCCGCATGCTGCGATAGCTGAATCTCCGCGTCCCCTTGCAGCAAATCAATCACCCAATCTGCGTCACTTGCCTCCGGATATTTCTTCTTAAAATCCAGAACACCGGTGTAGAAAGCCAGCGATCTCTTCACATCAGTGCACCGGATAACAGGAATAGCTCGCATCGCTTCACTCTACATAGCCGCCACAAGAGTCTCCCCTCCGCCATTTCACCAACAAGCAGATTCAGCGTTCAGTTACAGCATTCCGCCCGTCTGTATTTCGAGGATCGCAAGCGCCGTTTCCAGTTTGTTGACCGCTTGTCCGATTTCGGGATGTTCGTCGATTTTTTCTTGCAGAGCCTTTAGCAACCTGTAGGCTCCTGCCACATGCTCTGCGGCTTGTGCCACGCCAGAGTCTGCTTTGAATTCATTTTCCTTCGGCATGAAAGACACCTCTCCACGAATTCTAGTCCCAGCATTGATGGGAGCACATCGCCATTGAATCCTGCAGGTTGGACATCGCCATGGTACTTGGTATCCTCCCACACATGGAAAACCGCTCTTTTCGCGACGCTGGTGGGACACCTGGCGGTCTTGGCGAGTTTCTGATCGGCTTCGCAATGGCTTGCATCGGAGGCTATCTGCTGGCGAACCAGGTGAACGTGGTCGGTTCCTATTGGAGTTTCTACGGTACCAACACTTTCGGAATCACACTGCTTCCGATGTTGTTTGGCGTAGGAATTCTCTTTTGGAACGGACGCAACATTCTCGGCTGGGTGCTCACTGCGGGCGGAGCACTTTTTATCCTGGCAGGAGTGATCGCCAACATGCACATCTACTTTCAGCCAACCAGCCTGTTCAATACGATTGTGATGTTAATCCTGCTGGTCGGCGGCTTGGCGCTGATTGCCCGGTCGCTTGGCTCGCATCCGAGAGAGCCTCAGACTTAGTCCATCCGCCTGCGTCTACTGAGTGATCGTTCGATACGGCTTACGGCAAGGTCGACGACGCGAGCGAGTTCCACGCCATAGTCAAGCGCGCGGTCGCGCCGTAGACGTTGTTTCGCCTTCTCCGCAGAGAACCAAGTAGGATCTCGGTCCGCTTCCGCGGGCTTGTCGAGCCACGATACTTCACACAGATGCGCATGAGTGGAAATTTCTGGGGACGAAGGATGGCGTCGAGTGCCACGCTTGCGGCGGAAGTAGCGCGTGAAGGCGTTTTCTTCGATGCGGCCATGCACCCCCGCCTCTTCAAAAGCTTCGAGCGCAGCCGCCTGGGCATGAGTCAAGCCCGGCTCGACGCCTCCCTTCGGGAAGGTCCAGTGTCCACTGCCGGTCCGAACCAGCAGGAATTCGATCCCACTTCGCCGGAGTCGATAACACACCGCCGCTACCTGTTCACACCCGCGCAGTTTTCGAAGCTGCGAAAGTGAAAAGAATTTGAAAGAGAGATCTTGGGCCTGAGCTGCGGATCGGCTGATTGAGTCTGCAGCGCTCACTGCCTTAGAGTGCACGAGAGCCGCTGTATCTGGCTAGAGCACAGCTTGATTCTCCGAGCGTTTGGTCGGCTCCCGCGAAGCCGTTGGTTCCCATGCTTTTGGCTTTTAGCTAAAAACTCCAGGGAACCGGCTTCAACATTTCCACGTTGAAGGCTCCTTGCTTGTGAATCCATCTACATACTTGCGATCTGCGCCTCGTCCCGATATTTCTAAGGAACCGCCGGGAACGACCTTGGAAAACCTCTACTGCCTTCGCTGCAACCGGGAACTGGAAGCGGGTCACAAATCAGTTGCGGTTTACATGTTCGCGCAGACCGTGGGCGTGAGGCCGCGTCAGAAATCCGCGGCACAGAGGATCTGTTTCTGCCCGCAGTGCTCTGTCTCTCTTGCTATGGGACCGCCGCCTGAGGGTGCGTTCAATGTTGCCGCGTGGAAGATGATTCGTGAAGTCGTGAGCGCTGATCCGGCGCTCACCGCTGCAGCGTGGGAGACCCTGCGAGGAGTCTCAGGGCTGCTCTCGGATGGCGACGCCGCCGGTACTTTGCGTCCAACTGGCACAGGATATTTTGAGTTCTAGCCGATCCGGTGAGCGAGCTAAGTCTGAGTGAATCCAACGAGGAATGAGCGATGCGGGGTGGGCGCTGGCTTTCGCTGCGGGAAGAAGGTGCCGCCGGCAAGCACGGTCTCGACTGCCTGCACGAGATCGCGGGCCGCGTCTCCCTTGGCGACCGCACCTCTGATCGCGTCGGTCTGAAAATGTTGAAACAAGTCCTCGGCCAAATGCAAAGAAAAGAGAATGATGGGTGTGTTGGGCTGATGTTTCGCGATCTCCGCCGAGGCTTCGATTCCGTTCATGACCGGCATGGTTATATCCATGATGACGACGTCCGGAAGAAAATGCAGGGTTTTTTCAATGGCCTCTCGTCCGTTGGCAGCGTCGGCGCAAACACTCCACCCTGAGCGGCTTTCTACCAGGTTGCGGATTCCCAATCTCATGACTTCGTGGTCGTCAACCACCAGTACGCGAACGCGTGATTGGGCCGCCAGGGGGACGTTTGACATTTCAGATATTCCTGATCCTCTAAGACACACCAGAAAACATCTTGGAGCTCTGAACCAGGCCTGGCCAGAAGAGAGCGCCTGCAACCCCTGCGTTTATTGGGTTATCTCGCTGGCAACAATAATGTCTGACAAGTACCATGCCAATGGCCAAGTAGTGTGAGATTCGGCACAAAGGTGGTAGGGGAAACTATGTAGACACAATACGGATCGCGGGGCAGGGCAAACCATGTACGCGAGCCTGGGTGAGATTAGTTACGCAGTCTTGGCGGAGCCGCTGCCCATATCGGTCTCTTCTCTGACCCGACCAACACTCTCCTGGGCGCGTTTGCCCAATTCCTGGCCTTTTTCTTTGGCAAACTCAACCCCCTGCCTGGCGCGGTCAGCGAGCCGGCTTCGGGTTTCCTCGCCTGAGTCTGGGGCGAACAGAATGCCCACTGCGATCCCTGTGCCAAGACCAGCAAGAAACGCAGGAAGGCCTGAGTAACTTCGCTTGGGACGAACTTCCACGTCACCCCTGAGAATTGCGCGCAGCAGACCTAAAGTTTTCTCGGAATCAAATCGCATAAAAGTTCTCCTCACCGCAACGGCACCTCCGAATACAAAGGTCCAAGATACGAAGATCCAGGGTCAGGATCAATCGGAGCAATCATGTAGAACCGGAGTGGAGTCTGGGGTACAGGTTTGTGGTCGTGCTTCGTCTCTAAGAGCGTCGCGGCTCGTTTTATTTACAAGCCAGCGCTTTGCGCTTGGAGACTTGTCGAATTTGCCTCGCCGCAATTCGCCTCGAACACCTGCAGAGTACTTCGTGTAAGCGTTGTTTAATCGAATTTCCTCTTCGCTTCGAGACACAGTGGTCACTGCCATTTTGCACCACGCGACGCGAAAGACAGCGTATGCCAACTTGAATATATTAAAGAGTGGCCGCGGATCCTTGCCGGTAAGCTGGTAAAAACGCGAAAGCAGAAACGACACGGCATCGGGAGGCAAGTCCCATTCCACGGCTGCTCCAGCCAGGTCCCAGGTGATATCGGTGGGGCCTGGAAGGAAGTGATCATCGCCGTGGCTGGCGCCGTCAGTCTTGAGCATGCGTCCATCGGGTAGGAGGATCCACTCGTAAGGTGGCATGCGACCATCCACGACGACTGGTAGCTCAGTGGTTAGCTCCGGCAGGTCATTCCTGAGTTCCACCTGAAACTCGCGAGCCAAGTTTGATTCCAGCATCGGCGTAAGGGAAGCGCATTCACTGTTTTCGCTGCGGAACTCAGAAAATCGAAAAGCACAATACCGCGCGATACGATCGACGACGTCCTCGGAGACCTCTGGGAATGACATGGGATCGCCGCTAATCACCGTGTAACAGGAGAATCCGTCTCGCGCATCCTCGATTCCGGGACCGAACCCAGCGGCCGCAAGCCGCAGAGATCTTTCGCGGACTGCTGCGCCTAAAGGGCCCATTCCTTCGAACTTGAGAATCCGAGTTCCGTCGGGCGAGAGAAATTTCAGACGCTCCATCTGGGGCCAGCACTCCGGCCAAACGGCGCCAGTCGGAAGAAAGACGTATCGCCACTCTCCGCCACCGATATAGGAGTAGCTGCTGAAGTGCGAGAGCTTTGCCGGGCCAGCCACTCGGAAGCGGAATTTGCTCCACCGATTGGCTGCATCTTGAGCACAGAGCTGCGCAGGATCGACTTCCCGCGTTCCGAGAAATGTGATGCGATCCAAGGGAACTGCGGCTGATAGCAGTCCCTCGCCTACCGACAAGAAAGTAGAACCACTGCGGCCAGGTCCTTCGTCGACGACGATGAAGTCAGAGCCACGATCCAGGTGTTCCCGGATCCAGTTTTTTTGGTTATGGCTAAACCTGGTGTTTCGTTCGTACGGGTGGCCATTGGGGCGAACCGTAATTCTGGATGACTTGAGTCCTCGCGCTCTGACAGCCGCTGTGACGATGGCGCTAAGGGTTGTTCCGATATTGCGAATGCCGATGACCCCGACATCGGACCGTGACAACGGAAGGTTGTCTGCGGCGGCTACGAAATCCAGAGGATGCACTGCGTAATAAGAAAAACCTTCGGGTGGCGAGGTCGCAAGGGTGGCTGGGACCAGCACTTGGTCGAGCGCCGAAGCGGCGCCCTTTAACGTGTCGGGATCTGGGCTAAGCAAGGCGGCACTGAGACTGTCGGTAACCGCCGCCACGCCTTCACATTCTGCGGTACCGAGGTCGGCTAATGCGGACTCCAGGGTTCCAGCCTGAATGAGCGTCTCTACAAGCGCTGGCTCGTTAGTGGGACGGTCCAGCACTCTGTCCAAGCTCCGCCGCAGCTCTCGAACAAGAACTCTGCCCGAAACCAGACTGCGCGCATCGCGAAAAACCCAGAGGTCGGACTCGCTGGCTGGCATACGATCTAGAAAGTGGAATGAAATTTGCCGTCTACTGAGAAGCCGCCGCTGGCGTCGCGGGTGGCGCTCACGGACCAACGTTTGTTGATCTGATATTCGCCTTGCACAATTTCGCGCTCGGCGGAGGTGATGTCGGTTGAAAAGGTAAACAGAAAGTTCTTGGTAACGCGCTGCTGCAGGGCAACGCGAGCCGACGGATTGGAATTGTTGCCGCCAAGCAAAGGATCTATCTGGAGGCTGGAAAGGCCGGCAAGCTTCTCCACCTTGCCGCTGACCTGGCTGGCTAGGCCATTGGCGATCACCGAATTCGCGCCCATGCTCGCCGGTGCAGCCTCCTCGGTGGTTTGCCCGCGTGCAATCAGGTTAATGATATCTACGGGCGGCAGCGGCGGGTCTGAAACATAGCTGGTCCTGAGCTTCTCCACGGGGCCAATCACGGTAAGACTCAAGTTGTATTGGTTGATGGTAGTGGTGATGAGCATGTTCACCACGGGTGTGGTGCGGTTGGGATCGGTGAAATTTACGATGGCGCGCTCGATCTGATAACGCCGCTTCATGAAGAAGAGTTCGCCGGAGGTCAGCTCGGTGCGCCCGACAATCACCGGATTCGCAGCGCTTCCAATCACACGTAAATTGGCCTGCCCCTCGAGGCTCAGCTCGGAACTCACGGCCTGCAATTGTGCCGTGGATTGCAGCGCAACATTGAGCTTGATCTTGTCCGCAAAGGTATCGCCCGCGGGCGGGGGCGCATTGCCGCTGAACTGGCTGATGAAGTCGGCAAGATCAAAGTCTTTGCTGAAACCCAGGCTGTCGATCAATACCCGTCCCTCCAGGCTTGCAGCTTCCGAGTTGCCGGTGAAGGTCAGGTCGCTGTCCACAACCGACCGCAACCCCTCCGGATAGCGCAAGCGAACGGATTTGGTATTGACCGCCACGCTCATCTGCAACTGTGGCTTGAGTGCGATTCCACCTGTCGCGGAGATGTCTCCACCCCCCATCTGCCCTGTCAGTTGAGAGATTTGCAAACGATTGTTAGCCAATGTCAGCGTTCCGTTGACTTTGTCGAGACCGACCGGAACAGTGAGTGTCGATAGAGCGACATCCTGGAGGCGGATGTCACCTTGAACTTCAGGGTGCTGAGTACTGCCGCCGCCATGGAGGTTAACGAGAAGAGCGCCCGAGCTCTTTAGATCGGAGCTCAACAACCGGAGCAGCCGCAAATTAACATTGCCCTGCGCGGCAAGGGTCAGAGGTTCCGTGTTCTGCAAGGGAACTCTGCCCTGGAAACGCAACGAAGTATCAGTTCCTTGAATCTCGCCGGGCTGGAGGCTGACGACAGAGTTGGCGTAATCCACTCGAATCGGGCGCGCGCTGGCGATCTGCAGCTTCTGATAGCTGGCACTCAGTGTCGGAATCACAACCTGAGCTTCCATGCGAGCTGTGTTTCTGAGTGGCCCCTTCACGGTGGCATGCATCTCCATCTGACCTTGCATGTCGGTCGGGACGGTCGGAACATAGACGGCCAAGAGTGAAGCTACGGGAACCGTAGTTGTGTCGAAGGAACCGGTTGTGTAGTAATCGCCGGTCAGATTTACGTTGGCGTGAGCCTTAACAGTGGCATTTGCAATTCCAGAAACGAAAGCCAGTTCCGCGCGTTGATTGGCGAGATTGGCGTCCGCTTTGATGCCCATAATGGACGTTTGCCGATATTGCAGTTGGGGGATTTCAAGCGTAGCCGTGAGTTGCGGATTGTCAAACGTTCCCGCTCCGCGTGCCGTGGCTTTCAGGATGCCAGTGAGATCGACGCCTTTGGCCTGCAAAGCCTCCAGCAGTTCAAGATTGATCGCCGGAGCGTTGAATTGCAATTCGTACGATTTTGTCTTCGGATGAAGAACTACATTAGCCTGGGCCCCGCCTGCCGGGACTTTCAGGTTGAGAACAGAATTCACCGCATCGCCGGTACCTTGGGTTTGCAGAGTAAGATGCTGAATTTCTTCGTTGAATGCCTTGCCATTGATCAGCCGAACCGAGCCATTGCCTAAAGGATTGAGCTGACTGCCGTGAAGTGTGAGATCAGCCGAAACATCGCCGGATACGGGATAGTGCAATCCCGCGAGCTCCTGCAGTTGCGCCACTGTCATCTCGCGCACTGAGAGATTCGCCGCGATCGGGTTCGCAGGAAGATATGACCAATGCTGCAGGCCTACTGTGAGCGCGAAATAGACCTGTCCTCGGGTAGCATTCAGCAGGGATCCGTTCTGCAGCCTGACCTCAGACGGGCTTGCCTGTGCATCCAGTCGCAAGCTACTCCATCTGCTGTTTTCGACCGCAAGATTTTGGCCGGTAAGATTTGCATTTATGTTTGGCTTGCGGAGCGACCCCCGTACGGTTGCGTTTGCTACCAGAGATCCCGACAAGTGCGGTGGTTTCGAAGCACCCGGTTGAGGGGGACGCAAAGCCGACGCCAGCGCGGTCAACTCAGAGATGTCACTGCTCCTGAATTGGATCCCGAGATTTGATTTCTCGCTGACCTCACCATTAGCGACAAGCGAACTTGCCCTGGTGCGAATGGCTGTTTGATTCAACGCCAGCGTGCTTCGCCGGCCGTCATACTTCGCGTGAACTACGCCATTCAGGGGGATGGAAGGTCCAGCACCTGAGGAGGCCTGCTGCAGCGCTGCGGAGATAGTAAGGTCGGACTGCGCTCTTAGGTTGCTCACACTACCCGTCCACGCAGCCTGGGTAGTTCCGTCGATGGTTCCGGTGAGCGGCAACTGCTTGAGTGATGCAACGTTCAACGTGCCTCGGGCGGCGTCGATCGAGATGCCGCGCAGAGATGCTCGCAGGTTTGACGCGGGGGTGGAATCGAGATTCCGCATGTCCAGCTCTGCCGCCAGTTGGCCGCCGAAAAGATGGACGGCAACATCGCGTGCTTTCAGACCGCCATTCTTGAGCTGGTATTTTCCCCGGAGCGCCCGCAGGTCGATTCGGCCAGAGGTTGAGGCGAGTATGAGGGCGTTGCTATTGAGGCTTCCGTCTAAGGAAACACTTTTGAGGAACGGCTGATTGTCTTTGCTGGCATAGTGAATGCTGCCGGCCAGAACCAGATCTCCGGCCGTCGACGCGGTTTTCGAAAGTCCCGCAAAATCCTGGGTATGAACCAGAAAATGGTAGGAACCATTGACCTCCGGACTGCTGTAATTGCCGACCTTCGCCTGAACAGACAGTCGGGAACCGCCGATCGTAAAGACAACGGGGTTCAGGGACAGCTCCGAAGGAGCGGCGCTGAACTGAGCCTCCAGTTCGTGCGCCAGGGGCGCCAGGCTTCCGTAATGTACGCGGCCGTCGTGGTATGACATGGAGCCGCGATAACGCTTGGGGAGAAAATCGAAGTTGATCTCGGTGCGCAAATCGTGCAAGTCTGCATCCATGGCGTGGGCGCGATCGTTGTAGTAAATCTCGCCACGATTCAGCAGCACATGTCCGACCGCCAGATCGAAGATATTGGTTTGACTATTTGATTTCGGCGCCTGCGACTGCGGAATATTGTTCTTTCCATCGCTGCTTACCAGCAGATGCACTACTGGATGCTCCAGCACGAGCTCGTTCACGTTTACCTTGTGCTCGAGCACTGAAAGAATCTTGAGGCCGACGCTTAACTGGTCGAGTTGCAGGAGCGGTTTTTGTCCGGCGGGTTCGGTTCCATGGATCACTACTCCATACAGGTTTGCCCGCAGAGCAGCGAGATGGACATCGAAGTTCTGGATTTCCACCTTGCCACCGGTGGTTTCGCCGACCTTCTGGACGATCTTGGCAATTACGTAGCGGTGGAATCCCTGGTTTCTAAGGAGAAAGAATCCGCCGACCAATACGAAACCTACCAATACAAGTATGATTGCTGCAGTCCAACCGATGATCCGTTTCCAATTCATGACTGCACACCTGCATATTGTTAGAATGCCTGCCCTAAGGTAATAAAGAACTGAGTGGCCTTGATGCCAGTTACGGGGTTCAAGTTGTGTCCAATATCGAAACGTACTGGGCCGATGGGAGTGTTGTACCTGAGGCCGAATCCAACCGTGTTGCTGTAGTCACTCACAAAACGCTTTATGCTGATGGGCCCGTAGACGTTACCGCCATCGTAAAAAAGAACAACGCCCAGCCCGTCCTTGATTGTCGATAACGGGATGCGCAGTTCTGAATTCAGAATAAAGAGTTGCCGTCCGCCGACTGGCACGCGGATGAGATCACACGTACTCTTGTCAGCCGGATTGCTGCACACGGGGACCGTACGCTGCGGCCCAGCGCTGTTGATTGGAAATCCCCGAAGCGTAGTTCCGCCTCCGGAAAAGAAGCGCTCGCTGGTGGGAATATCACTATCTCCATAGGCTTTCGCCAAGCCCAAGCGGATACTGTTCGCCCACACGACGGAATGCACGGGCTTGTAATAGGCGTATTGGCCGAGCATGCGGGCAAAGCCGGCGCTCGAACCGAGGAAGCCGGGTGTGATTCCCAAGTCCAGAGTCTCGTAGCGTCCTTGATGCGCATCCAGCGGCTTGTCGCGCGTGTCGTGGATCAAGGTTCCTGAAATGGTTGATAAACGCACGGAGCGATCTTCCGGCAAGACGATTTGCGGAACAAGAATGTCCGTGAGGGACGTTTTCTCAAACCGATACCGCACCTGCAGCGTGGTGGTTCTCTCTTTGTCGAGCGTGCGTTCGAGTTGCCAGGAAGCTGCCCCCATTCGCGCCGTGAAGAGGGGGTTCTCGGTTGTTCGTTCAGCGGAAAGCGTCACCATCGATCGCCAATGCGTGAGGCGGAATCGGGGATCGATGTAGGTGGCCAGCAAGCGCTGATCGAGGCGAGCCATGAGAAGTGAAATGGAGCCTGTCTCTCCAAGGCCGCGAATGTTCCGTCGCGTGAACTCCACCGTGCCGCGCGGGCTGGCGAAGGTCCGCTCGCTGGGAACAATTTTTGCGTTCCCCAGTCCAACCGTCGGCAGGCCGGGAACCGCCAGCGTTCCGCTGGGTACGTTCCCGCCTCTGCGGGATATTTCAAAGCCGAATCCATAGGTGATGGTGTTACGTTTCGCTTCGTGTACTTTCACCAGCGTTTCTTCATCCTGCTGCGTGGTGATTTGCTTTCGCGGACCAACGCTCGCCCAGTCGAAGATTCCCAGGTTGTACAGCTCGCTCTCTGCGGCCAGCAGTTTGCCCTGGCTCAGCGGTGTTTCCGGAGCCATATCGACCGTTTTTGTGAGCAGCGATTTGCGCGTCACCTTATGGCCCAAAAACACCACATCGCTCACTCGCACCTGCTGGTGCTCTACCACGGCGTAGGTAATGTCCACCTGGTGCGGGTCATCAGGATGCCGGGTAATGTTGCCCTTCACCTCAGCATTCAAGTATCCGCGATTGAGATAGACGGCCAGAATTTGACCGCGGTCGTCGGATAGCCGTTTCGGGGAGAAGGGCGCGCCGGGATGGACTTGAAATCCGCTTGTGGGCGTAAGTTCATTCAGCGGAATGCTGGTATTCCCTTCAACCTTCATGGAATTGACCACTGTCCGCGGGCCTTCAAAGATCTGGAAGGAGATGTCGATCTCGGGCTCGTTGTCGACGACTTCAGGAGTAACTTTGGCCTCCTCGAAGCCCGCATTGCGATAAAGCGCTGAGATGTTGTTCACACTTTTTCGCAGCAGCGCGTCGCTGAAACTTCCGTGAGATAGGAAATGACGCGGCGCGATTGCGAGTCCCGCGCGCAGCTCGTCATCTGTGAGGTCGCGATTGCCCTGGAACGAGATGTCATCGACCCGGTGCTTGTGGCCTTTGTTGATGTCGTAGACGAGCGAAATCTCCTCGGGTGTGCGTTTGAAATTAGTCTTCACCTGGACATCAAAGTAGCCCTTCTCCTGAAAGAAATTGATTAGATTGCGTTGTCCCTCGTTGACCAGGTCGCGGTCAATAGTGCCTTCCTCATAGATGGGAATGAGCTTCTTCTTCCGTCTGCCGCCGACAAAAGGAAAATTTGAAAGGCGCGCGCCGGTGGTGCGCACGCTGACTACTGGTCCGGGTGTGACAATGATCGAAATATCGACGTGGTTGTTCTCGGGATGGTATTGCGTCGGATTCACGTTCACGCGGTACGCTAATCGTTTCTCCTTGGCCAGGCGATTTTTCAGCAAACGAAGGCCGGCATTTACTCGCTCCACGCTGTAGGCCTTGCCCGGCTTCAATGCAGCGTGAGTCATCAGCGCGCGGAAGGTGCGCATGGAGTGCAGCAGGCGTGCGTTCTCTTCCGGTGTAGCTCCCTGAAGATTGACATTCCCAATATGCGCGCGCTTTCCGAGTTTCATGTTGAAGTTAATGTTGGCGAGCTGGTGAGCCTCATCGAGCTGCGTGTCCGGGGTTACGTTTGCCTGGAAGAAACCGTTTGTGTGGAGGAAGTTCTCCAGCGCTGAGGCTGCCTGGGGGATGCGATCTTTGTCGTAAACTTCTTGATCTGGCAGATTCACAACCTGCAGCAAGCGCGTGTAAGTGAAGCTCTTGCCAGCGCCTGGGAATTGCAGCATGCCGATGTAGAAGGCAGGCTCCAGGACGAAGGTCACCTGGAGCCCCGCAGGATCCGGTTTCACTTTCACGTCAACTTTGTTGAAGCTGCCGGTTTCCTTCAAAGCTGCAATGCTGGCCTGAATCTTTTGCTCCAAGTAGGGCTCTCCGACTCTTTGTTGGACCAGTGGCCGAAAACTCTCGACCTCAATGCGCGGGTCAGCCACCAAATCGATGGAGCCGATCTTCTGCCCTTCGTAGGCGACTTGGGCAGCCGCAGCGTCGGAGAGGCCGAGAAAGATCAGCAGAATATTCAACCAGCGCATATTGGCCCAAAGGACTTGCTGAGCTCAGTCCGTCCGGAGCGCCCGCGCGCAAGAAGAATCGAGCGCACGAACGAAGAGCGGCACTTCCGGCCGGAGGTAGACGCATGTGATGCGACGGAGTAGGCGCTAGATGTCTTGGAATAAATGGAGAATGCGGCCTGAATATCAATACAGGTCAGTTGAATCCAGCGAGCTTCCTTCGAAGAAATACATACCCTTAATTCCACTCACAATTACCCGATGTCCCGAATTCAGGTCCCAATGGGTGAGGTTTAAATTCGAGGTGAAATCGACTTAAGCTAGGAGACCCGCTGCTTTGCATCGGCGGATAGCTCACATTTTGTGTGGATCGTGGCGCATGCCACAGTTGCGGTCGGCGAAGTGAATTTCAGCTTATTCTTGTTCGAAGGCCCACCATGAAGCTGGTGATTTTTGGTCTTACCATCAGCTCGTCATGGGGAAATGGCCATGCCACAATCTGGCGCGGTCTGTGCAACGCTCTCGCGCGCGCCGGACATGAGGTAGTTTTTTTCGAGCAGGATGTTCCGTACTACGCCAGCCACCGGGATCTGCAGCACGCCTCAACGTACGACCTGGTGCTGTATCCCGAGTGGGGGCAGGTCAGGCAGCGAGCGTGGGAAGAGATAGCTTCGGCTGACTCGGCTATTGTGACCTCATACTGCCCTGATGCAGTTCCGGCCGCCGAGTTGATGCTGAATGCCGCCGTGCCGGTTCGGGTCTTCTACGATCTCGATGCGCCCGTAACACTCGAGCGGCTGCGAAACGGAGAGAAAGTCGATTATGTTCCTCCATTCGGCCTCAAGCCGTTCGATCTAGTCCTGAGCTACACTGGGGGCCGCGCGCTCGACGAGCTGCGCAATTCACTTGGAGCTCGGAACGTCGCGGCACTTTATGGCAGTGTCGATCCCGACCTGCACCAGCCGGTTGCGGAGAATCCTCAATACTCCTCGCATCTTTCGTACCTCGGGACGTATGCGCCCGACCGGCAGGCCGCGCTGGAACAGTTCTTTCTCGAACCCGCGCGCCAATCACCCGAGAAGAAATTCTTGATCGGGGGCGCCTTGTATCCTGCCGAATTTCCCTGGAGCAATAACGTCTGGTTCGTGCGCCATGTGCCGCCTCCCGAACATCCTGCTTTTTATTGCTCTTCAAATCTGACTTTGAGTGTCACAAGGTCCGCGATGGCCGACATGGGCTACTGCCCATCCGGCAGGCTGTTTGAGGCAGCAGCTTGCGGTACGCCAGTGATCAGCGATTACTGGGAAGGTTTGGAAGAGTTTTTCGAACCGGGCAAGGAAATTCTGATTGCATCCGATTCCACCGATGTATGCGATGCCATTTCCCTCAACCCGGCTGAACTGGATCAGATTGCTGGCGCCGCGCGCGAACGCGTTCTATCCGAGCACACCGCCCAGCATCGCAGCCAGGAACTGCTTCGTCTGTTGGAGGCCGCGGCATGATGCGTCGCTGGGGAATCATTCCCGCCGCCGGCCTGGGCACGAGAATTCAACCTCTGGCGTTTTCCAAGGAGTTGCTCCCCGTCGGCACGCGTCAGGATGGCGAGACAGAACGTCCCCGCGCCGTCTGCGAATACCTGATCGAGCGCATGCTTCTTGCCGGGGTGACCCGAATCTGTTTCGTCATCTCCGCGGAAAAAACTGACATTGTCAACTACTTTGGTGGGCGGATTGAAGACGCTGCCCTGTGTTATGTGGTTCAGCAGAACCCGAATGGGCTCTGCGATGCGATTTTCACCGCCCTGCCTTTGATCACTCCCGAAGACGAGGTCGTCATCGGCTTGCCCGATACCGTCTGGTTTCCCGCAGAAGGTTTTCAATTACTGCCAGACGGCGGACTCTCGTTTTTGCTTTTTCCCGTAGCACACCCCGAGCTGTTTGACGCGGTAGTCACAGACGAAACCGGTTCTGTGCAAGAAATCCAGGTCAAACGGCGCGGAGCCTCGTCGCGGTGGGTTTGGGGCGCAATCAAGCTAAGCGGCCAGGCGCTCGCAGATTTGCATCCGCTTTGGTGCGAACGTGGCCAATCCGACCAATATTTAGGAACGCTAGTAAACGCGTACCTCTCTGCCGGCGGTTCGGCGCTCGGAATCAAACGTGGAGAGACTTACGTAGATGTCGGAACCCTGCATGGATATCGCGAAGCGGTACGCCTGCTCTCTGCAAAACAGCCTGAGTATGATGAACTCAAACGTTAGCTTCGAGTCTCCGGCCCGCGATCCCTGGGCGGCGCTCTGCCACCCCGAGACCGGTCTTGCCTCATGCAAGCCAAACGTGCGTGCACGCGTGCTCCTGCTGGCCGCTCATCCTGATGATGAAACCATCGGCGCAACCACAATCCTGACCCGGCTCCCTGATGTGACGGTGGTCTTTCTGACCGACGGGGCTCCACATAATCCCAAGTTCTGGTCCCCCGACGCAAGAGGCTCGCGAGATGATTACGCGCGCACGCGCTGGGAAGAGGCCATCTCGGCGCTCACCCTCGCCCGAATACCTCCAGAGCGAATCCTATCTCTTGGCGCAGCCGATCAGGACGTCATCTTTGCAGTTCCTGCGGTGATTGCCTGGTTTGCGGCACTACTTTGCCAGCTTCGGCCCGACCTATTGCTCACCCATCCTTATGAAGGCGGACATCCCGACCACGATGCGGCTGCTTTGGTCGCATACCTCGCAATTCGCAATTTGAAGTGCGACGGCGAAAGCACGAGCATTCCTCAGCTTATTGAAATGACTTCCTATCACGCCAAAGAGGGCGGCTGCGAGACGGGAAGATTTCTGCCGTACCAATCGCAATCGCTCGCCGAGCTGGTGATTCAGCTCTCGCCTGAAGGCCGCGCCCGCAAAGAGGAAATGCTGGCCCGGTACACATCACAGCGCCACTTGCTGCAAAACTTTGATTCGGACAGCGAGCGCTTTCGCCTTGCGCCTCAATACGATTTCGCCCGTCCCCCGCATCCTGGAAGACTTTGGTACGAATGCCTCGGCTGGCCCACCACCGGGGCGCGATGGCGTGAGTTAGCGACCGAGGCTGTAAGACAAAGTCAGGGTAGAGTATGCGTCTAACTGTTCTCAACGTGAGTTACCCGCTGGCGCAGGTTTCAGATGGCACGGCTGGTGGCGCGGAGCAAGTGCTGGCCATCCTCGATCGAGGGTTAGTCCGCGCAGGTCACCGTTCCATTGTGTTGGCTCCTGAAGGTTCTCGCTGTCGCGGACTTCTCATCCCTACACCGCCTTCGACTTCTCCCCTAACAGAGGATGCCATGCATCGGGCGCAAGCCCAGTATCGTGAAGCGCTGGGAAAGGTTCTCGCTCGCTTTTCAATAGACGTTGTGCATCTCCACGGAATCGACTTCCTTGAGTACTTGCCCGACGTGGGAATTCCAATTGTGGTTACGCTCCA
>Ga0075423_10001404_pt1 | contig 21139 bp, 15 predicted proteins | sample SoiMethybrSBSTD2_FD_80114 | JGI IMG/M metagenome (GOLD analysis project Ga0075423, IMG submission 80114) | Bulk soil microbial communities from a Populus tree surrounding site in Tennessee, USA - Soil MetaG P. TD hybrid SBSTD2 | ecosystem: Environmental > Terrestrial > Soil > Tree plantation...
AGGGTCTCGCCGCGCACGAGGAAGATGTTCTCGCCGCTTCCCTCCGCCACGTAGCCCCAGACGTCGAGGGCGATGCCCTCTTCGTATCCGTCCGCGACCGCCTCGAGCTTGATGAGCTGGCTGTTCAGGTAGTTCGCGCCGGTCTTGGCCATGGCCGGGAACGTGTTCGGAGCCTGGCGCTGCCACGAGGAGACGCGCACCGAGATCCCGTGATCCAGCGCGTCCTTGCCCAGGTACTTGCCCCAGTTCAGCGTGGCGATCGCGACGTCCACCGGAACCCCGGTCGGATTCACGCCGAGCGTCTTGAAGCCGCGATACACCACCGGGCGGATGTAGCACGCTCCGGAGGCGTTCACGCGGACCAGCTCGCGGATGGCGTCCATCAGCTCGTCGTATCCGTAGGGGCACGCGATGCGGGCGATCTTGCAGGAGTCGAGCATGCGCTGCACGTGCCGGTCGAGGCGGAAGATCGCCGTGCCGGTCGGTGTGGCGTAGGCCCGAATCCCTTCGAACACGCTCGAGCCGTAGTGGACCACGTGCGAGAGAACGTGGATCTTCGCGTCTTCGTAGGCCACGAACTTCCCGTTCATCCAGATCAGGCCGCTCGATTCACGCGCCATTCCTTCCTCCTTTCGGCGTGCTTTCATGATTCGCTCGACCGCCGCACGCCCTCGCGCCGCTCGACCGATTCCCGGATCACCGGGATCCACCCCAGGAGATGGCTCCGGATCCGGTTGAAGGTGTCCCGATACTGATCGATGGGTCCGCCCATGGGGTCGACGACGCCCTCGGACGCCCGGACTCCCTGCGCCGCCCCCTGCTCGGTGATGAGATGGATCCGGTCCTTCGCGTCCGGAGCGAGCCCGCGGGCGTACTCGATGTGGTGCGGCTCCATGCCCAGGATCAGATCCGAAGCCCGGACCATGGCGGGCGTGAGCGGCGTGGAGCGGTGGCCCTTCAGATCCACGCCCCCTTCGGCGCACACCTGCACGCCGGAGGCGGACGCGGGAATGCCGTCGTAGGCCCCGGTGCCCGCGGAGATGACTCGCACCACGTCCTTGAGCTCGCTCGGCAGCAGGGATCGCAGGGTCGCCTCGGCCATGGGGCTCCGGCAGGTGTTGCCGGTGCAGATCACGAGTACCTGGTACATGGACCCCATTTCAGGCAAGAGAGATCGAGGGTCTCTTCGAAGGATCGAGTGTACGGAGCGTCGGTGCGTACCGTCAAGCACGCCTTCCACTCACGTCGACCGCTCCTTCGCGGAGGACGCGCATGCTCTCTCCTTGGACGAGGACGATCGTCGACGGGGTTCCGGAAAGCGTCCCCTGATCCACCACGAGGTCGACTTTCGTCTCGAGCGGACCCTCGACGCGAACCATCGGAGGGTTTCCCGGCTCGTTCGCGGACGTGCTGATCACGATCCCACCCGTCTCCTGCACCGCCGCGCGCAGGAACGGGTTCCCCGGACACCGCAGCGCCACCGTCCCCTCCGGATGTCGCATGGATTCCGGTACCGTCCCCCTGGCCCGCAGCACGAGGGTGAGCGCGCCCGGCCAGTGCTGATTCAGGATCGTCTCGGCGAGCGGGCCGGTTTCAGCCCATGTGCCCGCGTCCTCCGGGTCGCCGATCAGGCCGATGAAGCCCTTCATCCCTTCGCGTGGCTTGAGCGCCAGGAGCCGCGCGACGGCCCCAGGGTGTTCCGCCCACGCGTGGAGTCCGTAGACCCCTTCGGCCGGCAGGAGCGCCACTCCCCCGGCCCGGAGGACGGCCGCGGCGCGCCTGGCTGCATCCCGCCACGAGGCTCCGGGATCGAGCTGGATCCGCTCCACTTCGTCTAGAGACGCTCGCCTCGGGCGAGGCGCACCTTGAGGTCTTCGAGCTTGAGCCGAAGCCCCTTGTCCGCGAGGGCGAGGATCTGGACCGCGAGCACTGCGGCGTTCTTCGCCCCCGCGGAGCCGATCGCCACGGTCGCGACGGGAACGCCCGCCGGCATCTGCACCGTGGAGTAGAGGGAGTCCGCGCCTCCCAGGGCCGAGCCCCCGAGCGGAACGCCGATCACCGGAAGCGTCGTGTGCGCCGCTACCGCGCCCGCGAGATGGTTCGCCATGCCGGCGCCCGCGATGAACACCTGGATTCCTTCCGAGGGCGCGCCTCTCACCAGCTCCCGCACCCGATCCGGGCTCCGGTGCGCCGAGGCGGTCTCCATCCGGGAGCCCACGCCGAGGCTCTCGAGGACCTTGGCCGCCTCCTCCATGACCGCGCGGTCGGACTCGCTTCCGAACAGGATCAGGACACGGGCCTTCTCGCTCATGCGCTCGGACTCCCCTCGTGGCGCGCGTCGGCGATATCGCGCCGGTAGTGCATCCCCTCGAAGCGGATCCACGAGACCGCCTCGTAGGCTGCCTCGCGCGCCCGCGCCAGCGTCTCGGCGCGCGCCGTGACCCCGAGCACGCGGCCTCCGCTCGTGACGAAGCGGCCCGCGCGCCGGTCCACGCCCGCGCAGTAGAACCGGATGCCGTGCGGGCGCGTGTGATTCAGGCCCTCGATGAGCTGCCCCGTGCGCGGATCTTTCGGATAGCCGTTGGCCGCGAGAACCACGCAGACCGCGGCGCCGGCGTGCCGGATGAACGTCCCGTGGCGCTCGGGCGGCAGCTCGCCGCGCGCCGCCGCGAGAAAGAGCGGATAGACGTCCTCGTCCAGGAGCGGCAGCACCGCCTGCGCCTCCGGATCTCCGAAGCGCGCGTTGATCTCGAGCACCATGGGACCGGTGGCCGTCAGCATGAGCCCGATGTAGAGGATGCCCCGGTAGGCGATGCCGTTCTCGCGAAGCGATTTCAGGAGCGGATCCACGATGCGGCGCGCGATCGCGGCCGCCTCGTCGCGGCTCGGGACCCGCGCGGGCGCGTTGGCCCCCATGCCGCCCGTATTGGGCCCCCGGTCGCCGTCGAAGGCGCGCTTGTGGTCGCGCGCCGGAGGAAAGAGCATCCATCGCTCGCCGTCGGTGAGCACGAGCAGCGACGCCTCTTCCCCACGCAGGAAATCCTCCATCACGAGGATCTTTCCCGATTCGCCCAGCTCTCCTCGCTCCATCCAGGCCGCGATGGTCTCGAGCGCCTCGCTCTCCCGCTCCGCGACCACCACGCCCTTCCCGGCTGCAAGCCCGTCCGCCTTGAGGACGATCGGGTACGAAGCCCCGGCCAGGATGCGCTTCGCCTCCGCCGCGCTGTGCGCGAGACGGTACGGCGCGGTGGGGAGACCCAGCGCTTGAAGCTGCTGCTTCGCGAAGCTCTTGCTCGATTCCAGGCGCCCGGCCGCGCGCACCGGGCCGAGCGTGGGGATCCGGATCTTCTCGAGCGCGTCGGCCAGGCCCATCGCCACGGCGGCGTCCGGACCGATCACCACGAGGTCCGGCCTCTCCCGCTCGGCCCAGGCGACGAGGCTCTTGAGGTCCGTCGCGGCGATGCGCACCAGCGTGGCCTCGGGCTCCATGCCCGGATTCCCGGGAGCGGCGAAGACGGCGGGATGCTCCGGCGAATCGTGAAGGGCGCAGACCAGCGCGTGCTCTCTTCCTCCCCCGCCGACCACGAGCACCTTGGGGTGCGCGATCACGCCTTCTCCAGCTCCTTCCGCAGCGCGTCCTGGATCTTCTCGGGATGCGCGCGCCCGCGCGACTGCTTCATGGCCTGGCCCACGAGGAACGCGAACGTCCGTTCCTTCCCCGCGCGCACCTCGGCGGCGGGGCCCGGGTTGGCCGCGATCACCTCGCGAGCCAGCGCCCGCAGCGAATCCTCGTCGTCGATGGGCAGGAGGCCCTGGCTCTTCACCAGCTCCTCGGGGCTCTCGGCGCGGGTGAGCATCAGCTCGAAGAGCTGCTTTCCGATCTTCCCGGAGATCCTGCCCTCGGCGATCATCTTCACGAGCGAGCCGAGACGATCGGGACGAATGGGAAACTCCTCGATCGACTGCCCCTGCTTGTTCCGGATTCCGTTCACCTCCGTCATGATCCAGTTCGAGGCGAGCTTGGCGTTTCCCGCGCGGGAAGCGGTCTCCTCGAAGTACCGGGACAGGGCCCGCGTCTCCGTCAGCACCTCGGCGTCGTACTCCGGAATGCCGAGGGAGGTGAGCCGCGCGCGAACCTGGTGCGGAAGCTCCGGCAGCTCGCGGCGCACCGAGTCGATCCAGCCCGGCTCGAGGTCCAGAGGCAGGAGATCCGGCTCGGGGAAGTAGCGGTAGTCGTGCGCCTCCTCCTTGCTGCGCATCGGCTCGGCGACGCCCTGGTCCGCGTTCCAGAGCAGGGTCTCCTGCACGACGCGCCCGCCGGACTCGAGGATCCGGATCTGGCGGTCCGTCTCGAACGCGATCGCCCGCTCCACGTTCCGGAACGAGTTCATGTTCTTGATCTCCGCCTTCGTCCCGAATTCCTTCCGACCCTTCGGACGAACCGAGACGTTGGCGTCGCAGCGCAGGCTTCCCTCCTCCATGTTCCCGTCGCAGACGTCGAGATAGACGAGGGTCTGCTTGAGGCGAACCAGGTAGTCGTACGCCTCCGCGCCGCTCCGGATCTCGGGCTCCGAGACGATCTCGATCAGGGGCACGCCGGACCGGTTCAGGTCCACGAGGGTCGTGGTCACGCCCTCGCGGCCCTCCGGATGGATGGACTTCCCCGCGTCCTCCTCGAGGTGGATGCGCACGAGTCCGATGCGCTTCGTGGAGCCGTCGACCTGGATGTCCACGCCGCCCCCCACGCAGAGCGGGCGGTCGTACTGGGAGATCTGATAGCCCTTGGGAAGGTCGGGATAGAAGTAGTTCTTCCGCGCGAAGACGCTCCGCTCCGCCACCGTGCTCCCCACCGCGAGCCCCGTCATGACCGCGAAGCGCACGGCGCGCTCGTTCAGCACCGGCAGCACGCCGGGCAGGCCGAGGCACGTGGGACAGACCTGGGTGTTGGGGCGGGCGCCGAACGTGGTGCTGCAGCAGCAGAAGATCTTGGAGCGGGTCTTGAGCTGGGCGTGCACCTCGAGCCCGACGACGGTCTCGTAGGCGCTCATGCCCGCCCTTCCGCGAGCGGGGGGACCCGAAGGCCGTCCGGGTTCCGTCGCTCCCAGGTTCGCGCGATCCGGAGGAGCGTCCCTTCCGCGAACGGGCGCCCGACCAGCTGCATTCCGATCGGGAGGCCGGAGCGGGTCATCCCGGTGGGAAAGGAGAGCGCCGGCGCGCCCGCGAGCGAGGCCGGAATGGAGAAGACGTCGTTCAGGTACATCGCGAGCGGATCGTCCACCTTCTCCCCCAGCTTGAAGGGGGGCGTCGGCGTGGTCGGGAGCAGGATGGCGTCCGCGCGCTCCAGCGCGTCCGAGAAGTCCTTGCGGATGAGGGTGCGGACCTTCATGGCGCGGAGGTAGTAGGCGTCGTAGTAGCCGGCCGAGAGCGCGTAGGTCCCGAGGAGGATCCGCCGCCTCACCTCGCGGCCGAATCCCTGCCCCCGCGTCGCCTCGTACATCGAGCGCAGATCCTCGCTCTTGGCCCGGAATCCGTACCGCACGCCGTCGTAGCGCGCCAGGTTGCTCGACGCCTCCGCCGGCGCGATGAGATAGTACGTGGCGATGGAGTAGCGCGCGTGCGGGAGCGTCACGTCCAGGATCTCCGCTCCCTCCTCCGCGAGCGCCTTCGCGACGCCGTCCAGGGAGGCGCGGATCTCCGGATCGAGCCCTTCGGCGGTCAGGTCGCGGGGTATGCCGAGCTTCATTCCCCGGACCCCGCGCTCCAGCTCCTCCACCGGAATGGGCTTCGCTTCGGCCCGGCTCGTCATGTCGCGCTCGTCACGCCCGCAGATCGCGTTGTAGAGGAGCGCCGTATCCCGGGCCGTCCGAGCCAGGGGACCGATCTGATCCAGCGAGGAGGCGAAGGCCACGAGGCCGTAGCGCGAGACCGCGCCGTAGGTGGGCTTGAGACCGTACACCCCGCAGAAGGCGGCCGGCTGCCGGACGGAGCCGCCCGTGTCCGAGCCGAGCGCGAGCGGAGCCTCGAGCGCCGCGACCGTCGCGGCGGATCCGCCGCTGGACCCTCCGGGCACGCGCTCCAGGTCCCACGGATTCCGGGTCGGATGGTAGGCCGAGTTCTCGGTCGAGGAGCCCATGGCGAACTCGTCGCAGTTCGTCTTCCCCGTGAAGACGGCCCCCGCGTCCCGAAGACGGATCACCACGGACGCGTCGTAGGGAGGCCTGTAGCCCTCGAGGATGCGGGACCCGCACGTCGTGGGAACCCCGTGCGCGCAGAGATTGTCCTTGAGCGCGACGGGAACGCCCGCGAGCGGGCCGAGCGTCTCCCCGGCGCCGAGGCGCGCGTCCACGTCCGCCGCCATGGCGAGGGTCGCGGCCGGATCCCGATGGAGGTACGTGCCGAGCCGGGAGGCGGTGCGCTCCGCCCGGTCGAGGAACGTGCGGGCCACATCCACGGCGGATCGCTCGCGGCTCTGCACCGCGCGCCCGATCGACTCCGCGGTCTCCTGCGCGACGATCTCGGGGCTCATACCACCCGGGGCACGCGGAAGTAGTCGCCGTCCCGGTCGGGCGCCTGGGCCAGCGCCTCGTCGCGCACGTCGGAGGGAATCACGACGTCCTCGCGGAGCGGGGTCCTCTCCCCCGCCCCCACCTGGCTCGTGGGCTCGATGCCGCTCACGTCCAGCGCCTGGAGCTGCTCGACGTACGCGAGGATGGCCTGGAGCTCCTGGACGAAGCGCCCCTCTTCGGCCGGGTCCACCTCGAGGCGCGAGAGCGCCGCGACCTGGTGGACGACCTTGGCGTCAATCGGCATGGCTCAGCTCCGCGAAGGCCGCGAGGATCTTCTTCGTGCCCGCCCGCCGGAACTCCACCGTGAGCTTGGCGCGCTCGCCGCGTCCCTCGCACGCCACGACGATGCCCTCGCCGAACTGGGGATGGCTCACCCGAACGCCGATCGGACCCCGCCCGCCGCGCGCGGTGTCCAGGTCCACCTCGCCGTCGCGTCGCCGCCGGCGCGCGATCGGCCGCGGCGTGGTCCAGGGCACTCCATCCCACTCGACGCAGTCCTCCGGGATCTCGCTCAGGAAGCGCGATGCCCCGCCGCCGAGCGCGTTCCAGGTCGGTCGGAAGGAGGCGTGGAAGAGATGCACGCGCCGCTGCGCGCGCGTGAGCGCCACGTAGAAGAGCCGCCGCTCCTCCTCGAGCTGAGGGGGATCGTCCAGCGAGGAGGCGTGCGGAAGCAGGCCCTCCTCGAGCCCCATCACGAAGACGACCGGGAACTCCAGCCCCTTGGCCGAGTGGATCGTCATGAGGTTCACGGTGTCGTCCTCGTCGTTCCAGAGATCCACGTCGGTCAGGAGCGCCACCTCGGCCAGGAACCCTTCGACCGTCGGATCCTCGGCCCGGCGCAGATAGGCCTCGGCCCCCGCGATCAGCTCGTCCACGTTCTCGATCCGCTCCGCCGCCTCGGCCGGATCCTCCGACATGAGATACTCGCGATAGCGGACCTGCGCGATCATCTCGGCCAGGAAGGCGGGAGGCGACCGCTGGAGGAGCGGCTGAAGCGAGGTGAACAGAAGCCCCACCTCGCGGAGCTTCCTCCAGGCGGGCGCGCCCACCGCGGCCTGGAGCTCCGGGTGCTCCAGCGCCTCGGGCACCGTGAGCTCCCGCTCCTCGGCGAAGGCGCGGAGCCGGTCCAGGGTCGTGCGGCCGATCCCTCGCGGCGGCACGTTCAGGATGCGGAACCAGGAGACCATGTCCCTGGGCTGCACGAGCGCGCGCACGTAGGCGATCACGTCCTTCACCTCGCGGCGCTCGTAGAAGGAGATGCCCCCGGTGAGCTGGTACGGGATGCCCGAGCGGCGAAGCGCGTTCTCCAGAGCTCGCGACTGCGCGTTCGTCCGGTAGAGCACCACGACGTCGCGGTTCCGGAGCGACAGCGTCCGGCGCGTCTCGAGGAGGAGGGCGACCATCCGCTCCCCTTCCGACTCCTCGTCCTCCGCGAGGTGGACGCGGATCTTCTCGCCCGGCTCGTTCTCGGTCCAGAGCTCCTTCTCCTTCCGCGCGGTGTTGTTCTTCACCACGCCGTTCGCGGCGCGAAGGATCGTCTGGGTGGAGCGGTAGTTCTGGGTCAGCCGGAGCACCGTCGCCTCGGGGAACGATTTCTCGAACGAGAGGATGTTCCCCACGTCGGCGCCGCGCCAGCCGTAGATCGACTGGTCGTCGTCCCCCACCACCGTCAGGTTCCGGTGCACCCGCGACAGGCTCTCGATGAGCCGGAACTGGATCCCGTTCGTGTCCTGGTACTCGTCCACGAGCACGTGCAGGAAACGGGTGGCGTAGGCGCGGTGGATCTCCTCGTCCAGGTCGAAGAGCCGCACCGTGAGCCCGATCAGGTCGTCGAAGTCCATCGCTCCGCGATCGCGGAGCGCCTTCTGGTACGAGGCGTAGATCCCGGCCAGCCTCCGGTCGACCATGGTGAACGCGGTCTTCGCGAACTCTTCCGGGCTCACGGCCTCGTTCTTGAGCCTCGAGATCCGTCCGCCCGCCGCGGCCGGAGTCAGGCTCTTGTCCTCGGGCCCGGGCCCTTTCAGGAGATCGCGAAGGATCGCGCGCTGGTCGTCGGTGTCGTAGATGACGAAGCTCTTGGGATAGCCCAGGAGCTCCGCGTGACGGCGCAGGATGCGCACGCACGTGGCGTGGAAGGTGCCGAGCCAGACCCCCAGATCCTCGCGGCCCAGGAGCGCCTGCGCGCGCGCCCGCATCTCCCGCGCGGCCTTGTTGGTGAAGGTGAAGGCGAGGATCGATCCCTGCGGCATGCCGCGATCCCGCACGAGATGCGCGATGCGGCCGGTCAGGACCCGCGTCTTGCCGCTTCCCGCGCCGGCCAGGATCAGGAGGGGGCCGCCCGGATGCTCCACCGCCTGGCGCTGCACGGAGTTGAGGTCCACGATTCTCCTAGTACTCGAGTCTGACCTTGAGATCGAGGTTGTACTCTTGCTTGCCCGCGCCGACTTGTCCGGGGGATACCGACGACGTTATGCCCGGGCCGTTGCGGATCTGCTCCCCGCGCAGCAGCAGGTGCCGCGTCACGCGATACTCCGCGCTCAGACTCTGCTGTTGCTCGGCGGTGCCCGAGAAGTCGCGAGAATACTTAACATAGAGCTCCGGGGTCACGTATTTTCCGACGCCCAGAAGTCCGATCGTGGACCGGTTCGGATCGTTGGCCGTTGCCGTGCCCGATTTGAGATCGATCGTGTCGATGAACCCCACGTCGCTCAGCCAGCGCTCCGCGTTTCGGAACAGGTAGTTGCGCACCGGAAGGGTCGCGTCTTGACCCGCGACCGGAGAAGCGCCGACGGTCTGGGTCGTGAGGCCCGCGTTTTCCGAGCCGATCGTCGTGAACTGGCCGACGGTCAGCACCTTCCACAGATAGCTCTCGTTGTTCTGGGCGTTGTCGTGGAGGTGCACGCGGAGCTGGCTGGCGCGGCCGGACAGGGTCTGATAGATGGGATAGGTATCCGTTTTCCGCCCGAATTCGTCCGTCCCCTGCCCGGGCACCGTCGTCTGCGCCTCGATGGAGATCTCCGGATCGATGCGGTCCAGGCTCGTGAAATTGATCGTGCCGTTCAGGATCCGGAATTCATTGGAGTAGATGTAGTACTTCCCCTTCACCTCCAGCGATCCGAGGATCAAATCCCGGTAGCCTTCGTTCTGGAGGGTCAGCTGCCCGTTCAGGAGCTCAACCTCGGTGTCCAGGTTCCGGTACCAGAGGTTTCGAGGCACGTCGAGCGTGACCTCGTAGAGGAACGGCACGGGGACGTCGGTGTCCTCGCGCGGCTGGCTCAGGTCCAGGGTGAGCTCGCCGCGGATCAGCTGCGCGGGCGCCACGGTCGTGATCCGGTAGGTCTCGTCGCCGCCCGGCTTCAAGGCATCCTTCACGAGAAAGTCGCCGGTGAAGCGGAAGAGGTAGGTCTCGCGGTCGGTGGCCGTGAACTCGGTCGCGTGGAGACGAAGCTCGTAGTTCCCCCAGTGCCTCCCCTCCTGCGATTGCCACCACCCCGCGCCGGTGAGCTTGCCGCGCTTTCCCTCCCGCGCCGCGATGCGCGTGAGGTTCACGCGGTGCTCATCGAAGGAGGCGTCCACTTCGAGCCCTTCGAGGACCTCCTCGCGTCCCGCGACGCGCAGCACGCCGTCGACCAGCCGGAGCGATCCGGTGAGGAGAGGCTTCGCCAGGGTTCCCCGAAGGTCGGCGGTGACGTTCAGCTTGCCCGCGCTGGTGGCGAGCTCGGGGACGAAGAGGGCGGCCACGCCGAAATCGGCGTCCGCCATGCGGAGCTTCAGCGACACCGGCTCGTCCCGAATGGTCCGGTGCGTGCCGTAGAGCGAGAGGTCCACGGGCAGGAGTCCTTCGACGTGGCTCACGGACGGGCCCCTCGTGAAATCCAGATGCTCCAGGGTGAGCTTCCGTCCGGCATAGCCGCCCGCGAAGTCGACGGAGTCCGACTCCACTCCGTGGAAGGCGAACCCGGATCCCCGCGCCTGGATCGTCAGCACCGGCTGTGCCGCGGTGCCCGTCACGCGCACCGTTCCGGTGGTGCGGCCGTGGAGCGAGCTGAGGCTCGTGTCGATCGGGGCGAGGCTGGTCAGATCGAATCGCTGGGCGTTGACTTGCAACGACAGATCGGTTCGCGAGGTCCAGTCGTGATCCCGTCGAGCCAGGGCGCGGGTCCACTCCTGGAACGTGAGCCTCGGACGCATCGTGCCCGCGATCGTCACCGCTCCCCCACCGCGCACCCAGCGGAGCTCCGTGATGGAAACCTGCCCGGGCGTGTACCCGAGGACGACGGCCAGCGAGTCGCCGTCGATTCCGGAGTAGCGGGGATGGGCGACGTGAATGCTGGCCTGGATCTCGGGATCCGCGAGGGGGCCGGAGATCAGGAGATCGCCGTCGGCGACCCCCTGCAAGGAGCCGGGCGTGTCGTTGCGCCCCGCGAGATGGTTCAGGTCCACGTTCTGGAGCGCCGCCCTCGCGTCGACCTCGTTCTTCTCGAGCTGGACCGTCCCGCCCACATCGATGCGGCCCGCATCGGTCGCCAGGGAGAGCCGGCTGACCTCGAGGCGGTCGCCCTCCAGGGTCGCCTGGACCGGACCCACGTTCCTCCACGCGTGTGATCCGACCGCCAGGGTGACGGAATCGAGCGCGGCCTCCGCCGCCTTGCCCTGGAAGCGGACCGTTCCCCGCAACGTCAGGGTGGTATCCCCCAGGGTCTCGCGGAACTTGTCGATGGAGATGGCATCGTTGATGGTGACCGAGGTGGCGAGATCCCCGAGGGGCCGCTCCCCGGCCCGGAGCCGTCCGACCGAAAGGTCGGCGGTCGCGGCCATCGACGTTCCGAGGCGGCCGCGCGAAACGACGCGAAGGGTATCGAATCCCATTCCATTCGAAAGCCGGCCCGAGGTGAGGAGGCCTTGCACCTGGTAGTCGGGCGAGGCGGAGCGCCCGCGGATCCAGCCCGTGACGCGGCCCTGACCCGCATCCATCGCCACCGGCTTCAGGAGCGCGTCCATGGCGCCGATGTCGCGAACGTCGGCCTCGAACGTGAGGGCCAGGGTCGAGTCGGGCGCGACGGTCCCGGATCCGCGGAGCCTCGCGCCCGGCGTGTCGATCCACGCGGTGTCGATGGCGACGTCGCCGCGCTGCCCGAGCCTCATCTGGATGCTCCCCCTCTCGATCGCGAGCCTTCCCAGGGCGCCGCGCTCGAGCGCGACCGACAGCGCCGCGACCGGATACGGCTTCGCGCGCACCGCGCGGAACCGCGCCGTCCCGGCGAGTCTTCCGTGCGGCGTATTCGCCGGCAGCCGCCACCAGGGCAGAAGCGCCGGATCCACATTGTTCACGTGGGCCTCGGCCGTCAGGACGCCGCGGGTCTCGACGACGGCGCGACCCTCGACCTCGGCGTCCCTCACGCGCACCCTCGCCTCGTCGAAGTGGATCTGCCCGGGCACGAGCGCGGCCCGGACGAAGAGCGTGTCGACCGGCTCTCCTTCCACGGTGCCGGAGAGCCTCATCACCGCGCTGCCCGACGTGGGATCGCCCGCGAAGGAGACCTCGCCGACCAGGGATCCCTTCGCGATCGGGCTGAGATCGAGGAGGCGCAGGACCTCCTCCACGTCGAGCGGATTGAGGCCGGTCCGTGAAGAGACGACGCGCGCGTGCTCCAGATCCCAGTCGATGGCCGAGCGGATGCGGGAGCGATCCAGGGTCAGGTAGAGCGGGTCGAACTTGAGCCGCCCCTCGGCCACGGTCGCGACGCCGTTGGCGCGGATCGAGCCCGGACGTCCGGGCATGAGGCTCGTGCCGGCGAGGCGGCTCACGCGGAGGGTCGTCTTGGCGGGTTCCAGCAAGGCGCTCGCGCTTCCCGAGATCTTGCCGAAGCGGACGCCGCCACGGTCGAGCGAGATCGTTCCGTCGTGGAACGTGACGTCGATCTTCGTCGCCGTCCGGTCGAGCGCGTTCCGCTTCGATCCGCGGAACCGCGGCACGACCAGATTCCCGTGCTTGTCATGCACGAGCGGGAGCACCGGAGCGTCGATCGTGATCCGGAGCGCCCGTCGCTTCGAGAAGAGCAGCTGGTAGGTATCGTATTCCGCGCGGAGCCGGTCGGCGCTCAGCCAGGTGACGGGCCCGTCCTTGGTGAGGACCACCAGTCGCGGATGCTCCAGCACGGCCCCGCCGAAGATCGAGCCGTGGATCCGGTCGGATTCGAGGCGGGTCGAATCGGACCCGATCGAGGTGCTGATGAATTTGACGATGCGGCTGGAAACGACCGGGTCGCCCCGAGCGAAGAGGAGCGCGAAGATGCCCGCGCAGACGCAGACCACGAGGAGCGTGGCTGAAACGCCCCACACGACGCGCGGGAGCCAGCCCGGGCCGCGCCTGCCTCCGGTCCCCTTCTCCGCTTGGAGTCTCTCGAGCTCCCCGCCGAACATGTCAGAATGCCTGCCCCAGGCTGAAGTGGAAGGTGCCCCTCGTGGAGCTCAGGTCCGCCTCTTCGGGCTTGGCGCGTCGTAACTTCCAGCCGTAGTCGAAGCGGATCGGCCCCACGGGGGTGCGCAGGCGAACGCCGGCGCCGAACGAATACCTCATGTCGGAGTACCCGGCCCCGGGCCCCGCCACGGTCAAGACTCTCCGCAGCGTGATGTCCTGGGGTCGCTCCCAGACGTTCCCCGCATCCATGAATACGGCACCTCCCAGGATCCACACCAGCGGGAAACGCACCTCGACCGAGCCCAGAAGCAAAACCTCCCCTCCCCGCAGGGCGGACAGGGAGTCCGGAATGGCCCGGCGGTACCCAATCTCGTTCTCGAAATAGCCACGCACGCTCGATGCTCCACCGGTCACGAAGCGGTCCTCGAGGGGAATCAGGTCGAGCTCGTGGAGGGTATCGCTCCGAGCCCCGTAGTGACCGAAGGGGTTGACATAGCCGGACTGGATCCGGAGCGCCAGGGTGAGCCGGCGCCGAAACGGAATGTACTTGGTCGCCGAGCCGCTGAACTTCGTGAACCGGGCGCTACCCCTGAGTACCCCTCCAGCCACAACTGTGTTCCCGATAAGATCGCTTCCCGCTTTGGGATCGAACGGATCGACGCGCGTATCGCGCTCCAGCGAGAGCCCTACCCGGCGGGTGGTGTAGCTCTTCTGCTCGACCCCCGCCGCCAGGGGCAGGCTCGTGCTGTCCGAGATGACGTGCCTGTGCTCGAACGAGATGGTTCCGTGCGTCACCAGCGAGAGATCGCGACGGAACGCCAGCGCGGCTCCGTAGGCGCGCAGGGGAATCAGGAGGAATCGCCGGTTCCCCGTTTGAGTCTGGACCACCTGCTCGGCGTAGGCGCCCACGGTCGCCCGGGTGCGTGTGCCGAAGATCCACGGCTCGGATAGGGAGCCGTCCACCCTGCGATTCCCAAGAATGGACTTCGACTGTCCCGAGTCGGGGGGCGTGAGCCGGATGCCCATCCTCCCGGTGACCACGAGCCGGATCCCTTCGCGCCCGATGTTCCGGTGCCCCCACTCGCTGGTGAGGCGGAGCTGGTCCAGGGTCCCGTATCCGAGCCCGGCGTCGATCCAGGCCATCTTCCGCTCCCGCACGGTGAGGTGGAGATCCGCCACGCGCGTCACGGAGTCGATATCGCCCCGCTCGAACACCACGTCGCTGTAGAGACCGGTGTCGTAGATCCGCTGCTGGCTGTCCGCGAGCTTCTTCCGCGAGAGCACGTCGCCTTTGTGCACCGTCAGCTCGCGCGTGACCACGCGCCCGCTCGTGATCCGCAATCCCTCCACCCCCACGCTGCCGAGAAGAGCGACGACGCCGGGGGTGACTCGATACGTCACCTGGACCTGCGTGCTCTCCACCGCCACGCTGTCGCGGACGTCGACGGCGGCGTAGCCGAGATTCGCGTAGTGATCCTCGATGGCCTGGCGATCCAGCTCCATCTTCGCGATGTCGGCGGGATCACCGGGCTTCTGCTTCAGGACCTTCCGGACCTCGGCTTCGGAAAGCGGCGATGTGCCCTCGAGCGCGATCGCGCTCAGCCGCGCGAGCGGGCCCTCGGTGAGGAAGAACTTCACGTCCACCTTCTCCTCGCTCTTCGGGACCGCGTCCGTCCGAACGCTGTCCACCTGGGCGGCGAGGTAGCCACGTCTCCGGTAGTAGGACTGGAGAGCGACGCGGTCGAAGCGGATGAAGTCGGAGCGGTAGGGGGAGTGGCGCCAGGGACGCCAGAAGGATCCGCCTCGCGTGCGGATGAGCCCTCGAAGCCGTCGCGAGGAGAAGGCCTTGTTGCCGTAGATCTCGACCCGGCGGACCTCGCGGCTCTTCTCGAACTCCGCGCTCTTTTGAGCCGTCGAGGGCGTGGCCCAGAGCCCGGCCGAGCCCAGCGCGAGTGCGACCAGAACCGAGGCGACGAACCCACCGCGCATCGTGGTGTCGCGCCGCCTCACTCCGGCGGTATCAACGCCCGGCCGGAGACGAAAGGGACTCGGCGGGCGCGTTGTGGTTCAGCCGTCGGTCGATGTCGGCTTCGGCACGCTTTCGCTGCGACACCCGGGTGAGATCGTTCGCGAAGGAGAAGATGACGAGCCCGCCCAGCACCGCGAGACCGACGCGCTGGAACGCCGCCTGGGTCTTGAAGGAGAGTGGCCGCCGGCGGATCCCCTCCAGCACGGCGAAGAGCACGTGTCCGCCGTCCAGGATCGGGATTGGCAGGAGATTCATCGCCATCAGGGCCACGCTGATGAAGGACGCGAAGGACAGCAGCTGATCGAGGCCGCTCTTCGCCTGGTCGCGCGCGACCTGCGCGATGGCGATGGGGCCGGCCACGGTCGAGCTCAGCTTGATCGGATTCGTCACGAAGCTCCAGAGACCCTGGTAGATCTGACCCGCGGCGTAGAGGGTCTGGCGGAGGCCGAGCGAGATCGCTTCCGGAAGCGCGAACCGCTCCACGCTCGTGATCGTCTCGGGAAGGGAGATTCCGATCACGCTGTCGGTCGTGGTCTTCACCGTGATCGGGAAGACCTTCGCGCCGCGGCGCACCGTGAGCAGGAGCGGCGTGTCGGGACTCCGGCGGATGTGGGTGGAGAGATCCGTCCAGTTCTCGACGCGCGCTCCATCGACCTTGAGGATCTCGTCCCCCTCGCGCAGGCCCGCCTGGTAGGCGGGGAGCCCCAGGAACACGCGTCCGATCACGGTGCCCGTGTTCCAGTCCAGCTCCTCCGCGAATTTCGCCGCGGCCTGCCGCGGGAGCCGGAGCTCGACCTTCTTCCCCTGGCGAGTCACCGTGAGCGGGACGGCGTCGCTGCGCTTGTCGCTGTCCCGGACCACGCGGTCCACCGCGGTCGCGAGCTGGCGCATCGTGCCGGCGGGACGGCCGTCCAGGGACTCGATGCGGTCCCATTCGCGCAGGCCGACGGTCATGACGATCGATCGCGGGGCGACGTGCCCCACGGTGGAGGGGAAATCCGGGGTTCGCACCCCGATCAGGTAGACCGCGATGTTGATCAGGAAGGCGAGGAGCAGGTTCGCGAAAGGACCCGCCGCGGTGATCAGGGCGCGGGCCCACCAGGGCTTCTCGAGGAACTCGTAGGATTTCCCCTGGCGGTCGGCCGCGTCGGGGCTGTCGCCGGCCATCCGGACGAACCCGCCCAGCGGGAGGATGGAAATCCGGTAATCGGTTCCTCCCCTCTGGAACCCGAACAGGCGGGGGCCCATCCCGATCGAAAAGGACAGGACGCGGACGCCCAGCCACTTGGCCACCAGGAAATGGCCGAGCTCGTGGAAGAACACCAGCGCCCCCAGGACCAGGGCCCCGTACAGCGCGATGGACCAGAAATCGTGCATGGTGGCGACTCTAACAGGTTGAATTTACAGGGTCAATCGAGCCCCGGCCCCATCGTCCGGCCCCTCCTCCGGAGCGCCTCCCGGTAGACCCGATCCGTGCCCTCGGCGGTGCGGTCGGCGCTGAAGAGGGCCGCCCGTTGCCGGGCTTTCTCCCCCATCTCCCTCCTCAAACCCCCGTCCCCCACCATTCGCGCCATCGCTCGTGCGAGGGCCGCCGGATCCGACGCGGGGACGAGCACCCCGGTGCGGCCGTCTTCGACCACCTCGGGAACGCCGCCGACGCGCGTCGCCACCACCGGGAGCCCGGCCGCCATCGCCTCGAGAATGGAGCTTCCCAGTCCCTCGGATTCCGTGGCCAGGCAGAAGAAATCGGCGGCACCGAGCAGCGGGTGAATATCGGTACGGAAGCCCAGGAACTGAACCCGGCCCGCGAGACCGAGAGCCCGCGACTCGGCTTCCAGATCGCTCCGGAGCGGGCCCTCCCCGGCGATCCAGAGGCGAAGGCGCGGCGCGGTCTCGACCGCAAGCGCCGCGGCGCGGAGCAGATCGTGGTGCCCTTTGCCCGGAGCGAGCGCCGAGACCGTCAACGCGACGACATGCCCGTCCTCGCTTCCCAGGCCCCGGCGCAGCACCGTTCGGTCCGGGGAATCCGCCGGCGCCGTGAGATCGATCCCGCTCGGCACGATCTCGATCTTCGCGGCGTCCACGCCGCTCCGCACGAGCGCGTCGCGCACCGCCCCGGAGATCGCGGCCACACGATCGATGGGGAGCGCGTAGAGGAGCTTGCTTCCCAGGGAACGCCTCACGGGAAACTGAACCCGTCGCGAGAGGACCCGCGCGGGCCCCGGCATGAGGAGCGAGGCGAGGGCGCCGAGGGCGTGCGCGCGCGCCGCGTGCCAGTGCACGACGGCGGGGCGGATGGAGCGCAGAAGACCCGCGATCCGGAGCGCCGAGGGAACGTCCCACGCGCCCCGCATGGGGACCGCGTGGACCGGGAACCCTTCGCGGGCCGCGCGCTCGTGAAGCGCGGCATCGCGAGGGACGGCGAGGTGCGGGTCGTGTCCGCGCGCGCGCTGGCGTCGCATCAGGAGGAGGATCTGATTCTGTCCGCCGCGCCAGGGCCGCTCGGAATCGACGTGGAGGACCCGGATCAACGGCGCGCGCCGGGGGCGGTCGCCTCGCGCGTGCGCTCCACGGCCTCGACCAGAAGATCACCGATCCGGGACGGCGATGCCTGCTCCTGGGCGGCCGCGCGGCCCCGCGCGCCGATCCGCTCCAGGCGCACGGGATCCTGTGCCAGCGCCTCGATCGCGCGCGCGAGCGCCGGACCGTCGCCCGCGGGCACGAGGATCAGATGCTCCTCGTCCCGGAAGAACTCGGCGACCGCCGCGGAGCGGCGCGTGATGGTGGGCACGCCCAGCGCCATCGACTGGAACACCTTGTGGGGCACGACCCGTCCCGACTTCGCGCTCGTGCCGAAGATCCCGAGCCCGATGTCCGCGCGCGCGAGCCGTGTCATCGCCTCCTCGTAGGGCATCCGCGGCAGGAGCCGCACGTTGCTCAGGCCGCGCGCGGCCACGTCCCGGGAGACGAGCGGCAGCATCATGCCGCCCCCCACGAGGGTGAACGTCGCGAACCGCGGTCCGTGGCGTCGAAGGAGCTCCGTCGCCGCGTCCACGATCGCGGGAAGACCATGGAGCGGCAGGTATCCCCCGATGTACACCACGTCCAGGGGTCCCGTCCGCGGCCGAGGCGTCCGGCGCGCGCCGAGCTCGAACGCGAACCGGTCGGCCCCGACCGGCACGCGGCTCAGCTTCTTCCGCGCGATCCCGAACTCCGTGGAATAGAAATCCCCGTGTTCCCAGGTGTCGCAGAGCACGAGGTCCGCGAGCCCCATGGCGAGACGGTCGCTGGCGCGGACGCGGCGGGCGCTCCAGCTGCCGCCGCGGAGTCTCCCCAGGTCCCCCACCTGGGTGTCCCAGCGCGAGACCAGAGGATCGAAGATCACCGGGGAATCCGTGGCGCGTCCGAGAAGGCCCGCGAGGGGAATGTCGCGATGTCCGAAGGAGGGCACGAGCACCGCGTCGAGCTTGCGCGCGCTCCGGATCCATTCGGCGCAGAGCCGGATTTCTCGGATTCCGGCGGGGGCGTCCGCGGGAGCGCGGATCGGGACGACCTCCGCGCCGCGGGCTTCCAGACCCTCCTGGAGCACGCGCGTGCGCGGATAGGATGGATCGTACGCGCCGAACAGGGCGATCCTCACCGACCCTCGTCCCGGATCTCGGCTTCCCAGCGGCGGGCGTACTTGGTGAACACCGAAAACGCCGCGAGCCAGCAGAGCACGATCCCGCGCCGTCCCTCGCGGAATCCCCCCTCGAGGAGATACATGCGCGTGAACCGGAGCCACGGACGGAGGAGGAGACGAAGGCCGGACGCGCGGATGCCGCGGCCGCGAAGCTCCTCCGCGGACCAGCGCGAGTAGCGGCTCCACTTCTCGAAGTACTGGTCGAGGTCGCGGTAGGGCTCGTGCCGGAGCTTCGCGCGGAGGCGGTCCGCGCGGCCCCGGAGCTCCACCTCCTCGTGCACGAGCACCGGACGATAGGCGCCCTTGGTGCGGTCGAAGAGCCGGAGCACCCGGTCGCGCTGCCACCCTGCGGAACGGATCGGCTTCCCGTAGAACCAGTTCTCGCGCCCGATCCAGTAGCCGTCGCTCCGCGACGGATCCGCGAGGACCGATTCGATCTCCCGCTTGAGCTCGGGCGTCACGCGCTCGTCGGCGTCCAGGATGAGCGTCCAGGAATGACGAAGCTCCCGCAGCGCCCAGTTCTTCTGGGCGGCGGGGCTCTCGTACTCGTGCTCCAGCACGCGGTCCGCGATGGAGCGCGCGATCGCGACGGTGCCGTCCGTGCTTCCGGAATCCACGACCACGACCTCGTCGGCCCACCGGATCGATTCGAGGCAGGCGCGGATCGTGCGCTCCTCGTTCTTCGTGGTGACGAGCGCGCTCAGGGGCTCCCTCACACGGCGCTCCCGGCCCGCGCCAGGAGGCGCGCGCGGCAGGCTTCGGCCACCCTCGCGGCGGAGAGGTCGCTCATGCAGCGCATGTGCCGCTCTCCGGGGAGCGGGCACTTCGTTTGATTGCAATGGAGGCAGTCGAGACCGCGCGCCTCGATCGCGACGTGCGGCCCCGTGGGCGGCTGCCAGGCGCCCGGGTGCGTGGGCCCGAACACGGTCACCGTCGGCACGCCGAGGGCGACCGCCAGATGCTTGGGTCCGGAATCGTTGCTCACGAGGAGGGCGCATCGCTGGATCAGCGCCGCCATATCCTCCCAGCCGGTCGGCGGGGCGAGGGTCGACGGGTGTTCCATCCGGGAGCGGCATGCCTCGGCCAGCCCTTCCTCTCCGGGCCCCCAGAGCCAGAGCACGTCCGCGGCGTCGTGAAGGGAGTCCATGGTCGCGGCGAAGCGCTCCGGAATCCAGGTCTTGGACGGCCAGGTGCCGGACGGAAGGCAGCCGGCGAGGGGGCGCGCCCCGAGCCCGCATCCTCGCATCCAGGCGTCGATCCGGGCCCGTGCCTCGGGCGCCACGTGAAGGGTGAGCGTGAGCCCGCGCGGCTCGATCCCGATGGCGCGGAGAAGATCGAGCGGCGCCTCCGGCGCGTATCGAACGATCGGGCCGTCCGGGCCTCGGGGCTCGCGCGGGACGCGCACGGTGTACGCGCCCCTTCGGCCGGGAATGTCGTACCCCACGCGGATCGGGGCGCGGGTGAGCGCGGCCATGAAGGCGCTCCGGGGATTGGAGACCATGTCCAGGACGAGGTCGTACCCTCCCCGCGCGAGAGAGGCGTAGCGGGCGGCCTGACCGAAGACCGAGCGCCGGTCCAGGGTCAGGATCCGGTCGACGTCCGGATTGCCGCGCAGGAGACCCTCGGTTCCACGCGAGACGAGCACGTGGATCGTGGCCCGCGGCAGCCCCGCCCGGAGCGCTCGCAGGGCGGGCGTGGTGAGCAGGAGGTCCCCGGCCGCGCGATGGCGCAGGACGAGCGCGCGACGAACGCGCCCGAGATCAAGCGATGGCACGCGCGCCTCCGCCATGCGCGAGCGCCCGTGCCAGAGCCCCGAGGACGTCCCCCACGCCGATCCAGTCGAGACAATCCATCCGGGCGCACTCGTGGCGGTGGCACGGCCGGCACCAGATCTCCCGCACGAGGAGCTGATGTCCGTCTCCCGCCGCGTAGGGAAACCAGATCTCCGGCTCGGTGGGACCCAGGATCCCCACCGTCGGCGTCCCGACGGCTGGGCCTGCGTGGATCGGGCTTCCGTCCACCGTGACCAGCGCGTCCAGCGCCGCGAGCACGCTCCACGATTCGCGGAGCTTGAGTCCGGTCAGGATCGGCGCGTCCTCGCCGCCGCGCGCTCCGGCCGCCACGCGCCGCGCGAGATCCTCCTCCCCCGGTCCCGCGAGCACGAGCGCGCTCGCCCCGAGGCGTGGGACGGCGCGCGTGAGCGCCGCGAATCGCTCCTCGGGCCAGCGCTTCGCGGGCCAGCGATTCCCCGGATGGATCCCGACGCGCGGCGCGCCGGTCGCCGGAAGCAGAGCCTCGAGCCGGGCCCGACCCTCGGCGCGCTCCCCTTCCGTGAGCACGATGCGCGGGGCGCGCGCCCGAGGCTCGAGGCCCAGGACCTCCAGCGCGCGAAGATGGTGCTCCACGGCGGAGCGAGGCTCCCGAGAAGGGGGAACCGGGTG
>Ga0075423_10001405_pt1 | contig 21134 bp, 14 predicted proteins | sample SoiMethybrSBSTD2_FD_80114 | JGI IMG/M metagenome (GOLD analysis project Ga0075423, IMG submission 80114) | Bulk soil microbial communities from a Populus tree surrounding site in Tennessee, USA - Soil MetaG P. TD hybrid SBSTD2 | ecosystem: Environmental > Terrestrial > Soil > Tree plantation...
GGGCGTCACCGTCGCGGAGAGTGACGAGGACAAGCCTGGCGTCATCCTGGACTACGACGCGGCCGGCGACCTCATATCACTCGAGATTCTCGATGCGTCTCGACGGGTCACCGAGGCGGGGCGCGTCGAGTACCAGACAACTGGGTAACGCACAGTCTACGTGACCGATGCGCTTCGGCCTCATCGGCTACGGCCTCTTCGGCCGCTATCACGCGCGCGCCATCGCGCAGGCGCCCGGCGCCACGCTCGCCGCAATCGCGTGCCGCAGCCGCGAGACGGCGGACGCCGCTCGCCGGGACTGGCCTGATGCGGTCGTCGAGCTCGATTACCGCGCCCTGCTCGCTCGTCGGGACATCGACGCGGTCGACATCGTGGTCCCCAACGATCTGCACGAGCAGATCGGCATCGCCGCGCTCGAGGCGGGCAAGGACGTGCTGCTCGAGAAGCCGCTGGCGCCGACGCTCGCCGCGTGCGATCGCCTCATCGAGACCGCTCGCCGCACGGGCCGCGTGCTGTCGATCGGCCACGAGCTGCGTCTGTCGCAGCAGTGGGGCGCCATCAAACGCATCATCGACGCCGGCGACGTCGGCAATCTGCAGAGCGTCGCGTTCAATCTCTTTCGCTTCCCCTACCGCCCCGGCTCCGGCGGCTGGCGGCACGATGCGCGCCGGGTCGGCTCCTGGATCATGGAGGAGCTCGTCCACCACTTCGACCTGGTGCTCTGGTATTTCGCGCGCTGGGGCGATCCAGTTGCGGTGAGCGCGGTACGGGTTTTCGCGCGACGGCGATCCGGCGTTGACCGAAGCGATCACGGCAACGCTTCGATTTCCCGGCGCTCGCTACGCCGTCGTCACGCTGACGCTGACCGGGTTCGAGTACCACCTCGGCTGCGAAGTCGTCGGCGCCGACGGCGCGCTGCGCGCGTGGTGGTCCGGGGGAATGGATCGCACGCGCGAGGCGAGCTTTGGGTTGACGGTGCGGCGCCGCGGGGCGAGCGCGCCGGCCGCAGTCCCGCTCGAGGCGTCCGGCGAGCTGTTCGAGCTCGAGGAGCAGCTGCGTCTGATCGTCGGCGCATTTCGCGAGCGCCGCGCGCTGGTTTCCGCCGAGCAGGCACGGAAGGCTGTCGCGGTGTGTCTCGCGGTGGAAGAGGCGCTGAGGCACGGACGCGAGATGGCCATTACGTGATGACTCCCGACGCGAGTACCATACGCGTCTCATGGACCCCCTGGATGAGTTGATTGGGGAGAATGCCAAGATCGTCGCGCTACGGCAGACGGCCCGCGCGCTTTTGCGGCGCCATGACGCCGCGCGACGACTGCCGCCGATCCTCATCGAAGGCGAGACGGGGACGGGCAAGGGCTTCCTCGCGCGGCTGATGCAGCGCACCGGGCCTCGTGCAAACGCCCCGTTCGTCGACATCAACTGCGCGGCCATACCGGAGACGCTCCTCGAAGCGGAGCTGTTCGGTTACGAGCGGGGCGCATTCACAGATGCGCGGCAGGCCAAACCGGGCCTCTTTCAGGTTGCTCACGGCGGCACGTTGTTCCTCGACGAGATCGGCCTGCTTCCGCGCGGCCTTCAGGCCAAGCTGCTCACCGCGCTCGAACAGGGGAGCATTCGCCGGTTGGGAGCCACCAAAAACGAGCCCGTCAATGTCTCGATCATCGCGGCCACCAACAAGCCGTTACTCGCCGCCATTCGCAAAGGATCATTTCGGGAAGACCTTTATCACCGGCTCGCCGTGCTCGTCCTCGAGCTTCCACCTCTGAGAGAGCGTCCCGAGGACGTCGAGCGGCTGGCCGAGCTGATGCTGGCCCGCATCTGGGCCGATTACAAGCTCCCGCCCGGAAGACTGTCGGAGGATGCACGCGGCGCCCTCACGGCCTACGACTGGCCGGGCAACGTGCGCGAGCTCAGGAACATCCTCGAGCGAGCGGTGCTGCTCTCCGACACCGAGGCGATCACGGCCGACGCGCTGGACCTTCCTATACGCCGACGTGCGGCCCCCGAGCGCGGCCGTGCCGAAACCCCGCCATCATCCGAGCAACCAACAGGCGAAGCGAATCGAGAAGAGGACAATCGCGAGCGTCTCGTCGAGGCGCTCGCGCGTACCGGGTGGAACATCTCGCGGACCGCCGCGCTGCTCGACATCACTCGCAACACCGTGCGCGCGCGGATGCGCCTTTACGGTTTGCGGGCGCCGACCGCCGCGGGTGTCGAAGCCGAACCCTCAGCGCCGGCGAGCGCCGTGACGCCGGCCGGCGCTCAGCAGGCGGTCGGAGCCACGATCGCGGACGTACGGTGGGAGCGGCGACGCCTGACCTTCCTACGAGCGCGAATCGTCGGTCCCGCCGATGCGTCGCCGTCCATCACCACCCCGGTCCTGACTTCGATCATCGAGAAGATCCAGACGTTCGGCGGTTACGTCAGCGAAATCGGCCAGCACGGTATCGGTGCGATCTTCGGGCACGAGCCCGCCGAAGACGCTCCACGGCGGGCGGCGACGGCCGCGCTGGCGATCGCAAAGTCGTTGGCGCCCGAGCAACCCAGCGCCGATGTACGGCGAGACGTCTCAGCGACGCTCGCCATCCACGTCGACCGCGTCGCGCTCGCGCGGATCGACGGTCGACCGGTCGTCGACGCTGCCGCCACCCGCCAGGCTATGACCGCACTGGATGACCTGGAGCCGATCGGCGCCGCGGAGATCGGCGTGAGCGCCTCGGCGGTTGGCTTTCTGATGCACCACTTCGACGTGAAACCGGCGGGGCCCGATGTGCACAGGGGCAGCCATCGACTCGTCGGCCGGTGGGTCACGCCGGGGGGACCACACGCGGTCAGCTTCATCGGCCGCCGGCCCGAGATCGATCTCCTCCACGGGCTGCTCGATCGCGCCATGGTGGGCCAGGGCCAGATCGTGACGCTCGTGGGCGAGCCCGGCATCGGCAAGTCGAGGTTGCTTCACGAGTTCCAGCAGTCGGTCCGGCACGGCATCGTCATGCTCGAGGGGCGCTGCGCGTCGTATGCGAGGCACGTACCATATTTCCCGGTCATCGAGATATTGAAGACCGCCTGGGAGATCGAGGACACCGACACGATCGAGGTCGTCGACGCCAAGGTGCGCGAGGCCCTGCAACTGCTGGGCGAGGCCGCGGTCGCGTCGGCTCCTTATCTACTGTACCTGCTGTTCCCGCGCAGGACCGCCGAGCTCAGCACTCGCTCGCCCGATGCGATCAAGGCCGCGACGTTCGAGGCCAGCCGACGCATCCTGCTCGCCCAGCAGGAGCAGCGGCCGGTGCTGCTCGCCATCGAGGACCTGCACTGGATCGACGAGACGTCGGCAGAGCTGCTGGCGTCCCTGGCCCAGCTCACGATGACCGCTCGAATACTGCTCGTGACGACGTCTCGCCCGGTCTATCACGCGCCGTGGCAGACGCGGTCGAATGCGACGCAAATCGCCATCGGCCCGCTCTCGGTCGCTGAGAGCCGACAGCTCGTGAAGTCCGTCCTGGTGGCGCGCCCCGTCGCCGAGACGGTGGTCGCTCGCATCCTGGACCGCGGCGAGGGCAATCCGTTCTTCCTGGAGGAGCTCGCGCGCTCGGTCGAGGAGCAGACCGACGATGCGGTTGCCCTCGCGGTGCCGGGAACGGTGCACGACATCATCGCCGCGCGCGTGGACGGTCTGGCGCCGGCGGACAAGCACGTCCTCGATGTCGCGGCCGTCATCGGGCGCGAAGTCTCAGGCTCGTTGCTCGAGGATGCGTGTGAGCGCTCCGTCGACGACGTCCGCGGCAGCCTGCGACGGCTGCAGACGGGCGAGTTTCTGTACGCCACTCGATTGGGCGTCGACTCCGCCTACACGTTCAAGCACGCACTGACGCACGAGGTCGCGTACGACTCCGTCGCGCCAGAGACACGGCGGCGGCTCCACGCGCGCGTCGTCACCGCGATCGAGAAGCTCGCGCCGGAGACCCGCGACCGCCGCCCGGAAACGCTGGCGCACCACTGCACCGAGGCCGGCCGGCACGCCGAGGCGATCGAGCACTGGTACCGCGCCGGGCAGCTGGCGATCCAGCGGTCCGCGCACGGCGATGCGCTCGTGCACCTCGGCCAGGCGCTCAGGCTGCTGGGTGATCAACCGGAGAACCCCTCGAGGGACACCCAGGAAGTGCCCATGCAGCTCGCGATGGCCATGTCGCTCACGGCGGCGCGCGGATACGGCGCTCCCGAAGTCGAGCGGACGCTGACGCGCATTCGCGAGCTCGCCGATCGGCTGACCGACGTCACCCAGAAGTTCTTCGTCCACTGGAGCGCATGGCGATTTCAGTTTTCGCGGGCCAATTTCCGTGCCGCGGAAGAGCTGGTCGCCCAGCTCCTGGCGATCGCCGCCGATCACGGCGACCGCCTTGTGCGCGTCGGCGCCCACCTCGCAGCCGGCGTCGACAAGTTCTATCTCGGCGAATTCGCTCCCGCCCGCGAGCATCTGGCGCAGGCGATCGCGTTGTACGACCGCGCGGAGAGCGCAGCGCAGACGCTTCGGTACGGTCAGGACATGGGCGTGGCGGCGTGGGGCTTTCTCGGCTGGGCCGACGCCGTCGTCGGCGATCTCGAGAGCGCGGCCCGGCGCGCCGACACGATGCTCCAGCTCGCCCGCGAAAGCCGGCATCCGTTCACGCTCGCGCTCGCCTTGTTCGCGGCCTGCGAGATCGGAGAGCTTCGTGAGGACGCAGCGGGCGTCAAATCGCTCGGCGAAGAGCTGGTGGCGATCTCCCGCGAACACGCGTTCGCGTTCTTCGTGGCGATCGGGATGTCGCACACGGGGTGGGCCATCGGGCGCATGGGGGACGTGAGCGGCGGCGCCGCGATGATGCAGGAGGGCGCCGACCTCTTCCGGGCGGTGGGGCAGCGCGTCGGCCTCGCGCATCGCGCCCGGTTGGCCGACGGGCTTCTGGCCGCCGGCCGCGTCGACGCCACGCTGGACGTCATCGCGGACGCGATGGAGCGGCAACGGGAGACCGGCGAGCACGCCTTCGTCTCGACGCTTCTGTGCGTGCGCGGCGAGGCTCTGGCCAAGCGTGGCGACGTGGAAGGCGCCCGGCAATCATTGCAAGAGGCGATCGAGGTCGCGAACCAGCAGGGTGCAGTACTCTTCGCTCGGCACGCGGCAGCAGCGCTGCGCCGCCTGGAGGACGCGCGATGACCATCTCGAACTGGAACGGCTCCAACCGCTGCGCTCCGCTGAAGAACGAATCGCCCGAAAACGTCCTGCGGCTCCGCGAGATCATCTGCGATACGCAGCAATTCCCGTCGCCGGTGCGAGCGCTCGGCGAGCTGCACTCGCTCAACGAGTCGATCGAGACGACCGGGACGGCGGTGTTCATGACGCGTTTCGACACGATCGGCGAGCCGGACCTCCAGCACAACACGGTCACCGTCGGAGCGGGCGTGAGGATGATCGACCTCAAAAACGCGTTGAAGAAGCACAAGCTGCAGCTTCCCGTCGTGCCGGAAATCGGCAACGCGACGGCCGGCTCAGTCGCGTGCTGTGGCACGAAGGACTCCTCGCTCGGCCCGACCGGTCGGGGGCAGATCAGCTCGACCGTCGTTGGCGTCCGGATGATCACGGCCACGGGGCGCGACGTCCACGTGACGAACACCAACGACCTGCGCCTCATCCGATCGAGCTATGGACTGCTGGGGATAATTTACGAGGTTACGTTCCAGGTCGAGCCGCGAAAGAGGGTCTGGTACGAGTACGCGCGGATCAAGCTCGATGACTGGCTGACGACCGGCCGGCCGCTGCCGCCGCCGGATGGCGAGGAAATTCTCCGTGACGCCCATGGGTTCCTGGGGTTCTTGCTCCCCTATCGTCGCGAGCTGATCGTCGAGCGCCGCCGCCTGGCCAAACGTCACGAGCCTCGCTTCGGCGACTCGCTCAAGCTGTGGGCACGCACGTTCGCGTGGCGGTGGGGCGCCCGGCCCTTCAACACGCTGTTACGACGGCTGCCGAAGCGGCTGCGTCGGCACGCCATCGCCCTCTACGTTTCGGCGCTGGAAACGTGGGTCCTGAAACTCTTCTTCCTGCGATTTCTCGGCCGGTTCGAGAGCTACCGCGCCGACGCGATGATCGACTTCAAGCGCCCAGTCTCCAGCTATTTCGATTTCACGTTCTGGGCGTTTCCGGTGAGCAGCTGGAGCAGGGTCGTTCCGGCGTATCTCGAGTTCTGCGAGCAGTTCAAGCGGCGGGCCGGCTTTCGACCGGCGCTGCCGACCGAGGTGTACTTCATCCGCAAAGACGACTCCGCGCTGCTGTCCTTCTCGTTCGACGAGGATATCTACACGCTCGACATGGTGAACTGGTCGGACGAGGAGCCGGCGCAGTGGGCGGCGATGAACCGCGCATTCTGCCAGTTCGCGGCCGAGCACGGCGGGCGGCCTCTGCTCAACCAGACCAAGGGCTTCACGCCGTCGGCGGCGCAGCAAGTGTGGACGCCGGGCTGGTATGCGGTCGCGAAAGCGCGTCAGCTCGAGGATCCCGACGGGCGCTTCCTGACCCCATTCCTGAGGGATCTCTTGCCGACATAATCGCAGGCTGGCGCAGGAGAACGCCGATGGCGCGAAGATTCCGGATCCCGTTCTTGCTCGATGTCGCGATAGTGAAGGACGACACGGAAATGGCTCGGCTCGACAACGAGCCGGCTCTCCGGCGCGGCCTGTCAGGCCGGGGTCCCCTGCTGCACCGACTGTTGTGGAAGCGCATTCGAGACACCTTCAGCGTCGGCGAAAACGGACGGCTGCTGCCGACGTTCGAGCCGCGCGACGATGCCACGCGCGCCGCGATGCAGCAGCAGACCGAGGTCCGGCTCACCGCGCTGGCGTCGACGTCATACCCCTTTGACCACGGCGCCGTGGCGGCCCTGGCTCAGTACGTCGCCGGCGTCGATCCGAAGGCGCCGGTCGGCGTGATCGTGCAACAGATCGTCGGCCGGATGTTCGATCGGTCCTACACGGCGACGCGCGAGTCATACGAGGCCGCTCGCGTCGTGAATGCGGTGCTGAGCTCGTGCCCCGTCGACATGGCTCGAGCGCTCTGGTGGAAACTCTCAGGGCGTCTGGCGGCGAGCCGCGCACTGCTATGGCGGCTCGCGAACGACAATCCGGTGGTCATCCACTCGACGACGATCGCGATCCACAACATCGTCGACTCGCTCGCGCGCATGCGGGCAGCCATGCGCGCCGACGGCCCGTGGTGCGCCACGCCGGCGCAGGCCGTCGAGGAAGCTCTGGTCGCTCCGCCCAGGCTCATGCGGCAATGCGTGCACGCGACGAAGCATTCGCTGCGGCCCGGTGCGCTCGTGCTGTTCGGCCTCCAGACGATGCACCGCGGCACCGAGAGCAACGATCTCGCGTTCGTCCGCCGCCAGTGGAACCAGTGCCCGGCTCACGCCATCGTCCCGCGCCTGCTGCAGGACGTGTGGCGGGAGGCGGCCCGCGCCGTGGCGATGCAGCCCGACACGCCGCGACGCACGGTGGTGTCCCGAATTCTCTCCGCCCCGCTCGTCCTGCTGTTCGCCGCGATCAACCGGCGTTGGCCCTGGTACGAGCTGCCAAAGGTGCTGGGCTTTTTGAATCTCGCGATGCTGCGCACCGTGTTGCGGGAGCGCAATCTCTACGACACCACGCTGCTGCCGTCGAATGCGGGCGGCCCGCTGCCGGCGGTGAGCCCGGACGTGGTGCGCTGGCGCACCGCCGATGGCTCGTTCAACGACCTGGCCGACCACACCATGGGCCGCGCCGGAACGCGCTTCGGCCGCAACATGCCGCTGGACTACACCTATCCCGATCGACGCAACTTGCTCGAGCCCAATCCGCGCACGGTGAGCCGGCAGCTCCTCACCCGCGGCGACTTCATCACCGCCCCGACGCTCAACGTGCTGGCCGCGGCCTGGGTCCAGTTCCAGGTCCACGACTGGTTCGCCCACGGCAACCCGGATACGCGAGATCCGGTCAAGTTCACGATTCCGATCGAGGACGGCGACCCGTGGCCCGGCGAGCGACCGATGCGGATCCGCCGCTCGCGGCCCGACCCCACGCGCGCCGACGATCCCCCGGTGGGCCCGGCGACCTACGTCAATCAAGTCACGCACTGGTGGGACGCCTCTCAGCTCTATGGCAGCGACCTCCTCACCCAGCACCGCGTGCGCCGGGGTCCTGCCGGCCGGTCGCGGGACGGCAAGCTCTACGTCGACGGCCACGGGCACCTGGCGCTGGATCATGGGATCGAGGTCACCGGCTTCAACGACAACTGGTGGGTCGGGCTCAGCCTGTTTCACCATCTGTTCACGCACGAGCACAACGCCATCTGCGACCGCCTGCGCGCCGAGTATCCCGCCTGGGACGACGAGCAGCTGTTTCAGACGGCGCGGCTCATCAACGCGGCGCTGATCGCGAAGATCCACGAGCTCGACTGGACGCCGACGGCTCTGGCGCACCCGACGACACAGAAAGGGATGAGGGTCAGCTGGTGGGGGCTGCTGGGCGAGTGGGTGGCCACGCACATCGGGCGCTTTCACGCCTGGGATATGCTCGGCGGCGTTCCCGGCTCCGCGACGAACCATCACGCGGCGCCTTTCGCCATGACCGAGGAGTTCGTCTCCGTCTACCGCATGCATCCGTTCCTGCTGCCCGACGTCTTCGAGGTGTACTCGTGGCAGAGCGAGCGACCGATGGGCGCGCCGCTCACGCTCCGCGACATCCTCGGACCCGGCGCGCGCCAGATTGCCGACAAGGTGCGCCTGGAGAATCTGCTCTACACCTTCGGCCGCACGATGCCGGGCCAGCTCACGCTCGGCAATTATTCGAGAACGCTGCAGCAGTTCCTGATGCCCGGCACGAACGAGCTCGTCGACATGGCTACCGTCGATCTCCTGCGCGACCGCGAGCGCGGCGTGCCGCGCTACAACCGGTTTCGCGAGCTGCTGCGCCTGCGGCCCGTCCGCACATTCGAAGAGCTCAACGTCGAGTGGGCCGATCGGCTGCGCGGCGTCTACGGCACGGTCGATCGCATCGATCTCATGGTGGGGTTGCTCGCGGAGACAAAGCCTCCCGGCTACGCCGTCAGCGACACCACGTTCCGGATCTTCCTACTCATGAACTCGCGGCGGATGAAGAGCGATCGCTTCTACACGACCGACTATCGTCCCGAGATCTACACGCAGGTCGGGCTCGACTGGATCGACGACAACGACTTTCGCAGCGTGCTGCTACGGCACTATCCGATGCTGGAACCCGTGCTGCCCCAGGGCTCTCTCTTCGCGCCGTGGCATCAGCCTGAGCGTGAGTGATGCCGCCGCAGCTGCCGACCTCGCGGCCCCCGACATCCGGAATCACGTCGTTCTTCCGGCTGCTCGGCCTGCTCAAGTACGGCCTGGTGCTCTCAGCCGTGCTCGTCTACTTGCCGTTCACGACGTACCGGCCGATGCCACTGCACGGACTGCTCGGCAATCTCTTCTCAGAGCTGAGGCCGCTGAGCGCCTTCTCGGCGATGCTGTTCGTGTTGCTCGCGGCGTGGGTCGTGATGATCGTCACCGGGCTGATCGTCAACGGCGTCGAGATCCGATTCCCGCGCAGCACCCCGGGGCGCGCCTATCGCACGTACGCGCAGATCGGCGCAGAAGCGTCGCCCCGCGTGATTCCCCGCTGGGCGGACGAGGTGTTCAGCGTTCCGGTGACGATCGGCCAGTTCGTGCTGTTCACGCTCGTGCTGGCCGGTCTCGCCGGCGTCGTCATCGTGCACAACGCGCGCCCGGGTGAACGTCTCTGGGCGCTCGCGGCGATCGCGGTGGCGTTCGTCGTCGCGTACGTCCTGTTCATCGTCGCCGCCGCGCCGGCGGCCATCCTGGCTCCGGACGACCCGCCGCTGCGCGGGCGGTGGCCGGGTACCTCGTGGTTGTGGGCGTGGCTTGGGCGAACGCCGTTTCGGTCGTTCGCGGGCTTCGCGCAATGGCTCGCCTCGCGCATCGCACGCGCGTTGCACATGGCCTACATCCTCGATGCAACCGGGCGGATCTATCCGGCGCACCTGCTCGCCACGATAGCGGCCGTCGGCTTCGTCGTGCTGTGGGCTCTCACCGCGTACGTCTTCTATCCGGCGCGGCTCACGGCGGCGTCGGTCGTGTATCTCTACATCGGCTTGCTGATGTTCATCTGGATCTTCGGCGCGCTGAGCTTCCATCTGGGGCGCTGGCACATCTCGCCGCTGGCTGCGATCGCGCTCGTTCTGCTGGTGGGCTATGCGAAGGTCGATCACCGCTTCGAGCCCGCGGAGCCGCCGACGAGGTCCGAGCCGAGCATCGATCCGGTCGACGTCGCCGCGCCGGCCGAGACCAATCTGGTCGTCGTGGCCACGGCCGGCGGCGGCGTGTGGGCGGCCGGCTGGACGATGCGCGCGCTGGAACAGCTGATCGCGAAGCGGCCAGCGTTGCGGCAGGAGATTCGTGTCATCAGCTCGATCTCCGGAGGAAGCGTCGGCGCCGCCTACTACATCGACGGCCTGCTGCGCGCAGACACGAAGACGAACATGGCGGCGATTCTTCGCGACGCCCGCGTGCGATCCACCGCGTCCAGCCTGGAAGCGGTGGCGTATGGCTTCGCCTTCAGCGATTTCCCGCGGCTGTTGTCCGGCGGGTTCTACAGCCCGCACAAGGACCGCGGCCAGCTGCTGGAGGAGGAATGGGCGCGCATCGCGGCGGCGCCCATCGTCGGCGACGACGTCGGCAAGCGGCCGCAGCCCCAAGACGGCAAGCGCCGGCTGCGCAGTCTCAACACGAGCATTCGCGACGGCAGCATTCCGGCGCCGATCTTCGGCACTACGGTCATGGAGGCCGGACAGCGGCTGATGATCACGCCGATCACCTTCGCACCCGCGGTGCGGTCGCCGACGCTGCAAGAGTTCTTGTTCGGCACGGTGGCCGCGACGCCCGAGCCGGATGTGGATCTGTGGACGGCAGCGCGCCTGTCGGCCACGTTCACTTACATCAGTCCGCCCGCACGCTCGTGGCTCGACGCGCGCAAGACGCAGCGCGAGCATCTGATCGACGGCGGCTACTACGACAACTACGGCGTGACGTCGGCGCTGGACTGGCTGACGCCCGTGCTCGTCGCCAGAAAAAATGGCGATCCCCGGCTGCGCTTCAAGCGTGTGCTGCTCATCGAGCTCTCCGGCTTCACAGAACCCGATCCCGAGTTCGCCAAGCCCTCCGACGGCCTCACCGCAACGTTATTCGGCCCGATCACCGCCTTTCTGCCGCTTCGCGAAGGCATCGCCACCTCGCGCAACCGCATCGATCTCGATCGCTTCAAGCATTTGTGGAACGAGACGCTGCGCGGCGAGGTGCAGATCGAAACGGTCAAGTTCGAGCCCGCGCCGAACCGCCGGCCCGGCCCGCTGTCGTGGCATCTGTCGTCGACGGAGATCGTGGCGCTGAACAATGAATGGGGGCCCGGCCTCGATCCGCGGGGCTGGCAGCCGAACTTACGCGCGGAGTGGGACGTGATGGATCGCTTCCTCCGCGGGGAGGGCGGGAGGCCGTAACGCGCGGGAAACGCGCTTCCGCCGACGTTCCCGCGGGAACGTTCCCGCGGGAACGTCTCAAGATCTGCTTCAGATGTTGGCGAAAGTCGCGACGACCGGCGCGTGGTCGGAAGTCGGTGCGTTGCGGCGAGCGTTCGGGTTGGTCGTGATAGAAGGCAGAGGCTGTGGAATGACCGCGGCAACCGTGACTGCAGCGATCGGCTTGATGAGTGCGGCAGAGACAAGGATGTGGTCGATCAGCTCTTTGCGACCCTGATTGACTCGCGAGTAGTCTTTGCCCGCGGGCATCAGCGGTGCAAGATTCCAGAGCCGCTGGTGATCGCCTTGATCGGGCTGGTCGAAGCCAGGGGTATGAATCTCGGAGCCTGGGGGGCCGAGGAGCAGCTGAGTCGTCGCGGCCTGCACCGTGTCGTTCAGGTCACCGGTCAGGATCAGCGCTCGGTTTTCGTCAACCCCACCAAGCGCCGCAGAGACCCACACTCGCAACGTCGCGGCCTCCGCCGCCCGCCGGTACAGCGCGTAGGCAGCAAATCGCGCGCGCTCGTCTTCGTCGTGCGGTTGAAACCGTCCACCCGGAAACGTCAGCAACTTCGACTTGAGGTGGGTGGTGACGAGCCGCACCGAATGGCCGGCGCTGGACTGCACGGTGATGGCAACGGCTCCGCGCCCCATCGCGACGAGGCTGCTGTCGTCATCGACCTGGACCGGTTTCAGATGCGCTGGGAACTGCAGGATATCCTCGGACGCCAAAATCCCACGCCGCGTGAGCCACGCGACACGAATACCTCGCGGATCGGGATGCTGCGAGACGCGTTGGTGCCACGTGCCCCCGTGCAGGTGCTTGACGAGGTCATCGAGCGTCGTCGGGTCGCCAATCTCCTGAACCGCCAGGGCGTCTGGAGCCTGGTCATTGATGGTCGAAGCCAGCCCTTGAATCTTGTCGTCGTAGGCCGCTTGCGTTTGCGGTCCCGATGCATGGCCGGGCTTGAACAGATTCTCGACGTTCCATGTCATGACCTTGAACATAGGCGCCTCCTCTCCCAAACCTGACGCTTGCGGCTAGGCAGAAGTCGTGCCAGACGGCGGGGGCGAACGCGAAGCGACTTTTGCGACTGTCGAGCGAACGAAAGGTGGCGAAGTGCCCGAGGCCTAGCCTCTGGTCGCAGTCGAGGCGCCCGAGAGGGCCCTGCCGCGTTACTCGCGGCGGGCGCCGAGGAACCGGAGCAGGAAGAGGAACAGGTTCAGGAAGTCGAGGTACAGCGCGAGGGCGCCGACGATGGCGTACGAGCCCACGCGGTCGCGAGGAATCTCGAGCGCCATCTGCTTCAGGCGCTGGGCGTCCCAGGCGGTGAGGCCGGTGAAGACGATCACGCCCACGACCGAAATCAAAAACTGCAGCGCGTCGCTGTGCCAGAACAGCCCGACGATCGATGCCAGGATGAGACCGATCAGCCCCATGAACATGAACTGGCCGACGCCGGCCAGACTGCGCGACGTTGTAGTTCCGTAAAACGCCAGCGCGCCGAACATGCCCGCCGTCACCATAAAGGTCGTCGCGATCGATGCCCCGGTGTACGCGAGCACCAGCACCGACAGCGTGACGCCGGTCAGCGCCGCATAGCCCAGGAAGACCGCCGTCGCCGTGCCGGGCGCCAACGTGTGCGCGCGCGCCGACAAGAAGAAGACGAGCGCGAGCTGCCCGATGAACAGGCCGATCACCAACAGGTAGTTGCCGAGCAGGGCGTGCAGCAGCGCCGGGGAGCTGGCGACCAGCCAGGCGACAACACCGGTAACGACCAGCCCCGCGCACATCCAGCCGTAGACCGCGCGAAGGAAGGCGGTGACCCGTTCGGCGGTCGCGACACTTCCCGGGAACGGCGCTGCCGGAGTGCGGTCAAAGGGGTTCATAACACGTTTACAGTACCGCCCGCGAGTGTGCGCGTCCAGGAGTCAACACGGCTCAGAACGTCAGCTTGTCGCCAGGGCTGATCGCGTGCACCTGCGTCGACGTCTGCCCCAGCGCGCTCTGATATTCCTGCGGCGTGCCCTTCAGCACTGGGAAGGTGCCGTAGTGGATCGGGACCGCGTGCTTGGGCTTGAGCATTTCCTTCGTGGCATACGCGGCGTCGCGCGGGTCCATGACGAAGTGACCGCCGATCGGGATCAGCACGACGTCGGGCTTGTAGTAGTCGCCGATGAGGCGCATGTCGCCGAAGAGCCCGGTGTCGCCCATGTGATAGACCTTGACGCCGTTCTCGGTCTCGATGACGAAGCCGGCCGGCTCGCCTCCAGGATACGTGTGGGTCTTCTTCGTCGACGGATCGACGAGCGTGACCTCCGACGAGTGCTCGGCCCGCACCTGCGTGATCTTGATCTGCGGCCCGAGCGGCGTGACCGTGCCGCCCTTGCCGAAGCGAATCGCCTGCTCGGTGTTGACCCAGCCGAGGTCGATCATCGTCTGGATGAGCCCGGCCGGGCCGAACACCTTGGCGTTGGTGCGCTTGGCCAGGTCGACGGCGTCGCACGAGCCGTCGGTCCGCCCGACGGTGCCGAGGTGATCGGCGTGGCCATGGGTGATCAGAATCACGTCGACCTTGCCGAGCTTGTCGAGGTCCTTGAACTCCTGCGGCGTCTTCGGGTTGTTCGTCAAGAACGGATCGATCACGATCACCTTGCCGCTCGGCGTGGTGATCTTCGTGGTCGCCTGCCCGAGCCAGTGGACTTCGGTCTTGCCCGTCTGCGCCCATGCGGGCTCCACCGCCAGCGTCAGCGTGGCGGCCACGCCCAGTTTCAGAAAATCGCGCCGTTCCATACGGATCCCTCCCGCTTCCTTTATATAGGAGACAGAGTCGACGAGCGACTCCCTACTGTCTCGTCACTTACCCGGCGTCGGTGCCCACGCCGACGAACTCGCTCAGCACGTCGGCGTGCCGCAGCTCCGACGGCTGCAGCTCGCGCAGGATCGTCCCCTTCTGGATGAGCAATACTCTCTGCGCCAGCTCCGCGATGAATTCCAGGTTTTGCTCGACGAGAAGGATCGTGAGCCCCTGACGCTCATGCAGCTGCCGCAGCACGACCACCAGCTCCTCGATGATGGAGGGCTGAATGCCCTCCGTCGGCTCGTCGAAGAGAATCATCTTGGGGCGGCCGGCCAGGCAGCGTGCGATGGCGAGCAGCTGCTGCTCGCCGCCGCTGAGCGCGCCTCCCCGGCGATTGAGCAGGGGCGAGAGACGGGGGAACGTTTCCAGAATCGTCTCGATGCGGTCGTCGGCGCCGCGGCCCGCGAAGCCCATCCGGAGGTTGTCGCGAACGCTGAGCCCCGGAAAGATCTCGCGCCCCTGCGGCACGTAGCCGAGGCCGCGCCGGGCGCGTGTGTACGGCGGCTCGCGGGTGACGTCGACCTCGTCGAAGGCGATGCGGCCGCGCTGGGCCGGCACGAAACCCATCAGCGTGCGCAGCAGCGTCGTCTTGCCCATTCCGTTGTGACCAAGCACGCCCACGAATTCGCCGGCGGCGACCTGAGCTCGATGCCGTTGAGGATCGGGATGCGCCCGTAGCGCGCACTCAGCTCGTTGACGGCCAAGAGCATTCGTCAGCTTCCCCCGTGCTTGCCGAGATAGATGTCGCGGACGGTGCTGTTCTTCAAGATCTGGTCCATCGTGTCCTCCACCAGCACCGCGCCCCGGTGCATGACCGTCACGGTGCGGGCGATCATCCGCACGAATTGCATGTCGTGCTCGACGACGATCAGGGGGTGAGTGCGGTTGATCTCGCGGACCAGCTCCGCCGTGCGGGCCACTTCGTCGTGGGTCATGCCGGCGGCCGGCTCGTCGAGCAGAATCAGCTCGGGATTGCCGGCGAGCACGGTGCCGAGCTCCACCCACTGGCGAAGCCCGTGCGACAGACGACCGACCACACCGTCGGCGACCGCGCCGAGCCCCACGCGCTCGAGGATCTCGTCGGTGATGGCGTCCGCGCGCGGCCGCGGGTTCGTGCGGCGCGCCGAGAGCCAGAAATGCTCGCGCACCGTGAGACCGTCGAAGAGGTTCGGCACCTGCGTCTTGATGCCGATGCCTCGCCGCGCGATGGCGTGGGTGTGATGGCCGGTGATGTCGGCTCCGTGAAACAGGATGCGCCCGGCGGTCGGCTGCAGCTGGCCCGTGAGCAGCTTGAACAGCGTGCTCTTGCCCGCGCCGTTGGGACCGATGAGGCAGCGCAGCTCCCGCTCGCCCAGGCAGAGGTTCACGCCGCGCACCGCCTCGACACCGCCGAACCGGATCGAGAGCCCGACCGTCTGTAGGATCGGTCCCGTCATGCGGTGGAGCGCGCCCGGCCGGCGGACAATCGTGCGCGCACGACGCCGAGCGACGGCACGATGCCGCGCGGGACCAGCAGCACGAAGGCCAGGAAGATGATCCCGAAGATCAGGCTTGTGTTGGCCAGCTGCTGCGTCCCCAGCTCGGTGGCCAGGTATTGCATGACCACGCAGCCGATGATCGGTCCCACGAGCGTGCCGAGCCCCCCCACGATGACCCAGATGATGATCTGCGAGGTTGTGGTGAGGCTGAAGACGTTGGGGCTGACGAACGCGCCCCAGTTGGCGAAGAGGCTGCCGGCCAGGCCTGCGATGGCGCCACCGAGTGTGAAGATCAGGAGCTTGTGCCGGCGGACGTCATAGCCGAGCAGCTCGCAGCGCGTCTCGTTCTCGCGGACCGCCACCACGACGCGACCGAAGTGACTCGCGAGCATCGCGTGGAGCCCTACGTAGACGATCAGCAGCAGCGCCATGACGAGGTAGAAGGTCTCGGTCGGGTCCAGCAGGCGGCCCGGATTGCCCGGCACGTTGAAGGTCGGCAGCGACGGCATGCCGTTGAAGCCGTTCAGCCGAGCGACGCCGATGCGATAGGCGTCGCCCGCCGTGCTGTTCATGAGGTTGAAGAAGATGAGCGTCACGCTGAGCGTGATGACCCCGACGTAGACGTCGCTGAGCCGTCCATAGAACATGAAGTAGCCGAGCAGCGCGGCGAACACCGACGGCAGCAGGATGGCCAACACGATGGCCAGCGTCGACTCGCCGAGATTGAGCGCGGTGACGGCGTACGTGTAGGCCCCCAGACCGAAGAACGCCGACTGGCCGAAGCACAGGATCCCGGCGTACCCCCAGACCACGCCAAGGCTCAGCGCGAGGATGCACATGCTCGCGAACACGGTGAGCTGAAGCAGCTGGAACTGGTCGACGACGAGCGGCGCCCCGAGGGCGACCGCGATCATCACCGCCGCGGTCAGAACGATGCCAGGGCTCACGCGGCGAAGCTTCACAGGCTCCCGCGGAAGAGCTTGCCGGTGATGCCGTGCGGAAGCACACGCAGGAGCAAGATGGCGGCGGCCAGGAGCCCGGCCTCGCCGATGACCGGCGTGGTCAGGTACGTCAGCAGCTGATTCACCGAGCCGAAGAGCGAGGCGGCGCTCGCCGTCCCCGCCATGATCGCTGTGCCGCCGCTAATGACGGTGATGAACGCCTTGGCCACATACGCCGCGCCCACCGTGGGGAGCACGCCGGAGATCGGCGCGAGGAGGCCCCCGGCCAGTCCGGTGAGTGCGGCGCCCACGCCGAACGTGGCGGCGTACACGTGCGGCGGGCTCACACCGAGCGCGGCGGCCATATTGGGATTCTCCATCGTCCCGCGCGCCAGCAGGCCCACGCGCGTCGTGCGCAGAACGAGGTAGATCGCCACGAGGATCGCCGCTGCGATACCGACGAGCAGCAGACGATAGAGGCTGATGCTGTAGCGCCCGACCGCGATGGCGCCGAGCGGCGCCCCGATGCCGTTCACCGTGTTCCCGAAGATCGTGGTGACCAGGCCGATGAAGAACAGGCTAAGCCCCCAGGTCGCGAGCAGCGTGTCGATCATGCGCCCGTACAGCACGCGAATGATGAGGCGCTCGGCGACCACACCGATGATGCCGACCACGATCGGCGCGACCACGAGTATGGCGATCCAGATGTTGACGCCGTGGTTGGTCGCGACGATGGCGGCATATCCGCCGAGCATGAGGAACTCGCCGTGGGCCAGGTTGATCACGCGCATCATCCCGAAGACGATCGCGAGCCCGACGCTGATCAGCACGAGACTGGCGATGCCGTTCAGAATTTCCAGCGCGAGAACGGCGGCGAGATCCATCGCGCGCGCACTATAGACCTGCAGTGAGAAGCAGGCAAGAAGAGCCAGCGTTGTTCAGGATTTGAGCAGCGATCCTGCGGCTTGACACTGCGAATTGACGGGGCCTAGACTCCGGACCTCCGCAATGGTGCGCGATGCACTCCAAACCACTCGCCCGGAGGCAGGCATGCGGGCCGACCGTCGGAGATTTCTCAAGGCAGCGGGCGCAACACTCGGCGCAGTGTCTCTGGCCCCGACGATCCTGCGAGAGGCATTCGCGCAGGCCAACGTCATCAAGGTGGCGAGCATCCACGACCTGTCGGGCGGTCTCGACATCTACGGGCGGCCGATGGTCGACTGCCTCACCTACGCCGTCGAGGAGATCAACGCCTCCGGCGGGCTGCTCGGCAAGCAGCTGAAGCTCATCAGCTACGACGCGCAGTCGAACATTCAGCTGTATACGCAGTTCGCCACCGAGGCGGCCACGAAGGAGAAGGTCGCGGTCGTGCACGCCGGCATCACGTCGGCGTCGCGCGAGGCCATCCGCCCCGTGCTGAAGCGGTTCAACACGCTCTACTTCTACAACACGCAGTACGAGGGCGGCGTGTGCGACCGGAACTGCTTCTGCACCGGCTCCACGCCGACGCAGAACGTGGACAAGCTGGTGCCGTTCACGCTCAAGAAGTTCGGCAAGAAAGTGTACGTCGTGGCCGCCGACTACAACTACGGCCAGATCACGTCCAAGTGGGTCAAGAAGTTCACGCAGGAGAACGGCGGCGAGGTGCTGAACATCGACTACTTCCCGCTGGAGGTGAGCGACTTCGGACCCGCCATCACCAAGATCCAGGCGGCCAAGCCGAACTTCGTCATGTCGGTGCTGGTCGGCGGCAACCACATCTCGTTCTATCGGCAGTGGGCGGCGGCGGGCATGAACAAGTCCGTCCCGGTCGCCTCCACGACGTTCGGCAACGGGCTCGAGCAGCAGGTGACCACGCCCGAGGAGCACAAGGGCTACATCGCCGCCCAGAGCTACTTCCAGGAAGTCGACACGCCAGCGAACAAGGAGTTCCTGAAGAAGTTCCTGCCGAAGTACGGCGCGACCAGCAAGTACGTCACGTCGCTGGCGATCCAGACCTACCACGGCATGCATCTCTGGGCGCTGGGCGTGAAGAAGGCCAACAGCGTCGACCGCATGAAGGTGATCGAGGCCCTCGAGGGCAACGTGAGCTTCAGCGGACCGGCGGGCAAGACCGCAATCGATCCGCAGACGCACCACTGCAGCCTCGACGTCTACATCGCCGAGGCGCAGAACCGGACGTTCAAGGTGGTGGAGAGCTGGCCGCAGCAGAAGCCGTCGGACACGCAGGCGGTCTGCGATCTCAAGAAGAACCCGAACGACAACCAGCAGTACGTCATCGACGTCAAGTAAGGGAGGCGACATATGGCCAGCGCAAAGCTTCCCACTCCAGACGAGCTCAAGGCAGTCGGTCGGCAGTTGGGCATGACCCTGTCCGACGCGGACGTCGCATTCTTCCTCGAGACCATGAGCGGGAGCGTCGCCGCGTATCACGCGGTCGAGGCCATGGCGGATCCGATGCCGCCGGTGAAGTACCCGCGCACGCCCGGCTATCGTCCCGAGGGCGCTGAGAACCGGTACAACGCCTGGTACTACAAGAGCGAAGTTCAGGGCGCGCCCAGCGGCAAGCTTAAGGGCAAGCGCATCGCGCTCAAGGACAACATCTGCCTGGCCGGCGTGCCGATGATGAACGGTGCGTCCTCGCTGGAAGGTTATGTCCCGGACGTCGACGCCACGATCGTCACGCGCATGCTCGACGCAGGCGGCACCATCCTCGGCAAGGTGCACTGCGAGTACTTCTGCTTCTCAGGCGGCAGCCACACCAGCGCCGCGGGGCCGGTGCACAACCCGAGAAAGATGGGGTATTCCGCGGGCGGCTCGTCGTCGGGGAGCGCCGCGGTGGTGGCGGCCGGCGACGTCGAGATGGCGATCGGCGGTGATCAGGGCGGCTCGATCCGCATCCCGGCCGCCTACTGCGGCGTGTACGGCCTGAAGCCGACGCACGGGCTCGTGCCCTACACAGGCGTCTTCCCCATCGAGAACACGCTGGACCACACGGGGCCGATGACGGCGAATGTCGCCGACAACGCCCTGCTGCTCGAAGTGCTGGCCGGCCCCGACGGCCTGGATCCGCGCCAGGTGAACGTGAAGACGGCGCAGTACACCAACGCGCTGACCGGCGACGCCCGCGGCATGAAGATCGCGGTCGTGAAGGAAGGCTTCGGCCACGCCAACTCGGAGAGCGACGTCGACGCGCTGGTGCGCAAGGGCGCCGCGCTGTTCCGTCAGCTCGGCGCGCAGGTCGACGAGGTCTCCATCCCGCTGCACCTCGCCGGGCCCGCCATCTGGACGCCGATCGCGGTGGAAGGCGCGACGTGGCAGATGATGAACGGCAACGGCTTCGGCTTCAACTGGAAGGGGCTCTACGTGACGAGCCTCATCGACGCGCACTCGGCGTGGCGGCAGCGCGCCGACGAGTTCTCGGACACGCTGAAAACCACGATCCTGTTCGGACAGTACGCGCTCAACAAGTATCGCGGCCACTACTATGCGAAGGCCCAGAACCTCGGCCGCTCGCTGCGGGCCGCCTACGATGCCGTGTTGAAGGACTACGACCTGCTGTTGATGCCGACGCTCCCGCTGAAGGCGACATCCATCCCCAAGCCGGGCGCGCCGCGCATGGAGACGATCCAGCGGGCGTTCGAGATGCTGCCGAACACCGCGCCCATCGACGTGACCGGACACCCGTCGATGAGCGTGCCGTGTGGCCTGAGCGACGGCCTGCCAGCGGGCATGATGCTGACCGCGAAGCACTTCGACGAGGTCGCGATCTACCGCGCGGCCTCGGCGTTCGAGAAGGCGGGCGACTGGAAGAGCATTCGCCCGTAGCGGGTCCACGGAGTGCATCGGGCGCCGGCCCGCTGCACTCCGTGAGGATTCAGCGGACGGTGCGGGATTCGAGCGCGGCGATGACCTCCTTCGCCGTCGACACCCAGCCGAACTTGTGCGCGAAGTTCTTCAGCACGGCCGCCTGCAGATCCGGCGCATAGGTCGAGACGGCGTCGGAAATCAGCGTTGTCCGGTAGCCGCGCTTGAAGCTCTCCCGGGCGGTCTCCTCGACGCAGATCTGGGTGACGGTGCCGGTGATCAGCACGGACTCGACGTGGCGTGCCTTCAGGAGATCGTCGAGGTTCGTGTTGTGGAAGGCGCCATAGCCGAACTTGTCGACGATCGGATCGCCTGGCTCGGGATAGATCTCGTCGATGATGTCCGCGCAGTCCAGCTCCTTGCCGACGTCCTCGTAAAA
>Ga0075423_10001407_pt1 | contig 21126 bp, 15 predicted proteins | sample SoiMethybrSBSTD2_FD_80114 | JGI IMG/M metagenome (GOLD analysis project Ga0075423, IMG submission 80114) | Bulk soil microbial communities from a Populus tree surrounding site in Tennessee, USA - Soil MetaG P. TD hybrid SBSTD2 | ecosystem: Environmental > Terrestrial > Soil > Tree plantation...
CGATCGGCGGCCCGGACTTCATCGCGAACGTTCGGCGTGCGCTCGTTCACCTCCCGCTCGTCGCGACGGGGAACATCGACCTCGAAGAGGTCCCGGAGTATTTCCGCGCGGGAGTGGTCGGATTCGGCGTTGGTGGCCCGCTCATTCGACCTGATCTCCTGGAGCGAGGCGACCTCGGCGGCGTGATCGCGAACGCGGAGCGCTACCTCAACGCGACCAGGCGCCCCGCGACGAACTGAGCTAGCCATGCCGCGCGATCTCCCGCTCGGCAACGGCGATTTCCTCGTCACCTTCGATTCGCGTTACCAGCTCCGCGACATCTATTACCCGAACGTCGGACAGGAGAACCACACGGTCGGCGATCCATCACGGTTCGGGCTCTGGGTCGACGGAACCTTCGCCTGGACCGGCGACGATGGGTGGGATCGTCAGATCACGTACGAGCACGAGACGCTCGTCGGTGACACGACGCTCGTGCATCCAAAGCTTGGGCTGAGCCTGCGCTTCCGGGACGCTGTCGACTTCGATCGCAACATCTATTTGAAAGAGGTCACCGTCGAAGACGCGCTCGGGCGTGAACGACAGGTGCGCTTCTTCCAGCACTTCGACGCGCACCTTTATGGCAACGACACCGGAGACTCCGCGTACTACGACCCGCGCAGCCAGGCGGTCGTCCACTACAAGGGGCGCCGGTACTTCCTGATCTCGGGCTCGAGCGGCGGCAGCGCGTACGGTCTCTCGTCGTTCGCGATCGGACAGAAGGACGCCCCAGGCAAGGAAGGCACGTGGCGCGACGCCGAGGACGGGGAGCTCTCGCGCAATCCGGTCGCGCAAGGGTCGATCGATAGCGTGGGTATGGTCGCCGTCACCGTCCCGGCCAAAGGCACGGCCACCGCGGTGTTCTGGATCGCGGCCGGGCAGGCGTACGAGGACGTCCGCGAGCTCGATAAGCTGGTGCGCGAGCGGACGCCGGCGTCGTTCCTCGCGCGCACGAAGGATTACTGGCGGCTCTGGGCCAACAAGGACGAGTCGATCAGCGAGCATCTGCCCGACGACATCAACGGCCTGTACAAACGGTCGACACTCGTGATCCGCACGCAGGTCGACAACCGCGGCGCGATCATCGCGGCGAACGACTCCGATGTTCTTCGCTTCAACCGCGACACCTACTCCTATCTATGGCCCCGTGACGGCGCGCTCGTCGCCGATGCGCTCGACCTGGCTGGATACGGCGAGGTGACGCGCCGCTTTTTCTTCCTCTGTGGCGAGCTGATCACGCGCGAGGGCTACCTCCTGCACAAATACAACCCCGACGGCTCGCTCGGCTCCTCGTGGCATGCGTGGTCCACGCCGGACGGCCGTCTCGAGCTGCCGATACAGGAGGACGAGACCGGCCTGCCGATCTGGGCGCTCTGGCAGCACTACGACCGCGACCGTGACATCGAGTTCATCCGCCCGCTCTACCGCAAGCTCGTGCGGACCGGCGCCGACTTCATGGCGACGTATCGCGAGCCCCGCACCAAGCTCCCCGCTCCGTCGTTCGACCTGTGGGAGGAGCGCCGTGGCATCCATGCATTCACGACCGCGGCGGTCTGGGCGGGACTCACCGCCGCACGGAACTTCGCCGTCGCGTTCGGCCAGCACGAGCTCGCAAAGCGCTACGCGGTCGCCGCGCAGGAGATACGCGACGCGGCGCTCGTCCATCTCTGGGACGCGGACCGCGGACGCTTCGTGCGCACGATCAACGTCCTTCCCGATGGCACGATCGTGAAGGACGCCACGATCGACATCTCTCTCGCGGGGCTCTTTCTCTTCGGTCTTCTGCCGGCCACGGACGACCGCATCCGGTCGACGATGCGCGCGATCGAGGACCGTCTCTTGATCAAGACACCGGTGGGTGGGATCGCACGGTACGAGAACGATTACTACTTCCAGATCTCATCCGACATCGCGAGCGTGCCGGGGAACCCGTGGTTCGTCGCGACGCTGTGGATGGCGGAGCATCTGATCGCGATCGCCGATAAACCCGAGGACCTGGACCGGCCTCGGGCGTACCTCGACTGGTGCGCCCGCCGCGCGCTGCCGTCGGGGATCCTGTCGGAGCAGGTCCATCCGTACACCGGTGAGCCGTTGTCGGTGTCGCCGCTCACGTGGTCTCACGCCGCGTTCGTCAGCGCGGTGCAGCACTACGCAGGGAGGTCGCGCACGATCAAGCAACGCCTGCGTGACCAGGTACGGATCGCGGGCGAGGTGATCGTGTGAGGGCGACGCTTGCGTATGTCGCCACCCTGGTCATCGCGGCATTGCTCGCTGCGTGTGCCGCTCCGCCTGCTCCGCCGCCGGCGAGCCTGGGTGTCGGGCTGCAGGCGTCGTTCGTACTCGCGAACCCCGCCGGTCTTCTCGCACTCGATAGTGGCGGTCACGCGATGGGACGGATCGTCGATCTCCCGGCGCAGAGCGCGCCCGCGACACCGGTCCTCCACCCGTCTGGCAAATCGGTGGTCTTCGCCCTGACACAGCAGCCCGACAAGAAGACCGGCTTCGGGTCGGACCTGTACTCGGTCAATCTCGACGGCACCGGCTACAAGCCGCTCGTGCAGCACGAGAGCGACAACGTCTTCTACGCGTCACCGCGGTTCGACACGACCGGGAACATCCTCTACTTCCACCGGCGCGCCGCGATCATCCAAGCGGGCTCGTTCATCGGGAACGAGGACTCGCTCGAGCGGCTCGACCTACGGACCGGCGAGCGCAAGCGCCTGATCATGAACGGCGCCGATCCGGCGCTCTCCCCCGACGGGAAGCTGATCGTGTACGTGCACCTCACGCAAGGTCAGCCGGACGGCCTCTGGATCGCGAACGTCGATGGCTCGAACGCGCGACCCTTCTTCAAGACGAAGGACACCTGGTGGTACCTCCAGGCTCCGCGCTTCGCACCGACCGGTTGCGAGATCGTGTTCTCGGCGGCAGGGCATGCGGCATCGGGAGTGCCTCCGGCTCCGATCGCGTCGTCTCGCGCCGGTGGCGTCGCGCATCTTAACATCCCGTCGGAACTGAACCTCGCTCCGTGCGACGGCACGAGCGTCAAGGTCGTCGGGCAGACCGGGGACGACGTCGTGCCCGCCTGGTCGCCGAACGGAACCCAGGTGGCGTACGTGGGGACCGGCGCGTTCTTCGTCCTGACGCTCGCAAATGGGAACGTCCGCACCCTCGCTCAGGGTCAGGACTTCTTCTTCGGCGACCTCGTCTGGCTCAAATGAGGCGCCCGCCGGGTCATTCGTCGATGCGCGCGAATCGGTAGCCCACACCGCGAACGGTTTGGATGCGCGTCGGCTCATCGGGAACGGGCTCGATCTTGTCGCGAAGCCGTCCCACGTACACCTTCAGGTACTGCGTTTCGTAGCGGTACTCGGGGCCCCATACCCGCGTGAGCAAGACGTCGTGGGTGAGCGCCTCCCCGGGATGGGTCGCGAGTTCGGCCAGAAGATTGAACTCGGTCGGCGTAAAGTGAATGTCCCTGCCCGCGCGCAGGACGCGTCGCGCCGTCAGGTCGATCGCCAGGTCATGCGTTTCGATAGTGCCCGACCGGGGCGCGCGCGGCGTAGTGCGCCGCAGCACGCTCTCGATGCGGGCGACAAGCTCGCGCGGCGAGAACGGCTTCGTGAGGTAATCGTCCGCGCCAAGACGAAGGCCTTTGATCTTGTCTTCCTCGAGGCCGCGCGCAGTCAACACGATGATGGGTAGGTCGGTTTTCTCGCGGACCTGCTCGAGCACCGTGAAGCCATCCCGTTTGGGAAGGGCGAGGTCGAGGACGACGAGGTCCGGCCGCTCCGAATGGATCATCGCGAGCGCCTCGTCGCCGTCCGCAGCCTCGACCGCGGTGAGGTCCTGTCGCGCGTAGGACAGCGCGCTGCGCACGAGTGCTCGCACGTCGGGCTCGTCGTCGACGATGAGTACCTTCAAGACGCGAGCGGCAGGACTGTCACGAACGCAGAGCCGCCCCCAGGATTCTCCTCGTACTCGAGGGTCCCTCCGTGGAGCGTCACGAGCGATCGCGCGATCGCGAGCCCGAGACCCGACCCCGGGGTGCCATCCGCGTTCTGACCGCGGAAGAACTTGTCGAAGATGCGCTGGCGGTCTTCCGTGGCTATCCCGGGGCCGTGGTCGCGCACTTCGATGCGGAGCGCGTCGCCCCTCCGGTGCGCGGCCACCAGGATCGGCGTGCCCTGGGGTGCATAGCGGATCGCGTTCACGATGAGATTGGCGAGGGCCTGGTGCATCTTGCTGCGGTCCGCGACAACGCGGGGCGGGTCAGGATCGACGTCGAGCGATATCCACTGCTTCTTTTGCTTGGCAAGGATGGCGTGGTCCGCGACGACGTCCCGGACGAGGGCGATGGCGTCGATCTCCTCCCGATCGAGCGCGATCTGGCCTTCTTCGAGGCGCGCCATTTCCAATAGCTGGGCGGTGAAGTCCTCGAGGCGTTGGACGTTGCGCTCCGCGCTCTCGGCGAGCTCGCGCTGTGCCGAGGTGAGGCTCCCCGGCCGCTCGCCCAGAAGGAGCTCCACGGCGCCGCGCACGACGGTGAGCGGGCTGCGAAAGTCGTGTGACATCGCGGCGAGGAACTCGCTCTTGATCCGGTCGGCCTGCCGGAGGGCGGCGGCCTCGACTGCCTGTCGAACGAACTTCTCCCGCTGCGCGCGTAGGTGCTCGAGCTCCCGGAGAAGACCCGACATCAAATACGCGGCGAGGATGAAGACGCTCACGTGGAAGGCCAGGCGCCACGGCTCCACCGTAAAGCCGAACGTCTCGGACCGGTACGCGGCGATCGCGACGTACGCGAGCGAGATGGCTCCGGCCGCGGTGAACGCGCCCGCGGTCCCGAAACGGAAGCCCCCCGCGATGATGATGAGACTGCCGACGACCCAGGTGGTCCAGCTCGGGTCGGACGAGAAGACGAGCATCGCCGCCGAGACGATGCCGATATCGAGGACGAACATCACGCGTGTGAGCCTCTCGAAGCGCTCGGGCTGTGTCTGCATCAACCAGTAGACGACCCCCGCGTAGCCAAGGACAAACACACCGAGAGCGACCAGGTACGCGGCCCCGATATTCGGGAAAAACGGGCCCAGGAAGAAGATCAACCCGGCGCCGCCGACGCGGGCCCAATTGAACGTGTGCTCCAGGCGCTCGACCACGGTCGCTAAGTTAGCGCGTGCGCCGCGGGCTGGACCGGACCGGAGGTGGGGTGCGGCCGTTCGACGCGCGCGTTTCGCCGCTCTTCGTCGATCATTTCGATGAAGGAGTCGACGGCCCGCTCGCGCCATTGCTTGCCCCGCTGTCGGACAAGCTCGGCGCGCACGACGTCCCAGGCGAGACCCTTTCGATACGGACGGTCGGTCGTCATCGCGTCGTAGGTGTCCGCCACAGAGATCACCGACACCTCGATCGGGAGCTCGTCCCCCTTCAAGCCTCGCGGGTACCCGGCGCCGTCGTGCCGCTCGTGATGTGACAGCACGAGCTCGGCGCCCTCCCAGAATTCGGGCAGACGACGCAGGAGACGGTGTCCGATCTCGGCGTGCCTCCGCATCTCGCGCTGCTCCTCGTCAGTCAACGGTCCCGGTTTCAGCAGGACGAGATCGTTCGTTCCGATCTTGCCGATGTCGTGGACACGCGCCGCGTCGTGGATGAGCTCGACCTGCGCGAACTGCAGATGGAGGCGCCTCGCGAGCCGCTCGGCGAGCGCGGCGACACGCTGGGAGTGGCCGTGTGTGTAGGGATCGCGGAGGTCGATGAGATCCGCGAGCTCGAGGATCGCGGTCTTCGTCTGTTCGCGTACCCGTGCGCTGTCGCGAAGCGTGAAGAGGACCACGGCCATCGGCACGCCGAAGAGGAGCAGCGTCCACGGCTGCGCCTGTGCGGCAATGGCCGCGAGCGCGCCGAGCACAAGCAGCGCCGATTCGTAGGGCAGGAGGCGGCGGTGCAAGCTCCACCATCCGTTGAGCGGGTTGCGTCGCACCTGCAGGGCGACAACGATGTCGACCAGCGCGCTGTGGACCACGTACTTCGCGATCGCCGCGATGCCGATCGCCCACGGCTCGCGGACCACGTCTGCTCCGGGTCCGGCGACGAGAAGGAACGCCGCGGCGGCGGCTCCGGTTGACAACGTGGCCGTCGCGGCGTTGAAGCCGCGGTTGTACCAGCGCTGGTGGACGCCGCGAAAGTGGAGCGCGATGAGCGTCGTCGCGCCGGCAACGAGCATCGAGTAGAACGGGCCGAGGAGGAGAGCCGCCGCGAAGGTGGCCGTGTCGTCGACGGTGATCTTCATCTTCACCGAGAGGTGAACCGGCCAGAGCTGTGCGACGGCCGCCATGGCCATGAGGAGCGCCAAGAGCACCGTGTCGATCGGGCGCAGGTTCCCTCGGAACGCGGCGCTCGCGGGGAGGGCCGCGAGCGCCGTTCCGAGGACCGCGAGTATGTAGACGCGAAGAGGCCAGCGGAGACGCGACACGGGCTATAGCCCGATGAGCGTGTAACTCACCTGAGTGGTCACGTTCGACTTGCCGTATGCCGTTGAGGTCAGCAAGAGATAGGTGCCGGTGACCTTGGTCTTTGTGTCGAACGACGCCGTCGCCGGAACGGTCACCTTGACGATCACGGGCACGCCGAGATGCAGGAGCCCGGTCGCGGGCAGCACCTTGCTGATCTTTGCCGTGGTCGGGACCGCAGCGGGCAGCGAGACCACCGTGGCGACGGCGTTCGAGGGCACGAGTACCTCGAAAGCGACCGCGCCCTTGATCGAGCTCGTGTAACCGGCCGGGAACGCGGTCGTGACGTCAACGAGCGCGCCATTGACCATGAAGACCGGATCCTCTTCGCACCACTGGACGCCGGCGTCCGCGTCGAGACCGAGGACCAATGTTGAAAGTCCGAACGCGAACGCGAATGCGAGCTTACCGAACGCGAGCCTAGGAAGCCGCCCCATCTATCCACCCCATGCCCATTTGATCACGCGATTCAGTACGAAGTGAGTACGTTGTGAGGATGAGACGAGCGAGCGAACGATTCGTATCGCGGCAGTCGCAGGACACGTCAACAGACAGTCCGTCAACGAGTGGTAAACGATCGCGCTAGGCCGTCGGCGGAAGCGGATATCCGGCAAGAGCGGGCTCGCCACGAAGTCGCGCGTAGCCAGGCTTGATACGCGCGTAGATGATCGCGACACGCTCGTCGTATCCGACGAACGCGCTCTTCATCGCGTTGATCGAAAGACGCTCCACGTCGCCGAGCGTGAGACCGACGACACGCGACAGGCGCTGGAATTCGTCGGAGAGCGTGACATTCGACATGAGGCGGTTATCGGTATTGACCGTGACGCGAAAGCGCTGCGCGATGAAGTGGCGGATCGGATGCTCGGCGAGCGTCGGTACAGCCCCGGTGTCCACGTTCGATGAGGGACAGAGCTCGAGCGGGATCCGCTTGTCCCGGACGTACGCCGCGAGAGGGCCGAGCTTCACGACCTTGTCGTCGCTGATTGCCATGTCCTCGACGAGCCGCACCCCGTGACCGATCCGGTGCGCGCCGCAATACTGCAGCGCCTGCCAGATCGAGGGCGGCCCGAACGCCTCGCCGGCGTGGATCGTGATGGAGAAGTTCTCACGGCGGCAGAGCTGAAACGCCTCGAGGTGTGCCTTCGCTGGATGGCCCGCCTCCTCGCCGGCGATGTCAAAGCCGACGACGCCTCTTTCACGATTGGCCACCGCGAGCTCGGCCATCTCCAGCGAGTCGGTACGATCGCGCATGGCGCAGACGATCTGGCGGAGTGTGATCCGGTGCTCGCGCTCGGCACGCTCGAAGCCGCGCTCGACGCTCTGCACGACGTGCTCGAGGTTGAGTCCCTGCGCGGTGTGGAAGACCGGCGCGTACCGGACCTCGGCGTACACGATCCCGTCGCGCGCCAGGTCCTCGCCGCACTCGTACGCGACACGCTCGATAGCTTCCTCGGTCTGCATGACGGCGATGGTGTGTGCGAAGCCGCGGAGATAGAGCGAAAGGGAACCGGACGCGGCGCTGGCGTGGAACCACCGGCCGAGCTCGTCGGCGTCGGATGTGGGGAGACCCCGGTAGTCCTGCTCACGCGCGAGGTCGACGACCGTCGCGGGTCGTAGCCCGCCATCGAGGTGGTCGTGGAGGAGCACCTTCGGCGCGGCGCGCAAAGTTTCCAGCGGAATCACGGCGTGACTTTACCGCGTGGTCCAGCGCGCGAGGAGAGTTGCGATGGATATCGCCGCGACTGCGAGCCAAAGAAGGCGCAGCGCCGACTCAGGCGCCTCGATCAGGCGTGCCGCATCGATGCCTTCGACGGTGCCGTCGCGATTGCGAACGGACCCGCTGACCCGCTCGGCCCTGCGCCGGATACGGCGCACGGGTGTCGAGAGTCGTCGCTGCGCGAGAGAAAGGAGCGATGCGCCGATCGCCGCCGCGGCGGTGGCGACGAGCGGCGCACCGTTCGCGAGCGCGCTTGCGACGACGGGGAATCCACCCCACGCAAGCGCGAAGCCGATGTCGGAATGCACGATCGGCATCTCCAGCCCATACGAAATGACGAGCGCCGCTCCGACAGCGACGAGAATGAGGAACCACGGACCAAGCGTCGATGCTGCGATCACGCCGAGGGCCACCGCGCCGATCAACCCAAACGAGCCGATTGCAAGGAGGACGCTCGACGGAATTTGGGTGCCAAGAGGCCTTCCTTGAAGCTCGTCGAACGAGTGCGACGCAATGCCGACCGCGAGAAAGAACGCGATAAGCGAGCCGGCGACGATTCTCGGATCCGGCATCGGAGCCAACGCGGCACCTAGCAACACATAAGAGAGATGCCAGAGCGTGTAAGGCGGATGAAGAAGAGTCCAGTAATCACGCCAGCCGCCACCTTCCAGAGCGTAGAAAGCCGGCGCGACCGAGGGCCCCCGCGCGGCGGAGGGGTCCCCGGCCCCTCGGGGCTGGGGAGACCGCCGCGTAGAGAGGGTTTCGGTCGCGCCGGCTTTGCGGAGCGATCCCTCGGTGGCGCCATCCTTCACTCCGGTCATCACAACGCCGGCCCCGAAGCTCATGCGCGTGACACGGACGTCGCTGAGTCCGGCGGCACGCCAAAACTGCTCGACGTTGTGGATCGAGTACGCCGCGTTGAAGCGCTCGATGCTTCCTCGGAGGAATGCGCCGACGCTCGCCCAGCGCTCTGAGATGGCCCGTCCGACGATCGGCAATCCGATCGTTGTGTAGAACCGCCAGAGGGCTCGGAGAACAGGATTCGTGGGCACGCCGAAATCGAGCGCAACGATGCGCCCGCCCGGCCTGATGACTCGACCGAGCTCGCGCATGGTCGCAGCGGGATCGTCCACGTAGCGCATTAGGTACGTGAACGTCAGATGGTCAAAGGATTCGTCCGCGAACGGAAGCGATTCGGCGCGCGCACGCACGAGAGGAATGGGTCCGTTACGCGCGGCGGCTGCCGACAGCATGTCGGCGCTCCGGTCGAGACCGACGACCTCGCAGCCATAGCGCTCGCGCAGCGCACGCGCCACGAGTCCCGTTCCTGTCGCTACATCGAGGACGACCTCACCAGGTTCGGCGCGAACCAAGTCCACGAGGTGCGCTCGCCACCGTGCGTCCTGACCGAACGAGAGAATGGCGCCCGCCCTTTCGTAGGTGGCTCCGATCCCGCTGAAGATGCGACGCGCGTCGTCGGGCGGTGAGGAGGGCATCGCCCTCGTTACGCACGCACCGCGCGGCGCGGATCGTCGCCGGGTGCGATGCGCCAGCCCGAGCGGTACGGCGACCCGAAGACGATGTCGTCCGGCCGCACTGGCACGCGGTTGAGCTCTTTCCCGGTCGCGGCGCGGATCGCGGCCACGATCGCGGGCGTGCTTGAAATGGTCGGCGGTTCGCCAACCCCCTTGGCGCCATACGGCGCGTCTGGATGCGGATGCTCGATGAGCTCGGTGACGACCGGCGGCATGTCGAGCGTCGTCGGCAGCAAATAATCGGTGAACGACGCATTGCGCACGAGACCGTCGCGGAGCTGCACCTCCTCCATCAGCGCGAGCCCGAGGCCCTGCGCGATACCGCCTTCGATCTGACCCACGACGGCAACGGGGTTGATCGCCTTGCCGACATCCTGCGCCGTCGCGATCTGAACGACCTTCACGAGCCCGGTGTCGACATCGACGTCGACGACGGCGCGGTGCGCGGCGAAGAGAAAAGCGACGTGGCCTTGGTTCTGCGTCTTCGCATTGCGCGGCTCGGTGTCGCGATGGCGGTGCGTGACCGTCCGATCGATCGGCTCGTCGAGAAGAGCCGTCAGGTCGTCGGGCGAGCGTCCCGCGGTACGAGCACGCGCGAGGAGCTCGGCCTTCACCTCGCGACACGCCGCGAGGACCGCTCCGCCGGTCATCCACGTCTGCCGCGAGGCCGACGACGATCCCGACGAGCCGATAGTCGTGTCAGGCCGATCGACCTCGACGCGCTCGACGCCGAGCTCGGTCCGCGCGATCTGCGCGCAAACGGTCACGATCCCCTGGCCCACCTCCGCGGCGGCCGTGTGCACGTGCGCGATCGGACCTCGCGCGTCCCGAGCAAGCCGCACGCGCGCGGTAGAGAAGTCGTCGAAACCGTGCGAGTAGCAAACGTTCTTCATTCCGGCCGCGTAGCCCACGCCACGGCGGACGCCTTCGCCGTGCGTGAGATTGCCGAGCCCTCCCGGCAGCGCGATCGGGTCCGTCGGTATCCGGCTGTCTGGCATCGCAACGTCGGCACATCGGCGTATGACATCGGCAACGGGCGCGCTCCCCTCCACCGGCTGACTTGTGATGATGCGATCGCCATTGCGCAAGGCATTCCTCTCGCGGAGCACGACGGGGTCAACGTCGAGCGCGGCGGCGAGCTTGTCCATCTGCGCCTCGTACGCGAAGCACGATTGGACCGCGCCGAAGCCGCGCATCGCACCGGTCGGCGGGTTGTTGGTGTATGCGCCGACCGCGTGAACCCGCGCGTTCGGGACGCGATATGGTCCTGCTCCGAAGCACGCCGCGTTCGCCACGACCGCGGGACTGGACGAAGCGTACGCACCGCCGTCGAGGACGATCGTGGCGCGCACGAACACGAGCTCGCCGTCCTTGGCTGCGCCGTGCGTGTACCAGAGCTTCGCGGGGTGACGGTGGACGTGTCCATAGAAGGACTCCTCACGTCCATACGTCATGCGCACGGGCCGTTTTGTCGCGAGTGCGAGCAGGCATGTGTGGATTTGCAGCGTGACGTCCTCTCGCGCGCCGAACGCGCCGCCGACGCCGGCGAGCACCAGATGCACTTTCGACTCGGGTAACCCCAGGCACGGCGCGATCTGACGCAGATCCTCGTGCAGCCACTGCGTCGCGACGTGCAGCTCCACGCCGCCGTCCTGTCGCGGGATGGCCAGGCCCGCCTCGGGTCCGAGCGCCGCCTGATCCTGCATCCCGAGCTCGTACTCGCCTTCGACGACGACGTCCGCCCGCGCATCGGGGTCGCCATGCTCGACGAGAACGTCCTCGATCACATTCCCTTTCTGATGGAGCTTCGCGGCGCTCGGCTGGAGCGCGGCGACGGGATCGGTGATCGCCGCAAGCGGCTCATAGCGCACCGTGATCGTCCTGGCCGCCAGGCGCGCCTCCTCCGCCGTCTCGGCCGCGACGATCGCGACCGGCTCGCCCACGTACCGGACTCTGCCGCTGGCGAGGACCGGCTGGTCGAGCTTCATGAGACCGAAAAGAGCGCGCGTCGGCAGCTCGTTCGCGGTGATGATCGCCTTCACACCGCTCATCTTCTTCGCGGCGGCCGTGTCGATCCCGGCGATACGCGCGTGCGGGTGCGGGCTCCGGAGCGTCGCGCCGAAGAGCATGCCCTCACGACGCAGATCGCTGCCGTACTGGAATTCGCCTTTCACCTTGGGCGCGCTGTCGGGTCGTTCGACTGACTCCCCGACACCGCCGCGGACTCCCGTACGGGGTGCTCCGATCCCAACACGCGCGCCTGCCCTCTCGGCCGTGCTCATTGCCGATACGCGCCGGATGCGCGGTCCACAGCTTCAAGGATCTTGCCGTACCCCGTGCAGCGGCAGATGTTCCCGGAGAGCGCTTCGCGCACTTCCTGTTCGCTGGGCTCCGGGTTCCGTTTGAGGAGCGAGTACGTCGCGACGATCAGGCCTGGCGTGCAGAACCCGCACTGCACCGCACCCGCATCGACGAACGCGCGCTGGATCGGATGAAGCTGGTCGCCTTCGGAGAGTGACTCGACCGTCTGAATGCTCCTCCCTGCGGCCGCGGCGCCGAGTACGAGGCACGCGCAGACAAGGTCGCCGTCCATTACGACCGAGCACGAGCCACACTCGCCTTGCTCGCAGGCGTTCTTGCTTCCGCCGAGACCGAGGTTCTCGCGGAGGACTGTGAGAAGGCTCTCATGGTCCGCCGCTTCGGCTTCACGCTCGTCGCCGTTCACCGTGAGTTTGATCCTCACGGGATGGCCGCGACGCGTGTGAGCGCGCGCGCCCCCATGATCGCGAGCACATGACGGCGGTACGCCGCCGTGCCACGGACGTCGTCGATCGGCTTCGCGGCGCCGGCCGCGAGTCGACCGAACTCCCGCGCCGCGGCCACGCTGGGCCGATGCGGCAGCTCCCAGCCGGCATCCTCGAACAATCCAGCCCCGAAGCGCTCGGCCTCCGTCGCTCGGATGATCGTCGGCCCGCACGACCCGAGACCTACCCCGACGCGCCGCCGCGCGCGGTCGACCACGAGCGCGAGCCCCGCGATGGAGATCGCCATCGCGTTGCGCGTCGCGGCGAACATATATGTCTGGGCCGCCCCGGCATCCTCCCATTCCGTCGCGACGATGAGCTCGTCTGGACGTCGAACGGACTTTTTGGGCCCGGTCATGAAATCGGCGAAGGCGACGTGGCGCTCGCCGGTCTTCGACCTGAGCACGACGGTCGCCTCGAGTGCGGCCAGCACGGGCAAGGCGTCGCCCGCCGGCGAGCAGGTCCCGAGATTGCCACCGATCGTTCCGGCGTTGCGAATCTGGGGTGACCCGATCGTCCGCGCCGCCTCCTGAAGGGCAACCGAACCGGCATCCGTCTCAAGCATCTGCGTGTACGTCACGACGGCGCCCATCCGCAGGCGGCCATTCCGGTCGATCAGCTTCAGGTCGGCGATCCGGTCGATCGACACGATGTGAGCCGGGCGCTGCCGGCCGAAGTTGATCTCGACGAGCAGATCTGTCCCGCCGGCGAGGATCGTCACGTCACTGTGAGTGGAAAGGCTCTCCAGGACATCGTCCACATGCCGGGAGACAAGGACACTCACGCGGGGATTATCACTTCCGCGTTCGGAGGGCGGTCACTAGGATGGCTTCACTCGGGAGGGCGTGGAGTTGGGCGGAGCGGCTGACCTCGAGCGGGAGCTCGCGGACTCGCGGGCGCGCGAGGCCGCGCTCGCCGAAGTGTTGAGTGTCATGAGCCGGGCGCCGGTGGACCTGAAGGCGGTGCTCGACACGATCCTCAAGTGGATCCTCGAGCTCGGGCCGGCTGACACAGCGTCGATCTTGCTGCGCGAGGGCGAGGTGTTCACTGGGGTGGCCGGGATGGGCATGACTCCGGACGAGGAGGAGCTCGACAAGCAATCCTGGGCGCATGGCCAAGGCGCCATCCGACCGGGCGCCCGGACCACCCTGACGGGCCGCGTCGCTTCCGACGGACGTACGGTCCAGATCCCGGACGTCGCCCTTGACGAGGAGTACGACCCTTGGTTGCGCGAGCACCTCGCCGTGGTAGAGCGGACGATGCTCGGCGTTCCCCTTCTTCGTGATCGTGAAGTCATTGGGGTCATCGTCGCGCGCCGCCGCGCGCCGCGCCCGTTCTCGCCGCGCGAGATCGCGCTCTTAGAGGAGTTCGCACATCAGGCCACGATCGCGATCGAGAGCGTCCGATTGTCGACCGAGACGGGTGAAGCGCTCGAACGCCAAGTCGCGATCAGCCGAGTGCTCGACGCGATGAGCCAGACCTCCAAGGACGTCACGATCGTGTTTCGAAGAATCATTGAGAACGCCGTGTACCTGGGAAGAGCCGACAACGCGTCGATCTTCCGACTGGATGGCGACGTCTACCGGCACGTTGCGAGCGCTACGAGCACGGGCCGATTCGCCGATGAAGCGGCCTTCGAACGCGTCGCCCGGATTGCCACGATGGGCGGCCCGGTCAAAGAACGGAGCACGTTGGTCGGACGAGTTCTGATCGACGCCGCCAGCGTGCAGATCGCTGACATCTTGGCCGATCCTGAATACGACGCTCGACCGACGGAGTTCATGGCTGCGCTCTCCGGCCAGCAGACCCGAACAATCCTCGGTGTCCCGATCGTCCGTGGCATGACCCTGGCCGGCATCATCATCGCCCGCCGGAACGAGGTGCGACGGTTCAGTGATCGCGAGGTCGACCTTCTGGAGACGTTCGCGCGCCAAGCCGTCGTCGCCCTCGAAAACACTCGTCTGTTCAACGACACGAAGACGAGCCTTGAGCGACAGACCGCAATCTCGGAGATCCTGCGCTCGATCGCGGCGTCACCCACCGAGATCGAGCCAGTTCTCGAGGTGATCGCGGCAAGCGCGGTGCGGTACTGCGGGGCAGAGGACGCGACCGTGTTGCTGGCTCGCGACGGCAAACTGCATCCGCTCGCACATTTCGGCAGTCTTCCGCCCAGCACGGAGCCGAGCCCAATCGCCCTCTCTTCCGTCCCTGGGACCGCCGTGGTCGAGGGCCGCACTGTGCACATCCCCGATCTCTTTGCCCCAGCCTGGGATCGCTTCGAGCATGCGAGGCAGCGCTCCAAGGCGATGGGCGTTGACAACGGCGCGATCCTGGTCGCTCCGCTGAAACGCGAGGGTAAGTCCGTCGGCGCGATCCTCATTCGCAAACGCGAATCCACTCCGTTCACCGACAGCCAGATCAGTCTGGTCGAGTCGTTCGCCGATCAGGCGGTGATCGCTGTCGAGAACGTCCGCCTTTTTAACGAGACGAAGGAGGCGCTCGAGCAGCAGACGGCACTTGGCGACGTGCTTCGTACGGTCAGCAGATCTGTTTTCGACCTCGACGCCGTCCTGCAGACGATCGTGGAGCGCGCGGCCGCTTTGGTCGGCGCCGAGAGCACGAGCATCTCGCGCCGCGAGGCTGAGCATGCGGTCACGGTTGCCCACTTCGGGCCGATAGTGTCGTCGTCCAGCCGGCCCGGCAGTCGGCTGCCGATCGACAATCACACGCTCGTCGGCCGCGCGCTCCTAACCGGTGAGCGGCAGTACGTGCCCGACGCGTCACAGCATCCCGACCTGCCCCAGGACGGTCCCCGAATAAGACTGATCATCCCGTTCCTGAGGGATGGCGAGGCATTCGGAGCCCTCATTGCTTCGCGCATAGAGGCACTTCCATTCACCGAGCGCGAGATATTACTTCTCGAAACGTTCGCAGACCAAGCGGCCATCGCCATCGAGAATGTGCGCCTTTTCAACGAGACGAAAGAGGCGCTCGACCAGCAGACCGCGACGAGCGAGATATTGAAGGTCATCGCGAGCTCCCCGACCGACGTCCAGCCGGTCCTCGACGCTATCGCCGAGAACGCTGCTCGCGTCTGCGGCGCGAGCGACGCGCACATCTATCGCGTCGACGGCGACATCCTCCGCGAGTGGGGCCACAAGGGTCCGATCGCGGGGCTCAGCCCGGGAGAGACACTCCCGCTGAGCCGCGACTCATTGATCGGTCGATGCATCGTCGATCGGCGCCTGATCCACATCGAGGACGCTGCCGAGCTCGACCCCGCGGAATACCCGATCAGCGTGGAGCTTCAGCGGCGCTGGGGCTACCGGACATCGCTCTCGGTCCCATTGATGCGCCAGGACGTTGCCATCGGCGGCATCGCCATCCGCCGCACGGACGTCCAGCCTTTCACACCAAAGCAAATCGATCTGCTCCAGACCTTCGCGGACCAAGCGGTCATCGCAATAGAGAACGTCCGCCTCTTCAATGAGACGAAGGAAGCCCTGCATCAACAGACCGCGACAGCCCAGGTCCTCAAAACGATCAGCCGATCGGCGTTCGATCTCCAATCCGTCTTCAACGTCGTGGTGGAGAACGCGACGGATCTCTGCCGGGCCGAGTGGGGTTACCTGTTCCGTCGCGATGGGGAGACGTTTCATCTCATCGCGACCAGCGGTGGGGTCAAGGAGCTTGTCGACTACGAGTGGACGCACCCAACCGCGATCACACGCAATACCCTGGTGGGTCGAACGGCGATCGAGCGGGCGCCGGTGCATATCCCCGATCTTTTCGCCGATCCGGAATACGAATGGCCGGTGAATCTCGAGTACGGAGTGCACACGGTCCTTGGCGTCCCCATCTTCAAGGACGGTGAGGTCGTCGGCGTCATCGGAGTGGCACGGATGCAGGTCAACCCATTCACCGATGACGACATCAGACTCATCGAGACGTTCGCCGATCAGGCGGCCATCGCGATCGAGAACGTCCGCCTCTTCAACGAGACCCAGGCGGCACTCGAACGTCAGACAGGAATAAGCGAGATCTTGAGCGTCATCAGCTCGCATCCCTCCGAGATACAGCCGGTATTCGATGCCATCGTGGTCCGCGCGGCGGAGCTCTGCCACGCCGAAGACGCCGCCCTGACGCTCGTAGAGGGCAACACCATGCTCGACGTCGCGCACGTCGGTCCGATTCCCCTCGTCCTCGAGGGCACGCCTCGTTTCGAACTCACTCGCGGCTACGTCTCCGGTCGCGCGGTCCTCGACCGGACGGTCGTGCACGTGCTGGATCTCAAGGAAGCACCCGAGTATCCGGAAGGCCGTGCGAACGCGCGCCAGACCGGGCACCGGACGACCCTCGCCGCGCCATTACTCCGGAAAGGAGCCGCGATCGGCGCATTGCTGATCCGGCGTGACGAGGTGAAGGCGTTCACCCCAGGCGAGATCGACCTCATCGAGACGTTTGCGCGCCAGGCCGCGATCGCGATCGAGAACGTCCGGCTCTTCAACGAGACGAAGGAGTCGCTCGACCAACAGACCGCGGTCGCGGAAGTCCTCAAGACCATCAGCCGTTCCGCTTTTGACCTTCAGCCGGTGCTCGATGTGGTGCTCGAGAACGCAGCGCGGCTGGCGGGCGCGGCGATCGGCTGGCTCTCTCGCGTCGACGGCGAACGCTTCCAGACGATCGCCTACACGTCAAGCTTCCCCGAGAACGTCAAGGCGGAGCTGATTCGTGAACGGGCGGCCGCCCACGTCGCCGGCGACTGGCGGCCGTTCGGTGCCGAGAGCGGCGTCATGGGGACGGTCCTGGAGCACCGTGCCGTCGTCCACATCGCTGACGCGAAGGCCGATGCGGTGCTCGGAAGGTCTCGTCTCGTCCGTTTGACCGATGTACGCACCGTGCTCGGCGTGCCGATGCTTCGCGAAGGGACGGCGATCGGCGCGATGGTCCTCGCCCGCTATGACGTGCGGCCATTCACCGACCGCGAGATAGAGCTCGTCCAAACGTTCGCGGATCAGGCGGCTATCGCGATCGAGAACGTGCGCCTCTTCAGCGAGATCCAGCAGAAGAGTGAGCAGCTCGAAGTGGCGAGCCGGCACAAGAGCGAGTTCCTCGCGAACATGTCGCACGAGCTCCGCACACCACTCAATGCGATCATCGGGTTCTCCGAGGTGTTGCTCGAGCGGATGTTCGGTGAGATCAACCCCAAGCAGGAGGAATACTTGCGCGACGTCCTCTCGTCGGGGCGCCATCTCCTAACTCTCATCAATGACATCCTCGATCTGTCAAAGATCGAAGCAGGCCGGATGGAGCTGGAGCGCGGAACGTTCTCCCTGCGTGCGGCGCTCGAGAACGGAGTCACGATGGTTCGCGAGCGAGCCAGCCGACATGAGATCCAGCTGGGTCTTGAGGTCGGCGCGGAGCTCGACAGCGTGGCGGGCGACGAACGCAAGGTGAAACAGGTCATCTACAACCTGCTCTCCAACGCCGTGAAGTTCACCCCTGACGGCGGGCGCGTCGATGTGTCCGCCGCCCGCGCGGACGGGCATGTCCGCGTCGTGGTCCGCGATTCGGGCATCGGTATCGCGCCCGAAGACCAGCAGCGGATTTTTGAAGAGTTCAGTCAGGTCGGCCGCGATCCCGAGCGCTCGCGCGAAGGCACGGGGCTCGGTCTCACCCTGTCGAAGCGCTTCGTCGAGCTCCATGGCGGCCGGATCACGGTCGACAGTGCGCCTGGCAAGGGCAGCGCGTTCACGTTTACGCTGCCGCAACCGTGAGCCGCATCGTCCTCGTCGAAGACAACGAGAAGAACATGAAGCTCGCGAGGGACCTCCTCGTATACAAGGGCCACACCGTGTTCGAGGCCGTGACCGGCGAGGCCGCCGTCGCGACAACGACCAAAGAGCTCCCTGACCTCGTGCTGATGGACATCCAGCTGCCTGGCATCGACGGGATCGAAGCGTTGCGACGGATACGCGCCACCGGCCAGGCCGCACGCATTCCAGTTGTCGCGCTGACTGCGTCGGTGATGGCGAACGATCGCGAACGCTTCGACAAGGCCGGATTCGACGGATTCATCGCGAAGCCCATCGACATCAAGTCGTTCGCCAACGACGTTGCGGCATTCATCACCAAGGGCCACGCGTGACCGAGGGGCGCGCGCGCGTTCTGGCGGTCGACGACAGACCTGAGAACGTCCGGCTGCTCGAGGCGATCCTTGTGCCAGCCGGTTACGAGGTGGTGGGCGCCGCGTCAGGAGAGGAAGCGCTCGCAAAGGCGCGCGCGGAGAAATTCGACTTGGTCCTTACCGACATCGTGATGCCGGGTATGAGCGGGTACGAGCTCTGCCGCATCCTCCGAAAGGATCCGGCCACCGCGTTCCTGCCAATCGTGACGGTCACCGCAAGCGGAGGCACAGAAAAGAAGGAGGCGCTCGACGCCGGGGCGGACGACTTCGTCGCGAAGCCGCTCGACAAGACGGAGCTCCTCGCGCGCGTGCGATCGCTCCTTCGCGTGAAGCGGTATCACGACGACCTTGCGATCGCGCTCGAGCGGCAGACCGCGATCGGTGAGGTGCTGCGGACGATCAGCTCATCGGCATTCCGCCTGGAGCCGGTCCTCGAAGCGGTGGCGAAGCACGCGGCGCGCCTCTGTAACGCGCAGGACGTCATCTTCTGGCGGACGGTCGGCGATTCCTACGTGCTCGCCGTCGCGCCGGAATCGAAGACGGATCCCGTCCGGCAGATCATCGATGACCGCCCCATGCCGATCGGACCGGACACCATCGTTGGGCGAGCGCATCTCGAGCGGCGGCCGATACAGGTCACGGATATCGCGGAGTACTACCGCGGTGCGACCGGCCGCGCGGCGGACCTCGCGAGGATCGGCGGCACCAAGACATTGCTGGCGATGCCTTTGATCCGCGACGACAAGGTCCTCGGGGTGATCTCGCTGGTCCGTACTGAGATCCTTCCATTCAGCGACGACGAGATCGACCTCGTGCGTACATTCGCCGACCAGGCCGCGATCGCGATCGCGAACGTGGAGCTCTTCGAGACGGTCGAACGGCAGCGCGCGGAGCTCTCGCGCTTCCTCTCGCCGCAGATCGGGGAGCTCCTCACGAGCGAAGAGGGTGCGAAGCTCCTCGAGGGCCACCGGCGCGCGATCACGGTCAGCTTCTGTGACCTGCGCGGGTTCACCGCCTTCTCTGACATGGCCGAACCCGAAGAGGTCCTCGGTGTGTTGCGCGAGTACCACCGCGCCATGGGAGAGCTGATCGTCGCGCACCGCGGGGTCCTCGAGCACTTTGCAGGCGACGGCTTCATGGTGTTCTTCAACGACCCGGTTCCAACGGAGCATCACGAGCTCCAGGCGGTTCGCATGGCTGTCGCGATGCGTGAACGGTTCAACGCACTCGCTGTCGGTTGGCGGAAACGCGGATACGAGCTGAACTTCGGCGTGGGCATCGCCGTCGGGTATGCCACGCTCGGTCGTATCGGATTCGAGGGTCGCTACGACTATGGCGCGGTGGGAAACGTCGTCATCCTCGCGTCGCGGCTGGCGTCCGAGGCGAAAGGCGGTCAGATCCTTCTGAGCCAGCGCATGCACGCTGCGGTCGAGACTGAGGTCGAGGTCGAGTCGGTCGGCGAGCTCACCCTCAAAGGGATCTCGCGGCCGGTTCCTGCGGTGAACGTCACGGCACTGAGAGCGGTTCCCGCTTGAAAGCCGTCTCCTTCAGCACGATCGCGCAGCCGAACCCCCGCGGTGTCCTGCTGATCGAGATTCCCGAGGCGGTCGTGAAGAAGCTCGGTGCGGGGGAAACGCGTGCCCGTCCGCGTAACGCTGAACGGTGCGAAGTACCGCTCCACGATCGCCGTCTACGGCGAGCGTTACTACCTCCCGGCCCGCAGGGAAGTCCGCGACGCCGCAAGGCTCGTCGTCGGTGGAGTGGCCAGGGTCTCGTTGGAAGTCGACACCGCTCCACGGACCGTCGATGTTCCCGCCGATCTCGCCCGGGCGCTTTCGGCGGCGAAGGTGCGCGCTGATTTCGATGCATTTTCCTTCTCACATCGCAAGGAATTCGTCGGCTGGATCACCTCCGCGAAACGCTCGGAGACGCGCTCGGCACGCATTCCGAAGGTCGTCGCGCAGGTTCGCGCGAAAGCAGGAGCGGGCTCGACCACGTAACGGTCGACCGGGGCAGATCCCCTGAGTCCTGGGGCCCCCTACGCCAGCCCCGCCCGCTTCATAAGCGGTCCGAGCTGCTCGGCGGCCCTCGCGCGTACCTCGGCCGCATCCATCTTCGTCGGCACACCGTCGCGTACTAGGAACTCTCCGTCGACGAGCACGTGCCGCACGGCGCGCGAGCCGCCCCCAAACAAGATCCGCGCGACGGGATCGCCTCCGGGCCCCTCAAGCTTTTCGAGGTCGAGCACGACGACATCCGCTCGTTTCCCCTGCTCGAGCGTGCCGACTTCCGAGTCGATCTTGAGCATCTTCGCGCCCTCGCGCGTGGCAAG
>Ga0075423_10001408_pt1 | contig 21122 bp, 18 predicted proteins | sample SoiMethybrSBSTD2_FD_80114 | JGI IMG/M metagenome (GOLD analysis project Ga0075423, IMG submission 80114) | Bulk soil microbial communities from a Populus tree surrounding site in Tennessee, USA - Soil MetaG P. TD hybrid SBSTD2 | ecosystem: Environmental > Terrestrial > Soil > Tree plantation...
GCCACTCCCCGCGCCATCGCCCGTTGCGAAGAATCGAGCGGCCATCGATCCCGTCACCGATTACGACCAGGTCGAGGACGTCCAGTCGAAGGCCGGCGGGTTCCTCAAGAAGAACTTCTCCGCGCCGCTCCTGAAACGGGACGCCGGCGAGGTTATGGATTCCCTCACCCGCGACTTCCGGGGCAAGTTCCCCAGCCGCGTCTCGGGACGCAGGCTCGACGAGGAGGGACTCGTCATCACCGATTTCGCGGGTGACAACGCGGAGGAAATCGACCGCGGCGAATTTGTCCATCGCCTCGTGGACCTCACCAGTCGCTTCACCAAGATCACCCGCAGCCAGCTCCGCTGTCACACGTTCCTCCTCGACAAGCGCGGAGATCGCGCCCGCGGACTCTATCACTGGTGGCTTACCGGGGCCGGGGCGGCGGATTCCCGGCTCGAGGTGCAGGGCGACTTCGAGGTCGATTTCGAAGGGCACCCGGAGTCCTGGAAGATCAGCCGCATCGAGTTCCCCGCCGGGGCGGGCCAGCTCGTCGAATCGACCCGGTCCACCTTCGCCGACATCAGCGATCCGACGGGCTTCGAATTCGCCTACTCCGAGGAAGGGCGCCGCGCGCTGCAGGCCGCGATCGACAACCGCACGATGACCAACGTCGGGGCGCTCGCCGCGATCGACTGGAACCACGACGGCTTCCCGGACCTGATCGCGACGAACGAGTCGCGCCGATCCGTCGTCTTCGTGAACGACGGCAAGGGCGGATTCATCCCCGAGGCGCTCCCCGAGGAAGGCGCGCTCTTCTATCTCTACCTGGATCTCGACGGCGACGGCGTCGAGGAGCTCGTCAGCACGCGACCCGCGTGGTACCGCGGCGACAAGGCCTGCCTCGGTCTCTACACGCGCAAGGACGGGACGTGGGTCTTCAAGGAGTCGCTCGTCTTCGCGAATCCGTCCACCGCGCGGGAGCTCCTCTTCCACCACGTCACGGCGGCGGACGTCAACGGCGACGGGCGGCTCGACCTCTTCGTCTCGGCGTACTCCAATTCCGAGTCGGGAGGGCAGGCCTTCAACTTCATGAACGCGCAGACCGGACAGCGGAACCTGCTCTTCATGAACAAGGGGGGGCTGGAATTTTCGGAGGAGGCGGTGGCGCGCGGCATCAAGGACACGCGCTACCACTACGTGGCGGAATTCTTCGACCTCGACAACGACGGCGACCTCGACCTGCTCGTCATCAACGACTTCGGGCCCGACAACCTCTACTGGAACCAGGGGGACGGCCGCTTCATCGAGGATCCGCACCATCCCATCATCAGGGAGCCCGCGTTCGGCATGGGGCTCGCGATCGCCGATTTCGACAACGAGGGGAAGTACTCGATCTACGTCTCCAACATGTACTCGCACGCGGGCAACCGCATGCTCGCGGTGTCGCCGAAGCTCAACGCCGACGTGAAGCACGCGCTCCTCTTCAGCGTGCAGGGGAACGCGCTCTACGAGCCGCCCGACTGGAAGGAGACGGCCGCCGCCCGCGGGATCGCACGCGCCGACTGGTCGTGGGGGTGCGTCTTCTTCGACCTCGACAACGACGCCGACAAGGATCTCTTCGTCGCCAATGGGTTCACGACCCACAGCGATCCCACGGCGCCCGACTACTGACCCGTCTACTGGTCTCGGTCGGTGACCGACGCGTACGCGATCCAGGAGGGCCGGACGGACCGGACCGGCGCCTTCCAGGATCCGCGATTTCGTGGAAGCTGGAGCGGCCTCGAGCGCGACTGCCTCTTCGTCAACGCCCGCGGGCCGAAGTTCTACGATTCCGGCCACGCCTTCGCCCTCGATTTCGGCGACGACGGCCGCGCGGTCGCGCCGGTCGACATCGACGGGGACGGCGACCTCGACCTGGCGTTTCTCTCCCTGCAAGGTCTTCGACTGATGGAGAACCGTTCGGCGCCCCGGCGCTTCGCGCGCCTGCGGCTCGAAGCGGCGAAGGGCGACCGCCAGGCGCTCGGCGCCCGGGTCCACCTGGAAGCGGGCGGCGTGACCCAGCAGGACTACGTGAAGGCCACGACGGGATTCGCCACGCAGGTCCCGCTCGACCTCCACTTCGGCCTGGCCGAGGCGAAGAAGATCGACGCGATCACGATCCGCTGGCCCGACGGATCGTCGGAGAGCCACCGCGATCTGCCCGTCGACCGGCTCCTCGTGATCCGGCAGGGCTCCGCTCCGGTCGCCCAGGAATTGCCGCGCTGGGCCGCGTCGAGCCGTCCGCGCGTCGAAGGTCAGATCAAGATGAAAGCGATCGGAAGGGGCACGATTGTTTACCAGGTCGGCGGTCTCCGCCAGGGGCCCGGGTCGAGCAAGGCGCGGTTCCTCGAATTGTCGCCGGAGGACTCTCTCGCCAAGTCGCTCAAGGCCGACGCGCCCTCGACGTTCATCTTCGATTCCGAGGGCCGGCTGCGCCGCGCCTTCTACCGTCCGGTCGACGATCGGGAGATCGCCGCGGTGGTGGACCATCTCGGGCGCGGGAAATTCCACTCCGACCTCGTGGCCGTCGCGACCTATCACCTCAGCCGGCACGAGTACGAACCGGCCGACAAGGCCCTGACGCGGGCGCTCGAGATCGAGCCGAAGTTCGCGATCGGCTGGTACTACCTCGGCCACCTCCGCGGATTCCAGGACCGCCATGCCGACGCGGTGGAGGCGTTCCGCACGGCCGTCAATCTCGACCCTTACTACCGCGAAGCGCGCCACAACCTCGGCGTCGCCCTGTACAAGAGCCGGAAGCTCTCCGAGGCGGCCGAGGCCCTCCGCGAGGCGCTGAAGCTGAAGGACAGCGCCGAGACGCGCCACGTGCTGGGCCAGGTGCTCGCGGAGTCCGGGAAACTCGACGACGCCGTGACCGAAATCCGCCGCGCGCTGGAGCTCGATCCGAAACGGGCGCGGGCGCACGGCGACCTGGGAAAGATCCTCCTCGCGATGGGCCTCCGCGCGCAGGCCGAGGCGTCGCTCCGGAAGGCGCTCGAGATCGATCCCAATCTCGCGGAGGCGCGACTCCACCTCGAGCAGATGCAGGGCCGCTAGGGGATAACGCCCCTCACTTCTTCTCGATTTCCCCCAGCCGCTTCTCCGCCACGTAATTCTCCAGGTAGTTCTTCTGGCCCTGGTCGAGGCACCGGCGGTAGAAGTCTCTCGCGCCTTCGAGGTTGCCCAGGATCTGCCGCCGCTCCGCCGCGAAACAGTACGCCTCGCACCGGCGTCCCTTCGTCGTCTTCTCGTCGGAGGTCTCCGCGGCCTTGAGGAGCTCCTCCTCCGTGAAGCGGCCCGCGAGGAATCCCGCGACCTTCGCGTCCCAATCCTCCATCGGCAGCTTCTTCTCGTCGAGGATCGCGGCCAGTTCGGCGGTGGCGGCGTCCGCTTCCTTCATCCAGCCGCGCGTGAGCCACGCGTAGATCGGCCGCTGGCCCGCCCGGAGCGGATCGATGTCGAGCGCGCGCCGCCGGAACTCCAGCGACTTCGCCCACTTCTTCTCCACGTACAGGCGCTGCGCCTGCTGGTCGAACCAGTTCGCCGCGACCTGCTTGTTGATCTTGACCGCTCCCGCCAGCTCGACGTCGGCCGCCGCGACGTCGCCCGTTTCGCGGAGGAGCTGACTCAACTCGGTCTTGTCGTACACGCTCGCCGGATTGGTCTCCAGCACCTTCCGCTGGTCCGCGATGGCCTGGTCCAGCGCCTCCTTCGCCTCGACCGGCTTCCCCGCGTCGCGCAGCGCGCGCCACTTGCCCTGCCACGCCCGGACGCGCCATTCGAGTGCGTTCTGCCGGGCGTTCTTGTCGTCCCGGGCGAGCTCGATCGATTTTGTGAAGTCGGCGATCGCGCCCTCGAAGTCCTTCTTCTTCATCTTGTAATGGGCACGGTTGGTGTACCCCGAGGGCTTGTCGGGCTCGAGTTCAATGACCTTCTCGATGTCCGCGTATTGGCCCTCGAGATTGCCGAGAACGGCCCGGGCCATGGACCGCGAGTGGTAGCCGGCGACTTTTTTCGGCTCGAGTTCGATCGCGCGGGTCGCGTCCGCCTCGATCTCCTTGTAGCGGCCCGTTCTCCAGTTCGGATAGCAGCGCTCGAGGTAGTACTCGGGCTCCTTCGGATCGAGTTCGATCGCCTTGCTGTACGCGACGATCGCCCCTTCGTCGTCGTCGGCGCCGATGCGGATCTCCCCCAGCAGCCAGTACGAGCGCGCGTCCTGCGTCCGCTCCAGCGCCCGGTTGATCGCCGCGAGCGCCTCCTTGGGCCGGTTGACGTAGTACCAGGCGGTCGCCTCGAGCCGCATCGCCTGCGCGTCCCACGGCTCCTGCTTCGTGTACTGGGCGAGCAGTTCCGCGCCTTTCTCGAACTCGTACCGGGAGACCTCGAGCATGCCCTTCAACAGGGCGCTCTGGTGCTCCTTGCCCGCGTACCCCGCGAGAAGTTTCTCCGCCCGTTCACGCAGGTCCTTTTGATCCGCCGTCTCAGGCTTGCCATTTTTCTGGACGTCGACCTTGGTGCCGCCGCCGGGATCGTTGGCGCTGCGACCGACGTACGCCGCCGGCTTGCCGCGCGAGGTCTGGTACTTCAGGATCAGCGCCTTCGCCTCCTCGAATTTCGCATCCTCGAGGTCCTGCGCCTGGCGCCAGGAGGCCAGCGCCTCGTCGAGTTTTCCCTCGATCTGGAGGCACCGACCGCGCATGAGGTGGGCCTGCGCCCGGTCGCGCGCCGCGAGCGCCGCCTCGAAGTGGCCGCGGGCGTCCGCCGCCTTCTTCGCGGCGAGTTCCGGGGCGGACGCTCCCGACGTGTAGCGGACGACTTCCTCCCACGCCGACTGGCCCTTCGCCATCGCCTCGACGTAGGCCGCGTCCTTGCGCGACTCCCGGACGTACCCCGCGCCGAAGATCGCGACGATGACCAGGGCCGCCGCGATCGCGCCCACGGCGATGATCTGCCGGCCCGCGAATTTCCGCGCGCGGTACGCGACTCCGACGGAGTGCGCCGCGACGGGACGGCCCCCGAGCCAGTTGTCGAGATCGTCCGCGAGTTCGCGCGCCGTCGCGTAGCGGGCCTCCGGTTCGGACGCGAGGCACTTCATGACGATCGACGCCACTTCGGCCGGGACGGCGGGGGCGACTTCCGCGATCGGCCGGATCGCCGAGTCCTGCGCCTTCTTGAGAAGCTCGTGGATCGTGACGCCCTCGATGGGCGGCTTTCCCGCGAGAACTTCGTACAGCGTGGCGCCCAGCGAATAGACATCCGCCCGCGCGTCGATGACTTCTCCCCGGGCCTGCGCCGGGCTCATGTACACCGGCGTTCCGGCCGCCTCGCCCGGGAGCGAATAGGGGGAAGGGGAGTCGATCCGGCGCGCGAGGCCGAAATCCATCACGTACAGGTGGCCCGTGTCGGTGACCATCAGGTTCGCCGGCTTGATGTCGCGGTGGATGATCCCCTGATCGTGGGCGACGGCGACGGCGCGCGCGGCGTCGCGCAGGAGTTCCGCCGTCCGGCGCGGCTCGCCGCGGCCCATCTTCTCGAGCGTGCGCCCCTCGACGAACTGCATCGCGATGTAATGGCGACCCTGGTCCTCGCCGATGTCGTGGATCGCGGCGATGTGGGAGTGCGACAGCGTCGCCGCCACGTGCGCCTCCCGCTGGAACCACGCGAGCTCCCGGGGGTCGTTCATCTTGAGGAACTTGAGGGCGACCCAGCGGCCGAGCGCCGGGTCCCACGCCTTCCACACCTCGCCCATCCCGCCCGATCCGAGGAGCGAGACGCGGATGAACCGGCCGAACCGCGCGGTCGTCGGGGCGTCGCGCGCCTCCGGCGGCATCTCCGCGACCGGTTCACCGCACGGCAGCGGGCCCGAACGCGGCGAGAGCTCCTCGACGTCGGTGGGGCGCCGGCCTGATCCTTCCGGGAGCGAGAGCCCGGCCAGGCACCACGGGCAGGCGCCGGAGAATTCCTCCGTGAGGATGTCGGAGGTGACGACGTTGCCGCACGACCCGCACCGGACCATGTTGTCGTTCATGCCATCCATGATGTACGTCCGGCGAATGTTGTCGGACGAATTCGATCAGACGCTTCCAAAGAGTTCCCGGATCTCCTCGTCGACCTCGGCCTCCGACCCGACGGTGTCGCGCAGCACGGCGCGGATGGTTTCCTGGAGGCGCTGCCGGGCGTCGTAGATCATGCGGCGCACGTCGGCGGGGGTGACGCCGAGACGGGCCGCCAGCTCCTCGCCCGACGCCCGCGCGGCCCCTGCGGACAGACTCGCCGCGACGGCTTCGAATCGCCGGCCGCGGCCCAGCTCCCTGTATTCGCGCCTGAGGCGGGCCATTGACTCGCGCAGGATGGAGAGGGCCCACACGCGGCGGTACGCGGCGTCGGGGGGCTCGCCGGGGGCGGCGGCCTCGAGGGGCAGCTCGCGGTCGGCGCGCGCGAAATCGAGGGAGAGATGGGGGAGTCCCCCTCCGCGCTTGGCGGCCGAGGCGGTGCGGCGCTCGTTGGCGAGCCATCGCTCGAGGACGGCGAGCAGGTAGCGCCGGAACCGGCCGCGGGCGGGATCGACGTCGTCGAGGAGGCCCTTCTCGAGGAAGTAGGCGAAGAACCCCTGGACGGCGTCTTGGGCGTCCTCGCGCTTCAGGCCGCGGCGAAGCAGGTAGGCGTACAGGGGCGTCCAGTAGCGGGCGCAGAGGCGGTCGAGGGCGGCTTGTCGATTCGTGCCCTCGGAGTCGCGAGCTTGCAGGATGGTCGACCAGAGCGTGGTGTTGAAGGGGGCCGGGGGAGGCACGTTGGGTATGGTAGAGCTTCCAGCTCCCAGTTCCCAGATTCCAGCTCCAGAAGCTCCGAGCTTCGAGCTTCGAGCTGCGAGCCAGAACGGAAAGAGCGATTAGTCGCGGCCGACTTCCTTGAGCTTGTCGCTCAGCGTCTTGTGGGAATTCTCCGGGAAGGAATTGACGAGCTGCTGGTTGGCGCGGCCTCCGTAGACGCGGTAGGAGAAGGTCACATACGTCCGGTGCTTGCGGCGCGTGAGTTCGGCCCGCCCGTAGATCGTTCCGCCTTCCGACGTCGCCCACGCCCATTCCTTGGCCTTGTTCGAGCCCGTGATCCTCATCTTCAGGATCGGCGGGGCGATGATCTTCTGCGCCTCGTCGAACGCGACGTCCAGCCCCGCGTCGTAGTTCAAGGTCTTGCTTGAGACGAAGACCGGCTGGCCGGCGGGGACCGGAGGCGGGGTGGGCGGGCCCGCGGGATTGACCGCCGGCGCCGGGGCGGGAGGCGGAGTCGACGATCGTGGCGCGTACGAGTCGGGCGGCCGGTACGTGACGGCGCAGCCCGAAAGGCACAGCGCGAGAACTGAAAGGCGAATTGAGTTCACGTGTCCCTCCCGGCGCAATGTTCACAATCTGTACGACAATGAGAGTGGATGGCGCAAGGAATTAGACCGCTGGGGCGGAGGAGGTGTGGGTTAGTGCGGGGCCGCCGACCACGGCTCGACGAATTCAAGCCGGTCGAGGCCGTTCTGGCGGGAGACGTCGATGACGCGCACGACATCCCTCCAGGGGACGTCGGCCGTCGCGTCGATCTGGACGGGAGGATTGCCCGCTCTCGGATAGCCAAGGAGCAGGCCCGCCAGATCCGAGTCTGAGGAGGCTTCGCGGGGTCCCACGCGACGGATGGTGCGGGCGGCCTTAGGATTCCAGGTCAAGAAAACCCGGATCGGCTCCACCAGCTGGCGGGCGGCGGGTTCCGGCTGATTTCCGAGTTTCGGCAGCCACGTCTCGATTTTCCCTTCGAGAGCCTTGAAGTGGATCGAGCAGAGAAAGAACAGGCACAGGCAGAAGATCACGTCGACGATGGCCGTGGCGTTGATCGCGACCGGGTTTTCCGACGCCTCGCCGGGGTTTTGAGATCCCGCCATGTGTCCCCTCCAATTAGGGACTCGCAGGAGTCATGCCACGCCGATCCGCGCCGATTGACAGGTTTTCGTCGCCCGGAGTGGAGCGGAACGCGCCAGGCGGGAATATCTGCCCCGCCCCTCGGTTACAATAGGCGTATGCTACGCTTGATGGGCGCCGCCGTGGCCGTCGCGGCGTTGGCCTCGTGCAGCGGACGCCTGGAGGATCAACCCGTGACCCCGACCCGACTGATGACCGGCAACGCGCTTCCCTTGATCGATCGCGACCTTCCGGAGCGCCTCGAAACCGCCACGTTCGCCGTCGGCTGATTCTGGACCCCCGACGCCCGGTTCGGGATCGTCCCCGGCGTCGTCCGCACCCGCGTCGGGTACGCGGGAGGCACCCATCGCGACCCGACCTACCACGACCTCGGCGACCACACGGAGACGTTCCAGGTCGACTACGACCCCGCGAAGATCTCCTACGAACAGCTGCTGGACCTATTCTGGGAAAGCCACAGTCCCTGCTCCCGTTCCGGATTCCGCCAGTACATGTCGGCCGTCTTCACGATGGACGACGACCAGCGGCGGCGGGCCCTCGAGTCCAAGGCGCGCCTCGAGAAGCGCCTCGGCAGCGCCGTGAACACCCCGATCCTCCCGCTCGCGCGCTTCTACCTCGCCGAGGACTACCACCAGAAATACTCCCTCCGCAATTCGCCCCTCCTCCGCGAATTCGAGGCGATCTATCCCGATCCCGCGGCCTTCACCCGCTCGACGGCCGCCGCGCGCGTCAACGGCTACCTCGCCGGCGACGGAAGCGCGGAACAGCTGAAGGCCGAGATCGACCGCCTCGGGCTCTCCGCCGAGGGGCGGCGGTTCCTCCTGCGCTCCGCCGGCGCCGACTAAGAAATCGGGCTTCCAGGGCGTATTAGTTCCGATCCGCGATAATATTTGTCGCCCCCGCCCGGGATCCTCCGTCGACGGTTCAGCCATATTGCAATTTGTCCCCGCGCATGCCTTACTATCCCCGGGTTTTCCGGCCTCCCCGGGCCGCCCGGCGCGGGGATCGGACCGGAGCCGGGGAGTTCGGGAATGTCCCAGGTTGGGCCAGTTCGTAATCCATCCGCGGCATCGCGCGTGCCGCTGCTCGTCCTCTGCGCCTCCCTCGTCATGACCCTGACCGCCGTCGGCTACCTTCTCTGGGTCTCCCATGCGCGCGACCGGCTCCGATTCCAGAACCGGATCCAGAAGACGGTGGGGGCGGTCGACCAGCGGCTCGACACCTACCTGGCCCTCCTCCGGGCCGGACGCGGACTCTTTGCCGCCGGCGAATCGGTGAAAGGGCGCGAATTCCGCAAGTTCGTGGAGAGCCTGAACCTCAAGAAACGCTATCCCGGCATCCAGGGAATCGGATTCGCGAAACGCGTCGCTCCGGAGGATGTCGGGGCCTTCGTCGAGTCGGCCCGCGCCGAAGGATTCCCCGATTTCAAGGTGTGGGGGGAGGGGCGGGGTCCGGACCGGATCATCATCCGCTACCTCGAGCCCCTCGACCGGCGGAACCAGGTGGCCCTCGGATACGACATCGGCGGCGATCCGTCGCGGCGCCGCGCCCTCGACCGGGCCCGGGACGACGGGGTGGCGTCCGCCTCGGACCGCGTCACGCTCGTCCAGGAAATCGACGCCAACAAGCAGGCGGGGTTCCTGGTCTATGTGCCGCTGTACCGGCCCGGGATGCCGGTCGGCACCGTCGAGCAGCGGCGGGCCGCGATCGAGGGATTCGTCTTCACCCCGTTCCGGGGAGACGATCTTCTCGGCGGGCTCCTCGATCCCGAGGCGCTGGACGAGATCGCGGTGCGGTTCTACGTGGGCTCCGAGCGGAAGGAGGGTCAACTCCTCCATCGCACGACATCGGTGGAGCCCGACCCGTCGGGGTGGACGGAGATCCGCACCCTGCAGATCGCCGGACAGCCCTGGACGCTCGAATTCAGGACGCTCCCGGACTTCGGCGTGAATTCCGCCACGGACGAGATCCTCTTCTTTCTCGTCGTGGGGCTCGTCGTCAGCGGCGTCCTGTACCGGATCTCCCGGGGCCAGGCGCGCGCCCGCTCCGCCGCGGAGCGCCTCGCCGCCGATCACGTGAAATCGGAGCGCGCCTTCCAGCGGAGCGAGGAGCGGCTGCGCCGCGTCGTCGAAACGGCTCTCGACGCGATCATCACCATCGATCTCGAGGGCCGGATCACGGGCTGGAATCCCACGGCCGAGGAGCTCTTTGGGTGGCCCACCGCCGACGCGATGGGCAAGTCGCTCTCGGAAACGATCATTCCCCCGGCCTATCGGGACGCCCACCTGCGGGGGCTCGAACTCTACAAATCCAAGGGCGAGGGTCCCATCCTCAACCGGCGGATTGAGATCACGGCGCTCCGCCGCGACGGAACGGAAATCCCCGTGGAGCTGACCGTCACCGTGATCGGCTCGGGACCGCAGGCGACCTTCAGCGCGTTCCTGCGCGACCTGAGGGCGCGGCGCCAGGCGGAAGCCTCCGTCAAGGAGAGCTACGAGCGGTTCCGAATCGCGTCGGGCACGACCACCGATCTCATCTACGAGTGGCACCTCGACTCGGGCGTGATCGAGTGGTTCGGAGACGTCGACCGCCAGCTTGGGCTTCCGACCGGCCAGGCCCCGAGGACCCGCAAAGGATGGGAAGAGATCATCCATCCGGAGGATGCGGGCCGGGTCGCCAAGGCGGTCCAGGCCCAGCACGCCGGAGGGGCGGGCTTCTACGAGGAGTACCGGGTCCGGCGGCAGGACGGCAGCTGGCGCGTATGGACCGACCGGAGCGTCGCCGTCCGGGACGCGGCGGGAAAACCGATCAAGTGGATCGGGGCGATCACCGACGTCACCGACCGACGCCGCCTCGAGCGCGAGCGGGAAAAACTGCTGGAGCAGCTCCAGCTGCAGATGGAGCGGATGCCCGTCGCGTGCATCCTCACCGACCCGGAATTCCGCGTTCGCCTGTGGAACCCGGCCGCCGCGCACGTTTTCGGCTTTTCCCGCGAGGAGGCGGTGGGCCGGACCCTGGAGGAGATCAACTTCGCCCCCGAGGCCCGCGAGGAAGCGGCCACGCACTTCCGCGGCATGGCCCAGCGGGACGTCCCGTCCATCACGACCTGGCAGAACATCCGCCGGGACGGGCGGAAAATCCTGTGCGAGTGGCATGCGGGGCCGATCTTCGGCGCGGACGGCGCGTTCGCCGGCATCCAGGCGATGGCCATCGACACCACCGAGCGGGCGACGCTGGAAGGCCAGCTCCGCCAGGCGCAGAAGATGGAGGCGATCGGCCGACTCGCGGGCGGCATCGCCCACGACTTCAACAACCTGCTCACCGCGGTCTCGGGGTACAGCGAACTGCTCCTGGACACCGTGCGGCCCGGGGATCCGGTCCGCAGCCACCTCGAGGAGATCCGGAAAGCCGCCTTCCGCGCGGCCGACCTGACGCGCCAGCTCCTCGCCTTCAGCCGCAAGCAGGTCCTCGAGCCGACGCTCCTCGACCTGAACGCGGTCCTCTCCGACATGGACAAGATGCTCCGTCGCGTGATCGGCGAGGACGTCAACCTCGTGGCGGTCTTCGATCCCTCCCTCGGGCGCGTGAAGGCGGACCGGGGGCAGATCGAGCAGGTCATCATGAACCTCGCGGTGAACGCCCGGGACGCCATGCCGCGCGGCGGAAGGCTCACGCTCGAGACGCGCAACATCGATCTCGACGCCTCGTACGCGCGCCACCAGCCGGAGGTGATGCCGGGGCCCCACATCCTGCTCGCCGTCAGCGACAACGGCGCCGGCATTCCCGCCGAAGTCCTGCCGCGGATCTTCGAGCCCTTCTTCACGACCAAGGAGCGGGGGAAGGGGACGGGCCTCGGGCTCTCCACCGTGTACGGGATCGTGAAGCAGAGCGGCGGTCACGTGGCGGCCTACAGCGAGCCCGGCCACGGGGCGACGTTCAAGATTTACCTCCCGCGCGTCGAGCAGGCCGTCGAACCCGTCGCCCCCGTGCGACCGGTGGAAAAGGCGCCGGCCGCGGGGGGATCGGAGACGATCCTGATCGTGGAGGACGAGGCGCCGGTGCGAAAGCTGCTCACGCAGGTCCTGCGCCAGCACGGGTACACGCTGCTCGAGGCCGCGAACGGGCTGGATGCCCTCGACGTGGCGTCGAAGCATGAAAACGCGATCCACCTGATGGTGACGGACGTCGTGATGCCGGGCATGAGCGGGCGCGACCTGGCCCACCGGATCGAGGCCGCGCGGCCGGACATGAAAGTGCTCTACATCTCGGGGTACACGGAGAACGCGATCGTCCACCACGGCGAGCTCGACCCCGGGACGGCGTTCCTCGCGAAGCCCTTCACGCCCGCGGCGTTGGCGATGAAGGTGCGAGAAGTATTGGGGTAGATGACCGCTGACCGCTAGCGGGCCTCGACCCAGATCTGCTTGCGATGTGACAACTGCAGCCCGGCGCGCATGAGCCCCGAGGCGCCCGCTCCGCCGGGCGCGGCCCGGGCGAAGACGATCGAGCATCCCGCCTCCGCCGCGTCCTCCGCCCGCCGCCGCAGGAGCGCCGCGTGGACGCCGTGGCCCCGCATCGCGGGAAGCGTCGCGGCGCTCGCGAGATAGGCGGCGTCCCCGTGGAGGGAGAGCATCGCCGCCCCCGCGGGCATGCCGTCGATCTCGGCCGTGTAGAAGCGCCAATTCTCGAGGCCGATCCAGTCGTCGGGATCCGTCCGGAGAATGTCGGGGCGGCCGAAGGAGGCGACGTACAGGTCGGCGAATTTCGAGAAGGTCGCGCGGTCGGCCCGCTTCACGACCACGTCGGGCGGCGCCGGAACGGGCGCGCCGGCGATCATGAAGAGGACGAACATCTCCCCTTGGAGGTCGAATCCAGGCGGCTCGCCGGAGAGCGTCTCGAGCCGCATCGGCAGCCCCTGCTCGCGGAAAAAGGGCCGGATCCGTTCCAGGAGTTCGGGCGTGGGTTTCGCCGTCGCGAGCGCGACGTTCATCCACTCCACGTGCGGGCGTCCGCGGGCGGCGAACAGGATCGCGCCGGGGACTTCCCGCACGACCGCCCCCGCGTCCCGGATCGAGGTCTGCCGTTCCGCGAAGTGCGCGGCATACGCGCTCTCGATCCGCTCGACGGGTCCCTCGTTCATGCCTCGTCCCGGGAAACGGGCCGGGGCGGCTCGGGCGGCGGCAGGGGGACGAGCCGCACCCAGACGTCGCGCCCTTCGACGCGGACTTCATACCGGCGCACGTGGATTTCGGGTCGATCGACGTTGGCGCCGGTGGAGACGTCGTATCTCCATTGGTGGAGGGCGCACGTGACGACGCTCCCGCGCAATTCTCCCTTCGAGAGCGGGTAGGCCTGGTGCGTGCAGACGTCGCGCGTGGCGAAGACGCGGCCCTCCACGTTGTAGAGAGCGACGTCCTCCTCCGCGAGCCGTACGCCGATCATGCGACCCGGGGGAAGATCGTCGAGGGAGGCAACCTTGACGAAATCAATCACGCGGGCATGATAGCAACACGAGCGATGACCGATGACGGTTGACGGATGACCGCCGGATTCCCTTCGGAGGGTTCCGATTGTCATCCGTCCACATGAGTTAGGGCCCAGATATGAACTTGGTTCTGATGGTTCTCCTGTTGGGGACCCAGGATCCTCCGCTGTTCGAAGACTGGTCAGAGCGGGCCGGCATAAGGGGAGTGGAGGGGGCCCGGGTCGCGTTCGCCGATCTCGACGGCGACGGGCGGCCCGACGCCGTGATCGAGACGACGCGGATCCTCCTCAACCGGGACGGCAAGTGGCTCCGCCGCGCGGCCGACGCGGAGTTTCTCGTCTCTCCCGGCGGGCGCCGGCCGCAGGCGGTCCAGTTCGGCGACGTGAACAACGACGGCAAACTCGATCTCGCCTTCTTCTTCATGACCGATCTCAAGAACCCGGACTTCAAGGACGACGGGCGCCGCAACGAGATCTGGATCGGCGACGGCAAGGGTGGATTCATGCCCGTCAAGGACTCCGGGATCGGAGCCCAGGGCGAAATGTCGGTCACGGCGTGCTTCTTCGATTACGACCGCGACGGCGTGCTCGACCTCTTCGTGGGCAACTGGTACGAGCGCCCCTTCAAGGCCCCGGAATGTTTCCCCAGCCGTCTCTTCCACGGCAGGGGCAACGGATCGTTCGAGGACGTGACGGAGAAGGCCGGGATCCTGGGTGCGGAGGACGCGAGCAAGCGCGAGGGCCGCCGGCCCGTCTTCGGCGTCACCCACACCGACTGGAACAACGACGGCCTGCAGGACATTCTCGTCCTCGCGTACGGCCGCCAGTGGAACGTGCTCTGGCGGAACAACGGGAACGGGACCTTCACCGACTTCGCCGCGGGCACGACTTTCGACGGCGACGCCGACCGGAGCGGGAAGTACACGGACGAGGTGAAAAAGATCTTCAAGACCCAGAGGAACGTCGATCTCGTGGACGAGGCCGAGTGGCGCTCGAACGGCAACTCGTTCGATTGCGCGGTCGCCGACTTCGACAACGACGGCGACATGGACTGCTTCCTCGCGGAGATCGCGCACTGGTGGGCGGGCCCGTCGTCCGACCGGTCGATGCTCCTCGTGAACCAGGGCGCCGCGGGCGGCTTCCTCTTCAAGCGGGAACCCGAGCGGATCACGCGCGTCCATGTCGGTCCCCGGTGGAACGAGGGGGACCTGCACGCGGGGTGGCTCGACGTCGACAACGACGGATGGCTCGACCTCCTCATCGCCTCGAGCGACTATCCGGACCTCCAGATCCTGAAGCTCTACCACCAGGAGGCGGGCGGCGCGTTCGTCGAATGGACCGACCGGCTCGGCTTCCGGTGGATGAACGCGAGCCAGATTTCGCTCGGCGACTTCGACCGCGACGGCGCGACCGACCTCCTGGTCGGCACGAACAACATGCGGCTCACGCCGGAGCAGGTCGCCTCCCGCCCCCTGTCGGCCGGGCTTTTCCGGAACGCGCTCGCGGGCCGGACGGGCAACGGATTCCTCAACCTGCGGCTCAAGGGCCAGGCGGTCGGCGCGCGGGTGACGCTGATCGCCGGCGGTCTCCGCCAGACGCGCGAGGTGTACGGCGGTCTCGGCCACGCGGGACATCGCGACGACACCGACTGCCGGTTCGGGTTGGGGAAGGCGGCGATCGTCGAGAAGATCGAGGTCCGCTGGCCCGACGCGGCGGGAACCCTCCAGGTGTTCGAGAAAGTCGAGAGGAACAAGTTCTACACGCTCGAGAAGGGCGGGAAATTGGAGCGGGTGCAGTGAGCGTTCTCGACGACTTGCTCGCCGGCAATGGCCGGGCGCTGGCTTCGGGCCGCGCGGCGCCGCAGGCCGGAGAACGGCGACCGGTGGCCGCCGTGCTCGCATGCACGGACGAGCGGGTCGTGCCCCAGGCGATCTTCGACCAGCCGCCGGGCAAGCTCTACATGGTCCGCATCGCCGGCAACGTCATCTCGCCGGAGGTCGCGGGAAGTCTGGAGCTCGGCGTCGACCGTCTCGGGTGCCGCCTCATCGTCGTGCTCGGCCACACCGACTGCACGGCGGTGCGGATGTCGCGCGCGGACGGGTGGTACGAGGGGTCGGCGTTCGACATCGCGCGACGCATCCGCTCGTCCACGAACCACCTGCCGACGGGCGCGCCGCTCGAGGACCAGGTGCGGGCCAACGTCGCGGGGTCGCTCCGCGATCTTCGCGAGAGCAGCCGGATCCTGCGGGAGCTGGAGGAGAAGGGCGAACTGGCGCTCGCGGGTGCGGTCTACGAAATTTCGACGGGGAAGGTCAGTCTTTTCTGATCCGGCTCGCGAGTCCGAGCGCGATCGCGCACTGCGGCGCCGCGGCCTTGAGCTGGTTCTGGGCGTCCTCCGGCATGTCCACCGCGATGTGCTGGACCGGATCCCACACGTGAACGGGCCGCTGGAGGAGGTGCTCCAGCGCCTCGGTCAGGCCCGGCATGGCCGACCCGCCGCCGGTGAGCAGGAGCTCGTGGACCTTCTTGTCGTGCTGGTTCTCGAAGTAGTCGATCGAGATCTGGATGTCGTGGCAGAGGTCGTCGGTGACGCCCGCCACGGACTCGGCCATGCGCGGCGCGTCGCCGCTCGAATCCCTCAGGCGTTCGCCCTCTTCGTTTTCGACCACGACGATCGGCATGCCCGACGCCTCGAGATCCTCGGGCTCGGGCTCCGGCTTGAACTTGGCCTCGTCCTCCTTCTCCAGGACGACGATCGCCTCGGGCCCGCCGCCGCCTCCCCCGTCGCCGGCCTTGCCCGCCGAGACGTCGCGCTTGAGGGCCTCGGCATCGTGCGATTCGAGCCCGGTGCGCGCCGCGATGGCGCCGGTAAAGTCGTCGCCCCCCTTGTAGATCTCGCGCGTGAAGTAGGGGCCGGTCTCGTCCATGATGTGGACCGAGGTCTTGGAGGCGCCGATGTCGGCGAGCGCGACGAGGCGGCCGGGGACGATGGCCTGCGGGTTGATGTGGCCGCCAAGCTCGTACGCGTTGCCGAGGGCGAAGGCGTCGACGTCGAGGATGACGGGCTGGAGGCCGGCGGCCTCGATCGCGGCGACCTGGTCGTCGACGAAGCTCCGGCGGGCCGCGACGAGGAGGACGCGCATCTCGGGCTCGGCCTGCGTGCCGGACGACTCGATGTTGGCGAGCTTCTGGACGTCGTGGATGACCTCGTCGACCTCGACGGGGATGTACTTGCCGAGCTCGTATTTCGCGGCGTTGACGATCTCCTCGTCGTTCATCTGCGGCATGTTGACGTAGCGGACGTAGACGGAGCGGCCGGAGACGGAGGCGACGACGCGCTTGGTCTTGAACTTGCGCGAGTCGAAGATCTCGAGGATGGCGTCGCCGGCGGTGCGGGGCTGCTGGATCTCGACGATGCCGAAGTTGGTGACCGTGTAGCGGCCGCCGTCCTCGGTGAGCTGGATGGCCTTGACGAAGCGGGTGCCGACGTCGAGGCCCACGAGATGGCGGACGGCCATAGGGTGAGTCTACCATGCCGCGCGCCGAAGGGAAGCACGCGACGGGGTCTCCGCCTCCTAACCGTGGCGTACCTGGGGGGGCCTGGATAAGATGTCCGCTTCATGAAAAAGGCGAAAGGGAAGGCCGGGGCGCGGCGCGCGGCGAAGCCGTCGGCGGCGCCGGCGGGCTCCGACGGCGGGACGGGCCCGGTCTGCCCGTACTGCCGGCACGACATCACGTGGGAGAACGTGGGGACGTCGGAGACGGAGATTTCGATCTACGTGCGCGAGAAGATGTACTTCTGCCCGGGGTGCCGCGCGATTCTCGGCGTGTCGTCCTGGCACACCGAGGGCTAGCGCTTAGCCGACAGGGGTCAGCCGACAGCTCCAGAAGCCGACAGCCAGCAGCGCTCAGCCGGACCCGGACGGCCATGCGCCATCAGCTCCCAGCGCCTCGCACCCTTGACCCGGCGGGGCAGGGCGATACAATCACGCCGCTTCAACCGACCCGCGGGGGCGTAGCTCAATTGGTTAGAGCAGTGGATTGTCGATCCACAGGTTGCGGGTTCGAGCCCCGTCGCCCTCGCCACGTTCAATCTCGAATCCGGCACGCCGTCTCCCTCTCTCTCCAGGAGCCCCCGTGAAAGGAACCGCCATGAACAAGGCCAAGAGCGACCTCGCCGTGGCCCCGCCCCCGGGCGAGAAGGCGAAGGGATCCGCGATGCACAAGACCCGGAACGATCTCTCCGAGGTCCTGCGGAAGAAGATGATCGCGCTGCTGAACCTCCGGCTCGCGGACTCGATCGACCTCAAGCTGCGCTCGAAACACGCGCACTGGAACGTGAAGGGCGCCCATTTCTTCGCGCTGCACGAGCTCTTCGACAAGGTGGCCGGTTCCGCGGAGGAATGGAGCGACGACCTCGCGGAGCGGGCGGCCCAGCTGGGCGGCGTCGCGGAGGGGCTGGTGCCGGCGGTGAAGGAGCGGTCGACGCTGGGCGATTATCCGGCCGACATCTTCGAGGGACAGGACCACGTGGAGGCCCTCTCGAGCAGCCTCGCCTCTTTCTGCCGGCAGGTCCGGCGGGCCATCGACCAGGCCGCCAAGGCGGGCGACCAGACCACGGCCGATCTCTTCACCGAGATTTCACGCGGCGCGGACAAGCAGCTCTGGTTCGTCGAGGCTCATCTGCAGGGTCGTTCGAATGCGTGACCGGGGCACTCCCGAAATCAACTCTTCAGGAGAGTAATCATGGCCAAGGCGAACGAGAAAGGCGCGTCGACCATGAAAGTCGTCGTGTCGAAGAACGGTCCGTACATCGTCACGGGCAACGTCCCGATCCAGATCCAGACGATCACGCCGAACAAGGAGGGATTTTCCTGGGACTGGACGCCGGGGAAGACCTTCAAGACGGAGGAAGAAGTCCATCTCTGCCGGTGCGGCCAATCGAAGAACAAGCCTCTCTGCGACGGATCGCACCTGAAGGCCCGCTGGGATGGCAAGGAGACCGCGAGCCGGGCGCTGTACGACGCGCAGGCGGAGCGCATGGAGGGGCCCGGCCTGAACCTCCAGGACGCGGAAGTGCTCTGCGCGTTCGCCCGCTTCTGCGATCCCGCCGGAAAAATCTGGGGGCTCATCGAGCAGACCGACAACCCGGAGGCCCGCGCGCTCACCATTCGGGAAGCGTCGCACTGTCCGGGCGGGCGCCTGGTCGCGAGCGACAAGGCAACCGGGAAAAAGATCGAGCCCGAATTGCCCCCCTCGATCGGCATCGTGGAAGATCCCGCGCTGGGCGTCAGCGGCCCGCTGTGGGTTCGAGGGGGAATCCCGATCGAATCTGAAGGCGGCAAGCCCTACGAGGTGCGCAACCGCGTCACGCTCTGCCGCTGCGGGGCCTCCGTCAACAAGCCGTTCTGCAACGGCGCGCACGCGAGCATCAAGTTCAAGGACGGGCTGGCCTGAGGCGGGACCTCCCCGCGCCGCGGACATCGGATACAATTCCGCGCGCGATGCCCGCGAACGGCGAGTCTGAATTCGGCGTCCCGTTCCCCGGCCGGGTGGCGCCCCACGGCCGGTGGTCGACCACCGGATTCCGCGACGACGGGAAAACCTTCGAATGGGAGCGCGTTTTCGGCCGGTCCTCCCCGCGCGTCGTCGACCTCGGGTGCGGCAACGGGCGCTACCTGATCGGTTCGGCGTTGTCGCGACCCGATCGCGACCATCTCGGGATCGACCTCGTCCAGGTGGCCATCGATTTCGCCGCCCACCGTGCGAACCAGCGCGGACTGCGGAACGTGCGATTCGTGACGGCCGACGCCGTGACGTGGCTCTTCGCCCGGCTCACGGAAAATTCCGTCGACGAGATCCACGTCTATCACCCGCAGCCCTACTACGAGGAGTCCGAGATCTCGAAGCGGATGCTGACGCCGGAATTCCTCGATCGCGCGTGGCGCGTCCTTCGTCCGGACGGAGTGCTCGTCCTTCAGACCGACAACAAGGCCTACTGGAAGTACCTGCTGGAGGCGGCGCGGGCGCATTTCAAACCCGAGATCATCACGGGTACATGGCCGGATGCACCTCGGGGAAGAACCCGGCGTGAGATCCAGGCTCGGCGGAAGGGACTCGTGGTCTGGAGGATGGTCGCCCATCGCCGCGACGTCCCGGTTGCCGTCGCGATCCGGCCGCCCGACTTCGACGCCAACCGTCCGCGCTTCAGACGGGGGTGACGGTTTGGTCTTGCCGCAGGTCGTCAGAACCCCAGCTTGAATCCGACGACGAAACCACCTTCCACCAGGTCGAGGCTGGGACTCCATGTCATCCCGTGGGGCCGATCGTCCATGTAGATCGACGGTCGCGTCTCCGCGTCGGCCCGGTAGTGCGCGTCCCAGATCCAGTTCGTGAGGAATACGCCCAGGAGCGCCCCGCACGCGACATCCGAAGTCCAATGACGGTTGGAAGCGATGCGTTCCCACCCCGTGAAAATCGCCGGGGCATACAGCAAGACATCGATGGCATGGAAGGAGCTGTCGGATGGATCGTGCAGTTCGCGCACGATCAGCGTAGTCGCCGCAAACGACCATGAGGTGTGTCCCGACGGGAAGGATTGGTCATCCTTGTGGTTCGGTCGTTCCCGGCCGACCGACCGCGCCAGGATCTGTTGGACCGCCGCGACGCCCAACAGCGATTCCGCCACGACCTCGAGGTGGCGACCGCCATCGCCGCCCGCCCAATCGACGGCGCCGATCGTCACCGGGATCGCCGCCAACACCACCTGGAGCGCATTGGCGGCGCCCTTCGTCGTCGAGCTGACCCCCCGGCTCTCCTCGTGTTCCTGGATGGCATCATCGTAGGCGAAAGCCGCCGGGATCGTCGCCAACAGCACCGCCTCGGGCACCAGGCGATCCGGACGGGCGACCTGCTGTTCGAGGGCTCCACCCCAAACCGAATCGTCGAAGTGACGCGACCACCGGGTCCCGGGAGTCGATGACGTGCATCCGCCTCCGAACGCGCCGGCCAGGATGAACGCGAGGAGCGCGGCGAGGCCTCCGATGGAAGGCCTGGAGATGCCGTCATTCGTGTTCAACGGGAGGCTCCACAATTCGTATTCAATGATCCAGGGTCCCGCTTCACCCGACCCGCATCGGGGCCCGGGATAGCCGGGTGCGAAATACAAAATCCGCGATCGGCAGGACCACGTTCAGGTTCCGCGTCGGCTGGAGATGGTGCAGGCGGTGGTGCCGGTCGATCCAGCGGAAGAGGCGCGTCGATTGAAAACGTCGCGGACCCGGCACGTGCATGCACCAGTGGAGGTACTCGTACAGACCGTAGTAGAGGAACATCGCGGCCATGAAGCCGGGCACGATCCACCAGGAACCGATCAGCCATGCGGCCAGGACACCCACCGGAGCGTTGGTGACGAACAGCGCGGGCCCGTTCCACCAGGCCATCGTCACGAGACCCCGATTCGACTCATCGCGAAGGTGGTAGTCCGGCCCCGGGCCGAACGTGCCATGGTGCGTGATGGCGTGCGACTTGAAGGGATAGGTCACGCAGAGGAACGGCCGGTGCATCATGAACCGGTGAAGCGTCCACTCGAAAAAGGATCCGTAGACGATTCCGCCGGCGAACGCCAGGAGCATCGTCAGCAGGATGATCAGCACGGA
>Ga0075423_10001410_pt1 | contig 21119 bp, 15 predicted proteins | sample SoiMethybrSBSTD2_FD_80114 | JGI IMG/M metagenome (GOLD analysis project Ga0075423, IMG submission 80114) | Bulk soil microbial communities from a Populus tree surrounding site in Tennessee, USA - Soil MetaG P. TD hybrid SBSTD2 | ecosystem: Environmental > Terrestrial > Soil > Tree plantation...
GCCACTCTCGCCCCTGGCAGCACCGTCAAGGACATCAACCCCGATCCCACGAACCTCGGCGGCGAGTGGGCCTACAAGGCGGGACTCTCGGTCGGAGGGGAGTTCACTCGAGGCATCTCCTCCAGCGGTATGGGGCTCTTCGGCCCCGGTGATCGCTTCCCCGGCCCCAACCTTCAGGGCCCGAACGACCCCGATGGGCTCCAGTACGGCATCACCACGCTGAACGATCCGGACGATACGGGCTCCGGCAACGACAACGGCGGGCTGCTCGGGAATCAGCTGGCGCGCAACTCGGTGGTCTTCCTCCTCGGCGGCATCGGCGCCGGCTTCGATCCGTACGCGGCCTTCTACGAGGTGCGGTTCCAATACGGCACGAGCCTCACGGAGCCGAGCTTCGAAAATGACTACCGCGGCACGACCACCCGTGTGCCCCAGCCCTCGTCGCTGGCGCTGCTCGTATTCGGCGCGCTGGGCGCGCTGCTCGTCGCGTCTCGCCGGGCCGTGCTGAGCGTGGTGCGCGTCCGCCGCTAGTAGCCCAGCGCGCCGCCGTCCGCTCGCGGATCGGAGCCGCCGCAGAGGCCGCCTTCGGCCGTGTCCAGCCAGATGGCGTGGGCATGGCCGAAGAGGTCGTCCCAGTCCTCCCCCATCTTCACGTCGTGCCCACGCCCCGCGAGGTCCTGGGCGAGTGAGGCGGGGTAGCGTCCCTCGAGGCTGAGCGCGCGCGTGGCCACCCCCCACGTGCGCCCGTAGAGCCAGCGCGGCGCCTCCACGCAGGCCTGGGTGCCATGGCCGCGCCGGAGCCGGCGCGTGAGCAGGGCGGCCTGTGTCTGCGGCTGACCCTCGCCGCCCATGGTGCCGTAGACCATGCGGGGCCGGCCGTCTTCGAGATACATCGAGGGGATCAGCGTGTGCATGGTGTGCTTGCGCGGCGACAGCGCGTTCACGTGCCGTGGATCGAGCGAGAAGAAGGCGCCGCGGTTCTGCAGGACGATGCCGGTGTCGCCGGCCATCAAGCCGGAGCCGAACGTGTAGTAGAGCGACTGGATCAGGGAGACCGCATTGCCGGCGCCATCCGCGGTGACGATCGCGATGGTGTCTCCGGCCGTGGATGCCGCCGCCTCCGGGGCCATCGCGCGCCGGCGCGAGATGCGGCCGCGGAGACGCGTCAGGCGCTCGGGCGCGAGCAGCTCCGCCGGCGCCACCGTCATCGCGGCCGGGTCGGTCAGGTGGCGGTCGCGATCCGCGAAGGCAAGCTTGATCGCCTCCACCAGGACGTGAATGTAGTCCGCCTCCTCGAGCGCGGCGAGGTCGAAGCCGTCCGCGAGGCCCAGCAGGGCCAGCGCCGACATGCCCTGCGTGGGCGGCGGAAAGCTCGCCGCCACGCCGCCGCCGAATGGAAGCATGAGCGGCTCCATCCACTCGGACCGATGCGAGGCGAGGTCCTCCACGCTCAGCGGGCTCCCGGCGGCGGCCGCGGCGGCGATGAGCCGACGTCCCAGCGGGCCGCGGTAGAAGGCGTCGGGCCCGCCGTCGCGAATCGTCTCGAGCGACCGCGCGAGATCCGTTTGCACGAGCGGCCCGCGCGACAGCGCCTCGGGATGGTAGAGCGGCCAGAGCTCGCGCCGCATCTCGGCGCTCGCGGTGGGGCCGAAGAGGTCGGGCTCGCGTGGGGGCGGCCGTCGCTGCCCCGCCGACGCGGAGAAGCCTCCCGCGGCGTAGGCGATGGCATCCGCGAGCAGATCGTCCCAGCCGAGGGGCGAGCCCATTGCCGTCGCGCTGTGGCGGTGTGCCTGCCACCAGCCGTCCACCGCGCCCGGCACGGTGAGGGCGGCCAGCCCCCCGCGCGCGGGAATGGCGTCGCGGACGCCGCGCGCCGCGTACCAGTCGATGCTGGCCGCCGCCGCCGAGCGCCCGGCACCGCAGAGTGCGCGCAGCCGCTTGGCCCCCGCGTCCCAGATCATCCAGAAGTTGTCGCCGCCGATCCCGTTCATGTGCGGATACACCACCGCGATGGTGGCGGCGGCGGCGATGGCGGCGTCCAGCGCGTTGCCGCCGGCGCGCAGCGCCGCGACGCCGGACTGTGAGGCCAGGAGATGCGGCGCGGCCACCATGCCGCGCGGCGCGCGCGCTTCGGGCCAGCGGGTGGGGGCGAGCTCGGGAGCCGACATGACGGAAAAGGCCGGGCTCCGATGATAGAGGAGCCCGGCCTCTCTGGCTAGTGCGGAGGAGAGTCGATCAGGAGCAGCCGGTGGTCGTCCCGCAGGTGATGCACTTGAGACATGTCCCGTTGCGGACCATCGTGAACTGGCCGCAGTCGCCGCAGGGGTCGCCCTCGTAGCCCTTGAGCTTGGCCATGTCGGAGGCCGACAGCACCTTGAGCTCGGCCGCCACCGTGCCGCTCCCCCCGGACAGGGGCGCCGCCGCCCGCGCCAGGCTGGCCGGGTCCGGCATCGTGCCCGCGAGGGCAGGGGCGACGGGCGCCGGGGGCACCATCGCGACCGGGCCCTGGCCGATCTTGTTGCCGAGCGTGTCGCTGCGGAGATCCTCGTCCGGCACGTGCGAGAGATCGGTGCGGCCGAGATAGGAGATGGCGAGCTCGCGGAAGACGTAGTCGATGACCGAGGTCGCCATCTTGATCCGGTCATTGCCCATCACCATGCCGTTCGGCTCGAATCGCGTGAACACGAAGGCGTCCACGAACTCCTCGAGCGGCACGCCGTGCTGGAGGCCCAGCGAGATCGCGATGGCGAAGCAGTTCATCAGGCTGCGGAAGGCCGCGCCTTCCTTGTGCATGTCCAGGAAGATCTCGCCGAGGGAGCCGTCCTCGTAGTTCCCGGTGCGAAGGTACACTTTGTGGCCGCCCACCACCGCCTTCTGGGTGTAGCCAGCGCGCCGGTCGGGGAGCCGATGCCGCTCGCGGAGGTACTTGGTCACGACGCGCTCGGTCATCTTCTCGGCCACCGCCTCGACATCGGCCGCCGCCGCCTCGTCCTCGTCGGTGGTGGCGTTGAGCGGCTGCGAGAGCTTGGAGCCGTCGCGATAGAGCGCCACCGCCTTCAGCATGCTCCGCCACGAGGTGTAGTACGCCTGCTTGACGTCCTCGATAGTCGCATCCGAGGGCATGTTGATGGTCTTGCTGATGGCGCCGGAGAGGAAAGGCTGGGCCGCCGCCATCATGCGGATGTGGGCGTCCACCGCGATGAAACGCTTCCCCTTCTTGCCGCACCGGTTGGCGCAGTCGAACACGGGCAGGTGCTCGTCCTTGAGATGGGGCGCGCCCTCGACGGTCATGGTGCCGCACACGTAGTCGCTGGCCGCCTCGATCTGGGCGGCGGTGAAGCCGAGCGCGCGGAGGAGGTTGCCGTTCCACTCCGCGAGCTGCGCCTCGTTCAGGCCGAGATGGCGCTGCACGTAGCCGTCGCCGAGCGTCCACGGATTGAAGGCGAAGGTGAGGTCGAAGGCGCCCTCGAGCGCCGCCTCGATCCGCGTCAGCCCCGCCTGATCGAACCCCTTGGCCTGCAGTGTCTCCGGATTGATGAAGGGGGCGCCGCGCAGCGTCTTCCGGCCCACGCAGTACGCCACGACGTCGTCGATCTGATCGGGGGTGTAGCCCAGCGCGCGCAGGGCGATCGGGATGCTCTGGTTGATGATCTTGAAGTAGCCGCCGCCCGCTAGCTTCTTGAACTTCACCAACGCGAAGTCCGGCTCGATGCCCGTCGTGTCGCAATCCATCACGAGGCCGATGGTCCCGGTGGGCGCGAGCACGGTGACCTGCGCGTTGCGATAGCCGTGGGCCTCGCCGAGGGTGAGCGCCCGGTCCCACGTCTCGCGCGCGGCCTGGACCAGGCCGTTCGGGCAGTGGGAGGGATCGACGCCCAGCGGCTTGATCGTCAGCCCCTCGAAGACCGAGGGAGCGGCGTTGTAGGCGGCACGGCGATGGTTGCGGATGACGCGCAGCATCGGCTCGCGGTTCCGCATGTAGCCGGGGAACGGCCCGAGGTCGCGCGCCATTTCCGCGGAGGTCGCGTAGGCCTCGCCGTGCAGGATGGCGGTGATCGCGCCGCAGATCGCCACCGCCTCCGGCGAGTCGTACGGGATGCCCTGGCGCATCAGCACCGTGCCCATGTTCGCGTAGCCGAGCCCGAGCGTCCGGTAGTCCCAGCTCTTCTGGGCGATGGCCGGGCTGGGGTAGGCGCCCATCAGCACGCTGATCTCGAGCACGAGCGTCCACAGCCGGCAGGCGTGGCGGAAGCCGTCGACGTCGAAGCCGCCATCGGCCCGCAGGAACTTGACCACGTTGATCGAGGCCAGGTTGCACGCGGTGTCGTCCAGGAACATGTACTCGGAGCACGGATTCGAGGCGTTGATCCGGCCGTCCTCGGTGCAGGTGTGCCACTCGTTGATGGTGGTGTCGTACTGCACACCCGGATCCGCGCATGCCCACGCGGCGTACGCGATCTCGTCCCACAGGCTCGCCGCGGGAATGCGCTTCGAGATCTTGCCGTCGGTACGGCGGCGCAGCTCCCATTCGCCGCCGCCTTCCAGCACGTCGAAGAAGCCGTTCGGCACGCGGATGCTGTTGTTGGAGTTCTGGCCGGCGACGGTGAGATAGGCCTCCGAGTCCCAGTCGGTGTCGTACTCGGGGAAGACCAGCTCGGTCACGCCCTGGGAGGCGAGCTGGAGCGCCCGCTGGATGTAGCTCTCGGGCACCATGGCCGCGCGCGCCTCGCGCAGGGCGGCGCGAAGCGCGGCGTTCCGCTTGGGATCGGCGTCGATCCGGTCGGGCTCCCGCGCGTCGGGCCGGCAGGCCGCCATGACGGCCTGCAGCCGCCGCTTGCCCAGGCGCGAGCCGGCCACCAGTGCCGCGACCTTCTGCTCCTCTACGACCTTCCAGCGGATGAAGTCGAGCACATCCGGATGATCGAGGTCGAGACAGACCATCTTGGCGGCGCGCCGGGTGGTCCCGCCCGACTTGATGGCGCCCGCCGCGCGGTCACCGATCTTCAGGAACGACATCAGGCCCGAGGACTTGCCGCCGCCGGACAAGGGCTCGTTCTCGCCGCGCAGGCTCGAGAAGTTGGAGCCCGTGCCCGAGCCGTACTTGAAGATGCGCGCCTCGCGCGTCCAGAGGTCCATGATGCCGCCGTCGTTGACGAGGTCGTCGCTCACGGACTGGATGAAGCACGCGCTCGGCTGCGGCCGCTCGTACGCGGAGGTGGCGCGGGTCAGGGCGCCGTTGTCGGGCTCGACGTAGTAGTGACCCTGCGCAGGGCCGGTGAGGCCGTACGCCCAGTGCAGGCCCGTGTTGAACCACTGCGGCGAATTGGGCGCCGCGATCTGCGCCGCGAGCATGTGGCAGATCTCGTCGTAGAAGGCCTTCGCGTCGGTCTCGGTGTCGAAGTAGTGATGCGTGCGGCCCCAGTACGTCCACGCACCGGCCAGGCGGTGGAAGACTTCGCGCGCGTCGCGCTCGCCGCCCAGCACCGGCTTGCCCTCGCGATCGAGCAGGGGCGTGCCGTCGGCGCCGGTCTGCGGCACGCCAGCCTTGCGGAAATACTTCTGGGCGAGGATGTCGGTCGCCACCGCCGACCAGCCCGAGGGCACCGCGATGCCCTCCTGGCGAAAGACCGTCGACCCATCCGGATTCTTGATCTCCGATGTGCGGAGATCGAACTCGATCCCGGTGTATGGGCTGTGGCCTTCCTTGGTATAGCGGCGGGAAATCTTCATGCTGCCCTCCTCACTTCGATCGCGAACGGCGATGCTGGACGTTACCGGGAGATTACGGACTCAGAGGAACGAAGCCCAAGATATTGTGGTGCGTGGGAGTGAGTCAACCTTTATTTAGTGCTTGTGAGCATCTTCTCAACCCAGCGGCCTGTGGACAATGTGGATAGCGGTGGACAACGCCACGAGTGACGCCCGCGCGGAAAGTTGGGCGTCCGCGGCGTGTGGATGACTCGGTGGACGCGTACAATGTCCGCGCCATGCACTGGATGGTGGACGGCTACAACGTCATCCGCCGTGACCCTGCGCTCGCCTCGCAGGAGGCGCTGAGCATCGAAGCCGGACGCGACGCGCTGTGTCGGCTCCTCGTGCGGACCGGGCGCGAGTCGGGCGAGACATTCACCGTGGTCTTCGACGGTGCGGGGCGCGGAGGCGCCGGCACGGGCGGCGGCGGCGTCCGCGTCATCTTCTCGAGCGCGCGCGAGAGCGCCGACCGCGTGCTCGCGCGCCTGGCGACGCGCGGGGGCGCCGTGGTCTCGAACGATCGGGAAGTCCGCCGCGCGGCCGAGCGCGCCGGCGCGGTGGCGATCACCACGGATCAGTTCCTCGCCCGACTCGAGCGTCTCGGCACGCGGGACCGTGGCGCCGCCGAATCCCAGGGTCCCTCGGTCAAGGACGAGGAGCCCGATCCGCCTCCGCGGCCCCGGAAGGGCAATCCTCGACGCCTGCCCCGGAAGGGCCGGGCCGCCACTCGCGCGCTAGACCGTCTCGACCGCCGCCGGCCCATCTGACCCCGCGACCTCACCCGAACCTGGAGACCCTGCCCATGCATGTCGGCTTCGTCGGAACCGGAAACATGGGCCGCCCCATGGCGGCCAACGTCCTCAAGGCCGGGCATGCGCTGACGGTCTTCGATCTCAGCCCCGCGGCCACGGCTCCCCTGGAGAAGGCCGGCGCCACGCGGGCCGCCGCCCTTCAGGCGCTGGCGTCATCTGTGCGGGTGACGCTCATGAGCCTGCCCGATGCGAAGGCCGTCGAGGCGGCGCTGTTCGGCGCCGGCGGCGCTCCCGGCTTGATGTCCGGGGCGAAGGCCGGCGATTTCATCTTCGACCTCTCGACGGTCGGACCTGCCAGCACACGGGCCTTGGCCGCCCGGACCGCCCAGCAGGGCGTGCGTCTGGTCGACGCGCCGGTGAGCGGCAGCGTGAGCGGCGCCGAGGCGGGGACGCTGGCCGTGATGATCGGGGCGCCCGAAGCCGACGTGAAGGCGTTCGCGCCGATCTTCCGCGCCATCGGCAAGAGTCTCTTCTTCCTCGGCGAGGTCGGGAAGGGGAACATCCTGAAGCTCCTCAACAACTACGTCGCCCTCACCAATCAAGCGGCGCTGTGCGAGGCGATGGCCCTGGCCGACCGGCTGGGTGTATCCCGCCAGACCGTGGGCGACGTGGTGGGCAAGAGCTCCGGCGCCAGCTTCATCCTGGAGCGGAAGCTCGCCGCCCTGGTCAAGCACGACTACAGCCCCGGCTTCTTCGTGGATTTGGCCCGGAAGGACCTTGGGCTGGGCCTCGACCTCATGGCAGAGACCACGGGCCAGAGCGCGGTGGGACGCGCGGCGTGGGAGCTCTACGGGCGGGCGAGCGAGGCCGGGCTGGGGAAGCTCGACACCTGCGGCCTGCTGGGACTGCTGGAGCCCCGGCCTACTCCCTGACCTGCCGCTCCCGGCGCTGGAGGTAGGCGTTGCGGACCGCGGTGTAGAGATCCACCGTGGTCTCCTCGACGCCTTCGAACGCCTCCAGGTTCAGCGACCGGTCATTGATGATGTTGACAGCCTTCATGATCAGGCGCGTCGGGATGAACCCCACGAGGTAGCCCAGCGGATCCATGGCGCTGTCCACGCCGATGCCGATGCCGTCCCGGACGGTCATCGGCGGCAAGAACGGTAAGACCAGGAAGGGTCCCGGCCCCACCCCCCCGACTCCGAGTGTTTGCCCGAAATCCTCCCTGCTCGGCTCGATGCCCCATTCCTGCTTGGCCATGTCCCAGAGCCCGCCGATCCCGACCGTGGAGTTGATGAGGAAGCGCGCGAGCTCGCGCCCTGCCCCCGCCCACTTGGCCTGGAGCAGGCTGTTCACGAAGCGCGGCACGAAGGTGATGTTCAGAAAGCCCCGGTCGATCATCCGTTGCACCTCGTCCGGGACGATGAAGTTGTAGCCCTTGGCGAGGGGCTTCAGCAGGTACTTGTCGAAGTTGTAGTTGAACCTGAACATCTTCTCGTTGAACGACTCCCAGGGGTCGTACTCCTCGAGGGGCGGTTCCAGCGGCGGGCCGCTCTCCGGGGTGGTCTGGGCGACCGTCATGGTCTCGGCGAGCGCGACCAGGTAGGGCGTCATCGTGGCGTCGGTGATCGACGCCATCGGGAGGAGCTCGGGCTCGCCCTCGGTGGCGCCGGCGGCGCCCACGATGGGCTCGGCGCTGCCCATGACGGCCTCGTCCCGCGCGGGGCCGGCGCCGCCTTCCACGAGCGCATCGGGAGTCGCCGTCGCGGCGGCCACGACGGGCTCGGCGAGGACGGTGTCGGGGGCGGGCTTGGGGGCGTCGGGAGGCACCACCGTCGCGGCCAATAGGGCCTCCGTCTCGGCATGGAGACCACCCGACACCGAGCCGCAGCCGCCGACCGAGAGGCCTAACAGGAGGAACAGCGTCCCCAGGACGGCGCCGAGCGCATGGCCTCCCGGGACCCTTCGCCCAGCCACTGCCGGTCCAGAAATGTCCGACTTCACTCGCTCTCTGACTCTCCTCACGATCCAGGCATGCAGAGCGGGTCGCCCGGCGCAAACAAGCAACGGGGGTGCCCCGGGCACCCCGCGCCGATACTCGCACCTATCCGGTGGACGTGGCAAGCGTTTTCCGTCACGGGAGTGACGTTGACAGCCCCTGGGGCCGGCGGTAGGGTTCCGCCAGACGCGCGCCGGGAGGCCAGGCATGAAGCCATTCGTCGTCAACCGCTACGGCCGGATCGTCTTCCCCGAGAGCTTCTTCCCCGAGCTCGACTTCTCGGTGTTCGAGACCCTCGATCAGTTCGCGGCGGTGATCAAGCGCGACTTCGAGGAAAAGGCGCCCAACGAGACAGACATCGTCGCGCGTATCGAGGCCCGGACCTACGGCGGGCGCTACAAGCTCTTGCGCGACCTCGCCCTGAACCTCTTCTGGGTCAACCGCTACGCGATGACGATGTACGAGAAGCGCCCCACGCGCTGGCGCGACGTGGCCCGGCAGCGCGATGACGTCTTCCTGCCCGTCTTCAAGCCATGGGATGGGGCGGAGCTCACCGCCGCCATCGAGGCCGGCTACCGTGGGCTCGGGCCGTCGTGGGACGAGGGCACCGAGGACAAGATCTTCCGCATCCTCCTCGACGTGTTCCGCCACAAGAAGGGGGCGGGCGCGGAACTCCCCGCCATCAAGCCGACGGTGGCCGAGCTCCTCGGGAGCCCGAAGAGCCTCACCTACCACCTCCTCGCCTACAATCCCGACTTCCCCGGCTACGGCTACAACGACATCATCGAGTATGCGCACACCGTGCCCGAGCTCGAGGCGGTGATGCGGCAGGCGATGGTGCTCCACAACCAGTATCGCTGGGACCGCGCGCGCACGCGCCTCACCGAGGTCGGCCAGCTCCACGACGACGACTACGTGGTGGTCTTTCACCCGCGCAACGACGACGTGCTCGACTTCATCCGGCGGGTCAAGGCGGGCCGCCGCGGCCGCGCGCGCCGGCCCGCCCCCGCCGAGTCGCGTCGCCCGCTGTCGCCGTATCCGCCGGTGGCGGTGGCCAAGCGCTTCAGCATCCTGCCGCGCCTGGAGGCGCTGGCCGTCTACAAGGGCGAGCGCCCGTGCACCAACGAGGACCTGATCCGCAACGCCGCCTACTGCTGGTCGCCAATGAGCGCGGAGGAGATCGAGCGCAAGACCGGGATCACCCAGCGGCTCTACACCGAGCTGGATCTCGACCACATCGCGCTGCTCGCCGCCCGCCGGGCGCTCGAGAAGTCCGGCCGCCGGCCCGAGGAGATCGGCGCCGTGCTCTTCTGCTCGTGCACGAGCGTGAAGATGATGCCCTCGCTGGCGACCTGGCTGTCGAGCCAGCTCGGCATCTTCCAGACGCGCGCCTCGCTCGACATGGTGGCGGCGTGCGCGGGGCTGCCCTACGGCCTCTCCGAGGCGGTGCGCCTGCTCCAGGAGACGGAGCGGCCAGTCCTGGTCGTGTGCGGCGAGAAGTTCTCCGACAAGATCGGGACCGTGCGCACCTCACGCATGATCTTCGCCGATGGCGCCGCGGCCATGGTGCTCGCGCCGGCCCCGCCGGGCGCGCCCTCGGACATCGAGGTGTACCAGACCTACGCGTCGGGGCCGGTCTCGGAGGTGGATTCGATCATCTGGCCCAATCCCGAGTTCGACAACAACATCACCGTGTTCGGCCCCGAGGTGCGCGCGCTCGCGAAGCGGTACTTGAGCCAGATGATCGACGAGATGCGCGAGCTGCCCAACACCGAGGGCGGCTCGGGGTCGCTGCTGGACGCGGTGGACCTCATCGTGCCGCATCAGGCCAACAAGACCATGGTGATCCACCTCGCCAAGGGCGCGGGCGTCGGCCCCGACCGCCTCTACTTCAACATCGGCTCGGTGGGCAACACCTCGTCGGCGAGTATTCCCATCGCCATCCACGACGCGGTGCAGGAGGGTGTCATCGACCGGCCCATGCGCATCTTTGCCCCGGGCTTTGGCGCGGGGGCGGTGGCCGGATACGTCGTCATGCGGCTGGATCCATCCGTGGTCGCGTGAGCCCCGCGCGCGCGGGCGCGCGCTCGCTCCTCCTCGTCCACGGCGCGGGCAGCGGGCCGTGGGTGTTCGACGGCTGGCCCGCCTCCTTTCCCGCGGGACTGCGCCTCGAGACGGTGGATCTGCACGAGGGCCTCGACCCCGCGCACGCGACGATGGCGCAGTACGCCGATGCGGTCGCCCGCGCCGCCGAGCGCCTGGATCGCCCCCTCGTCGTCGTGGCGTGGAGCATGGGCGGCCTCGCCGCGATGATGGTCGCCGACCGCGCGGACGGGCTGGTGCTGCTCGAGGCGAGCGCGCCCGCGGAAGTGCAGGGCGTGCACCGGGACGTGCGGCCGGCACCCGGGGTCTTCGATCCCGAGGCCGAGTACGGGGCCTTTCCGAGCGGGGTACGGGCGCGTCCGGAGTCGGCGCTCGCGCGCGCCGAGCGTAAGCGGGGCATCTCGGTGCCGGAGCTGCGCCCTCCGACCCTGGTGGTCTACGGCGACGAGTATGCGGAGGAGCGCGGCCGCCGGCTCGTCGCGCGCTACGGGGCCCACGAGCTGGCGTTGCCCGGCAAGTCCCACTGGGATCTCGTCCGGGATCCGGAGGCGGTTCACGCCATCGCGACGAGGATCGCGGCGCTGTTCTGAGGGTGGGGGGGGGACGACGCTCGGGGGGGCGGGAGGCATGCTCCCGCCGACCCCCCTTTGGTTCATGCGCGACCTATCGTCGCGCGACCCGGCTAGCGTCGGGTTCGGCCTATGGCCGCGCCGGCGTCACCGGGTCCGGAGTCGCGGCACATTCACGCAACTACCGCGGAGCCGGTGACGCAACTATCGAGTCCGGTGGCGTCTCCATGGTGGGATCATCTGGCGCCCGCGCGGGCGCGGTGTCAAGGGCCTCATGCCGCGGGGCGCCGAGCGCCCGCGTCATGCGCGCGGAGCAGCGCGTCGCGCTCCCGGCAATGTCGCGTATCATCGAGCGCGCGATGCTGCGCGCGGATCGGCGCTTCGCCTGGCTCGTGGTCGCAACGGTCCTGGTGCTCGTCGTCGTGGCCGCGGGGCTCATCCACGACGTCGGACGTCCCTATCCGGGCTTTCACGCCGACGTCGACTACCGGATCCTCATGCCGAGCGAGGCGGCGCGGGCGGCCGGCCTTCGCGACAACGATCGCATCCTTATGGTGAACGACGGCGGCTCTCCTCTCGAGCTGCGCGTGTGGGTGCGCTCGGCGGCGGGGCCCGTCGTCTACGAGATGGAGCGCGCGGGCGCCCGCTTCACCGCGCGCGTGGCGCCCGAGCCCTTCACCTGGCCCGTGCTCCTCCACGCCTTCGGCGCCTTCTACGTGGTCTCCGTCCTGATGCTCGCCACCGGGCTCGCCGTGTACCGGCAGAATCCCGCGGCGCGTCCCAACCGCTACTTCCTCATTTACATGTGTCTCTGGGCGGCGTCGAACGTGGCCGTGCCCGACGCAATTCTCGGCTTCACCAAGACCGGAGCGTTCGTGGTGGGCTTTCTCGGCGTGTTCCTGCCCGTGCACGGCTGGGTGTTCTTCCTGACCTATCCCGCGAACCCTTCGCGCGAGGCGTGGCTGGCGTCCCATGACGTGTTCCGCCGCCTCTACCGCGCCGCGATCGCGCTCGGCGTCCTCTTCACCGCGATCTTCACCGGGGTGTACCTGCTCGCGCCCGAGCGCATCGCCCATGGCTGGCTCTACCCGACTGCGCTCGCCTTCCAGTTCGGCCTCGCCAGCATCTCCTTCCCCATCAAGGTCGTCGCCCTCTGGGACACGCGGCGGCGCGCCGCCTCGCCGCTGGTCAACCAGCAGACCACGGTGCTGCTCCTCGGCATCGCGTTGGGCCTGGGCGGCTGGACGCTCTTCATGCTCGCCCCGCTCGCCCACCTCTACGAGGCGCCGATTCCCCTCGCGCTGGGCTCCGCGCTCGTGCTGCTCTACCCCGCGGCCATCGCCTACGCCACCGTGCGCTACCGCCTCTTCGACGCCACCGTGGTGATCCGGCGCTCGGTGATCTACACGCTGCTCGCCGGCCTCATCACCGGCGCCTACGCGCTCCTGATTGCAGGCGCCAACCTCGTCTTCGCCCAGGCGGACCTCACCCGCTCACCGTGGTTCTCCGCGGCGTTCATGTTCGCGGTGGTGCTCGCGTTCAATCCGCTGCACGAGCGCGTGCGCCGGATGGTGGACCGCACGTTCTTCCGCGAGCGCTACGACTACGCGCGCACGCTGCAGGCGCTCGCCCGTTCCATGACGAGCCTGCTCGATCTGGAGGAGATCCGGCGCCGCGTGACCACGACGGTGGAGACGGCCATGCACGTGCGCGAGGCGCGCCTGCGGGTCGGCGAGCCGCCCGTCGCGCTCGCGCCCGTGCTCGCCGCCGCGCCCGGGGCGCTCTCGCGCTATCAGATCGCGGCGGATCCGCGCTTCGCCGACGTGGGCGCCGACGGCCTGCTCGCGTTTGCCGCCCTGACCGCGGAGGTGGTGGTGCCGCTGCGCTTCCAGGGGTCGCCGCGCGGCCTGCTGCTCCTCGGGGCCAAGCGGTCGGAGGCCCCGTATACCGACGACGATCTCTCGCTGCTCGAGACCCTCGCCGATCAGGCGGCGGTGGCCCTGGCCAATGCCGAGGCCCACGCGCGCGTCCTCGACTACGCGCGCGAGCTGGAGCGCAGTCTCCTCATCCGCTCCAACCTCGCCAAGTTCGTGCCCCAGCGCGTGCGCGAGCTGATCGAGGAGTCGCCGGAGGCACCCTCGCTGGACAAGCGCGAGGCCGACGTCACGGTGCTCTTCGCGGACATCACCGGCTACACGCGGCTGTCCTCCACGCTGGCGCCCGAGGCCCTGGACGCACTCGTCGAGCGCTACTTCGGCGCGTTCCTGGACGAGATCGTCAAGCACGGGGGCGACGTCAACGAGACGGCGGGCGACGGGCTCATGGTGATCTTCCACGAGGGCGATCACCCGCGCGCGGCGGTGGCGGCAGCGCAGGGCATTCACCGCCGCGCCGGCGAGCTCAACGCCGAGGCGGGCGGGGCGGGACCGCTCGCCATGCACATCGGGGTGAACACGGGGGTTGCGCTGCTCGGCGCCACCAAGATCGAGGGCCGCGCGGGCACGCGCTGGACCTACACCGCCTCCGGCCTCACCACCAACATCGCGGCCCGGCTGGCCGCGGCGGCGAGCGGCGGCGAGGTCGTGCTCAGCGAGAGCACCCGGGGTCGGCTCGGCACCGCGTTCGAGTGCGAGGATCTCGGCACGCGCGAGCTCAAGAACGTCGACGCCCCCGTCCGGCTCTACCGCCTGCGCTAATGCTAAACTGCGCCATGCCGACCATGACCAAGCGCGCGCGCATCGCTGCCGCGATCGCGGGCCAGCCCGTCGACCGCGTGCCCGTAGCCTTCTGGCGTCACGTCCCCGATGTCGATCACACCGCGAAGGGCCTCGCCGACGCGATGCTGGCGTTTCACCGCCGCTGGGACCTCGACCTCATCAAGATCATGTCGAGCGGCGTCTATTGCGTGGAGGACTGGGGCTGCCGGGTCGCCTATCAGGGCTCACCCAACGGCGCCAAGACGTGCACCGAGCACGCCGTGAAGAGCACCGCCGACTGGGCGCGGATCACGCCGCTCGATCCCGGCGCGGGGGCCCTCGGCCGCGAGCTGGAAGCGCTGCGCCTGATCGTGAAGGGGCGCGCCGATGACGCGCCCGCGCTCCACACGATCTTCTCGCCGCTCACCATTGCTCGGAAGCTCGCCGGCGACCGGCTCGACGCCGACCTGGCCGCCGCGCCGGCCGCGGTGGAGGCGGCGCTCGAGACCATCGCGGCTACCGTGACGCGCTATGCGGCGGCCGCGCGCGACGCGGGCGCGGACGGCTTCTTCTTCGCGACCCAGCACGCGAGCCGGGACGCCATCTCCGAGCGCGACTTCGAACGTTATGAGCTGCCCTACATGCGGCGCATCCTCGAGCGGCTCGCGGCGGGAGGCGGGCTCACCATGCTCCACCTCCACGGCAAGGACATCTACTTCGACGCCTGCGCCGACCTCCCCGCCGCCATCCTCAACTGGCACGACCGCCTCACCGGCCCGACGCTGGCCGAGGGCAAGCGCCGCGGCACCATGGCGGCGGGACTGGGCGAGGCGGGGACGCTGCGGCGAGGCCCGGTCGAGGCGGTGCGCGCGGAGGCGAGGGACGCCCTCGCTCAGACCGGGGGCCGCGGCCACGTGCTCACCACCGGGTGCGTGCTCCCGCTGGACGTCCCCGACGCCAATCTCCAGGCGGTGATCGAGGCCGTGCGGAGCTTCCACGTGTGAGGACGCTCGTGCCCCGCGTCGCCGCGCTCCTCGTCCTGCTGCTCGCCGCCGCGCCCGCCTGGGCCCAGGGCGAGCTGCGCGTGGCCATTCCGTGGACGCCCGAGAACCTCGACCCGACGATGAACCTCTCCTCACTCCGCTCGCAGGTGGGCGTGAGCGTGTTCGATTCGCTGGTCGGACGCGACGCCGACGGCAAGATCGTGGGCGAGCTGGCGGAGTCCTGGCGCGGGCTGGACGACCGCACGTGGCAGCTGAAGCTCCGCCGCGGCGTCACGTTCCACAACGGCGAGCCGTTCAACGCCGAGGCCGTGCGCTTCACGTTCCAGCGCGTGCTGAATCCGGAGCAGAAGTCCCCCAACCGCGCCACCGTCTCCGAGGTCGAGCGCGTGGACGTGGTGGACGACCTCACCGTGGACCTGGTGCTGCGCGCGCCGTACGCGCCGTTCCTCGTTCGGCTGATCGACTTCCCGATGGTGCCGCCGAAGTACACGGCGGAGAAGGGCAACCAGGGGCTGGCCCTCCGGCCCGTCGGCACCGGCCCCTTCCGCTTCGTCGAGCTGGTGTAGGACGACCACATGATCGTGGAGGCCTTCGACAAGCACTGGCGGGGCCAGCCGCAGATCAAGAGGATCGTCTTCAAACCCATCCCGGAGCCGTTCACGCGGGCGGCCGCGCTGCGCAATGGCGAGGTGGATCTCATCACCACGGTGCCGCCCACCCTCGCCGCCGAGCTCGACAAGGTGGCGGGCGTGCGCGTGCAGCGCGCCCCCAGCACCTGGCAGATCTACCTCGGCCTCAACGCCCTCAAGAAGCCGCTGTCCGATGTGCGCGTGCGCCAGGCGCTCAACTACGCCACCGACGTGGACGCCATCATCAAGAACGTGATGGACGGCAACGGCCGGCGCCTCGAGGGCCCGTTCACTCCCAACGTGTTCGGGTTCGACGCCTCGGTCAAGGGCTACGCGCCCGATCCGGGCCGGGCCCGGCGCCTGCTCGCCGAGGCGGGCTATCCCGACGGCGTCGAGGTGACGCTGGACGCGCCCGCCGGCCGGTATCAAGGGGACAAGGAGATCGCCGAGGCTCTGGGCGGGCAGTGGCAGAAGGCGGGCTTCCGTCCGAAGGTGCAGGTCGCGGAGTGGGGCGCCTACTTCAAGAAGTACCTGGGCAAGCAGATGCTGGACGCGTATCTGCTCGGTCTCGGCGGCCCCATGCAGGACGCCGACGAGCTCTACAACTTGGTCTCCTCCAAGGGACGCGGGCTCTACTACAAGAACGAGCGGGTCGACGACCTGTTCGATCAAGGCCGCGCGACGACGGACCCGGCCCGCCGCCGTAAGGTCTACGCGGACCTCGCGCGCGCCATGGTCGAGGACGCGACATGGGTGTTCCTGATGCAGCAGGTGGACATCTACGCCACGCGCGATCGCCTGGTCTGGACGCCCCGTCCCGACCAGTGGCTGCTCTTCCACTCGGCCGCGCTGAAGTAGCGTGCCGGCGCTCCTCGAGGTCACCGGGCTCCGCCGCGCGTTCTACGGCGTCCAGGCCCTGGCCGGCGCCGACCTTCGCGTGCGCGCGGGCACCATCACCGGCTTGATCGGCCCGAACGGGGCGGGCAAGACCACGCTCTTCAACTGTGTCTCCGGGCTGATCCCCCCCGAGGCGGGCCGCGTCGTGTTCGACGGCGAGGACATCACGGGGTGGCGGGCGGATCGGGTCACGCGGCGCGGACTGGTGCGCACGTTCCAGATCGCGCGCGGCTTCCCGCGCCTGTCCGTGCTGGAAAACCTCATGCTCTACGGCGCCCGGCAGCCCGGGGAGGCGCTCTGGCGGGCGCTCGCCCGGCCGCGCGCGGTCGCCGAGCGCGAGGACGCCCTGCGGGCGCGCGCCTTCGAGGTGGCCCGCCGGCTCAACCTGGTGTCGGTCGTCAACGCGGCGGCATCCGACCTCTCGGGCGGGCAGAAGAAGCTGCTCGAGCTGGGCCGCGCGCTCATGACCGATCCCAAGCTGATCCTGCTTGACGAGCCGATCGCGGGCGTCAATCCCACGCTCGCCGGCGAGATCGCCCGGCACCTCGCGTCACTGCGCGCCGACGGCATCAGCTTCCTCATCATCGAGCATCACCTCGACGTGATCGCCCGCCTCTGCGACCCCGTGATCGTGCTCGCGGAGGGCCGCCACCTCGCGGAAGGCTCCTTCGCAGCGCTCGCCGCCGACCCGCGCGTCCAGGAGGCCTACATGGGAAGAAGAATGGTTGGCGAGCCACAGCCGCAGGCGAGGTGAGCGGATACATGACGGGTCCCGAGCGGAGCGAGGGCCGCGTGACGCTGCTCGCGTGCGAGGGCGTGGTCGCCGGCTACAGCGCCGCCGACGAGGTGCTGAAAGGCGTGGACCTCACCATCGAGCGCGGTGAGATCGTGAGCATCATCGGCCCGAACGGCGCCGGCAAGTCCACCCTGCTCAAGGTGGTCGCGGGGATCCTGGCGCCGAGCCGGGGCACCGTGCGCCTCGGCGACCGGGCGATCCAGGGCCGGCCCCCGCGGGAGATCTCCGCGCTCGGCGTCGCGTTCGTGCCGCAGGAGCAGAACATCTTCCCCACGATGTCGGTGCGCGAGAACCTCGAGATCGGCGGCTACGTGGACCCCGCCGGCGCCCGCCGGCGGATCGACGCGATCTTCGAGCGATTCCCCGCGCTCGGCGACAAGCGCCGTCACGCCGCGCGCACGCTGTCGGGCGGGCAGCGGCAGATCCTCGCGATGGCCATGGCGCTGATGGTGGATCCCGCCCTGCTGCTGCTCGACGAGCCCTCGGCGGGACTGGCGCCCCAGGCGGCGGAGCGTCTCTTCGAGACCATTGCCGCCATCAATGCCGATGGCGTGTCCATCGCCATGGTGGAGCAGAACGCACTCGAGGCCCTCGCCATCGCCCGACGCGGTTATATTCTTGTGGACGGCCGGAACAGCCGGACGGGCCCCGCCGCCGAGCTGGCGGCGGACGCCGAGGTCCGGCGCATATTTTTAGGGGGTTGATTGGCGAGCCGCAGCCGCAGGCGAGGCGAGCGGATACATGATGGGGTCCCGAGCGGAGCGAGGGCAGGCCCGGATCGGAGAGCGACATGACGTTCAAGGACGTGGTGACGTCGGTGGAGGAGCTGCGCGCGCTCATGGGCGAGCCCAGCGAGCTGGCGCTGCGCAAGGACATCGGCCGGCTCGATCAGCACTGCCGCGCGTTCATCGCGCGCTCGCCGTTCGTGCTGATCGCGACGGCGGACCGCTCCGGCCTCTGTGACGTGAGCCCCAAGGGCGACGCGCCCGGATTCATCGAGGTGCTGGACGAGCGGCACCTCATCATCCCGGACCGTCCGGGCAACAAGCGCTACGACGGGATCCGCAACCTCATCGAGAACCCCGGGATCGGCCTCTTGTTCCTCGTGCCGCGCAGCGAGGAGACCCTGCGCGTCAACGGCCGCGCCCAGATCGTCCGCGACGCCGACGTGCTGGCGCGCTTCGCGGTGCAGGGAAAGCTCCCGCAGCTCGCCATCGCCGTCGAGGTGCAGGAGAGCTTCCTCCACTGCGCGAAGTGCGTGAAGCGCTCGGGGCTGTGGGACACCGCCCGGTGGCCCGATCTCGCCGGGCTTGCCTCGCCGGCCCAGATGTTCCTCGACCACGCCAAGCCGCGCGATATGACGCTCGAGGCGCTCGAGCAGCGCCTCCAGGATGGCTACCGGAAGAACCTCTACTGAGCGCGGCCGCGAGCCGCGAGGAGACCTCACGATGAGCGACGACTCGACCCGGATCTCCCGGCGCGCCATGCTGGCCGGCGCCACTGCGCTGAGCGCGGCGGCCTTGGCGCCGCGGCTCGCGCGCGCGCAGGGCGGGGCCATCCGCCTCGGCACCCTGACGCCGCTCACTGGCGCCGGTGGGCCTTACGGGCCGCCCATGCGCCGCGCGATGGAGTGGGTGGTGGGCGAGGTGAACGCCGCCGGCGGCGTGCTGAGCCGCAAGATCGAGCTGGCGAGCGAGGACGACCAGACCAACCCCGAGGCGGCGGTGCGTGCGGCGCGCAAGCTCATCGACGTGGACAAGGTGGCGGCGATCATGGGCACGTGGGCCTCCGCGGTCACCACCGCGGTGGCGCCGCTCTGCTGGGAGTCCAAGACCTTTCTCACCACGGTGTCCGGGTCGGACACCATCACCCAGCTCCCGCACCAGGGCTATCTCGTCCGCACCCAGCCGAACACGCATCTGCAGATCGGCAAGCTCGGCGACTTCATCCTCTCGCTGAAGTCCAAGCGCGTGTTCGTGCTGGCCGCGCAGACGCCGTTCGCGGTGCCATCGCAGAAGCGCCTCGCCGAGGTGCTCGGCAAGGGCGGCTCGGAGCTGGTGGGCGGCGTCATCTACGACAAGGACAAGGCGACGTTCCGGTCGGAGATCGACCAGGCGCTGAAGGCGAAGCCGGACATGATCTATCTGAATGGCTACACGCCGGACACGACGGTGGTGATGAAGGAGCTCTACAAGGCCGGCTACACCGGCGCCAAGATCGCCCAGGGCTACGCGGTGAACCAGAAGCTCCTGGACTCCATGCCCGCGGAGGTGTCGGACGGCACCTACACCGCCACGCCCTCGCCCGCGGTGGACTCGGCCGGCTACAAGCGCCTGGCCAAGTTCCTCGGCACCGCCGACCTCGATCCCTACTCCTGCCAGTGCCACGACCACGCGAGCCTGGTCGTCCTCGCCATCGCGCACGCCAAAGGCGAGGCCACCGGCACCGCCATCAAGGACCACGTCCGCAAGATCTCGCAGGGCGGGGGCGCCAAGGTCGACAACGCGGTGGACGGCCTCAAGCTGCTCGCCCAGGGCAAGGAGATCAACTACGAGGGCGCCAGCGGGCCCTGCGACTTCACGGACACGGGCGACATCATCGACTGCAAGATCCGATACGACCAGGCCGAGAAGGGCAAGTTCAAGCAGGTGACGATTCTCTAGCGCGTGAGCGAGGTCGCGCAGCTCCTCGTCAACGGTCTCGTGGCCGGCACCATCCTCGCGGTGCCGGCCATCGGCTTCACCGCCATCTACGCGGTGCTCCGCTTCCCCAACTTCACGGTGGCTTCCCACGCCACCATCGGCGCCTTCGCCGGCTATGTCGCGAACACCGCCGGCGGCCTGCCCGCGTGGGCCGCGGTGGGGGTCGCGTTCCTGGTGGCGGGCGCGGCCGGCGTGGTGAACGACGAGATCGTCCTCAAGCCGCTGCGTCCCGCCGGCGCCCTGACCGCGGCCATCGCCGCGGTGGCGCTCACCATCGTGCTCGAGAACGTGGTGCGCTTCATCTGGGGCAACGACCTCCGCGGCTACGACCTGCCCATCCGCCGCGACTGGCAGTGGGCCGGCCTGCGCATCGGCCCCCAGCAGGTGGAGAACCTGGTCATCGCCGTGCTCGCCATGGCCGCGCTGTTCCTCTTCCTCGCCTTCACCCGCACCGGCAAGGCCATGCGCGCCGTCGCGGACAATCCCATGCTCGCGGGCATCAAGGGCATCAATGCTGACATGGTCGCGCGGCTGGTCAACTTCGTCGGGATGGGCCTGGCCGGCGTCGGTGGCATGCTGCTGGGACTCGACACCAGCATCGACCCTCTCACCGGCTTCCGCGTGATCCTCTCCGTGTTCGCGGCCGCGGTGGTCGGCGGGCTCGGCTCGATTCCCGGCGCGGTGGTGGGCGCGCTCACCATCGGCGTGGCCGAGGAGCTGTCGCTGCTCTCTCTGGCACCCGCCTACCGCACCGCGGTGGGCTTCGCGGCCATCCTGGTGGTGCTCACGCTGCGCCCGCGCGGCCTCCTCGGCGAGCGGGCGTACTGAGGCGGCGATGGAAGGCTACCTCGTCGCCATGGCCACCTTCGCCGCGTTCTACGCCCTCCTCACCCTGGGCCTGAACCTCGTGTGGGGCATGACGGGCATGATCAATCTGGGCCTGGTGGGCTTCTACGCCGTGGGCGCCTACGTCTCGGCGCTCCTCACCAAGAAGGCGGGCTGGCCGATGCCCGCGGGGCTGCTCGCCGCGATGATTCTCGCCGCGGTGGCGGGCGCGGCGATGGCGCTGGTCACCGCGCGGCTGCGCGGCGACTATCTCGCCATCATCACCCTGGGCTTCTCCGAAGTGGTCCGCCTCGTCGCCAGCAACGAGATCTGGCTCACCAACGGCACCGACGGCATCTCGGGCATTCCGGGGCCGTGGCGCGGGCAGGTGACGCC
>Ga0075423_10001411_pt1 | contig 21115 bp, 18 predicted proteins | sample SoiMethybrSBSTD2_FD_80114 | JGI IMG/M metagenome (GOLD analysis project Ga0075423, IMG submission 80114) | Bulk soil microbial communities from a Populus tree surrounding site in Tennessee, USA - Soil MetaG P. TD hybrid SBSTD2 | ecosystem: Environmental > Terrestrial > Soil > Tree plantation...
TGAACCCTCTGAACCCGTGAGAGCGTCAGCGGCGCTTGAAGTCGATATCTTTCTGCTCGAGGTGCAGGCCGACGGACTGGCCGCCGAACATGGCGACGTCGCTGACCCGGCCCTTCACGCGCACGCGCGAGCCCTTGGTCGGCGTCCTGCCGTTGTTGGCCACCACCGTCATCTCACCAGTGCCATCGTCGATCTTGTACATCTTGAACGGCACGAGCGGCACGCCCCATGAGCTCGTGACGACGCCGGTGACGGCGACCGTCCGGTCCTGGTAGCGGCCGGGGTTGTACTTGATTTCGGCGACCGACGGGTTGTGAAGCGCGCAGCCCGCGAACATCAGTGCGAGGCCGAGCGGAGCGACGAGCCGAGCGAGCGGAGTCTTGGTCATGATGCGCCTCGAAAGCCTGGGGAGCCATTCACCAGGACGGCACGCAGAGACACGAATGGCCGCGCGAAATCGACCAGATTGCTAGACGGGATGCGGCGATGCCAGCGCCTGCCTGAGTTAACGCACCCCGTTGATTCCGCGCGACCGCACAGGTAGACATCAAATCGCATGCCCGCGGAAATCAGTGCAAAACGCCCGCCTGCGACGTTCCGGCGTCCCTTCCGGGGGACGCCGGCTGACCTCAGGGCTGGACGCTGCACGGTGCTCAGGGCGTGTGATGACTGGCAGGGACCGCCGCAGGCGCAGGGCCGTGACGACGCTCCGGCGTCACGACGTCAACAGTTTTGAAACCGTCGTGTCGCCTTCGTTGGAGGGTTGAGCAGCGAAACTCTCAGAAGCGGTGGATCAGCCTGACCGCCGCGCGGTGCATGCGGACGTCGCCCGGCCGGTCCTGGTAGTCGTACCGCGCGTGCAGGGAGAGCATCGGGTTCAACAGGACCTCGAGGAATCCGGAGTAGGTGTTGGCCTCGAACGGGCCGGTCCGATCGATCGTGAGCATCTCGAGTTGATCGGGGCCGCGCGTGAACTCGGCGCCGAGGGTCCAGTCCGGCGAGGGATGGCCCGAGCCGCCGAGCGCCCACGACTGCACGATGTCGGAAAGTCCCACCTCGTAGTCGGTCGAGAAGCGGTAGTACTTCGCCCATGCCGTCGTGTGCCGGGGGAGGGCCACCTCCAGGCCGGCGCCGCCGATCTGGACGTTCACCGTGTCGAACTCGGCGAAGCGCAGATCGAAGCTCCAGGTCACCCGGCCAGCCACGTAATTCAGCCCGCCGTAGCCGTCGGTTTTCGGGAGAATGCGCGCGTCGCCGCCGAAGAGCGCGCCGCCGTGCACTTCGAGGGCCGGTGTCAGGCGCCATTCGATCCCGGCGCCGCCGCGGGCCTCGTTTTGCGAGAACTTCCGCTCGTACTGCACCGTGCCGCTGACACGCAGCTCCTCGTTGACGCGCAGGTTCACGGTGCCGGTCCCGGCCTGCGGATCCGGCGTGTCCTCCAGATTGAAGTGCTCGAGGAAGTATCCGAGCTCGAGGCGATGGGCGCGTTCGCGCCGGACCGCATCGTATTCGGCGCGGATGGCGGCGGCCGACGGATCGAGGGCGAGCGCCCGCTCGTAGTAAGCCGCCGACAGCGTCGGATGACCCATCGCGTGGTGAAGGCGGCCCTGCGCCGAGAGCAGCGCCGCGTTCTCGGGTGCCACGGCTTCCGCCTGTGTGAGGGCGTCCGCCGCTTCGCGCAGCCGGCCGAGCCGGACGAGCACGTCGCCCATGCCCACGAGCGCATCGACGTGCTTCGGGTTGGTCGCGATGATCGATTCGTAGACATCGACGGCGCGCCGGTCGTTGCCCATCAGGCTGTGGAGGCGCGCGATCCAGATCCTCGCTTCCAGGTCGTCGGGGTTCGCGGCGGCGAGCGCCTGAAACTTTTCGAGCGCGGCGCGGTACGAACCGCTGCGCGCGAGTTGCTCGGCCTGCGCCCGGGGCTCGGTCTGCGCCGGTACGGCCGGGGCCTGCGGCGCGGCGGCTACCGCCAGGGTCAGGACCATCCACATCAACATGTGCGCTACCTCAACTGGCGCCCGATTTGCGCCCGCAGGGTTTATCGGCCAGCGTACCTTTCCCCGACAACCTTTTGAAGAGGGCAGTCGTCCTACACGCGTTGCCGCTGCAGGATTCTGCAGCCTTTTACACGGATTTGCAGGCGCCAGCGCGGGCCTGGGTGATGCGACATCCGAGCCGCCTGCGCGCCATCGACCAGACGCAGAGGAGTGGACATGACAACCTGGAAAACCGCCGCGGTGGTCGCGGTTGCCGTTGCCGCCGCGGGGGTGGGGGCGGCGCTGGCGCCGCCCCTTCACGGGCAGGTGAGGCCGCGCGCCATCAAGGTACAGGGAACGCGTGCGTTCGAAGTGCTCACGGGAGGCAGCCGCATCGGCGTGTCGATTCGCGACCTCGATGATGGCGATGCGAAAGCCGCCAAAGGCGCGACGGCCGGCGTGGTGGTCGAAGAGGTGTCGGCGGACAGCCCGGCGCAGAAGGCCGGGATTCGCAAGGGCGACGTCATCGTGGAGTTCGATGGGGAACGCGTGCGCAGCGTCCGGCAACTGACCCGGCTGGTCCAGGAAACACCCTCGGGCCGGGCCGTCTCCGCGATCCTGATGCGCGAGGGACAGCGCTCGACCGTGACCGTCACACCGAGCGACGGCGGCCGTTACAGCTTCGAGGGCCTCGACGATCTCGCCGAGTGGGGACGCGAATTCAGATACAAGATCGCGCCCCGCGCGCCGGCAGCTCCGAAACCACCGAACCCGCCGGCGCCGCCCTCGTTCGCGTTCGAGGGGTTGCTGGGGCGAGCCGGCCGCCTGGGCATCTCCATCGATTCGCTCTCGCCCCAGCTGGCGCAGTACTTCGGCACCAAGGACGGCGCACTCGTGACCTCGGTGACCGATGATTCACCGGCGGCAAAGGCCGGCCTCAAGGCCGGAGACGTCATCACCGGTTTCAACGGCAACACGATCGGCGATCCGCAGGAACTGCGCCGCCGGGCGCAGAGCCTCAACGATGGCGACGAGTTCACGATCACGGCCATGCGCGATCGGAAGCCGGTGACGCTGAAAGGGAAGATCGAGCGGACGGAACGGCGCCGGACGTCGAGGACGATTCTCTAACCGCGTCAAGCCCTGACTGCGGTCTCGGCTTTCCCCTGACCCTTCGCGGGCGGTCCCATCAACGTGGCCAGTTGCGCGGCGACGATGGTGGCGGCCGCCCGTGTGGCATCGCGGCGCTCGCCCTCCTGGAGGAGCTCGGCGGCCATCACTCCGAGCGGTCCTGAAGGCGAGACCAGCGGCGCCGCGATCGCCCCCTGCGAGAAGCTGTCGGCCTTGACGATCTGGATCACGCCGGTCCGGAACGCCGCCGCAGTCGCATTCTCGGCTTCTTTCGGAATCGTGCCCAGCCGTGAGAGCAGGTTCTGCGGGTAGCCGTGAGCCATCACCGGCGCGAGCTCGCGGCCGTCGGGATCGGCAACCCAGATCACGACTCCTGATGCGTTGAGCAGTTTCGCCGTGCGCTCGAGAGCGCCGGGCAGCGCGCGCGTGTCCAGGACGCGGGCGAGGTCGCTGCAGAGCGCCGCAATACCGGGAAGATCGACCGTGGGCTCGGCCGGTCTCGGCGGCGCCGTCATCGCCGGCGCGGCAGCGGTCGCCGGCTCGGCGGCTGCGGTTTGCACCCGCACGGGCGCCGGAGGCGGCGCGATCGACAGCACTGATGTGGCCCTCGCCGGTGCAATCAGCAGCTCGCCTGCGGGCGCGTCGGCGGCGCTCGGCGCGTCGGCGGCCGCGAAAGACTCGCGGCCGGGCAGCGGCGTCAGCAGGAAGACGATCAGGACCCCAAGCGCGGCGGCGCCCCCTGCAGCCATCAGCTGCGCACGGCGCCGCTCGCCGGTGGCGAGTCGTGCCGCGACGTGCTCCGCCGTTCGCGCGTGCTCGGTCGCCGCGACGGCGGCGTCCATCTTCTCGATGCCGTCCGAGAACACGAGGTCCGACGCGAGCAGCCGCTGGCCGCCGTGCACGTACTCGCGCGCCCGCCGATCCATCTGCTCGAAATCCTCGAGCGCCGCGATCGCGGCATCGACCTCGCTCGACGACTGGGGTGTGCGGGCCTGAGACTTGAGTGCGGCAAGGCCGTCGCGGGCGCCGGCCGTGAGCTCGCTGACGCGGGAGAGCCAGTAGTCCTCGCCCTGTCCCGCCGCGACGTAGCCGGGCTGCGCGCCCTTGATCTCGAGCAGCGATCGCACGACGGCGCGGCAGCGCTCGTCGAATGCCTGCGCCGCAGTGCTGACGGCCGCGGCCTCCGATTCCTTCTGCCACGTCACATACGCGGCCGCGGCGAGCCCCGCGAGGAACAGCGCGTGCAGCGCGAACCGAAGGGCGCGACTCCTCATCAAGGTCTCCGGAGGCTCATCGTGGGCGGCGACGTTACTATAGCAGCGAATCGTGAAGGTCGTTGCGATCATCAACCCCATTTCCGGCGCCGGCGCCGATCCGCGCGTCGCCGATGAGCGTCGTGCGCTCGTGGCTGAGGCGCTCGATCGGCGGCAGCTCGGCGGCGTCATCCATTTCACCGAGCGCGCCGGCCACGCTCGCGAGCTCGCAGGCGCCGCCGCCGCCGATCGCGCCGACCTCGTCATCGTCTGGGGAGGCGATGGCACCGTCAACGAAGCGGGAACCGCGTTGCTCGGAACGGAGACCGCGCTCGGGCTCGTGCCCGCGGGATCGGGCAACGGCCTGGCGGCGGGCTTGTGCTGCCCGACGACGCCGCGCGCCGCGCTCGACCGGGCGCTCGACGGCACGACCCGCGCCATAGATGCCGGGATGCTCGGCGATCGCCCGTTTTTCAACATCGCCGGCATCGGCGTGGACGCGCGGATCGCGGCGCTCTTCAACGTGCGCGAGCGTGGCGCGCGGGGCCGCTGGCCGTACATCCTGATCGGGCTGCGCGAAGGCTGGCGCTACAGATCGCGCGACTACGAAATCGAGCTCGACGGCGAGGCGACGCCGGTCCGGGCGCTGCTCATCGCCTTCGCGAACGGTCGCGAGTACGGCAACGGCATGACGCTCTGCGCGGACGCGCAACTGGACGACGGGCTGCTGGATGCGACCATCGTCGAAGACCGGCCAGTGCTGGCGAGATTCTGGCACGCGCGGTACCTGGCGAGCGGCAGTGCCGCGCGCGCGCCGCGGGTGACCACGCGGCAGGTTCGCCGCGCCGCCGTGCGGACCTCCGGTCCCATCGAGTACCACGTCGACGGCGAGCCGGGCACGGCGCATGACGCGATAGAGATCGGGATCCGGCCGCGGGCGCTGCGCGTCAGGGGCTGACGTCCACCGGAAAAGAGAGGAGATCGATGAGCGACCTGATCGAAGCGGCGAAAGCGGGCGATACGGCGCGCGTGCGGGAGATTCTGAAATCGGCGCCCGAGTCGGCCGACCAGCGGCAAGCCACCGGCGAGTCGGCGCTGATGGCTGCGCTCTACAACGGCCACCGCGACCTCGCGAACGAGATCGCGGACGCCCATCTCGAAGCCGGCGGCCGCCTCGACGTGTTCGCCGCCGCGGCGCTCGGCCGCAAGGACCAGTTGACGGACGCCCTCGCGGACCCGGCCGCGGCCGGCGCGTTCGCCTACGACGGTTGGACCGCGCTGCACCTCGCGGCGTTCTTCGGCCAGCTCGAAGCCTCCGCCCGGCTGCTCGAGGCCGGCGCGAGCCTGGCCGCCGTCTCGCGGAATCCGCTGACCAATACGCCGCTGCACGCCGCCGTGGCCGGCGGACGCACGGACGTCGCGCTGTTCCTGATCGAACGCGGCGCCGACGTCAACGCGACCGATTCCGGCCGCTATTCGCCGCTGCACATCGCCGCCGAGAACGGCAATCTGCGCGTCGTGGAAGCGTTGCTCGCGCGGGGCGCGGACACGCACGCCGTCGACTCGGAAGACAAGACACCGCTCTCACGCGCCGCGGCGCGCAATCACACGGCGGTGGTGGATGCGATGAACGTGAAGAACTGACTACTTCACTTCAGTGAGCGGAATCCCCGTCATCGAGACCGGAATGCCCCTGCCGCCTTCGAACTTCACCGGCGGCAGATCCTGGAACATGAAGTCCCACTTCCAGCGCTCGGACGGATTCGAGGCCTGCAGCCAGGTGCGGGCGGGCACGGGCCGGGCGAACGCAAGCGTGGTCAGGCCGGAGTAGCGCTCGTTGTTCGGCAGCGCTGCGGCGATCTCGGCGCGGACCTCCTGGCTCGATCGGTAGGGCAGCGGTGCGCCCAGCGCCAGGCCGACGTTGACGAAGACCTGCCAGTCTTCCATCGCCTCTCCCGGCGGCGCGATGGCGCGGGCCGCACCCTGCAGCCGGCCCTGCTGATTCACGTAGGACCCATCCTTTTCGACCCACGCGGCGCCCGGCAGCACGATGTCGGCGGCTTTGGCGAGCTCCGTCATCAGCACGCCCTGCACGATGAGGGTCGGCAGCTTGCCTGAGCGGCGGGCCTCGACGATCCACGAGACATCGCCAATCGAACCGTCCGGCCCCGGATCGAAGACGTAGAGGATCTTGATGCCGCCGCCTTCGACCTGCTTGCGGAACGCCGACAGATCCGGCTCGCCGCTCGACGTCCGCTGCACCGGAAACCCGAGATCGATCGCACCCTGCACGTTCGGGGCGTCGTCGGCCGGAATCGTGAACTTGACGTTCGGCGGCTGCGGCTTCTGGCGGCGGCGCCAGGACACCGCGACGCCTTCCTCGGGCAGACCCAGGGCGCCGCCCATCCGGCCGATGAGCGCGAGCTCCTCGAGCGACGCATGGGCCGAGACGAAGAAACGGAGCGCCGCAGCGCCGCCGGCCGCGGTGACGCGGTCCGCGACCTTCGTGACCGCGTTGCGCCAGTCAGCGGGTTCGAGCGTCCCGGCCTCCGAGCGCAGCAGCGGCCGTTGCAGGCGATCGTCCCCTTCGATCCAGCGATAGTCGAAGCGGCCGATGTCGCACATCCAGTAGTTGTTGACCTCAGGATTGAACCGCGGCGTCATGCGAATGAGCTGCGCGCCCTTGGCCCATTCCGGCTTCGCCTTCAGCCACGCCGTGGTGTTGCAGCCCTTCTCGCAGAGCGTGCAGATCGTATCGACCGCATCCGGGTTGTCCCAGGGCCGCGCCTTGAACCGGTAGTCGCGGGTCGTGATCGCGCCGACCGGGCAGACGTCCATCAGGTTGCCAGAGAGCAGCGAATGAACGCCCTGATCCTGGAACGTCGCGATCTCGCTGCCGTAGCCCCGATCGACGACGTTGATCTGCGCGTCGGTCTCGATCTCGCGCATGAACCGTACGCACCGGGTGCAGAGAATGCAGCGGTTGCGGTTCAACATCAGCGTCGGTCCGAAGTCCACATCCGCGCGAACGCCCTCGCCGTCGAACACCCGGCGCGGGAACTCCATGCGACTCTCGTTGGGGCCGAAGCTGTAAGAGAAGTCCTGGAGCGGACACTCGCCCCCCTTGTCGCACACCGGACAGTCGAGGGGGTGGTTGATCAGGAGGAACTCGAACACGCTGGCGCGCGCCTCGACCACGTCCGGGGTCTGGGTCGAGACGACCATGCCCTCGGCGACCGGCGTCGAGCACGACGTCTGAAGCTTCGGCATCTTCTCGATCTTGACGATGCAGACGCGGCAGGAGCCGTCGATGCCGAGGCCGGGGTGGTAGCAGTAGTAGGGGATCTTGATGCCGCTCTCGATCGCGGCCTGCAGCACCGTTCGGCCCTTGGGCACGGTGACGGCCTTGCCGTCTATCGTCAGCGTGACGGTATCCATAAGCTCTTCATCATATCCCGCCTCCGCCCCGCCTTCGCCTACGGCTACGGCGCGGCAGGCTGTGTAGCCACAGTGACGAAGCCGGCCTCGGCCTAGCCGCAGCAACAGAGCCGGGCTAGCCGCAGCAACAGAGCCTGCCTCGCCGTAGCCGCAGGCGAAGGCGGGCGGCGAAGGCGGATGGCATTGGCGCCCAAACTGATCTAGAGTGATGGCCTCCGACTCGGCCAACCTACCCCCAGCAAGGGAGGCCACCATGGACGCTGTTCGAGCTCCCGTTCGGTTGCGATTAGCGCCACTCGTCGAGTGGATCGTGGCGGCGGCCTTCCTCTTTGCGACGGTCGTCGTGGCCTCGCTCGTCGTGCGCGAGCTGCGCGGACCGGCTCGGGTCGTGGCGGAAACACCCGCCGCGCGCCCGCTCGTCGCGTCGATGCCGGCGGCGGTGCCCCCGCGGGCCGTCTCGGTGCCGGTGCTGCCCTTCCTCGACGGGAAAGAGATCCGCGTGGGGCAGACGGCCGCGTTCGTGGCCTCCAACCTCGGACGCGCCGCGGAGAGCGGCCGGCAGGAAGTGGACAGAGGGACCCTCGGCGAGCGCCTGACGCGCTTCTACGAATACGCCGGCTCCCGCTTCATCGTCGTGTTCGAGCCGTTCGAACGGAACGGCGAGCCGCGTGTCGCAGCGATTTATCTGCCATAAACCGCGGACCGCGGACCCGCGATGAGTTATTTCACGATTTCCGCCAGCGATCCGTAATCCCGATTGGCTTCAATCGACCGGACCGGGCCTTTGAGCGGCAGCGTCCGCTCGAGGACCTGATCGCTCACGACGACGAGAACGTCCTCGCTGCTGCCGTCCGTGTAGAGGATGGAGACGGTGAGCGGCGTGGGACTGACCGTGCGGCGATGCTCGAACCGGACCTGTGCTTCGCCCTGGCCGATCGTGGACGTGAAGGCGAGCTCGGGGATCGCGGATCCGTAGATCCAGCCCTCGAAGAACGTCGTGAGATCGAGGCCGGACGCCTTCTCCATCGCGCGGCGGAAGTCGTCGGTACCCGCCTTCCGGAACTTCCAGGTCCCGTAGAACTGTCGGAGTCCTTCGAAGAACTTTTCGTCGCCGACCAGGCGCCGCAGCATGTGGAGGATCATCGCCCCCTTGTTGTAGACCAGCGCCCGGAACACGCGCCCCTCGCCTTTGATGTGGCCGAGGCGATAGCCGAGATAGACCGGCCCCTGATCGGACTGATCGATCGCCCAGCGGCGCATCTGCCGCAGCATCCCCCTGAACACGTCGTCACCGCGGTCGCGCGCGGCGTAGAGCGCCGCGAAGTACTGCGCGAAGCCTTCGCTCAGCCACTGCTCGTGGTAGTTCTTCCAGCCGACGCCCTGCCCCCACCATTGATGCGCGACCTCGTGCGCGAGGAAGTACGGGCCGTAGCCCTCGAACGCGACCGGATCGTTCCGCCAGAGCACCGGCGAGAGCGGGAGCGGCTGGTTGAGGATCGCGAAGTAGGCAGGACTGTGGCCGCCAGGCAGGTCGTTCTCCGTCAGGGCGAGCGTGAAGCTCGGATACGGCGCCTCGCCGATCAGGCTCCCGTAGAACTCGAGGATCGACGCCGAGCGCTCGATCATGCTGCGGCCGCGGGAGGCTTGCCGGGGATTCGCCTGCACGGAGAGCTGCACCGGGGGTGGAGGGGCGCCGGTCCCCGCGGCGGCGATCGTGACGTCGCGGGTCGCAATCCGCGTGAAGCGGCTGATCACGCACGACAGGTAGCGAAGCGGCCGGTCCGCCTGGAAGACGAACTGCTTCCGCGGCCGCTGCCCCGGCGCCACCGCGCCCGGCGCCGTCACGGGCGGCCCGACTTCGGTGCCGCTGGCGACCACGTCGAGGTCGGCCGGCACGCTGATGCGAAGGCGGCTCGTGGCGTAATCGGTGACCGTGTTCTGCGGATACCAGTAGTTCCGGTTGCTGTAGACGAACTGGGGCTCGACCGGAATGTACAGGTCCTCCTGCTGCGTATTCGACTGCTGATCGAGGGCAATGCCTTCCCGATCGATCTGTTGCGCCTGGAGGCGGCCGCCATAACTGATGCGGAGCGCGATCTCGGTGTTGCGGCGGAGCGCGGTGGGAAAATTCACGATCATGCTGTTCTGCCCGATCACGCGCAGGTAGAGCAGCCGTCCGAATTCCGCAGTCGTTACACTGCGCACGGTGAGCGATTCGGCGAGGCGGAGGGTCATCGACGAGAGAGCGACCGAGCGGACCCGGACCTTCAGCGTCGACTCGCCCTCGACCCAGGATCGGTCGGGGCTGAAGGCGACGTCGACATCATGGTCCAGCGCGTCGTACTCGACGAGCTCGTCCTCGCCGTAGAAGCGGCCGCGGGAACTGAGCTTCTGCCGTGACGCGTAGACCGCGATGTTGCGGCGGCGCTTGCGATCGAACAGCGAGATGTCCTCGGCATCCTTGATCGAGCGCGCGTAGGTGAGGCTGCCGAGGCGGCGGGTGCGGACCTCGGCGACGAGATCGCCGGACGAGGGAATCAGCGACCAGCGCTCGCGGCTCAGATCGCGGAGGTCGATGTTGAAGGTCTGACCGATGTAATCCTCGAAGATCTCCGAGGCGCGCCGGAGGTCGCCGGACGAGACCGCCCGCGGCGAGAGCGACGCGGAGGGAAAGAGATCGCCGAACTCCGAGGGACGCACGCGGATGAACGCCGCGTCGAAGTCGGAGGCCAGTTCCGTCTCGCCGGCAAAGATGCGAATCTGCGTCCGCTCGGCGGGATCGGAGGGCGCGAACGTCATCCGGCCGCGCCCGAGGAGCACCACCGCGGTCGGGCCCTCCGACGTCTCGGCGACGAAGGCGGTTCCGGACGGCACCTCCAGGGTCAGGTCGGTGCCCCGGAGCGTCAGGTTGCGGACCGTGAACTGTTTCGATGGACTGACCGCCAGCTTGTAGAGCCCGCTCACAATCGTGAGCTGTTCCATCTCGGCGATCCGCGGATTCGTGGCGGCGTCGGGGCCGGCGGCGAGGTCGGCCCGCCAGGTGGTGATCGTCGACTCGCCGCCATACTCGCTGAACACCTCCAGGAGCAGGCGCTCGCCGGACGGTTCGAGGTCGGCGCGGTCCCGTTCCTTGATAATGACGCGCGTGGGCGCGGGAGTGGCGAACGAGGCGAACAGCTGCAGGCCGGGGACGGTCGGCGTGACGCCGAGAGCGAGAATCGCCTCGGGCTTGCCGGCCGCCACGGCCGCCTCGAGCCGCTCGACCAGCGCCGCCGGGGCGTCGGCGCTCCGGGTCTGGGCCGACGCCGATGTCGGGCCCAGCAGCGCGATCACGAGGAGGGCCCGGAGCACCATGAGGGGTTCAATATTAGACCCGCTGTCGGGGCGGATGAGGGTGAATCGCCAGGTGCTCATGTCATTCGAGTCGGGCCGGGATCAGGCGTGGGACCAATGACGGCACAGCGCCGCGGCGCCACGCTGATCCTGCTCGGGCTCGTCGTCGCGCTCTTCGCGGTATTCGTGGCGATGACCGGCGGCATCGATACCCGTCTTGCCGGAGTGCCGGTCCGATCCCGGTCGTGGGAACGGCCCGCGACGCTCGCGCTGCTCCTCCTCGGCGCCGGGGTGTTCTTCCTCCGGCAGGCGTTCGCCTGGCTCCCGCGGCGGCTGTTCCGCGCGCTGCCGGCTCTTGTCGTGGTCTGGGGCGCGGCTGCCGCGCTCATCTTTGGCACGTACGCCGCGGGCGGCGCCGACTCTTTCGGCTACATCAGCCAGGCGGAACTGTTCGCGCACGGCCGGTTGACCGATGCGGTGCCCATGCATCCGGCGTTCAACTGGCCGGACGCCCCCTACACGCTGACGCCGCTCGCATTCACCCGCGGCCCCGACCCGACCCGCCTGGTGCCCGTCTATCCGCCTGGACTGCCGATGATGATGGCGCCGTTCGCGCGGATTCATCCGGCGGCCGTGTTCCTGGTCGTGCCGCTCTGCGCCGCGCTGGCCTTGTGGTGCTGTCTGCGGCTGGGACGCGAGCTCGGCGATCCCGACGCCGGAACCCTCGGCGCGCTCCTCCTGTCCGTCAGCCCGACGTTCCTGCTCCAGGCCGTGCAGCCGATGAGCGACGTGCCGGTGACGGCGTGCTGGCTCGCGGCGCTCGTACTGGCGCGGCGGCCGCGCGCGATCTTCGCGGCGCTTGCCGGCGGCGCCGCCTCGCTCGCGGTCCTCGTGCGCCCGAACCTCGCGCCGCTCGTCCTCTTCGTCGTGCTCTCGTCCGCAACCGCGTCGGAGGACGACCGGCCGCTCGCGGCCTTGCTGTCGAAACGCTCGCTGTGGCGCGCGGTGATCTGCGCCGCGGCGATGCTGCCTGGGTTCCTCGTGCTCGGCCTCATCCAGAACGCCCGTTATGGCTCACCGCTCGGATCCGGATACGGCGCCTTCAACGATCTCTTCGCGCTGTCGAACATCCGTCCCAACCTGGCCCGCTACCCGCGCTGGCTGACCCTCGCGCACTCGCCCTTCATCTGGCTCTGGCTGATCGCGCCGATCTGGTTCCACCGATCGGTCGGCCGGGCGCGGACGTTCGGCTGGATCTGTTACGGGTTCACGGCGGCCGTCGTCGCGGCGTACTTGCCCTACATCTACTTCCGTCCCGAGGAATGGTCGTACACGCGATTCCTCCTTCCGGCGCTGCCGTTCATGATGCTGTTCGGCACGGGCGTTCTGCTGCTCGCCCTCCGCCGGTGGCTGCCCGGAAGGGCGTTGCCCGCGGCGGCGGTGGTCACGGTGGGACTCGCAGGGTGGATGCTCTACAGCGCAGAGGCGCTCGGTGTGTTCCGCGTGCGCGAGGGAGAGCGGAAGTATCCGGAGATCGGCACGTTCGTGCGCGATCGCCTGCCGCGATCCGCGCTCGTGCTCGCGGCGCAGCACAGCGGCAGCGTGCGGTACTACTCACACCGGCCGACGCTGCGATGGGACGTCCTCGATCGCGCCTCGCTCGATCGGGCGCTGAGCTCGATGCGCGATGCCGGCTACGACCCGTTCCTCGTGGTCGACACCGGCGAAGACGAGGAGTTCCGGGCGCGCTTCGCGGCGGCGGGGCAGCGCGCGCTGGCGGGACTGACGCCGGTCACGACCATCGGCAACACGACCGTGTACGCGTTCAGATGAGCGCGCGGCGTTTGAGGATCAGGATGGTGAGATCGTCGGCGAAGCGGGATGCCTGCGCGTGCCGCTCGACCTCCTTGATGATGTGGGTCCCGAGCGCCGCGGGTCCCTCATCCGCGTAGCCGTCGATGATCGCCTGCAGACCCGTCTCTTCGAGCGGCCGGCCGTCGGGGGTTTCCGCTTCCGTGATGCCGTCGCTGTAGAGCACGAGCATCTCGCCGGGATCGATGCGGGTGTCGACCGCAGTGTAGGTGGACTGATCGAACATTCCCAGTGCCACGCCTGTGGCCGGCAGCCGTTCGTACCGGGCCGCGCCGCGGCGGATGAGCGGCGGGTTCTGCCCCGCATTCACGTAGGTGAGCGTGCCGGTCCCAGGCGAGTAGATCGCGTAGAAGAAGGTGATGAACCGCGACCCCGGGCTGTGGCGCCAGATCTGGGCGTTCAGCCGCGTCACCAGCGCTTCCGGATCGAGGCCCTCGTCCACCAGCGTGCGGAGCATCGCGAGGAGCAGCGCCATCAGCAGCGCCGCCGGGCTGCCCTTGCCGGCCACGTCTCCGACCGCGAGGATGACCCGGCCATCCGGCAGCGGCAGGACATCGTAGAAATCGCCGCCAACGGTGTTGGCCGGCCGCGTCGCGCCGCAGATCTCGATGTCGGCGGCGGTGTAGGTTCCGCTCGGCAGCATCGCAAGCTGGATCTCGCGCGCGACCTCGAGCTCCCCCTTGAGCGACAGCCGGTCTGCAACCTCGAGCAGCACCAGCAGGTTGACCATCAGCAGGCTGACGACCAGCGCGAAGGTCCCGTCGGCCCAGGCCGGGAGCAGCAGGGAAATCTGGAAGAAGGGTGTGCCGAACGGGATGTCGACGATCGCGAACCCGCGGAACAGCTTGAGGACCCCGAGCAGCGCGATCGCCACGGCGCCCAGGTACAAGGCACGCCGGGCCGGCGGCAGCTTCAGCGTGAACGCGACGAAGACCTGCCGTGCCCTGACCGCCGTCCGCTTCCACCACGGCAGCCGCGCGACGTGCTCCTCGTCCAGGCCGCGGCTGAAGAACTTGTAGGCGTCGCGCGTGTCGTGCGTGAAGAGCCGCTGCAGGTCTTCGGTGGACAGATCCCGGGTGTAAGTGTCGAACCAGACGCGCGCGCGGTCAGCGCCGGGATGTCTCATCGTTCGCCGGACATCAAGTATTAGACGAGTCCCAGCTCCGTTCCGACTTTCCCAAATGCGTCGAGGGCGAACTGCAGGTCCTCGCGCGTGTGGGTCGCGGTGACGATCGTGCGGACCCGCGCCTTGTCCTTGGCCACGGTGGGGAAGGCGATGCCCTGGGCGAAGACGCCTTCCTGGAAGAGGCGGTCCGACAGCTTCATGGCCCGGGCGCTGTCGCCGGCGATCACCGGGGTAATCGGGCTCTCGCTGGCGCCGGTGTCGAACCCCAGGCGCTCGAGGCCGCTCTTGAAGAACCGCGTGTTCTCCCAGAGCCGGTCGATGATCTCCGGCTCTTCCAGCAGCACGTCGATGGCCGCGATGCAGGCGGCGGCGACCGCGGGCGGATGCGAGGTCGAGAAGAGAAACGGCCGGGCCCGGTGATACAGGAACTCGATCAGGCTCTTCGTGCCCGCGACGTAGCCGCCGAGCGCGCCGATGGCCTTCGAGAGTGTCCCGACCTGAACGTCGACCCGGCCGTGCATGTCGAAATGGTCGATCGTCCCCCGCCCGTTCTTTCCGAACACTCCACTCGCGTGGGCATCGTCGACCATCATGATGCAGCCGGTCTCTTCGGCGAGCGCGCACAGCTCCGGCAGCGGACCGAGGTCGCCGTCCATGCTGAACACGCCGTCGGTGATCAGCAGCTTGCGCTGGCCGGCCGGCAGTCCCTGAATGATCTTGCGCGCGGCGCCGGCGTCCTTGTGCGGGAACACCTTGATTGCGGCGCGGCTCAGGCGGCAGCCGTCGATGATGCTCGCGTGGTTCAGCTCGTCGGAGATGACCACGTCGTCTTTGCTCAGGATCGCCGACACCGTGCCCGCGTTCGCGGTGAACCCGCTCTGAAAAACGACGACCGCCTCGACTTTCTTGAACTCCGCCAGCTTCCGCTCGAGCTCCATGTGCATCGCCATGGTGCCGGCGATGGTGCGCACCGAGCCCGTCCCCACGCCAAACGCCTCGACCGCTTCCAGCGCCTTCTGCCGCAACCGTGGATGCGTCGTCAGACCGAGATAGTTGTTGGACGAGAGGTTGACGACGGAGGTGTGGTCGAAAGAGGTGTGGGCCTTCTGCTCGTCATCGAGCACCCGCAGCCGGCGGTAGAGATTCTGCTGCTTGAGCGACTCGAGCTCGTCGCCCAGATAGGAGAGCGGATCCTGGCGCATCCGGCGAGTATACGCCGCGGGTTCTCTGGCATCTCCCTTGACTAGGTCTCCGGCAACGGCCGCACGGACTGCGGTGTACGGCTGGAGAGTTCCACGTGTATGCACCTCTGGCGGTGAATCTGAGCAACGCGCGAATCATGCCACGCTCGCGCTTCGGCGATCTGGCGCTCGTGTTGTTCCTTGTCGCTCAGCTCAGCGATGGAGTGCTGACCTATGTCGGCGTCGTCACGTTCGGTCCCTCGATTGAAGGCAATCCGATCATTGGATGGCTGATGGCGGCGCTCGGGTACGGGCCGGGTCTGATGGCCGCAAAAACCGCCGCGTCCGCGTTCGGTATCGCGCTGCACCTCTCCGCGGTGCACAAGGCCGTGGCCGCCCTTGCCGGCTTCTATTTCGTCGCTGCCGTGGGTCCGTGGCTGGCGCTTCTGTTCGTGGCCACGTAGGTTTCTCCGAGCCCCGAGCCCCGAGCCCCGAGCCCCGAGCCCCGAGCCTACTTCTTCTCTTCTTTCCCTCTCCACTCGCTGAACAGCACCTGCAGGATAGCGGCGGTGGGCACCGCCAGGATCGCCCCGGGGATGCCGAACAGCTTGCCGCCGATCAGGAGCGCGACGATGACGGTGACCGCGCTCACGCCGACCTGGCGTTCCATCACCTTCGGCACGAGGACGTGGTTCTCGATCTGCTGCTGCACCACGAAAAACAGAATGACGAGCAGGACTTTCTTGAACGACACGGTCGCCGCGACCGCGATCGCAGGAACGGACGAGAGTATCGGACCGATGATCGGGATCATCTCGCCGATGCCCGAGATGAGCGCGAGCACGTAGAAGAACGGAATCCCGAGCAGCCACAGCCCGAGCGCCGACGTGCTGCCGATGATGCCGGCGAGCAGCAGCTGTCCGCCGAGCCACGCGCTCACCTTGGTCGTGATCGTCCGGGTGGCGGCGTCCACGCGCGCGCGGTCGCGCGACGGGAACAGCTGGATCAGGAACCTGCGCAGCGTGCCGGCCTCGACCAGCAGGTAGAAGGTGATGATGAGGATCGTGAGCACCCCGAAGATGCCGCCCGCCAGCCCGACGATCGCCGAGAAGACCGTGCGGCCGATCGCCTCGCTCCCGCCCGCGCCCGGCGCGCGCTGGACCGCTTGCTGCAAGGTGAGGTGCTCGCTCAGCAGCCCTTTGGAGATCAGGAACTGCTGCGCCTTCTCGAACATCTCGTCCTTCGCGCTCCAGAGCGCCTGCGCCTGATCGATGAGCGGCGGCAGGACCAGCGACGCGACCAGGGCCAGGGTCCCGAGAATGGCGATGTAGAGGATGAGGATCGCGAGCCACCGCGGAAAGCGGCGCGAGCCGATCGGCAGCACCTGCTGCCGCTCGATCAAACGAACGATCGGGCTGAAGCCGACCGCGAGCAGCCCGCTGACGTACAGCATCAGCAGCACGCCGCGAACCAGGTACGCCGCCCACAGCAGGATCACTGCGAGCGCGGTCATCGCGATCGTCCAGAGGATGAGCGGCTTGTAGTCGGCGGGTTCCGTGGTCACGGGTCAGATCGGTCGATCGACGGTCACGCCCGGCGCAGATAGTCCGCGGTGAAGTCCGCGATGAGCGTGTAGATGTCGGACAGCTCCGAGGGCGACGCGAGGAACACCACGCGGAAGAAGCCGTCTTCCGGACGCGTGCCGAATCCCGAGCCGTAGACGCAGAGGACGCCGGTCGCGCGGAGCAGCGCCAGCACGTAGTCCGCGTCGGTCCGGCCCGCGGGCAGCTCCACTTTCGGCATGGCGTAGAACGCGGCGGTCGGCGGCACGACCGACATCCCGGGGACCGCGTTGAGACGATCGGCGGTCACCATCGCCCGCTCGCGGAGCGCGTCCCTGAAGACCTGTTGATGCGAGCGATCGCCGTCGAGCGCGGCGACGATCGCGTACTCCATCGGCGCGGTGCTGCACAGGCGGCCGTCCGCCAGCTTCTTGATCGCTCCCAGCACGTCGTCAAGCCGCTCGGTGCGACCGACCGCGAGCCATCCCGAGCGCCAGCCCGGCGCCAGGTACGCTTTCGACAACGACGAAAACGTGATCACCGGCGCATCGGGATTGACGCTCGCCATCGCGTCCACCGGGCCGTCGAACGCCAGGTCGGCGTAGACCTCATCGGCCAGCAGCGGAATGTTGTATTCGTCGGCGAGCGCCACCAGCGCGCGGCGCACCGCCGGGGGATACGCCGCACCGGTGGGGTTGTTGGGATCGATCACGACGAGCGCGCGGGTGGCCGGTCCGATCAGCTGCCGGATCTGCTCGACGTCGGGCAGCCAGCCGTTCGACGGCGCCGTGTCGTAGAACACCGGCCGCGCCCCGATCTTGGCCAGGACCGCGGTGTAGAGGGGATAGGTCGGCACCGGCACCAGGACGTCGTCTCCGGGCCCGGCCAGCGCCGTGAGGGCCAGCTCGATGCCCTCGGACGTGCCTGCCGTGATGACCACGCGATCGGGATCCACGGGCATGCCGCGGCGCGTGCACTCCGCCGCGACCGCCTCGCGTGCCGGGGCAATCCCCACCGAGGGGGCATAGCCGTTGTGGCCGTCCCGGATGGCCCGCACGACGGCGTCGACCAGGTGCGGCGGGGTCTGGAATCCGAAAATGATCGGGTCGCCGATATTGAGGTACCGGACTTTCCGGCCCGAGGCCTCGACCTTGCGCGCTTCCACGACGATGTTGCGGATCGCGTAGACGAAACCGCCGATGCGGCTCGCGACGGGAATGCTGGCGGAGGCGCGCGTGGGCATCGCGGAATATTACCAGCACCCCCCGGCCGGGCTCGGGACCGCCGAAAAACGGCCGTCCTCTCTTCCCTCCTTGGGAAACACGTCAGTGAATGTAACTCTGACCAAGCAGAACAGAACTTAAGATGTAAATCTTACTCGTTCCGAGCCGTGTCCAGGTCTGATTCATTGCTTACAGTTTTAGACAACCTCTGACGAATCAGCCATTTACAGGGATGGCAGATGATTTGAGTATACCTTCCTTCATGACGGGGGGACGGGTGCTTTCGGGCATCTTGGGCGTAGCGCTGACCGTGACCACGGTCAGTGCGGCAGCAGCGCAGCAGACGGCCGCGCCGTCGCAGACGCCACAGGATCAGACCGCGGCGCCACGTTTCCGTTCTTCGGTGGATGTGGTGTCGGTTGCGGCCGTTGTCCGTGACCGCAAAGGGCGGTTCGTGACCGACCTGTCCAGGAAGGATTTCGAGGTGGTCGAGGCCGGGCAGCGCCGCGACATCCTCGATTTCCGCGCCGAGGTGAACGGGCCGGTCAAGGTCGCCGTGCTGCTCGACGTCAGCGGCAGCATGCGGATGGCCGAGCGCACGACCGACGCCCGTCGGGCCGCGGACCACATCTTCCTGAATCTGAACAGCCAGGACGAGGCGGCGGTCTTCTCGTTCGACACGATGTTGAGCGAGGTACAGACGTTCACTACTGATCGATCGAAGCTCCAGGCGGCCGTGGGCGAAGTCGACAAGCCGTACGGCCAGACCTCGCTCTACGACGCCATCGCCGCGACCGCGCGGATGGTCGCGAGCGCGTCAAAGTCGGGCGCTCTGGGCCTGCCCCAACGGAGCGCCGTCGTCGTGATCACCGATGGGGTCGATACCCGCAGCCGCATGAAGCCCGGGGAAGTCACGGTGGTGGCGAGCGGCATCGACGTCCCTGTCTACATTCTGGCGGTCGTCTCGTCAGTGGACGATCCGAGGGGGAACGACGACGAACGCCGGACGGTCGTCTCGTCCGACCTTCAGGACCTCGCGCGCGGAACCGGAGGCGAGCTGTTCATCTCGAGCGCTCCCGCCCATGCGAGCATCGCGGCCCGCCAGATCATCAGCGAGCTGCGGCATCAATACGTGCTCGCCTTCGAAGCATCGACGCGCGCCGGGTTTCGGCCGCTGGAGGTCCGCACGCCGCGCAAGGACAGCCTGACCGTCCGCGCGCGCAGCGGCTACAGCGGAGGAGAACCGTCGTCGGAAGCCAATCAGGGCGCCGCAACCGCGGCAATCAGCGGACCAGCCAACATCCGGATCAATCCGGATGCTCTTAGACGGAGGCAGTGATGAAGAAGGTCGTTATGGTCGTCCCGGTTCTGGCGCTTGCGCTGAGCGGGACCACCGCGTGCGCAACCAAGAAGTTCGTCCGAACCAACGTCGGGGAAGTGAACGCCAAGGTCGACACGTTGTCGAAGTCCGTTGAAGAGAACCAGGAGCGGACCAAGGCGAACGAGGCACGAATTGGCGAGGTCGACCAGCGCGCCGCCGCCGCCGACCAGAAGGCCGTGCAGGCGGGCAGCCGCGCGGACGCGGCGTACACGGCGGCCGAGCGGGTGAACACCCGCGCCGATGCGATCGAGAAGGCGTCCAAGCGCCTCGTCTACGAGGTGGTCCTGAGCGAGGACAAGGGCAACTTCAAGTTCGGCAAAGCGTCCATGCCGGACGAGGCCAAGGGCGAGCTCGATCAGCTCGTCGCGAAGCTGAAGGCTGAGCCCAACGGCGCCTTCATCGAGATCGAGGGTCACACGGATTCGGCCGGAACCCCGGCGACCAACTACCGCCTCGGCCTCGAGCGCGCCGAGAACGTGAAGCGCTATCTCTACGAGCAGCACCAGGTGCCGCTCCACCGGATCAACGTGATCAGCTACGGCGAAGACAAGCCGATCGCGCCGAACAAGACCCGCGACGGTCGCGCGCAGAACCGTCGCGTCGTCATCAAGGTGCTCACCTAGTACGTCGAGCACCTGTCCACGCCGCGGAGCCTCATCCTCCCGTCGGGGGCTCCGCCGGCGTGGATTCGTCGCCGTCGCGCGCGGACGGCGATTCGGGAAGTCTGCTGCGGGGTGCGGCGGACCGGAAGCGGAACGTATCACGCCTCGTCGGGCTGGTCCGGTGACGGTGTGCAACGACTAACGTCAGCACTTTCGCAGGGTGCTTCGCGTTCCGCTTCCGGTCGGCCGCATCCCGCAGTCGTTCGTCGGACCGGCCCCGAGAGACCCGGCTCCCCAGCCACTTCGACCCTATCCCCCGTTCCGCCTGCCGCCGATACCTGAAGGGTCCCCCGCCTTCGCGCTTCGGCGTGGCAGGCTTTGACGGTGTGGCTTCCGGTTTCAGCCGGAAGGACGCGAGGTTCACATGCGCAAGGTGTTGATCTCGGGCGCGGCGCTCTGCGCCCTCCTGGCGGCGTCGGTGCCGGCCGCCGCCCAGGGGTTCGGCATCGGCGGGCGATTCGCCTTCATGAAGCCGGACGCCGAGGCGGACGCCGACTCGCAGCGGTTCACCGGCGGCCAGATCCGCCTCAAGTCGGCCGGGCACACCGGGCTGGAGGTCTCGCTCGACATGCGGACCGAGACCAGCGACGACGAGACCACCCGAATCCGCAATTACCCGTTGCAGATCTCGCTGCTGGTCTTCCCGGTGCGGGGGCCGTTCGCGCCGTACCTGCTCGGCGGCGGCGGCTGGTATTCACAGAAGATCCAGGCGCTCGACGCCGAGGGCGACACCGTCGCCTCCGAGACCGTCCGCGACTTCGGCTGGCACGCCGGCTTCGGCGCCGAGCTCGGGCTCGGCCGCCACGCGGGCGTGCACGCCGACTATCGCTACACGTTCCTGGACTTCGGCGACGACAAAGACGAGGACAGCGGCGCCCTCACCCGTTTCCTGCCGTCCTACAAGGGATCGATGTGGACCGCAGGGCTCACGATCTACTTCTGACGGCTGTCAAGGGACAAGGGACAAGGGACAA
>Ga0075423_10001412_pt1 | contig 21113 bp, 15 predicted proteins | sample SoiMethybrSBSTD2_FD_80114 | JGI IMG/M metagenome (GOLD analysis project Ga0075423, IMG submission 80114) | Bulk soil microbial communities from a Populus tree surrounding site in Tennessee, USA - Soil MetaG P. TD hybrid SBSTD2 | ecosystem: Environmental > Terrestrial > Soil > Tree plantation...
AGCCCCTCCGCGCCGAGGCCGGTCGATATCACCGGCCGCCCATAGGCCATCGCCTCCAGGATCTTCAGCCTGGTTCCGGAGCCCTCGAAGACCGGAACCACGACCGCGTGGCTGGCGGCGTAGAACGGCTCCACGGAGGGGACGCGGCCGACGTACCGGACGGCCGGCGCCTCCACCGCCCGGGCCGGCGGATCGCCGACCACCTCGAGCAGCACGGGCGTGAGCTCCTCGATGCGCGGCAGCGCCTCGCGCACGAACCAGGCGAGCCCGCGCCGGTAGGGCGTGTAGCTGCCGGTGCCGACGAAGAGCAGCCGGAGCGGCTCGTCCTCCAACCGCGGGCGGACCGGCAGCCGCTTCACGGGAGGCGCGCCGTTGGGACAGAGCGCCACGTGCCGGGCCCCGCCCGCGGTCATCGCCTCGCCGTCGAGGCTGGAGACCGCCAGCGACAGGTCCATCGAGCGCCACACGTAGTCCTCCTCCGCGCGCACCTTGCGCGCCTCGATGAGGCTGAATGCCCGTCTCAGCGGGCTTCCCGAGCGCGCGCTGAGGGCGTGGATGCGCTGCTCCACGTTGTGCGCGCTGTACACGCTCAGCGCCCCCTTGACCGGGCCGGCCAGCGCCACGCCGAGGTCATCGAAGTGAACGATGCACGGGCCGCGTCGCGCGGCAGCGCGCTCGACGGCCTCTGCCAGCGCCACCGATCGGTAGCGCCCCCATGCCCACGAGCCGCGGCGGACCAGGGTGAGAACCTGGCCGCGCCGCTTGGCGGGACCGTTGCCCGGCACCGTGACCACCTCGACGTTCGGGTACAGCCGCTCCAGGTCGGCCTTCCGGCAGAGCCCGTCGGGACTGTCGCGATGGTGCTCGAAGGTCACGAAGACCACCTCGAAGGACTGTGCGAGCCCCTCCAGCAGGTGGTGCGTGCGGATCCGCGCGCCGTTCTCGAGCGGATAGGGCGCGCGGCGGGCGGCGAAAACCAGGGGAGGGCGCATCGATTCGGCCACCGCTTGCGATCCCTCGCGCGCGCTTGGGTCTGAGGTGCTTGCCGGCATTCCGTTGACCAGCGTGGACTGTACATGCACGCCGGCCAGGTGACGCAGATAGCATCGACGGGGTGAGCGAGCAGGTGACGGGAGGTCCCGTCGCTCTCGACCGACCGCCCACGAGCGGGCGCGTCGCGAGGGCGGTCTCGTGGAAGGCGCTGAGCGTCATCGTCGGTCAGGGGCTCTGGTACTCCTCCCTGTTCGTCCTGGCGATCCTGGTGCCGCCGAAGGACTTCGGCCTGATCGCCGTCGGATCAGTCGTGGTCCTGGTGACGACGGTGCTGCTCGAGTCGGGGACCGGGGGCGCGCTGATCATCGCCCCGGAGCTGGACGCTCCCACGGTCCGGCGCGCGGTGATCCGTACGACCGCGGCGGGGATCGTCGTGACCCTCCTGTTCGTCGCGCTGGCAACGCCGATCGCCAACGCCTTCGCGAAGGGCGCAGATCCGGACGCGCTGCGCGGCATGGCGCCGGTGATCGCGCTGGTCGCGGTCTGGATCGTGCCGGACGCCCTGCTGAAGAAGTCCCTGCGGTTCAAGGCGATCGCGATCATCAGCATGGTCTCGGCCGCGATCGCCTCGATCGCGGCCGTCACCGTGGTCGCGCTCGGCGCCGACGTGTGGGCGCTCGTCACGCGGCTGGTCGTGTACCAGGTGCTGCTCGTGGGGCTCACCTGGGTGGTCGCCTGGAAGCTTTTTCCCCGCGGCCAGGCGGATGACGCGAAGCCGCGACGGCGAACCGGCGCGGGCGCCTTCCTCGCGATCGCGGTCGCCGGCATCATCGCCTGGGCCGGGGACACGCTCGTGGTCGGCGCCAGCACGAATGCGACGCAGCTCGGCTTGTACGCGCTCGCCTTCTCGCTCGCGTTCATGCCGCTGACGCAGGTCTCCTGGACGATCGGCACAGTGCTGCTGCCGGCGGTGGCCGCCGCGCGCGACCCCGTCGTGATCCGGCGCCAGGCGCTCAAGGCGCTCCGGCTGATGGCGCTTGTGCTGCTCCCGCTTGCTCCGGTAGCGATCGCGCTCGCCCCCGGCCTGATCCCCACCCTCATCGGCGACAAGTGGAGCGGCATGGTGGCGCCGTTCCAGATCCTGATCGTGGTGGGCGTGGGCCAGGGGCTCCTGAACGTGCTCGGCGAGGTGTTCGCCGGGGCCGGTGGCGAGAGCCTGCGGCGACGAGCGCGGATCGACATGACGTGGGCGATCACGACGCTCGCCCTGATCGCCGTCGGCGTTCAGCTGTGGGGCATCAAGGGCGCAGCCGCAGTACACGTCGTGAGCCTGTGCATGCTCGCCGCGGCCTATTCCTGGTGGGGCGGTCGGGCGGTCGGGCTCACACCCGGCGGCATCACCGGCGCGCTCAGCGACGTCTCGGCGTGCGTGCTCGCGCAGGCCGTCGCCACGGCGATCGCCGCGCTCGCGATCAGGGCTGCGGGCGGCGGTGCCCTGGCCGCGGGGCTCGCGGGCGCGGTCGCGGGCCTCCTCACCTTCGCGCTGATGCTGCGCACGCACGGGCGCGACCTGCTTGCCGAAGGCCGCGGCGTCGTCTATGCGGCGATCAACCGGCAGCCGGCGTAGGACGCAGGCCGCCGAGCGTGCGCGCAGGTACCGGGGCGGGCGCCCGGGCCCGCGCAAGGACCGGCGTGGCCGCATAGGCGAGCAGGAAGCCCATCACGTACGTGATCTGAGTGCCCTGGAACGCCGGGAAGGTGAGGTTCACGATCAGCAGCGCGAGCAGACTGGACTGGGCCCCGACCCGCATCGCCGAGATCAGCCCGCCGCCGACGGCCCGCCCCGGCCAGAGGATCGCCATGGCCATCAACGCGAGGATCACGACCGCGCCGATGATGCCCTCCCGCCACACCAGCCAGAGATAGCCGACGTGGGTGTACGTCTGCGTCGTCGGCTTGGTCTGCGTCCACGGCTGTCCCCAGTAGATCGAGTCCCCGAGGCCGGTGCCGATCCACGGGCTCTCGCGGATCTTGTCGAGCACGAACCCGGATTCGACCGTCCGGTAGCGAACCGAATTGTCGACCTGGTATGAGCCGATGCTGAAGAGTCGCTGCTCGGCCGTCTTCAAGGTGCCCGGCGCGACGGCGGACAGCACCACGAGGCCGGTCGCGGCGCAGGCAGTGATCCACATGAGCGCGCGGGCGCGCCGGGCCCGCCCCGACCGCAGCGCGACGATCAGGACGCCAACCGCGGCGGCCACCCAGAACGTGCGCTCGAACGTGAGCAGCAGCGAGGCCACATTGAGGCCCAGCGCGAGCAGGACGAGCCGCCGGTCGAGGCCGCGCAACCGGCCCGAGGCCAGGGCCGCGGAAGCCAGGATCACCGCCACCGGGAACGAGAACAGGCCGCCCTGGATCTGGCCGCGCCCGCCGGAGGTGAGGCTCACGCCGCTCCTGACCCCGTAATCCTCGGCGGCGCTGAAGGGAACGTGAAGCACCCACTGCCCCACGCCCCAGGCCCCGAGCGCGATCCCCAACACGAGCAGTCCGCGGAGCACGCGCCGGTGGGCCGCGGGGTCCTGGAGCACCGCAAGGGCGATCAGCGCCGTCGCGAACCCGCCGCCGAGTGCCCTGAATTCGTCGCCGACGTCCGAGAGCGAGCGCCCCGCGTGGATGCCCTGAAACGCCTGGAAGCAGGAGATCGCGATGAAGAGCAGGACCAGCCCCACGACCGTCATGCGGCGGCGGTCGAGCCGCATGTACGGCAGCACCACGGCGGTCCGCAACAGGCCCGTGAGCAGGAGCACGTCCGACGGCAGCAAGCCGACGCTGCCTGCGCCCCCCGGGGAGTATCGGTTCTCGATCGAGTAAGGCACGATCGCGGTGAAGAAGAGCAGCAGCGTGAGGTGCGTGGCCGGCGCACGGAACGCCAGCAGGGTCACGAGCACCAGCACGAGCGCGCCGGCCGCGAGGCCGGGCCGATGCGCGACGGCGACGCCGAGCATCGCCGCGGCTGCGGCGGCCGCGAGCAGGCTCAGCCGGCTGCGATCTACGAGCGCTTCTGCCAAGACCTGGACAAGATACGCCGCCCGGCGCCGCGCGTGGACCGCTCTGGGAGCGACCCGCCACGACCGCCTTCCGCATCTCTACCCTGTGGACCGTGGCGATCTTGACTGGGCCGCGAAAGATCGCACTGGCTTGCCTCGTGCTCGCCGGCGTCATCACGAGCCTGCTGCTCACGCAGGGCGAGCGCGTGACGGCGGCCACCACGGTGGTGAGCTGGTCGCCGCCGGGCACCAAGCCGTTGCCGGACGCCGAGGCGGCGGGGCTCGTGTCGCCCGCGCGCGAGGTGCGGCCGGCGAACAAGCGCGCGAACCGGTACCTGCCGAGCTCGCGCCAGCTCGACGCCTTCCGCCGCGCGCGGACGTCCCACGGCCAGACGATGGTGGAGTTCAACCCGCTGTACCGGTATGTGACCGGGCGGCCGAAGGGACTTCGCCGCGCAACGACCGACGAGCTGATCCAGTGGGTCTCACACAAGTGGGGGATCCCCACGAACGTGATCCGGGCGCAGATGGTGGTCGAGTCGCACTGGCGGCAGGGGTTCATGGGTGACCCCGAGCACGTGCCGGCCGACTGGTACGGGCGCTATCCGCGGCAGTCGCGCGCGCGCGGCAGCGACGTCTTCGAGTCGCTCGGCATCGCGCAAGTGAAATGGCGGCCTGACGGATCCGTCGGAGCCGGCACCGAGCCGCTGCGCTGGCGCTCGACCGCCTTCAACCTCGACTACTACGGCGCCACGCTGCGGTTCTTCTACGACGGCGACTGCCGGTGGTGTGGGCCCGGGTACGGCCCCGGCCAGGCCTCCAACAGCGTTGCCGCGTGGTACTCCCCCGACCCCTGGAACAACGGGGATGCACGCGGCTACCTGCGCAGGGTGCAGCAGGCGATCGGGTCGCGGGCCTGGACCCGACTGGGAGGCTGACGCCGAGCGACCGGCATTATGCTCGCTGGTCGCAGCAGTGTCGCCAGTGCAGTCAACGACGACGGAGGTGCGGATCGAGGTCCGCGACCCCGTGGCGGATCCCGCCTGGGCCGACCTCGTCGGCCGGGATCCCGCTGCCACGATCTTTCACCACCCTGAGTGGCTGCAGCTCCTGCGAGACCACTATCGGTACCGCCTCGAGGCCTGGTGCATACCGGGGGCGGACGGACGGCTCGCCACCGGATTTCCGGTCGCACTCGTGCGCGGCCGTGTGACCGGGACGCGGCTCGTCGCCGTTCCCTTCTCGGATGCGTGCGAACCGCTGCGGGATCCGGCCGCGGGGGTCGATCCGACGGCGCTCGCCGCAGCGGTGGCGGCAGAGCAGGAGCGCGCGGGCCTGCCGCTGGAGGTTCGAAGCGCGCTCCCCGGAGCGCCCGGCGCGAACGTCGTCGTGCGGTACGCACAACACCGGCTCGCGCTCGACCCCGACGTCGAGCAGGTCACCCGCCGCTTCGCGAAGTCCCAGGTGAAGCGCGGGATCGCGAAGGCGATTCGCGAAGGCGTCACGATCGAGCGCCACGAAAGCGACGCCGCGCTCCGCCGCTTCTACGCCATGCACCTGGCGACGCGCCGGCACCAGGGCGTGCCGACTCAGCCCAAGCGATTCATTTTGAGGTTCGCGAAGCTCTTCGACCAGGGCCTCGGTTTCGTGCTGCTCGCGCGCCGCGAAGGGCGTGACATAGCGGGCGCCGTCTTCCTGGCAACCGGCACCACGCTCACGTACAAGTACGGTGCATCGCGCAGGAGCGACCTCGCGGTGCGACCGAACAACCTCCTCTTCATGGAGGCGATCCGCTGGGGCTGCGGGCACGGCATGCGCACGCTCGACTTCGGCCGCACCGACATCGACCACGAGGGCCTCCTGGCCTTCAAGCGCAGCTGGGGCGCGGCCGAGTCGCCGCTCGCGTACACGTATCTCGGACGCCCCGCGCCGGGCGCGGAGCCCGGCGCCGGGCAACGGGCGATCAGCAGCGTCATCCGGCATTCGCCACCGTCCGTCGGTCGCCTCGTGGGCGAGGTCCTGTACAGAGAGCTCGCATGAGCGCGCGCTCGCCTCAGCCTGTTCGGCCGGACCCGGTGACCCTCGACCCGGTCCTCTACCTGACCGAGCGCTACCAGGACGTTCGTCTCCGCAACGTCGCGCTACGGGGCTTCTACGCCGCGAAGCCGCTCTTGCCGCGGCGCCTGCAGCTGGCCGCGCGGCGCCTGTACGCGCGGCGCCAGGGGCGGCGGACGTTCCCCGCATGGCCGATCGAGCCGTTGCTCGTCGAGCACCGGAACGAGCAGCTGCGACGCCGGCTCCGTGCGTCGCCAGACGACCGGCTGCCGCTCGTCAACTACTGGCCGGATGGCAGCCGCTTCGCAGTCGTGGTGACGCACGACGTCGAGAGCAGCGCGGGCGTCGCGAACATCGCGACGCTCCTGGAGCTCGAGCGCCGGCACGGCATCGTGTCCTCGTGGAACTTCGTGGCCGAGGACTACCCGATCCCGGGCGGCACGTTCGAGACGATCCGCGCCGCCGGCGGCGAGATCGGCGTGCACGGCGTGACCCACGACGGGAAGCTCTTCGGGGACCGCCACACGTTCGAGACCGAGCTGGTCAAGATCCACCGGTACCTGCGTGACTGGGACGCGGTCGGGTTTCGCTCGCCCGGCACGCGACGCAACGCGGAATGGATGCCCGAGCTCGGCTGCCTGTACGACTCGTCGTTCCCTGACACCGACCCGTTCGAGCCGCAGCCGGGCGGCTGCTGCTCGATCTTCCCGTACTTCCTCGGTGACCTCGTCGAGCTGCCGATCACGCTCCCGCAGGACCACACGCTCTGGGAGATCCTTCGTGCCCGATCGATCGCCGTCTGGCAGGAGAAGACGGATTGGTTGATCTCGCAGCACGGCCTGGTGAACGTGATCATCCACCCCGACTACGTCGCCAGCCCGGAGCGGGTGGAGCTCTACAGCCAGCTGCTCGCGTATCTGCGCGAGCGCGTCGATCGCGACCACGGCTGGCATGTGCTGCCGCGGGACGTGGCGTCGTGGTGGAAGGCGAGAGAGGCGCTGCGGGTGGCCGGGGCGGACGGCGCGGCTCGGATCGAGGGCACCGCCAGCACCGGCTACGCCGCGCGGGCCACGGTCGCGTGGGCGTCCGAAGAGGACGGCGCCGTGACGATCGCCTCGTAGAGGCTCTCGACCGTCAGGAGTCTCTGGCCGGGGCGCCCCTGGCGACGCGCCCGCCGGCCTCCCCGTTCCGGGACTGGCGTTGCCGGGCGATCGGCGCGGCCGGCGAGCCCTGTTCCCCGTAGTAGCCGGTGACCGAGGACCGCCCGCCGATCAGCACCGTGCCGAGCACTTTCGTGTCCAATTCGGAGAGCACCTCGCCGGCCTTCTTCAGCGCGTCCCGCTTGGTGTGCTGCAGGTGGACGACCAGCACCACGCCGTCCACATACGACGCGAGCGGCACGGCGTCCGTGAGCGAGCCGAGCGGAGGGGTGTCGAACAGCACCACGTCCCGGGAGTCGCGCAGGTCTTGCATCAGCTCCGTCATCTCGCCGCTGCTGAGCAGCGCCTGCGGGTTCGGTGGCGACTGCCCGCCGGCCAGCACCGAGAAGTGCGGAGACTCGCCGCGGATCGGCGGCCCGTCCACGCGTAACCGGCTGACGTCGACGTGCACGACCTGCTGGGACCACGTCGCCATGCCGGCGAGCACGGCGCTCAAGCCGGGCGCTTGCGGAAGCTGCAGGTAGTCGGCGAACCGCGGACGGCGGAGGTCGCACTCGACCGCGATCACCTTCTGGCCGAACTCGGCCAGGGCCGCCGCCAGCGACAGCGTCACGTTGGTCTTCCCGTCGAGCGGGCCCGGCGACGTGATCATCAACGTCTTCACGTCGCCTCCGAGCTTGAAGAAACGCAGGTTCGTGGCCAGCGACCGGTATCCCTCGATCTGCTCGTAGCCGAGCGGAAGCGGTCGCCCGCGCACCGCGCCCCGGGCGTTCGGGACGGTGGCCAGCGTTGGCGCGCGCGTGCTCATCTTGACGTCGTCCTCGTCCTTCACGTGGCGATCGAGCAACTCCAGAGCGGCCGCCGCCAGCCCGCCCAGGATCAGCCCCAGGAACGCGGCCAGCACCGCTGCGAACAACACGCGCGGGGAGGCGGCCGAGGTGGGCGGGGTTGCGCCCTCGAGCACCTGGGCGTTGCCCGTCTGCAGGGCGCCCTCGACCTCGAGCTGGCGCAGCCGTGACTTCAATTCCAGCCCCTGCGGGCCATTTTGATCAGTGGGCGAGAGCGAGGCGAGCTGGTTGCTGGCCTGACGCGCGGCGTCGCGGAAAGCGCTGCGCGCATCGCTCTTGCGGGCCGACACGTACTCGGACGCGAAGCCGTTCGCGATCGCCGCCGCCCGCGCCGGGCTCGGGTCCCGCACCGTGACGTTCACGATGTTCGTGGTCCCGTCGAGCGAGGTCGTCACCTTCGAGAGCAGCGCGTCGCGGCTTTCCCGCACGTTCAGCTTCTGCCGGACGGCGTCGGCGATCGGAGCCGTCTCGATGCGGGACACCTCGGTGTTCAGGTCGCGCTCGGGGTCCGATGACTGCTGTGACGAACCAGGGTTGAGGAGCTCCGTGACCTGGTTGCTCGGGTTCACGACGAGCTTCGCCGTTGCGTCGTACTGCTTTTGAGCGTGGAGCGAGACCAGCAGGCTGGCGAGCACGGCCACCACGGGCACGAGCGCGATCACGTGCCAGCGGCGCCGCACCACCTTCATGTAGTACGCGAGCCGCTCGCTGAGCGTGACGCCGGCGGGCCCCTGGTCCGGTGAGCCGTCCATGTTCTCGAATGCGTTCAGTTTCGGCACCGCGCTGCGGGGTCGCAGCGAAGGGGACAAATCCTAGTGCGGACGCGGAGATCCGCGCCGATCAGGGGACGAAGACGCCCTGGCGGGCGAACAGGGTGTTGTCGCCCGTGGTGGCCGCCAGTGAGTCGCCACCCCCGTCGTAGACGTCGATCGCGCCCAGCTCCCAGACCGCCCGCTTGCCCTCCACGACGGCGCCCGGGGCGATTGCGTTGAAGGTGGTCGCGAGCGCGCAGGTGCCGCCCACGGCCGGGTTGCTGGTGGCCGCGCACGGGACCGTGAAGCGGAAGGGATTGGCCTGCATCGTGGCGGGCTCGTCCTGCGCGGGTCCGTTGAGCCGGTCCGTGATCTGCACGAGCTGCTCGACGCCGAGCTCCCCGGTGTAGTCGGCCAGCGATCCCTGCCTGCGCACGTCGGTGAGCGACATGCCCACCTTCACGTCGGCCTCGTTCGCGGCGGTCGCCGGATCGCCCACGAGCACCTGGTACAGAACCGATCCGGTCGAGCTCGCCCCCTCGCCGTTCGCGTCCGGAGTGCCGACCGTGAGCTGGGCCGACGTGGGCTGCGGCGGGTTGCACGAAGGAAATGCGAGCGGGGCGCCGTGCTGTCGGTTCGGCGCCGTACAGGCGCTGTATGCGGGGGTCAGGGAGACCCGGAACGGGGTCGCGCCCTTGGGACGGGGGTAGCCGGCCGGTACCGAGGTCCCGAGTGCGCCGGTGACGGTCATCGCCGGATAGACGTTCACGTAGTAGCGCTTCTCCACGCTGCCGTCGGCGGCCCTCACGAGCATGCCCCGCGTAGAGACGTCCGGGGCGCCCGCCTGTGAGGCGCCGTCGAAGTCCATGAACTCCCCGTGGGCGTCCACCGGCCGGTTGCCGAACGCGCCCACGTCGCCAAGCGCCACGATCGTCCCGCTGTCGGGCTGTCCCGCTTGCGCGTTCAGGGTGGTCGAGCCCGGATTGGCCAGCCAGATCGCGACCGCGTCGGTCGGGAAGTGGCCCGGGGCGCCCTGGTCCTGCGGGTTCGAATAGGCGTCGGTCAGGGACCCGTCGGCCTTCACGTAGCGCCCGAGGCGGATGTCGGCGGCCGGGTCCGGATGCTGGTCGAGCAGGTCTGTGAGCTTCTGGGCGACCGTGTTCGACGCGATCGGCCCGACGGCTTCGCTCTCCAGGCTGTGGCTGTGCCCGTGCGGGTCGGTGGTGCAGTCGGTGGACGTGTAAGTGGGCGGCGAGTACTCGAACGACCATGCGGGCTTCAGGTACCCGATCATGTCGTCCCCGAGTCCCACCTGGAAGCGGTGCTTGGCGCTCGCGTACCACGTGGGCACCGGCGGGTTGTCCCGGGCCGGGCAGCTGGCGTCCTCGATGCCCCACGGGTTTCCGAGCATGAGGCCCGGGAACGCCTCCCCGGGGTTCACGATGAACTGGAGGTCGGGCCCCACGTCCAGCACCGCCACCGAGGTGTGGACCTCGTCGCCGACTTTTCCGGTCTGGACACAGTTCGTGTACGCCGGCCGCTCGCCGAACAAGCCCGCTTGGAACGCGGCCCGGAAGAGGTTGTTTTCGAGCGGCACGCAGAACTCGGAGCGCTGCTCGTCCACGGGGCCGAGCGGCACCGGCTCCGCGTTCGACAGCTCCGCCGCGACGTGGTCAGCGATCGAGTTCCCGGTCGCCTCGACCTGGTCGTAGCACCCGTTGGCCCCGCTGAAGCAGGGTGGGCCAGGGATCGCGGGGTCGGTGATCAGGTCCTCCATCGACCCGATGTCGGCCGCCAGGAACATCGCCATCCCGCCCACGTCCTGCTCAAGACGCCGATGGAAGTAGCCGGGCCAGTCGCCGCTCACGGCGTGCGCGACGTCGTAGGTGTCCGACTGGCCGATGTCCTGGTTGTGGTCGGCCAGGTTCATCATCGTGAAGATCGGGCTGCCGCTCGCGTCGCGCGCCTGCAGGACGCGCACCTTGGGGTCGACCGCGGTGGCCCGGCCATTGTGGTCGGTGGTCGGCCAGGCGTGGATCTCCTGGCGCAGGCCGGCCGGGACGGGGAAGTCGACCTCCCGCAGTGACGCAGGGCGGCGGTCGTCGCACGCGGCGACCGCCGCGGCCGCGATCTGGGAGTCGAGCCAGTCCATGTAGTACTCGTCGATCGACGAGTTGAGGCCGAACGCCCCGGTGGGGTCGGGCGGCGCGCCGTAGATCCCGATCGTGTCGGGCGAGCTCTCGTTGTGGTTCGAGCTCACCACCATCGCGTCGATGTGACCGCACGTCGCCTGGTGCGCCCCCTGCATCGCGAGTCCCTGCGCCTCCGCGCGCGCCTCGTCGATGTAGTTCTCGAAGATGCCCTGGGCCACAACCGACTCGATCACGGCGGTCTTCGTGCCGTCGGAGAACGCCACCGCACGCGCGTCGATCGGGTCGTGCACGCTCTTCGCCTGGTGGTCGGCGCCGCCGGACAGGTAGATGCCGTCCCAGCGGCCGTTGTGGTTGTAGTCGCAGAACGGCTCCGGCGCCGGCGCCGTCCCCGGGCCGCCGCTCACGGGGTACGAGAAGTCACCCGACCCGTCCGTGTCCTGATAGGGCTCCTCGAAGCGCCACAGGCGCGGGCCCGAGTACACGACCCGCGGACAGGTCATCTGCCGGCCGGGGTCCACCTCGGGAAAGTCCTGCAGATCCTGCACGGCGTTGAAGACCGGCGGAGTCGTGTCGACCTTTGCCGCGCCGATCAGCCACGGCGTGTCGTCCGCTTGTGCGGCTGCGGGCACGAATGCCGTGACGAGCACGGCGACGGCCAGCGCGATCCCCCCTTTCACGCGCATCCCGCCGCGCAGCTTACTCGCTATTCAACGGCTTCGTCCTGCGGCCGGAGCCGGCCCATCGATAGTGTCGCCCGCGTGGAGCACGTCGAGGTCAGCACCCAGGATGAGCTCGATCGCGCGCTCGCGCGTGCCCACACGGTGCCGGTCTGCCGCGGCAACGGCCTCTTCGAGGTGGCGGGCGAGGCGGCCGTGGAGGCAGGTGACGCAGCCACCGTCCGCGCCCGTGATCACGCGCGGGTGGAGGCCTGGGGCACGGCCGTGGTCGAAGCGGAGGGCGACGTCATGGTCGAGGCGTGGGGCAACGCCGCCGTGGAGGCGCGGGACCGGTCGATCGTGCAGGCGTGGGACGGCTCGACCGTCCGTGCCCACGACCAAGCCACGGTGCGCGCATACGACCGGGCCACGGTGCGCGCCTCCGATCAAGCGCGCGTGCAGGCAGACGATCACGCGATCGTGGAGGCGTGGCGCCAGACGACCGTCGAAGCCCGGCAGCGGGCGCTGGTCGACGCCTGGGGACGGGCGACCATCCACGCGCGGGGCCACGCCACCGTCCGCGCTCGGGGAGGCGCGACCGTCGAGGCGCGCGACGAGACCACTGTCGAGGCCTGGGGCAGCGCGACGGTGCGGGCCTCCGAGCGCGTGGTGGTGCGCATCTGTGGAGACGACCCGAGCGTCGAGGGGGGTGTCGTGATCCCGGCTAAGCGATCCAGCTCGTGAGCATCGGATCGTGCGCGACGAGCTCGCGCATCTCCGCGAGCTGGGGCGCGCGCACCTGCTCCTTCACGCGCGTGTAGGCCGGAAGGGCGCCCAGTGCGGCCGCGAGCTCCATCGATCGCGCCGCCGGATCACCCTCGCAGAGCTCGTCCACCACGCCGAGCGCAAGCGCCTCCTCAGGGTCGAACGTGCGCCCGGTGATGCAGAGGTTGTTGAAGACCGGAGGCGACAGCCGGGCCCGCACCGCGGCCAGCGCCGCGGCCGGGAACGGCACGCCGGCGGCGACCTCGTTCAGCCCCAGCTTGCAGGGTGCGCGCGTTGCCAGCACCAGGTCGCACGCGAGCGGCAGCACGAGGCCCCCTCCCAGCGCGTGCCCGTTGACGGCCGCCACCACCGGGACGGGCAGCGCGAAGAGCGCCAGGACGGTGTTGTTGATCGCCGTCACGCCGGCCAGCTGCTGCTCACGGCTGGCCCCCGCCGACGCCTTGATGTCGATGCCCGCCGAGAAGCACGACCCCGCGCCGGTCAGCACGATCGCCGACGCTCCCGCCTCGACCTCCTCCCGGAGCGCCTGCTCGAGCTCCTCGAGGAGGTCGACCCAGAGCGCGTTCACCGGCGGCCTCGAGAGGCGCAGCACGGTCCCTGTCTTACCCGCCTTCTCTCCCGCCTTCCCGAACTGTTCGCGTACGACCTCCGCCATCCAGCACCAAGCCTATTTGTCCGCGCTCGCCCGGCCGGCTCCTCCATGTCACAGGCGGTCGATCCTGCTCCGCGCGGTTCCGGGCGCAGGTAGGATTTCGCGCTCGCATGACCTCAGTCGCCAGGCGTCTCGGCCGCGCGATCGATGCAGCCACGCGGCAAGACGATCGTGACCTTCGGCCTCTACGGTTCCCGGGAGCATTCGCGTTCGTCGGCAGCGGCTGCCTGCTCGTGCTGGAGATCGCCGCCGGCCGCATCATCGCTCCGAACCTCGGCGTGTCCCTCTACACGTGGACGTCCGTGATCGGCGTCGTGCTGGCGGGGCTGAGCCTCGGCAACTGGATCGGGGGGAGGATCGCCGACTGGCGCCCGGGCCGTTCCACCCTGTCGCTGCTCTACCTGGCGAGCGGCGTCGCCTCGGCGCTCGCGCTCGCGCTCTCGAAGAACCTCGATGCGCTTGCGGCGCCCACCACGTGGTCAGCGGAGCTGCAGGTCCTTTGGCTCACAGCCCTCCTCTTCCTTCTTCCCTCGATCCTGCTCGGCACGATCACGCCCGTGATCGTGAAGCTCTCGCTCAACTCGCTCGACGTGACCGGGCGCGTGGTGGGCCGCATTCAGGCAGCTGCCACGCTGGGGAGCATCGTCGGAGTCTTCGCGACCGGTTTTCTGTTGATCTCGACGTTCGGCACGCGACCGGTCGTGGCTGGTGTGGCGCTGGCGCTGCTCGCGCTGGCAATCCTCAGCAACCCGTTCTGGGAGCGGCAGAGCCCGGGCGCCGTGAACGTCGCGCTCGCCGCGGCGGTGGTGGCGCTGTTCACCGTCGGCCTGGCCGCCACCTACGACAGTCCGTGCGTGAAGGAGAGCAACTATTACTGCATCGGCATCGAGGAGGACAGCGGCGTCAAGATACTGTCGCTCGACACTTTGATCCACGGCTACGTATCGCTGCAGAACCCGGCCCAGCCCATCTATCCCTACGAGAAGGTCTATGAGAGCGTGATCAACGCGAAGTACGGCAAGAGCCGGCCCCTCAGCTCGTTCAGCATCGGCGGCGGCGCGTTCACCTTTCCCCGATACCTCGCGCGCTACCACCACGGACATTCAGTGGTGGCCGAGATCGACAAGGAGGTGACCGACGTGGCCCGCGAGCAGCTCGGGCTGGTCGACACCCCGGCGATCGACATCATCGAGAAGGATGCGCGACCGGTGCTGCGCGACCGCCCGAAGGGGGAGAAGTACGACGTCGTGCTCGGAGACGCGTTCGGCGACATCGCGATCCCGTACCACCTGGTGACGCGTGAGTTCAACGAGCTCGTGGCGAGCCGCCTGAGGCCCGACGGCCTGTATCTGATCAACATCGTGGACGGCGTCAACTACGACTTCCTGCGCTCGTACATCCACACGCTGCGAATGACGTTTCCGTACGTGGTCCTGTACGGCGTGCCGGGGGAGTCGGGCGGTGGGGCCCAGGCCACATTCGTCGTGGGGGCCTCGAGGCTGCCGCTTCCGAACACCGCCACCACGATCCAGCCGGCGCAACTGAACGCCTTCCTTGCGCAGCGCCATGCGACCACGCTGACCGATGACCACGTGCCGGTCGATCAGCTCCTGGCGCCGGTCTTCCGGCAGCGCCTCCACGAGAGCCTCAGCGGCACCGAGCAGACGGGGGCGGGCGGCTGATGGCGCGTCCGAGGTGGCTCATCCTCCCCATCGGGGAACCCGACCCGAGGGACTCCCGCCCGCTTCGCTTCCCCGGCGTATTCGCGTTCCTGGGCAACGGCTGCCTGCTGGTGCTCGAGCTGGTCGCCGGGCGGGTGCTGGCGCCGACCGTCGGGGTCTCGCTCTACACCTGGACCGCGGTGATCGGCGTCGTGCTCGCGGGCATCAGCCTCGGCAGCTGGATCGGCGGCAAGATCGCCGACTGGAGGCCCGCGCGCTCCATCCTCTCCCTGCAATTCCTGCTGAGCGCCGGCGCGTCGGCGCTCGTGCTGGTCTTCGACAGCAACCTCGACAGCGTCGCCGCGCCCTTCTCGTGGCCGACGATCTGGCAGGTCGTGTGGCTCACGACGCTTGTGTTCTTCTTGCCGTCGCTGCTGATCGGAACCATCACGCCAATGATCATCAAGCTCGCGCTGACGTCGCTGGAAGTCACCGGGCGCGTGGTCGGGCGCATCCGCGCAGCGGCCGAGCTGGGGGCGATCGCGGGCGTCTTCCTCACCGGCTTCGTGCTGATCCAGGCGTTCGGGACGCGCTCGATCGTGACGGCCGTGGCGATCACGCTGGCGGTGCTCGGGATCATCGGCAATCCCGTCTGGGGGGTCGCGCTGGGGCGGGCCCGCGCGAGCGCCGAGCAGAGCACGGGCGGTGACTGACCGGCCGTGACGGCGATCGCCCGGCGCCTCGGCGCGGCGCTCGACTCGGCCACAGCGGTCGAGGAGACGGACGCCCGGCCGCTGCGGTTTCCGGCCACCTTCGCGTTCATCGGCAGTGCCTGTCTGCTCGTGCTCGAGATCGACGCCGGGCGGATCCTGGCGCCGTCGATCGGAGTCTCGCTCTACACCTGGACGTCGGTGATCGGCGTGGTGCTCGCCGGCATCAGCCTGGGCAACTGGCTCGGCGGGAAGATCGCGGACCGGCGGCCGGGCCGATCGATCCTCGCCTACGAGTACATGGGCGCCGCGATCTTCTCGGGGCTGATCCTGGTGCTGTCCCGGGACGTGTCGCACGTCGCCGCGCCGGCGAGCTGGCCGGCCGATCTTCAGGTGCTCTGGCTCGCCACGATCCTCTTCCTGATGCCGTCGGTGCTGCTCGGGATGGTCACTCCGATGATCGTGAAGCTGTCGCTCGCGTCGCTGGACGAGACCGGGCGAGTGGTCGGTCGCATCCAGGCGGCGGCGTCGGCCGGCAGCATCGTGGGCGTCTTTTTCGCTGGGTTCTGGCTGATCTCGGCGTTCGGCACGAGGGCTGTGGTCGCGGACGCCGCAATCGCGCTGGTGATCCTGGCGATTGCCTGCAACCCGTTCTGGCTGGAGCTCCCCCCGCGCACGGCGCGGGCCGCCGCGAACGTGGGCGGCGCCGGCATCGTGACCACGCTGCTGGTCGCGGGCCTCCTGATCACCTATACACCGCCGTGCACGCGCGAGAGCGACTACTACTGCATCCGCGTCGACAATCTCGAAAAGGGCAAGTACAAGCAGCTGTCGCTCGATGTCCTCATCAACGGCATCGTCAACGCGAAGGACCCGACGCAGCTCGTCTATCCGTACGAACGGCTCTACGGAGAGGTGGTCGACGCCAAGTACAGGACGAGCCGTCCGTTGACGGCGTTCGCGATCGGCGGCGGCACGTTCACCTTCCCGCGCTGGCTCGAGCGCTATCACCACGGCACGACGCGCGTCGCCGAGATCGACCCCGAGGTGACCGACATCAACCGTGAGGAGTTCGGCCTGCGCGACACGGCCGGGATCAAGATCACGACGGGCGACGCGCGGCCGGTGTTGAGAGACCGCCCGAAGACCGAGCGCTACGACCTCGTCCTTGGTGACGCCTTCGGGGACATCGCGATCCCGTATCACCTCGTCACGCGTGAGTTCAACCAGCTCGTCAAGAGCCACCTGAAGCCGGACGGGCTGTACCTGGTCAACATCGTGGACGGCGTCCACTACGACTTCCTGCGCTCCTACATCACGACGCTGAAGCAGACGTTCCCGTACGTGCGGCTGCTGATCACGCCCGGAGGGGCCCAGGGGCAGCAGAACACGTTCGTGGTGGTCGCCTCGATGCAGAAGCCGCCGCGCACGAGGAGCATGACGCCGGACATCCAGCTGACGAGCTTCCTCAACGAGGGCGACACGACCACGCTCACGGACGATCACGTGCCGGTCGACCAGTTGCTCGCGCCCGTGTTCAGGAAGCGCATGCACCAGCACATCGACCAGAGCGCGCAGGCCGGCTCGTAACAGGACGGCCCTGGGGCTCAGGACCCGGGCAGCGACGAGCCGGCGAGCACGAAGAACCAGAACGCGAACGTCACGATCGCCGACACGGCGGTCGTGACCAGCACGAAGTCGAGCACCGTCACCTCCGGCCTCGAGTCCTCATCGCCGCGCAGGCTCCGCATCCAAGGCAGTCGCACGCGCACGGTCGAGACGCGCCCGGTGACCGACTGGTAGATGCGATTCAGCCGCGCCAGACCGAGCGACACGATCACGGTCGAGACCAGGATCCCGAACGCGACCAGCACGTATGGGCCCATCCGGCCCTGCTGCGATCCGGTCGTGTGCGACCCGATCCAGAGCCAGATCACCGGATTGCCCAGCCACAGCATCAATCCGCCAAGCACCATCAGCGCGATCAGGCCGGACTGGGCAAGTCTCTTCCTGTGCATGGAAACCCTCCCCCGATGTTAGTCCGGTGGCACAATCGCCAGGAAATGCGACTGCGCAGCGAGCTCAGCCGGAAGACTTGCCCCCGCTGCGGCCGGCGGACGGGCGCGCAGGCCGCACGGTGCCGCCGTTGCGGTTACCGCTATCCGGAGAAGTCCAGCCCCAAGCCGGCCGGACTCGCGATGGGCGCGGGCTTTCCGCTGTTCCTCGTTGGCACCCTGATCCTGCTTTCCAGGGATATCTCCACGACCCTCGCCGTGATCGCCGGAGCGATGGTGTTCGTGGGCTTGCTGCTGTTCTTCGATCCCCGTTGACGGGTTCGCCCCACTTCACTTTCTATAGTTAGGCCGATGCGGAGCTTCCTGCGCATGCTGGAGTTCCTGCGTCCGCTTCGGCGAGGCGTGGTCCTGTCGCTCGTCCTTTCGAGCCTCGCAATCGTGGGAACGGTCGCGATTCCCTTGCTGCTCGGCAAGGCCGTCGATGCGATCAGGAGCGGCGAGCGCAGCCAGCTGCTCCCCTACGCGCTCGCGATCGTCGGCGCGGGACTCGTGCGCGTCGCGCTCTCCGTCCCGCGGCGGGTGATCGCCGGCCGCGTCTCGCTCGCGGTCGAGTACGACCTGCGCAACAGGCTCTACGCGCACCTGCAGTCGCTCGAGCTCGGGTTCTTCGACCGGCAGCAGGTCGGCCAGCTGATGTCACGTGCGACGGTCGACCTGCAGTCGATCAGGTTCTTCCTCGGTTACGGGCTGGTGTTCATCATTCAGAACCTGCTCACGATCCTGCTCGCGGCAATCGTGATGTTCGTGCTTCAGCCGGAGCTCGCGGCGATCACGCTCGCTCCCGTGCCGCTGGTGGTCGCGGCCGCGACGCGCTACGGCCGCTACTCCCGTCCAGCCCTGCAGGAAGTCCAGCAGCGGATCGCGGAGCTCACGGCAGAGGCCGAGGAGAACATCTCCGGGATCCGGATCGTGAAGGCCTTCGCGCGCGAGGGGTACCGCTTCGAGCGCTTCCGCGGGCGGGTCGGCCGGGTGTTCGACCAGAGCATGTACGCGACGCGGCTGCGGGCCTTCTACAACCCGATGATCTCGTTCCTGCCCAACCTGGGCCTCGCCGCGGTGCTGCTGGTGGGCGGGCGGATGGTCGTGAACGGGTCGATCACGCTCGGCGAGTTCGCCGCCTTCAACTCGTACCTCCTGATGCTGATGTTCCCGATGCGGATGCTGGGGATCGCGCTCGGCATGGCGCAGCGCGCGGTCGCGTCCGGGAACCGCGTGTTCGAGATCCTCGACCGCGCTCCCCGCATCGAGCCGCCCGCGCACCCGCTCCCGCTCCCGCCCGGTGGCGGCCGCGTGCGTTTCGACCACGTCACGCTCTCGTACAACGGGGGCGTGCCGGCGCTCGCCGACGTGTCGCTCGACGTCGCGCCGGGCGAGACCGTGGCCGTCGTGGGGCCGACGGGATCGGGCAAGACGACGCTCGTCGCGGCGATCGCGCGGCTGTACGACGTGAGCTCGGGATCGGTGTCGATCGACGGGCTCGACGTGCGCGAGGCGGATCCGCAGGAGCTGCGCCGCTCGGTGGCGCTGGTGCCGGACGACGGCTTCCTCTTCTCGGCGACGGTGCGCGAGAACATCGCGTACGCGCGGCCGGATGCCACGTTGGAGGAGGTTGAGCTCGCCGCTCGGCGCGCGCAGATTCATTCTTTCATCGAGTCGCTGCCGGACGGCTACCAGACGCTGGTGGGCGAGCGCGGGCTGACGCTGTCGGGCGGCCAGAGACAGCGAATCGCCATCGCGCGCGCGTTGATCACCGATCCGCGGGTGCTGATCCTCGACGACGCGACGGCGAGCGTCGACGCCGCCACGGAGCGCGAGATCAAGCGGGCGCTGCGCGAGGTGATGGAGGGGCGCACGACGTTCGTGATCGCGCACCGGCTCTCCACGATCATGCTGGCCGACCGGATCGTCGTGATGGAGGACGGGCGCATCACCGGTCTTGGCACGCACGAGGAGCTGCTGGAGGAAAGCCCGGTGTACGGCGAGATCGTCGAGAAAGGCCTCCCCCGTCTCGGGGAGCTGGCGCTCAGCGGGCTCGACGACGTCGACCCCGACGAACGCGCCGCGGAGGCGGCTCGCGCATGAGGCTCGTGCCGCGTCCACCGGTGGGCAGCGCCGGCCGCCAGCGCCTGCGGCGGCTGCGCGGCGTGGCCGAGCTGCTGCGCCCCTACCGCGGGCGCACGATTGTGGCGCTGGTCTCGCTGGTGCTCGCGACCGCGGCGAGCCTTGCCCCGCCGTACCTCGCAAAGCTCGCGATCGACGACGGCATCACCCCCCACGACCTGCAGGCGCTGGACTGGATCGTGGCCGCCTTCATCGGATCCGCGCTCTTGTACTGGGGCGCGACGTACCTGCAGACCTATCTGGTCGGATGGGTGGGCCAGCGCGCTCTCCAGGACCTGCGCCTGCGGCTCTTCTCGCACATCCAGCGGCAGTCGATCGGCTTCTTCGGCCGCCGCAAGACCGGCGTGCTGATCTCACGGCTCACGAACGACATCCAGGCGCTGGACCAACTCGTCACGGACGGCGTCGTGACGCTGTTCTCGAGCACGCTGACCCTGATCGGAACCGTCGTGATCATGCTCCTCCTCGACGTGCCGCTCGCGCTGATCACGTTCGTGGTCGCGTTCCCGCTGCTCGCGATCGGCAGCGCGGTGTTCCGGTACTACGCGGCGCACGCCTATCTGCTCGTGCGGGTGAAGATCGCAAACGTGACCGCCTATCTGCAGGAGACGCTGTCCGGGGTGCGCATCGTGCGCGCGTTCGGCCGGGAAGAGATGCACGAGCGCCGGTTCGCCGTGCTGAACGAGGAGCACCGCGAGGCCAACATGACGACCGTCTATCTGAACGCGGCGTACTTCCCCGGCGTCGAGCTGCTGTCGGCGATCGGGACCGCGGTGATCCTGCTGTACGGCGGCTACCAGGCGATCGACGGCAACGTCACGATCGGCGTGCTGGTCGCATTTGTCGGCTACCTGCAGAGCTTCTTCGACCCGATCCAGCAGCTCTCGAACCTCTACGCGACCTACCAGCAGGGCATGGCCGCGATCGACAAGATCTTCGACCTGCTCGACACGGAGCCGGACATGGAGGACGCGCGCGGCGCCGTGGACCTCCCGGAGGTCCGGGGCGACGTGCGGTTCGACGGCGTGTGGTTCTCGTACGACCCGGAGGGCGAGGAGGTCACCTGGGCGCTCGAGGAAGTGAACCTGGTCGCCCCGGCGGGCGAGACCCTGGCGCTCGTGGGCGAGACCGGTGCCGGGAAGTCGACCGTTGCGAAGCTCGTGGCGCGTTTCTACGACCCGCAGCGGGGCGTCGTGAGCGTGGACGGTCACGACCTGCGCGACGTCACCCAGGCGAGCCTTCGGCGGCAGCTCGGCGTGGTGCCGCAGGAGGGTTTCCTGTTCGGCGGCACGGTGCGGGAGAACATCGAGTTCGGCCGCCCGGGCGCGAGCGAGCTCGAGATCGTGGCGGCCACCAAAGCGGTCGGAGCGCACGACTTCATCCGGCGGATGCCGGAGGGCTACGAGACCGAGGTGGGCGAGCGCGGCTCCCGGCTGTCGGCGGG
>Ga0075423_10001413_pt1 | contig 21111 bp, 14 predicted proteins | sample SoiMethybrSBSTD2_FD_80114 | JGI IMG/M metagenome (GOLD analysis project Ga0075423, IMG submission 80114) | Bulk soil microbial communities from a Populus tree surrounding site in Tennessee, USA - Soil MetaG P. TD hybrid SBSTD2 | ecosystem: Environmental > Terrestrial > Soil > Tree plantation...
CCCTTCGACCGGCCGCTGAACTTGTCCGTGATGATCCGCGCGCTGACCACCGAACCATGCTGCGCGAAGTGCTGCTGGAGCCTCTCCTCCGTCACATTGTAGGAAAGGTTGCCAACGTATAGCTTTGCTCCCATCTCGGCCCTCCTTGTTGGACCAACGAATGCTCACTGTGTCGGGATCGACTTAGCCAAAGGGCAAGGCCGCAAACGGGTCTCATGGGGGAACCACTCTCTCGGCACGCTCTTCGGTAACCAGACCCTTCCGAAAACGGCGCCAGCCTACAAAAGTCGCACCTCGCTTGTCAAATCTTTTGCTGTCTGCTGTGGACATCAATACCGGGCTTGCGGCTTGGGCACGCCTGGTCTAGACAAAATAGGGAATAAGTATGGACAGTGCTTCCGAAACCGCCCGCGTCCATTTGAAAATTGCCGGCCGAGTCGAAGGCGTTTATTTTCGCGCTTCGGCGCTCCAGGAAGCGCAAAGCCTCGGGCTGACGGGATGGGTCATGAATGGTCTCGATGGCTCTGTGGAGGCCATCGCCGAAGGCGCCAGGGCAAAGCTCGAGGAATTGATCGCGTGGTGTCGCCACGGCCCGCCCGGCGCTCGCGTGAGCCATGTCGATGTCAGTTGGGAAACTCCGCAGCATGCTTTTCGCAGCTTTACGATCAAGCACTAGGCGAATGCCCTAATCAGGGTTCCGTCGAGCCCTTCATCTGTAAAGCCATTTGATAAATCTTTCGCTTCGAAAGTTGATATCGTTGACTGAGAAATTCGGAGATTGGTTTAACGCCCATCCCACCCGCTGCGAGTTGACTGATCGCCGCCTTGAGTTCTTCCTCGGCAACTTGCACGACGTCGCTAGAGCCACGCACGACGATTGTGATTTCACCCTTTACTTCTCGATCGGCGAGCTGAACAAGGATCTCCCCGATCATGCCGCGCAAGAACTCTTCGTGAACTTTGCTGACCTCGCGGCCGATGACGATTTCGCGGTCGCCCAGAATCAGCTGCATATCGACCAGCGATTCTTTCACACGGTGCGGCGCCTCGTAAAGAATGACCGTTCTGGTCTCGTTCCGAAGCGCTTGCAGCTTCGCTCGTCTTTCTTGCTTCTTGGCCGGGAGAAAGCCCTCGAAAACGAAACGATCCGTCGGCAAACCGCTGGCGCTCAAGACCGCCGCTGCCGCCGACGGCCCGGGAAGTGGAACAATCCGAACGCCGGCGCGAACCGCTTCGACAACGAGACGATAACCAGGATCGGAGATCGCCGGGGTGCCGGCATCGGAAAGCAGTGCGATGCTCTCGCCGCGGACTAGCCGTTCAACGAGCGGCGGCGCCTTAGTCCGTTCGTTGTGCTCGTGATAGCTGGTGAGCGGCGTATGAATATCGTAGCGGCTGAGCAGAATCTGTGTGTGCCGCGTGTCCTCGGCGGCGATCAGATTGACTTCCTTCAGAACCCGAATCGCGCGTAGCGTAATGTCTTCGAGGTTGCCGATCGGAGTCGCAACGACGTAAAGGATGCCAGCGGGCATGAATCCGTTTCGAGGATCGAGGATGGAAGATGGAGGATCGCGCTAGCCTCGATCTCCGCCTTCCATCCTCTATCCTCTATCCTCGACCCTCATTCCTCACTTCCCCCAATCTCTCGAGTAGCGAAAGTCCCGGTCGATGGTTCTTTGCGAGACCTTGGCGATCACCGGCAGGCGCCGCTTGAATTGCGACATCATGATGCGCATGGCGACGTCTTCGACAAATCGTTCGGGAAAACCGGCAGCGCACAGCTCCGGCTTGGTATAGCGTTGATCAACCATCAGGTAGAGCAGTTTGTCTACATCCAGGTACGTGAATCCTAGTTCTCCTTCATCGGTTTGTCCCAGCCAAAGATCTGCCGATGGCACCTTGCTCACGATCACGTCGGGTACGCCGATCGCTTCGGCCAAGGCCCAGACCTGGGTCTTATAGAGATCGCCGAGGGGGTTGATCGCGGAAGCCATGTCGCCGTAGAGCGTCCCATAGCCGAGCAACAATTCTGTCTTATTGCTCGTCCCCAGAACCAGACCGTTCCAGCGCGCCGAATGATCGTACAGAATCGTCATGCGCTCGCGCGCCATCTTGTTGCCGCGACGCCGCGAATCGGCGTCCGGGAAGTGCTCAAAATAGGCATCGATTTGCGGCGAAATGTCGACCAATAAAGATTCGATGGCGCTCTTCTGTACAACCATTTCAGCGTGCGCCAGGCTATCGGAATGAGAGCTTCTGTAAGGCATCAAAATCGCCAAAACGTTTCTCGGGCCGAGGGCTTCTGCTGCGAGCATGGCGCTCAGCGCAGAATCCACGCCGCCGGATAAACCGACGATGACTCGCGTCAACCCGGTCTTCTGTACTTCGTTGCGAATAAATCCGGTCAAAATTTCACGCAGAAGAGCCGTGTTGGTGGGAATTTGACTCATCGCAGCTTTCGCCTGACGGCCGGCCGCCGGCGCTTTCTTGTCTTGGCTTTCACCACTCGTTCAACCTTTGGACCCTTGAACTTTTGAACGATTTTCGACCCTGCCGGCCGCTCGCGAATTCTCATCAATTCATTGATCGTCAGATCGATGTCTTCATCACGCAGCAGCGGCGAAATGGTTCGTTTACGGCGGACCGATTCCAACGCAAGATCAGTGACGATAAAATCTTCCTCATAGTACTTCGCTTTGGCGAGACGCTGGCCGAACGGATCGACGATCTCCGAGCCGCCCCAAAAGCCAACGCCGTCTTCGAAGCCACAACGGTTGCCGTAGATCATGAATAGGCTGTAGGTCTCGGCATACGCCGCATTGATCATCTCCCAATAACGCGCGTTGTCGTCCTGCACCTGCGCGTCAACGATGCCGCGCAACGGGCTCGCTGACGGGCACAGCACAGCGAGCGCGCCATCCAACGCCGCGACGTTGATCGTCGATGGGTGCCATAGATCTTCGCAGATCAAGAGCGCCAGGCGGCCGAATTTTGAGTCAAACGCCCGAAGGCGGTCGCCGGCGGCGAAATAGCGCTGCTCGTCAAACATGCCGTAGGTCGGCAGATAGACTTTGCGGTGCACATGGCGAACTTCACCGTCTTCGAAATAGACCGCAGCGTTGAAAAACCGGTGGTCTGCGCTTTCTTCGACCAGTCCGGCAACGAAGGACAGCTCGCGGCTAAGCTGTTTGAGCTTGGTTATTTCCGCTGACTTCATCGTCAGCGCGACACTAGGAACCGTGTCACGGAGATAGTAACCGGTGAGGCTTAGCTCGGGAAAAAGCAGGAACTGGACTCGTTCTTTGATACCTTGGCGAATTTTTTCTTCATAAAGGGTAAGGTTGGCTTTGAGATCTCCAAGCTTCGGATTGATTTGAGCAATGGCGATGCGGATCGACACCAGATTAGGCTCCGTCCTCGAATTAAGTGAAAGAAATTTTTACGAAAGTAACATAGGGCTCGGTTCACTTGCAATTTAGCTGACGCCCGCTTATTTTTGCTGTTAAAGGCTCTTCGTTAAGCAAACATGGATGAAAAAGTTCTTATCTTTGGAAAAGACCTCTGACCCTACACCTCGGGCGCCCGGGAGGCTTATGCCCGCCGCAAAATTCCGGTCGAGTACGTCAACGTATTGGAAGACGAGCAAGGTCTTGCACGAATGTTGCACCTTGCCAATGGCCGCCGCAATGTTCCCGTCATCGTCGAGGCCGGTAAGGTCACCATCGGCTTCGGTGGCTCCTGAGAGGTCTAGCGCGCCGGCGGTCGCCGGCGAGCCATGATAAGCGGATCGCGCTTCCATCCAGCCAAATCGTCAACCAGCCCAAGCAAAGGCCGAAGGTGATCGAGCACATCTCTCAGCGCATCGGCGACAAGATCCACGCCCTGTTTGGCGCTGGTGTAACGCTGGATTCGCTCGCATCGCTCGCCGGTGATGCATCGAGCCGGCGCTACTATCGCGCTCACCTTAGCGGACCGGGCGCGCCCAAATCCGTTGTCGTGATGGAGCTTGCGGGCGGAACCGGGTTGCCGCTCTCGAGCGAGGAATTGGCAATTTTTAAAGAAGGTCCCAGCGAATTGCCGTTCTTGAATGTACATCGTTTTCTCAGCAACATCGGAGTGAACGTTCCCAAGCTCTATGGCCAATGGGAACGTGAAGGCATTCTCGTGCTCGAAGACTTGGGCGATACCGCGCTATGGGATCGCGTCCAAGGACAGTCGGAGGCAGAGATTATCGCGTGGTACCGCAGAGCCATCGATGAACTTTTGAACCTGCAAGTGGTCGGCACGAAAAAACGCGACGATTCCTGCATCGCTTTCCAACAGCGCTTCGATTTTAAACTTTACATGTGGGAGTTCGAACATTTTATCGAGTACGGCTTGGAGAAGCGTCCCGGCGCCCAAGTCGAGGCCACCGCCATCGATGAGTTGAGAAAAACCTTCGCGAAAATCGCCAAAATATTGGACCGCCAAACCGCCTGCTTGAACCATCGCGATTATCATAGCTGGAATTTGATGATTTATGACGAAGCGGTGCGCGTCATCGATTTCCAAGATGCCTTGCTGGCGCCGCCGCAATACGATCTCGCGTCGCTGCTCAATGATCGCGTCACCGACAGCGTCATTCAGCCGCCTCTGGAAGTCCCTCTAGTCCGTTATTACATCGAGCAGAAGTCCGATCTCGAAGGTGGCGTTATCCACGCAGATGAATTTTTCGAAATCTATCGCCTATCGGCGATTCAAAGAGACCTAAAAGTCGTCGGTCGCTTTTATTATCTCGATCAGGTGAAGGGAAAGTCGAGCTACATGAAATTCGTTCCGCCGACCGTGCGGCGCTTGAAACGCAATCTCGCACAGGTCACGCAAGCGAGGGGTGTCCTGCCGCTGCTCGACGAACATTTTGAGGCGATGGCATGAAGGCGATGGTGCTCGCCGCCGGCCAGGGAACCCGCTTGCGCCCGATCACCGACAACCTACCCAAGGCCCTCGTACCCGTTGCCGGCCGGCCGATGATCGAGTATCCGCTGCTGTTGCTGCGCCACTACGGGATTCGCGAGATCATCATCAATTTGCATCAATTCGGCGAGCAAATCGAAAACTATCTGGGTGACGGCCGCAAGCTTGGAGTAGAGATAACTTACTCGGATGAACCGGAGTTGTTGGATACCGGCGGCGGGCTTCTCAAAGCCAAACCCTTCCTGCGCGACGGCGCTTTCATCGTTATCAATACGGACGCGCTCATCGATTTGAATCTTGCTGAAGCCATCGCTTTTCATAAAAAAATGAGCGCCGCAGCGACTCTGGTCCTTCGTCCGGACGAAAATGCCGATCAATACGGCTCGATGGACGTGGACGACAGAGGAAAAATCTGTCGCTTTTTGCAGAGCAAAGCGCCGATTGGCTCGTCTGGGCCGATTCGCAAGCTGATGTTTACCGGCGTACAGATTTTGGAGCCCAAGGTTTTCGACTACATGAATGCCAGCGGAGCGCGGCAAAAATTCAGCACGACCAAGGAGACTTATCCCAAAATGCTGCTGGCAGGCGAAGCGCTCTATGGATTTCGCTTCGAAGGTTTTTGGCAGGACCTTGGCACCAGCGAGCGGATCAAAAATGCCGAGGACCGTCTGGGCCTCGGACGAGTCAGGCTACACTACATATACTAAGATCAGAAATACGGTTCAAAGTTCAAGGTTTAATATTCAAGTCAAACCACCTGCGAGTTACGTTGAACATTGAAGCTTGAACTTGAACTGAGAAGCACGGCTGTTTTCCAGTAATTCTCTGTTGGTGCTTATCCGATTTTGCGTCAAGTTTGCCACACTTCCAGGCCTATGTTAGCTTCGGGCCTCATCGCAACTGTATGGCTGCATTAGGAATTTATTTACCGACAGTCATTTTCATCTCTCTGGTCGGTGGGTTTTTGCCGCTTCTGCGCAAACTCTCGCAGCGAGCGTTAGCCCTTTTGCTAAGTTTCAGCGCGGGTGTGTTGTTAGGCGCGGTTTTTTTTCACATGCTACCGGAAATCGGCCGGGTGCTCACCGGCACCATCGGTTGGCCGATCTTGGCCGGCTTTCTGCTGATTTTTGTCATGGAGCGCTTCGTTTTCGTTCACGCCTGCGAAGAGCTCGATTGCGATTTTCATCAAATGGGGATCCCTGCCTTTCTCGGCATATCGCTTCACAGTCTGCTCGATGGCATTGCTCTCGGCGCAGGCTTGCTCCTGCCGGAACTCGGCCCCGTCGTCTTGCTCGCTGTGATTATTCACAAAATGCCCGACAGCATTTCGATCTCTTCGATTTTGCTTGCCGCCGGTTGGCCCCGGCGTCAGGTCGGTCTGCTGAGCTTACTTTTCTCGCTGACCACACCCATCGGCGCGCTCGTCTCTTATCTTTTTTTTCGCGCCCTTTCTGCGGAAAATATCGCGGTTGCCATTGGCATATCGGCGGGAACGTTCCTGGCCATCGCCACCGCCGACATTCTGCCGCAAGTTCATCGCATCGAACAGCGCAACCCGATGACGCTGGTATTTCTGGCCGTCGGCCTCCTTGTCAGCTGGATGGGAACTCTGCTCACAGACTGAGACACTGGACGTGATAGCTTTTGTTATTCTCCGGCTGTACGACGCACGACAATCGATTAAAGCCGCCCGACTAGAGATGTCCCACCAGTTTACGTTTGGGATCCACTGATCGATCTGGGTGAAAAATAGTCGTGGCAGAGAAAAGACCCGCAAGAGCCCGCAATCCACGCCCGACAAGTCCTGCTAGAAAAATCGCGCGCCCGAACCTTGCAGAGACTCGTCGGACTCATCACGGTAAACGCGATCATCTGCGTTTTGATCCTGGCGAATTTGCACTCCTTCTGGACGCCGCTGGCCTGGCTTTTCGGAATCGCCATCTGGGCATATTACTTTTGGTGGGAAAGGGTCGACCCCGCCGCTGCTATCAAACAGATCCGCAATATTTATCAGGAAACGTTTCTCTCTGTGGCGACTTTACACCGCGAAAACACGCCCGAATCATCTCCGTAACCGATGCACCGACCGTCAAGTAATCAACGACAAGCCCTGCTTTCCAGCAATGCCGTGCGATGAGCTTGCAGGCAAAGAAACGGGTCTAATATGGCAGCCAGGAAAAACCGTGGGACGACCCCACGCCGCCGCGATCGATCAAAATCTGCCTCCGCTCCCGATCGGTCGTCAGCCGGCCCATTGCCCGTCTCTTTCAACAATCGTGCATTCATGCTCGTACTCGCAGCGGGGGTCATCGTGCGTCTTGTTGTGTTCGCTTACATGGGTTTTTTCAATAACGATAATCATCTCGTGGTGATCGACTATGTCGCCCGCTACTGGGTGCCGGCGCGCTCCGACCAATTCAATCAAGCGTACCATCCACCGCTATATTACTTTCTCGCCGCGCCATTGCTGCGCCTGGGCGGTGTTACGGCGGTTCACGGACTATCGCTCGTCTTTTCGATTGCCACATTTCTGCTGATCGCCCAGTTGCTGCGCCAGCTGCCCTGGATACATGAAAAGATCCGGCCCTGGTGCCTCGCGTTGGCCGCGTTTCAACCTCAATTCGTCTTGTTTAGCTTGTTTATTTCCAACGACACGCTGGCGATTTTTTTGGCCACCTTGATCTTTTATCAAAGCTGGCGCGTCCAGCTGTCTCCCTCGTTGACCAACTGCTTTTCGCTTGGGATTTACCTGGGATTGGGATTGTTAACCAAGGCCGTTTTCATGGTGTTCGTAATACCTTTAATCCTATTCATCTGGTTGATTGGCCATCGACGAACGTTGCCAAGCTCGCAGCTTCTCTCACGGCTTGCTTCCTTTCTCCTCACCGCTGGCCTCCTCGGCTGTTATAAATACGTGGAAAATTTTGTTCTCTTTGGCAATCCGACGGTCAGCAATCTCGATTTTTGGAATTGGACGAGCGAACAACGACCGACGTGGAACGGAATCTCCTCAGTGCTCGATTTCAATCTACTAAAGTTGGTGCGCGACCCGGTCATCTCCGCTTCCACCGTCCATTCCTACCCGCTGACGCTTTACGGCTCTTTCTGGTATTCTTTGATCCCCGAGTCAACCTTCCGCAGCAATCTTGTATCGCCCTTTAATCGCCTCGGATCGATGATTTATCTCGCATCGCTCTGCCCTACCGTGTTGATGCTGGTCGGAGCGAATCGAATCGCAATGGCGGCTCTCGGCAGCCGTGCTTGGGCGGAAACCGCGCAAAGCGCCCACACTCGTAATCGGCTCAATTATGAAGGGATTCTTTTGTTGATTTTCTTGCTTAACTTCTTGTTGATCGTCGCCATAGGCTGGAAATCTGATGTATGGAGCGTCTTTCAAGGTCGTCTTCTCTTTCCATCCTTTTTCCCTCTCTTGCTAGCCTTTAACACCGGCATAGAAGGGGCCGATCACACCCGCGTGTTATCCAAGCTCGTACGCTACTCTATGGCGGCGCTGATCGCGCTCTTTCTGGCTTATATAATCGTCGAAGTCTGGCTCGCAATCTATCATCCGGTGAATCCTCTGCGCATAGACCATGTGCCTTTCAAAGTTGATATGCATGCTCGCTGATCAATAGTCTCATCTGCGACATCAATTTCCATTCGTCCGCATGGCACGGAAAAATCCAAGGCGAAAGACAGAACATCAAAGGTCAGTGGAGCATTCGCGACCCCAAGGTCGGATGCGAACTCACCGACTGGTCGACAAGCATGTGCTCATCTTAATATCGACCGTCTTTGTGCTTCATTCCTTGGGCTTGGCGTCGCTGTTTTCGCCGGTGGTTGGCCTCTTTGACAGTCAGCCAATTGTTGACCAGGATTGGGGCCTCCACTTTCATCATTTGAAATCCCTCGAAGCGTTATGGCGCCAGGATCATTCCTTATGGGGATACAACCCTTTTTTCATGGCCGGTTATCCGTCGAACACGATACAAGATCTAAGCATTAAGTTTTTCGAATTTCTGTCCCTCGCTCTATCGGTCGTCGCCCTGTCCCCCGTCCAGTGGTTGAAGATCTGCTCTTTTCTCGCTATGGCCGGCGTGCCGTGGATAATGTACTTTGCTGCGCGCAATATTTTCTTCGACGACGATTCGAAAAACCTCACGGCCGTCGCGGCGTCTTTGTTGGGAACGATCTACTGGTGGAACTCACTGCCCAGAGAAATGTTTTTCTACGGCATGATTGGTTTTCCGGTGGCGTCCTATCTGAGCATTTTGGCAGTCTCGCTTTTTTACCGGATAGCCAAGCATTCGCAAGCGTCGTACTCGATCTATTTCGGCTGGTTCATCGTCATCGTCACGATTCTGCCGCTTCACGTGCAAAGTCTACTGACGATTTTGCCGCCTATCATCGCGTTAATCCTGATGCAAATGCGGCAATTGCCCTTGCGCGCGTGGATCTGTATTGGCGCGGCAACCGCGCTATCGCTTGCCGTCAATTCTGCTTGGCTCATTGCGGCCATCAACCATCGCGCCGACGACGTCTCAATGGCGCTCACGGAACAACTGCGGCTATTCGTCAGCTTCGATCCATTAACTTTTCTTAAAGACTTCTTCGCGCCGAAGAATTATTGGAGTTTTCGCCAATCTCCTTTGGAGAAAGGGTTTCGCCTTGCGCTCTTGCTTCTCGGGGCGCTGGGGAGTCGGCGGTTGATCCGCAGTGACAGACGACAACTCGGTGTGATGTTGGTCAGCGCCCTAACGGTGCTGTTTTTAGTCACTTATTTCGGCGCCCTGGTGCCGTTCATGAGGGCGTGGCAGCCGTTGCGCTTTAAAGTGCCCTTCGATTTATTTCTCATTATCGGTGCGGCGTACGGCGTCCGTGAATGGTTAACATCACACAGGACCGCTCCGTCTTGGCTTGCCCCCGCTCTACTCGGCTGTGGTCTCGTGACCTTTCTCTTGAATCTCGTCCAAACGGAATCCACCGGAAGGCTGCAGCTGCGCTCGCGCATGATCCCGGAATTAAGCGCGGTTGTCGATTGGATCAAGCGGGAGACGCCGGCCGAGGCGCGGATTCTCTTCGAAGAGTCCGGCGATGAAAGCGGCTTTGTATACGATCGCACTTATCTATCCTCGTTTCTGCCCCATCTGACCGGGCGGCAGCTGATCGGCGGACCGATCAATCTTTATAACGACCGGCATCATTTTGCCGAGTTTCATTCCGGAATGATGTTCAAGAAGAACCCGCAATCACTTTCGGAAGAAGAGTTGCGAAATTACCTGCGGCTGTACAACATCGGCGCCGTTGTCGCTTTTGATCCGGCGTCGCTTCGGCGGCTGCAATCGATTCCAGGTTTGGTGACTCTTGATCAGCGCATCGGCCCGATCCATCTAATGAAAGTTAATCAACCGTTGAGCTGGTTCATGCAAGGTGAAGGCAAAGTGGAGGCCGGATTCAATCGTCTCAAGTTATCCGACCTGAAAGGCGATGAAATTATTCTTAAATACCATTGGATCGAAGGGCTGACCTCCAGTCCAGCGACGAAGATTGTTCCGGTCAACATAGCAGATGATCCCATTCCGTTTATCAAACTCATTGAGGCCCCGCAGGCCCTGACATTGCGCGTCGGATCATAACCGCGTTATCGCCGTGTCATGTCTCCGAGTGCTCGATGAAATTTAACGTCCGACCGGAATGTTTCCGCTCTGCTTCATGAGCCGAAGAGCTTCCTGGTAATGTCCGGTCGCCTCCGCTCTTTTGCCCTGCGCTGCCAACAACTGGGCCAGGCTCTGATGTGCCGGGACGAAGTCCGGCTGGACGCGCAAGGCTTGGTGAAAATATTCCGCTGCCTCGGAAAAACGATTCTGCGCGGCGTAGACGCTGCCGAGGTAATACCTTGCGGCAGCAGACTCGGGGACCAGCCGCGCTGCTTGTTCAAGCGGCCCAATCGCTTCGTCGAGTCGTCCCTGCTTCGCCAGCGCGACGCCGAGATTGAGATGCGCGCGACTGAGCGCCGGGTTTAGCTCGATGGCTTTGCGAAAATGCCCAATGCCGTTTTCGCTGTCTCCCCGTTCCGCGAGGAGTTGTCCGTAGTTACTGTGGACATCGGCGTAATTCGGATACAGCCGCAACGCTTCTTCAAAGTGGCGTTGGGCCAATTCGAGTTTTCCTTGTTGGGCATATAGATTTCCAAGATTGTAGTGAGCCACTCCGTAGCTAGGCTCGATTTCGATCGCGCGGCGCGCCGTGTGGATTGCTTCGTCGACTCTGCCTTGCTTCAAGTAAGCATTGGCCAAATTGTTATATCCGGCGGCGCCCGGGCCGTCGCCACCTTGAAGCGGAAAATTGACTATTGTCCCGGCAATCAATAACGCGGCGAAGCCTGGCACCGACCGTGTCCACGCTCGGTCTTTGTACAGCCCGGCCACTTCGGAAATCGCGGCGCCAGCGAATAGCGCCAACAATGGCACGAGGGGAAAACGATAGCGGCCGAAAACATAGAAGAGCGCGATGCTCGCAGCCAGAGAGAGAATCATGCCGTGCAGTAGCCATAACCGACGCCACTGGCGCCAGGTCAACAGCACGCCCAAAGCGGCGATGGGCGCCAGAATTCCAAAATGGTTGATCCGGCCCAGCAAGGCGAGCAACGATGACCAGCGCTGATAAATGTAAAGATCATCGGAGTCTTCGATTTCGCGTGAGTTCCAGACTAACAACCATTTAAACCCCAACAATCGCAGCCACCCTGCGGGCTGCGATTTAACGTAATCGAGCGATTTATTGAACCAGTAACTGGAGACTTCACCCGGCTTGAGCTGACGACCTACGGCTCTTTCAGCCAAACGCTTGGCATCCGGCCCTTCGAGCTGCGCCTCGCGTATGACTTTTCTGACCGATCCGTATGTGCCGTCAGCGGCGCCATTGTTGCCGATAAAAAAATTCGGCCCGAACTGTGAAGTCGTTAATTTGAATTCGCCGCCGACGGTAAGATTGCGCAAACCTACCGGCAATAAAACCAGTAATAAGCCCGCGAAAAACCAGACGAGCCAACGAGCGCGCATCAGAAGTGGCTGCTCGGACAGCCCAAGTGCGATCCAAAGTACCACCACCGGTACCAAGATGAGCGCATTCTCACGGCAAAGGCCGAGAAGCCCGAGGACGGCGCCGGCCCCCAACCACTTCGCCCCATGTCGAGTGCCGTTCAGTCCCAGCAGAAGATAGATCAGCACGGTCAAAAGTAGCAGATCGAGAATGCTCTTTTCGATGAGGCCGTCGAAAAACACCGCCGGCGCATAACAAGCGAGGATGAGACCTGCGACGATCCCGGCGTTGCGTGAAAACAATTTCGTTCCGACCAGAAAAATCAGCACGGTGGCGGCCGAGCCAAGAATGACTTGCGCGATCCGAATCAGCCAAAGGTTGTGACCGAAAAACAGTTGCAAGACAGCGAGGAAGTAGGGATAAAGCGGCGCCTGATAAAACACGCCGTTCCCCAGCCAATCGCCGGCGGCGATGCGCTGCGCCCACTCATCGTAGGTCCGCCCGTCACCGGCGAGATTATAGAAAAGCGGGATGGTTTCAATTTGAAATAGATAAACCACCCGCATTGCCAGCGCGACCGCGAAGATCAGCGCGATCCATGAAAGATTCGTCTCTTGGGTCGCGTTGCCCGGAGCATCGGCGGTTGCCCTCGAGCCGCTGGTTTTGTTTTCGCGCCGTCGACTGGTTTTCTTCATCCCTGTTATCTGGACGTTGGCATTGTTGAATCTTGAGCTTCGCTTCGGGGCGATGGTCGATAGGCGGAAACTTCGTGAAGCTACGATCGCGGCTTCTCCCCGGTTCCGGCATTGATGCGATGACGGTGACCTGAGAAAGAGATTTTCCAAACGGATGATTGAAAGTGCCGGCGCATCGGTCGGTCACTGGCGAGACGACGGGAGCGACTGCTGCGACTTTAAAATCTTCACGGCTTCTGCCAAATGTTCGGCGGCTTGGTCCCTCTTTCCCTGCAAAGCGAGCGCGCGGCCGAGATTCTCGTGAATCTCGGCAACTCCGGGCTGAAGTTGCAAAGCTCTGCGGAAGTGAGTGACCGCTTCATTCAAGCGTCCCTGCTGGACTAGAACCCGGCCTAGATTGAAGTGCGCCCTGGCATAGCGCGGGTCGACCCGAACGGCTTCCTGAAAATGTTTGATGGCTTCGACGCCGTCGCCGCGGGCGGCGAGCAGAAGACCGAGATTATTGTGCGTGTCCATATCGGTCGGGTCGATCGCGAGAGCCTGGGAGTAATAGGCGATCGCCTGTTCAGTCTCTCCTCGTTTTGCCAGAAGTCGACCGAGGTTGTAATAAGCCTCCATCAAACGGGGATCGAAATGCAAAGCCTTGCGGTATTGGTCGACTGCGCGGTCCAAGTCGCCGCGCTCAGCCCAAGCACTGGCGAGACCGGCATGCGCCGACGCATAGTTGGGATTGATCTCCAAGCTTCTATTAAAATGGTCGATCGCCTCGGTCGACTTATGCTTGGCCACCAGTGCGGTGGCCAAAAAGTGATGGGCAAAAAATGACTTGTCGTTGATCGCTAATGCGTGTCGCCAGAGGGTTTCTGAGTCGCGCCAAGCTTGCGTTTGTTTCCAAGTCAGCACTCCCAATAGAGTGCCTACCAACACTGCCGTTGCTTGAGATGCCAGAAAAACCGGCCGCTTGATCTTTCCGCTCTTCCAAGCGCGCCAGCCATGCAGCACGCCGGCGCCGGCGAGAACCGACCATCCCAAGCAGGCAAGATAACTATAGCGATCAGCTGCGATCTGCGGCCCGTTCTGAGCGACACCAATGTACGGCACCAAGATCACACCATACCAAATCCAAGCGGCCAGTCCCCATGGCCGGCGTTGGCGGACAATCCACATCCCGGCAGTGATCGATAGCAACAAAAGGGCGCTCAAAACAAAGCGCCAGTCAAACAGAGAGAGCGTTTCCATCTCATAGAGGTTTGATAGGTTGATCGGCACCAGCGTTTTCCCTAGGTAGAAGATTATCCCGTACACGGCCTGGACGATGCGCTCAGTGATCCCGTACTCCTCGAAGCCGTACATCAACCTGCTCTGCTGCTTGCCGTAGATCGCGAGCAATCCTGCAACCAAGGCGAGAAAGAAAAACGGCGCCTTTTCCCACCACAAGCGCCGGACTCGCGATCCGAACCATTTTCCTGCGCCTCCCCCAAGCCGCCGCAGCGGATACACGTCCAAAAGTAGGAGAGCAATCGGCAGCGTTACGCCGGCGCCTTTGCCAAGCAGAGACAAACCATAAGACAGCCACGCTGCGATCATCCACTTCCAATAAGAAGAACTGAGCGTTTCCGTTTCAGCTGCCCTCAGATAGCAAATGAGCGTCAGGATAAAAAAGGGTCCTGCAACAACATTTTCCCGCCCCGACGCCCAGGCAACCGGCTCGACGCGCAGCGGATGAATGGCGAATACCAAAGCCGCGAAGCCGGCAGCCAGTTTTAGAGAAAACCTGTCTGAAGCATCAGAGGCTGGCATAGCCAAGCCGAGCAACCGGAGACAAACAAAATAGAAAGCGCAAGCGCCGGCGCAATGGAGCAGCAGACTGGTCAGATGGTAGCCGGAAGGCTCCATTCCCCACAAAAGATAATCGGCTGCCAACGTTATCCATGTTAGCGGGCGATAAAGACTATTGTGAAAGGTCGTAAACATCCATTGTAAATGTTCCAAGCTCAGTCCACGGTAGTGACGGTTTTCAAGCAAATTGACTCCATCGTCCCAATTCACGAAGTCGTTCTGCGAAACCGAGGCAAAACATATAAATGTGATCAGGACGACGACTATGGGCATGCCCCAAACGAGCGCGCGCTCGCTAATAAGCGAACGGGCACCAGACGCCGGCAAGATCGGGACTGCTCCTGCGGTGCTTGGGGTACGGGCGGGTTTTATCGAATCGCTCAAAAGTTACCTTGGTTGCGCCTTCAGTCTAGGCGTCGTTTGAAGCTGCCCATTTTCGTTGTCCTAAAAGTGATGGTGACCGCAAGATTCTCCAGCGCCCTGCTATTGCCGTCCGCGACGACCGGCGCTAACGCCTGCTAGGCTGAATCGGCTGCTCGTGATATAGCGTGGCGAAACTATTGACACGGTCAAATCGAATCGCTGCGTTCGAAGATGCACGGCAATGGAAACGATTCGCTTGACGCCGAAGGATCGAGTGAATGAATGCAAAGAAAAACCCGGTCACCTTGTCTATAGTCGTCCCTGCCTATAACGAAGAGAGACGAATTGGCAAAAGTCTGGAGGAAATTTTTCGATTTTGCAACGCGCTCGGCGACCCGTACGAGGTGATCGTCGTGGACGATGGCAGCACCGATGAAACGGTGGCGCTTGTCCGCCGTCGTTTCGGCGATCGGCCACAATTGCGAATCGCCCAACAGCCCGAACGCCGCGGCAAAGGCGCCGCGGTTCAGCAGGGCATGCTTCAAGGCCAGGGTGACTATCTGTTTTTCTCCGATGCCGATCTTTCGGTGCCAATCGAATCACTGGCGATCTTCCTCGACGAGTTACGCAATCATTGCGACGTTGCCATCGGCAGTCGCCGAGTGCCCGGGGCGAAGATTGAAATCCACCAGCCGCTGTTTCGCGAGATGATGGGTCGAGGTTTTACTTGGCTGTCAAATCTTATCCTCGGTCTGCGCCACTCAGACGTCACTTGTGGATTCAAAGGATTTCGCCGCGAGATCGCCCGAGAGCTTTTCATACGGTTGCACTTGCAGAACTGGAGTTTCGATTCCGAGCTCCTTTATCTCGCAGATCTTAAGAAATATCGCGTAACAGAAATCCCCGTCACCTGGCGGAACGATCAAGGCACCAAAGTAAGGCTGTGGAAAGATGTTTTGGCGTCGTTCTTGGGCTTATTGCAGATCCGCGCGAATCGAGTTCTGGGAAAATACCCTTAGAAATCTAAAACGAATCTTCTAAAACTGTCTCGGCTGGTTGAAAACGAAAGTCCTTCATTGTCGTTGCTACGACCGTGCGTGAAAGATTGCACGCGAATCTCTACGGATCGCGCACCGGGGGAGCGCGATTCTGGCGCAAAATTCTCAGCGCTTCTTGATAGTGCTGAGCCGCCTCAGCGACTCTGCCCTGTCGGGCAAGCGCTTGGCCTAAGTTTTCATGTGCCTCGACGTATTCGGGTTTTATCCGCAGCGCCGCCCTGAAATATTCGATCGCTTCGCCGAAACGCCCGTCAGCGGCCATGACTCGACCAAGACCAAGGTAGCTCTCCCCGAAATCAGGCTTGATTCTGACGGCTTCTCGATAATGTTTAACGGCCTCGTCGAATTTTCCCTGCCGGGCCATCAGGTTGGCTAATTGAAAGTATGCATTGGCGTTTCCTCGATCGAGCTGCAGCGCTTTATCCAACAAAGCTTCCGCCAGATTTAACGCTCCCTTGCGAGCCGTTATGATTGCCCCATCCTCATATACCCGAGGGTCGGCAAGATTGAGCCTATAAACCAGCAGCGAAGAACCGATCGAAGCGATCGGTTGACGTGACCGGTAAGGCCGAAAGCGCTCTGCTAGTTCGCCGGGAAGAAACAGTTCGCCGCCAAAGAGAAAATTCGCGCTCACAGCCAGGTGTTCAGGCAAATCCACAGGTCGGCTCGCCGGCAACTGCGAACGGATGAGATTTTCAGTCGAATAGAAATCATCGATTCCATAGTATTTGGGGTCCGCGGTGCCGAAATAGACTAATTGGACCCTCGTAACTCCATTTCGCTCCATCCATCTTTTCAGGCCTTTCAAGTCCTGTCCCCAGTCGAGGTTCGAATCCAAAAGTACTTTGTGGCCGTGTTCAGGTCCACCGGCAAGTTCGTTGAAGAAAGAAAGATAGTGCGGATATGACGAAACCGCCGACCAGAGATACCAAAAACCGAGAACCAAGAGACCGCCCCGCGCGCTTCGCAAGCCTTCCCGCCAAAGCTCATGGACCGTTGCACCAATGAGGACGAACAAAAAAGGGTAAATGGGAAGCAGATGGCGGATGCCGAGATTGAAGCGAGACAAAACTGCCAATGCAAAATAAACAAGCGCGGGAATGATAAGCCAGAGGAGAACCGTCAATCGTTTCTTGAAAAACATCCATCCCCATCCGGCCGACACGGCGAGCATGAGAAGTGTCGGCAGCGGCGTCTTGACGGCAAAAGCAATAGGAAAATAACTCCAAAATCCATCCTCGGAGATCTTCCCCAAGAGGTAAGCCGAATGCTTCCATATTTTGAAATTGTAGAGATAGCCGGAGATGAGCGCCTCGGGAAAAATCCGATGTTCGAATAGAAACGACCGTATGATTTCGACAATCGATTTGTGCGCGGGCGGAATCTGAGGCATAAACAGAGGAGCCTCGCCCCCAGGCACCGCGTTGAATCGAAATCCATAGACGGCCCAAATGGAAAAATACGCCGCGATAGCAGCGCACGAGATCAGTCCCATCAGAACAAACATCTTTTGGATTCGACTCGAAGCCAATCGTGAGCCGGCGACGAGCGCGCGGCTTTGAGGCTCGGAGCTGAATATTTTTATCATTCCCAAAATGACCCAGACCGGCACAATCGCCATGAACGAGTGCTTTGTGATGGCCGCGCAGCCAAATACGACAGTTGCAAGGAGCAAATTGACCCACGTGAGTTCCGTGAGTGCGCGACAAAAAAAATATGTCCCAATGAAAAACCAGACCGCGAAGGGCAAATCCGTGTGAATGATCGCGCTGTGCGCCAGGATATTGGGGTCTAGGCCATACAGGAAAAGGGACACGATCGCCGCTTTGATACCGAAAAGCTCGCAGCTCCAAAGATAGACGAATATTCCCAGCACGATACTCAAGATGATTATCTGCAACTTGGCGTAAAAGAAGAGGCGCGCCGCGTCGTTTCGTGCGAAGAACATATCGCGAGCAAACGGATACACGGGACCTCCCGGTTCCGTTCCCAAAATTTGCTTCCATAGTGCATTCGCAGGACGCGGGTCGTGAACATCCATCCACAGGAGCGGGAGCGCGGCCCACATCTTAACCAGAGGAGGATGCTCGGGATTCACCCTGAAATCTCCCCATTTCAGATAGGAGTAGCCACCCAAAAGATGGACCGGCTCATCGATTGTCGGAGATTGCTGGGTGAAACTCGTGATCGTCAGGAATCCAAAGACGATCACAAAAACGCCGATGACGAGCGTGGAAGTCTGCCAATTTCTCTTTCCGTTCGACTTGCCGATGTTGTTTCCCACTTGTCTCGCTTGTTGGGCGCTCATTCGCAATCCCTGTAAAGTCCGCAAAACGTCAGATTGGTGTTTTGTGCTTCACACGCGGGAAATTCGTGCGGTCAGCCTGATTGGACGCCATAGATTCGTGCCCACGAGATTGAATTCCGGTTCACGGCGTCCGGTCCCCGGAAGTTGCCCGCTTGAGCCGTCCAGCGAAGTCGATTCCCTTTTTGGATTCCTCAAACAGGAATTTACGCCGCGGGCCGATCTCGGCATCGGCGCTCGCCTGCTCTTGATAAAAAACCGCGGTATTCTGAATCGCGGCGGCCAAACTCCGCTGATCCACCGATGCCAGTCGCAATCGCAGGTCGGCGACGGCAATCGTGACCACACCGTATAGCGGGTCACCGAAAGGAGAAAGCACAGCTTCGTTTTTTGCATCAGGAAATAGCGAGCGCATCATGCGCGCAAATACCGGCGAGTAAACATAGACCAGCTGGTGCTCGGCGCTCAGTTGAGCGAGATAACCTTCGGCAGTGAGCAGGTTTCCCGCACGAAAGGGCGACTCGAAAAGTTTTCCGCTGCGATAGTTGCGAAACCAGCTGTTCACGACAACGACTTTCCAGAGCAACAACGGATCGACGATAATTGGCCGCGATTGTCCGCTTAGCGATGCGAGCTTGGCGGGCAGCTCTCCGTCTCGACTTTCTTCCTCCCAGACTTCGCGCGTTTTTGGCCGCTTTACGAAATAAGTCCAATAATTGATCGAGAGAGCGTAGCAGATCAGCGCCGTTCCCAGCATCATGGGAACGATTTCTTTGCGTCTAAACTGCGGCAGCGATCCTGATAAAACCTTGAGAGATAAGTGAATCGACGTGGCGGCAAAAAAATAGACGATCGGGCTGACCATGAACGTTCTGTAAGCGTTAGGCGAGTCGGACGGATCAGCCAGCAGTCCTCCTTGTAAACCCAACGCGAACCATAGCAGTACGAGCATCGCCTTGGCATTTTTCAAAGACCGCAGACAATAAGCGAACCCCAAGACAAAGAAAATCGCCGTGACAAAATCCAACACGGGCTCATGTGGAAAACCGTGGCGCGGATTGCCGTCGCCGTCGGCGTTGAACATCAAAGCGTACTTGCCGATATTTTCCCACACCGGATAGTAGCTCTGCGCCACGGCGACTGATTTGGCGAGAGTCAACTCCGACGTTCGCACGAATAGATCGCCGGGATGTTGGAAGTAGTAGGCGCCCAACGGCGCGAAAACCACTAAGCACGGTACAAGAAAAAAAATCCCATGCTGCAAGCTAGAACGAAGTCCATGCCGTTCCATCGTTGATTTTAAAACTAGAAAAGTGACCGCAATAGCGAGGGCGATCCACGAAGCGATGTAAGTGTACAGACACAGTCCCATGAGCACACCGCTCAAGACCAAATGCCATTTTCTGCCGGTCTTGAGCCCTCTTAGCAGCAGCCAGTAGGAAACCAACTGCAGCAAACTCATCAAGACCGCGTCCCACCCCCATCTGCTGATGGTTATGTGCCACTGGGAAACCGCGGTGAGAAAAGCCGATATTGCGGCTACGGGAACATTCGATATCTCGCGAAAAAGAAAATACACGGCTACAACGCTCGCAACCGCCGGCAGCACAGAAACCATTTTAAGACCGAAATAGCCCGTGCCAAAAGTTTTGAAAACGAAAACCACGTAATAGAGATAGAGATTCGATGTCTTGACCCAGTCGGGCCGCCAACGATCCAGCGGCGTCACGCTCCAGAGCGCAGCGTGCGTTCCTTCGATGATTTCGAGAGCGTTGAGGCCCACGAGCCCTTCATCCAACCAAAGCGACGACGGCTGCGAGCCGAGGCGATAAAATCTGAAGAACGCGGCGATGAAGAGCAAAGCGAGAACCAACAGCCACTCGAGCCCCTTCTTTGAACCGAGAGCGGACAGTCTTGCAGCCAACGGATAATAGTCAGCAATGGCAACCTCGTCGCTGCTATACTTGCGCAATGATAGAATAAAGATGTAAGCGGCGGCGAAATAGCACAGCAGGCCAGCGACAACACTCAAGTCGAATCTAAAACACAATTGCCCAAGAAATCCTAAGATAAGAGATCCAGCAAGCGGACCCCAGGCGTTTTGACCCTTTTGTCCGGGCGGCGCTTTTTTGCGTGCCATCGTTACTGGCTTGGCCCGCCGGACGGCGGCGCCGGATTTTTAGCTTTCAACAGCCGCAGAGCTTCCTGATAATGTTTCTCGGCTTCGTCCGTTTTGCCTTGCGCCGCCAGCGAGCGCGCCAAAGCCACGTGGACATCTGGAATTTCCGGCTTCAGTGCAATCGCCTTTTGTAGATGCATCGCCGCTTCGGCGAATTGTCCCCGTCTAGCGAGCGCCTCGGCAAGAACCACGAGAACCTCGATTTCGTTTGGGCTAACCGTCAAGGCTTGCCGGTAGTTTTCAACCGCTTTGTCGAGCTCGTTTTGTTGCGCCAACACTCTTCCCATGTTGAAGAACGCTTTGGCGTACTTCGGATCAATTTGCAGCGCCCGATGAAACTCTTCCAATGCGGCGGCGGGCTCGCCCCGAGCCGCCAGCAAAAGTCCCAAATTGTTATGCGCTTCGGCGTCGTTGGGGCGAATCTTCAACGTCTCGCGATAATGCGCGATCGCTTCGTTCTGCTCACCTTGCTTCGTCAATAGGCGCGCCAGGTTGTAATGAGCATCGGCGTTTAACGGGTTATTACTCAAGGCCTGGCGATACAATTCCACGCCTTTAGCTAATTTCCCTTCATTCTCAACGATGCGCGCGAGATTGTAGTAAGCGACGCTCGACTGCGGCGCAACCGCGATGACATGATTCCACAAACTTCTGGTGTCGCGCCACACTTCGGTCTGC
>Ga0075423_10001416_pt1 | contig 21087 bp, 17 predicted proteins | sample SoiMethybrSBSTD2_FD_80114 | JGI IMG/M metagenome (GOLD analysis project Ga0075423, IMG submission 80114) | Bulk soil microbial communities from a Populus tree surrounding site in Tennessee, USA - Soil MetaG P. TD hybrid SBSTD2 | ecosystem: Environmental > Terrestrial > Soil > Tree plantation...
ATCGCCGCCTCGAGGTCGAGCGACAACCCCGGCGTCCACCCGCTCGCTCGCACGTGCGGCAGGGTATCGACTTCGTCCGGCTCCGAGCCGAACCGGGTTCGGTTGCGGCCTTCGCTCTTGCGAGCGTTGAGCACGACGTTGACGGCCAGCCTGTGGAGCCATGTCGTGAACGCCGACTCTCCGCGATACAACGAGAGCTTCGACCACGCGCGCACGAAGACGTCCTGCGTCAGCTCTTCCGCCAGCGACCGGTCGGCCACCATGCGTGCACACACCGCGAACACGCGATTCACGTGTGCCCGGTAGACGCGCTCAAATGCCAGGCGGTCGCCGTTCGCGGCGAGCGCGACGTCGTCAGCGTCGGATCGGCTGGTGGTGAAGGTTGGATTGTCGACTGTCGCCACCATCATTCGCCGGCCGATCCTCGGTTGCTCGGTGGGTCAGATACCGGGATAGGCCAAATGGTTTGAAGAGAACCGCATGTGCGGTTCGCGGCGGCGCTCGTGAGCTGGGTCACGCGTGCCCGAACGCGCGGTCGAGGACGCCAGGCAGGTCGGCCATGCATCCAATGAAATGATCCGGTCGAGCATCCGCGAGAGTTTCACGGTCGAAGGGCCCCCAGAGGGCGGCTATGGTCATGACGTCGGCCGCGTTGCCGGCGTGGATATCGTGCGGCGAGTCACCCACGAAGACGGCCTGTTCCGGGGAAACTCCCAGGCGGCTCAGCGCGACGCGGACTGGGTCGGGGTCGGGCTTGTGGCGCGTGGTGTCTTCGAAGCCGACCACGACCGGGAAAAATTGGTCGAGTCCAACGAACTCGAGGCTCTGGTGCGCGATCGGCGAAGCCTTGCTCGTGACCACCGCCAGCTGGTGCCCGCGCCGGGCGAGGGTCGCGACGACGTCAGGAACGTCGTCGTAGCACCGGGTCAGGCGGTCGTGGTGCTCGTGCTGATAGCGGCGGTACCGCTCGAGCAGGAGGGCGACCTCGTCATCGTTGTCCGTGTAGGCGCGCAGCTGCTGAACGAGTGGTGTGCCGATGCCGCGGACCCACTCTTCATCGGTCGGGCGAACCCGCCACTCCTCGAAGGCATGTCGGGCGGAGCTCAGAATCAGCTCGATCGTGTCGATCAGCGTACCATCCAGGTCGAAGAGGATCGCGGGGCGAGTCATCTGTGGAATGCTACTGACTGAAGCCCGCGGGCAGCAGGTGGCGATGAGACACGGGATAAACGCCTACGCGCGGTGGTCCGGGACGAGCACGATCAGCGCGTTCACGCCGGACGGCGCCGCGCCAGCCACATCCGCGTTAGGCAGGCGCGACTCGGCGGCCTCTATGACCCGTTCCAGCCACGCTTCGGCCGCATCGGCGCCCTCGTCGCCGGCGCGCGAGGAAACCAGCGCGGCGAGAAGCCGCTCCGCGCCGGCAGATCGTGATGCGGCCACCGAGTCCCGTGCCGCGACGGCGAGCCGGCTGACTGCCGGGCGCCTGTGCGGTGGTGCGGCGGCGGCGAGCGCAGCGATCCGCGATGAGGCGGTCGCGCGGGCGCGCGAGCCCACGGCGGCCACGCCCGCGTCGGCTGCGCCCCGCGCGGCATCGAAGTAGGCGTCGAGGTCTCGCATTACCCGCTCGACCCGCCGCGGAGATGCCACACATCCCGGGCCTTCGCACGCCCGCGCGACCTCGAGGATGCACCGTGGATCAGTCGTGGTCTCGCCCGACCGCCCCGACGCGACGAGCCGTCGCTCCCCGCCGACTTCCACCGCGGCGATCCATCCGTCGATCGACGCTCGCGCCCCAGCGACGACGGTCGCGCCGTGCGCGGGTGACTCGGCAACGGTCGAACCGGGAACTGGTGGGAGAGCGACGGGAGTGCTCGACCAGTTGCGCACGAGGCCGTGCAGTGCTTCAGCAGCCCGTACGCGATCCAGGGCCGCAGGATCAGGAACCGGTTGCGCGTGCGCGGCCAGCAGCGGAGAGAACGGTTCGCCGACGGCCGAACAGGCCACGCCCGCTTTGCGGGTCAACACCTGGGTGATGTGGAGGAGCCGATCGGCCGCGGCTGGCGGCGCGATCGCATACTCGTGGATGCGACCCTGCGGCGAACCGATCCGCCAGATACGGCCGAGGCGTTGCGTTAGGCGCGCGGTCGTCCAGGGAAGGTCGAGATGAATGACCACGGCGGCGTCTTGCAGGTTGAGCCCTTCGCTCAGGAGATCGGTCGCGATGAGCACGTCGATGGCCTCGGCCCGGGACGGGGGACGACTCGATGACGCGACCGGGGCAAACCTGCTGAGCACCTGGGAGCGTGTGAGTGGCCCGCCGGCCACCAGCGCGCCGTTCGCCGTCACGGACGCCACACCGCCGTCTCCCTTGAGCCGCGCGAAGATTTCGCGCACCGTGTCCGCGAACTGCGAGAACACGACGATGCGTTCACCAGCGTGTCGCTGCCGTATCTCGCGCACGATGCTGCAGCGCTGTTCGTCCATCACGCCGTCGGTCGTCGACAGCACCGTCAGTGCCTGACGAGCTCCCGCCGCGTGGGCGCGAACCGAGCGCAACAAGTCGCGCACATCGTCGCCCAACGCGTCGCTGACCAGCTCCGGAAATGCGAGTTGCGTGGCGTCGTCGCCTACTACCCACGCTCGCAGCTCTGCCCGGCTTGGGTAGCGCCCGGCCTGGAGTGCGTCGGCGAGAGAGTCGGCGCGTGAGAGTCTGCGACGGAGCGCGGCGCGCAAGGCGGCTTCGCTGGACGCCCACGCTCTGACGAGCGACAGGGTCACCAGCGCACCGGCGTCGCCGCCGTCGCGCGGGCGGCAGGGCGGCGGGACGTCGAGAAGCGCCTGCAGCACCTCGGGAGGCCCCTGAACACTGCACCACACGGGTGGAGCGCGCTGCGGAACCTTGATGTCGTGCACGTCAGCGCGGGTTCTGCGCACGACACACGCGCCTAGCTCCGCTGCACTCAGCCGCTCGGCGCGTGTTCCGAGGAAGAGCGAAAGCACGGCAGCCAGATCGCGAGCGGTGTTGTGCACGGGCGTCGCGGAAAGGAGGAGCACGCGTGCCGAACGCGTCAGGGATGCCAGGCGTGCGTAGCGCTGCGTGAGGGGGTTACGCGCGTGGTGCGCTTCGTCGATGATGACTGCGTCCCAGCGGCCATCGCCCGCAGGATCGCGCCGGCTCAACGTTTCGAACGAGATCAGGCCAGCGCGAAGCCGTGAACGGTCGAGCGCATCTCGCCACATGGCGATGAGAGACGCCGGAGCTACGATCAGGAGCGCGCGCTCGTCGCGCATCGCAGACAGCGCCGTGTACGTCTTCCCAAGCCCCACTTCGTCGGCCAGGAGGGCGCCACCAAACCGCTCGATCGCGCGTCGGAGGCGTGCGGCCGCCTCGCGCTGGTGGTCGCGAAGGATGATCTCTCCGAGCCGTGCGTCGGACGGGAGATCGACGTGGTGCACCGCGGCGATGCGTGCGCGAACCAGGTCGAGGTCGGCCCAGTGCCATCCAGTCATCGGATATTCCAGTCGAGCAAGGCGTTCACGGCGGCAATGCGGAGGCGGTAAGTGCGCACCACGGCTTCCAGCAGCTCCGCGTCGCTGGGCGGCTGTCCGAGCAGGGCACGCTCCCCAAGATCAGCCAGGTCTCGTCGCGCCCGGTCCCATTGTCGTGGGAGCGGGAGCAGCGACAGCGTCCAACCCAGATAACGGCGGTATCCGCCGCGCGCGGGCTCCGCGAGCGCCCCCAGCCATGCGGCGGCGAGCGGTGAGTTCAGGAGCGTGACCAGAGCGATTGCGTCAGCTCGATCCGCGCAGCGGACGACGTAACACGTGTTGAGCGGAACGGCGTCATCACCCGGCTCGAGCAGGGCGGCGGTCGGCACACGGCCAAAGTCGGCCCACACGACGCGAGCTTCGTTAGGCGTAGCGGCCTCGGTGCGAAACAGCGACCACCATCGCGCTCCCGGCCGCGCGTCCGATCGGGCGACGAGACGTCGTCGCCACCCGCGCAGCCAGCGTTCGGCCCGCGGGGGCAGACGATCGAGCGGCAGCCCGTTCGGTCCGTGCGTCCAGATCACGCGCTCACCGGTTGACTCGATGCGCCACTTCTTCACGTGCTCACCGCGGATCAACGGCCGGAGTAAATCCGGCTCGACGTCCACCCGCTGTCCGGTCTCGGCGGTGAGCAGCCCGTCGCATCGTGGGCGCAGGATGAACGCGCCGTTGCAGCCGCACTTGACGCCGAGTAGCGGGGCGCCGAATAGCGACGTGCCGAGTGGTGTGCCCACCGCTCGCAGGGAGTCGAAGGCTCGGCGCGCGAGCGGGGGAAGCAACAGCCATGGGGCGCCGGGCGACTCGTCGAGCGCGAGCTCGCGCACGTGTACGCCCCACGTGGCGGCGACGCGCGCCGCATGCACCGTGACTCGCATCTCGGTGGGCGTTTTGGGTCCAGAGGCCTTGCTGCGCCGCGCGACCAGCAACGACGGATACACGGCCGCATCGAACAGCGCCGGTGCGTCGGACCAATCTTCGATCGCCAGCGGCTCGTGCTGGCTGGCGAGCAGGCTGCGAACACCGCCACCTGCCAGCGACCGCCACAGCTTCGCTGGAACGAGCAGCGCAACCACGCCTGCCGGCGCCGCGACCTCGAGCGATCGCTCGATGAACAGCGACGCGAGGTCCACCTGTGCCGCGAACCCCACGCCGGCTCGCGACGCCGCGGCACCTGTGCGCCATGCGGCTCCGCGGTAGGTTGCGAAGCCTCGGCGCAGCGCGGAGCGCGCGCCGGGAGGAATGCGGTGCACTCTCACCCACGGGGGATTTCCAGCGACGACGTCGAACCCTCCCGCGCTCGCGACGTCGGCGAAATGCGTGGAGAAGGAGAAGGGAAGCGCGGCGCCGGCCGCTAGCGCGCGCCGGCGTGCCCGGCACGCGCGACGCTCTGCGCGCAGCTCGTCCAGCGCCGCGGAAGTCGCACCGCGCACTGCCGCCCGGTCGCCGAACAGGTCGCGGGTGCGCGCGGCCAGGATGATGTCCCGTCGGGCGACCGCGATCGCGGCGATGCGACGATCCAACAGTGCGATCGCGGCGGCGCGTTCGGCACGATCGAGCGCGCGGGAGAGCGTCCGTTTCCGCACGCCAACGGCTCGTGCATAACGAGCGCGCAGCCTGGCGATCGGCGTCGCGCCGGCGGCGCCTTCGCGGGCGATGTCGTCCACGGCAAGCGCGTCGCCGATCCTGATGTTGCGATCCAGGTTCGGCAATGGAGTGACCTGTGCGGGATCGCGCGTGCCAGTGTCGATCACGACGCTCAGCCAGAGTCGCAGCTGGCAGAGCCAAACGGCGGTCGGACTGATGTCGACGCCGAAGATGGAGCGCGTGAGCACCGCGCGGCGCAGCTCCGATGTCACTCGTCGGTCGCCGAGGAACGCCATCACCGTCGCGATCCGCTCGAGTGCATGGACGAGGAACGCGCCCGACCCGCAGGCCGGGTCGAGCAACCGGAGCTCCGTGAGCCTTCGGCGGAGCGTCTCGATCTGATTCCCATCGATCGCGTTAGGCGATGGTGCCAGCGACACGATGCCGTCGAGCGGTTGCCCGACCGCAGCCGCCAGTGCCTCATCGGTCACGCGTGCGACGAGCGTGTGCGGCGTGAAGAACGCCCCGGTTTTTCGCCTCTCGGGCGATGCCATCATCGACTCGAACGCGCGCCCAAGCATCTCGGGATCGACCGCGGCTTCGGACCACTCTGTGCTTTCCTCGCGAGCGGTGAAGCGGTATCGGCCGAGCAGATCGGAGAGGAACAGGCCAAGCTCCTCGTCGCGAAACTCGAGGCCCGTGTACGTGCGCTCGAGCGGCGATCGCGAGAATAGTCCGCCGTTCAGAAACGGGATCCGGCCAAGCGCGCGAGCCGCTGGCGCGCGCGATCGGATCGGCGTGTTGAGCGTGCCGAAAAACAGGGGCAGGAGCACTCGGCGATGAAAGCCACCTCGGCCGCTCAGGCAGGCGTCGTAGTGCCGCGCGAGAAACGAGCGGTCGCCGTCCAGCCATTCCTTTGCCTCGAGGAACGACAGGAAGAGGAGGCGTGACGCGTAGAGCAGTGCGATCTCGCGCCGAGCCTCGGCCGGCGCGCTGCCGCGCGCCTCCGCACCGAGCGAGGAGACGAGGCGTTCAAGCGTTCGATAGAACCGGCGCGTCACGGCCTCTCGACCGAGAATGGCGACCCACCGTGCGTGTGTGAGGACGTCGACTGATTCCATTGCGGCCCCAAGCGCGCACAGCGTCTCGGCGTCGCTGTCTACGACGTGAGTGCGATCGACGAGCAGTGCGCTCACGCGTGGTCCCGATTGCCCGGGGGTCCAGGCCGCTATGGCGACCTCGGTCGTCGTTTCCCTGCAGGCGATGGCGAGCCAGAGAAGGTGCGGCGCGCGCGCCGACAGGCGCCGAGCGACGTGCGATACGACCTCGCGCATTGGCCGCTCGCCGCGAACGTCGAGGAGCACCGCTCGGAGGGTACCGGGGCCGCGCGCGACCGATGCCTTTTCACACTCGTCGGGAACTCCCAGGGCGGTCCGGGACTCCGCGTCCAGCGACGCCGGCGGCCCGGCGCAGCCGACGGCGGCGGCGATGGCGCCGAGCGACGCTATGTCGCTTGCGGCGGCGAGAAGAACGGCGGCGGCTCGGAGGGTCGGCACGCGCGCAGGATGCGGCGGGGCGTGCCGGCGACTGCCATCGCTCCAATGCGGACGCAGTCAAAAATGTCGCCAGCGAAGGCGCAACGCATTATGATCGTACCGCTGCAAATGCGAGAACCCCTGGTCTTCGCGACCCCTGTCGACGCCGCTGTGTCTACTCTGGCACAGCGCGGCGTCACGTACTGAGAGCCTATTGAATGCCTGACAACGGCCGTGGAGGGTTGGAAGGCTTCGCGCACAACCTCGTTGCGCGCGTCGTTCTGTATTACGTAGGGCTTGCCGCGCTACTCGCGACGGCATGGGCGATCATCCCCGCACCGGTGCGCGGCGAGATCATGACGGTGCTGTCGCCGCTCATCGCATTTCGTGACGGCACACCGGCGGGCCTCAAGGTCGACACGAGCGGAGGGCCGTTCTCCAACGTCGTCGCGCCGGCCACGGAGCCGCTCATTATCATCGTGATCGCGGTGACGACCGCGTTTCTGCTCGCGCTGCCCGTCGCGTGGGTGTACATGTTCACGCGCCAGCGGAAGGGATACCGCGCCTCGGACGTTCAGGCCCTTGTACTTATGCCCGTGGTCGTCGCGGGTGTCGTCGTGCTGGTGAAGAACAGCGTGGCCCTCGCATTCAGCCTCGCGGGCATCGTTGCGGCGGTGCGGTTCCGCACGAACCTCGAGGACAGCAAGGACGCGACGTTCATCTTTCTCTCGACTGCGCTCGGCCTCGCGTGCGGCGTGCAGCTCGAGTATGCAGTAGCGCTCTCGGTGCTGTTCAACGCCGCGGTGCTCATTCTCTGGACGACGGACTTCGCGCGGATGCCGCCCTCACTCGAAGGCGTGCGGGCGAAGCGCCAGCTGGAGCGGGCACTGCAGATCGCCAACCGCACGTCGCAGTTCGTGGCGCGGCTCGACCACGAGGTGCTGGAAGCCCTCGCTCCGGCGCAGCTCGATGCGCTCGAGGATCGTCTGCGAAAGCGCCGCGCGGATATGACCGGAGAGAACGCGGGCGCCGGTCAGCGGTTCGACTCGCTGATCCGGATTCTCACGACCGATCAGGTGTCGCTCCGCGCGGCAATCGACCCACTGCTGGAAACCGAAGCGAAGCGATGGCGCTATCGCGGAGCCTCGACCAACGAGATCGGAACGTCGGTCGAGTACGACCTGCGGCTGCGAAAAGGCTACAGCCGGCAGAGCATTGCCGAAGCAGTGCGTGAAAAAGGAGCGCCGTACGTGGTCGGCGTCGAAATCGTCGAGATGGAAGAGGAGTTGTCGTAGCCTTCGAGGAACCCCCAATGCGATACTCGAAATTGCTGACGTTCGTCGCGCTCACGTGCGTGAGTGCCGTGTCGTTCGCGCAGGCGCCCGCGTCGAAGGGAGACAAGGGCGGTGGCGATGGCAAGCAGGAGAAGGTGAAGAAAGACAAGACAGCGCCGGTGACGCCAGAAGAGAAGGAAGCCTCGACGCGACGGACCGAGCGCTTGTTCGGCTCGGACGAGCCGCTCGAGTTCACCCTTACGGCGGACTTCAAGGCGACGTTCAAGAGCCGCGACACGCTGAAGGTGAAAACGCAGAAGGCGACGCTGACGGTGAAGGACTCGTCAGGCAACCCCGTGGCGATCCCGATCGAGATCTCGCCGCGCGGTCATTTTCGGCTGCGCGCCGACGTCTGCAACTTCCCACCGATCCGGCTGATCTTCTCCGATAGTGGGAAGAAAGGGACGCCGTTCGCGGGGCAAAAAGCTCTCAAGCTCGGCACGCATTGCAACCAGAAAGACAAGGAGTACGCCGAGATTCCCGTGCGGGAGTATGCGGCGTACGAGACGCTGAACATGTTGACCGACGTGAGCTTCAAGGCGCGACTGGCGAAGGTGACATACGTGCAGGTGGGGGATGAGAAGGACGCGGCCACGAAATACGGGCTGCTCATCGAGGATGAGAGCGACATGGCGAAGCGGAACGGTGGGCGAGTCTTCACCGCCCGTGGCGGAACGTTCTCGGACATGGAGCCGCAGCAGATGGCGACCATCAGCGTGTTCGCCTACTACCTCGGCAATACGGACTGGTCGATGTACTCCCTGCACAACATCCGGCTCCTCCTCATGGGTGACAAGTACGTGCCGGTGCCGTACGACTTCGACTGGTCGGGCGTCGTGTTCGCGCGATACGCAAAACCGGATCCGCGGCTCGGAATTCCCACCGTCCAGGATCGCCTCTATCGTGGGGTGTGCCTAACGCCTGCGGAGCTGGCCCCGGTGCTGGCGAAGTACAACGAGCACCGGCAAGACATCAAGGCGCTGTACACCAAGCTGCCGTTCGACGACGGCTACCGGCGCCGCGCGATGGACTACATCGATGATTTCTACAAGGTGATCGCCGATCAGCGCCAGGTGAAGCGGGAGCTCATCGAGACCTGTGTTGGGCGCTCGACGTCGTGAGATAGGCGCGGCCCTTCCACTCCACCCGCGAGCCCCGGGCGATCGCCTGGATCGCGATGATCGCGAAGACCGCAGAGCCTAACGGGAAGAGCAGCGCGAACCGCATCGGCGCGCCCATCCAGCGGTAGACCGCGGCCCAGGTACCCACCTGGGCCGCGAACGCGATGGCCGCGGCGAGCGTGAGCCAGCGCGGTTCGCCCGCGAGCGCCGCAACAAGGAGCACGAGCGGCGGAACGAGCGTAACGAGCGGAGGCAGCAGCAGCAGGGCGGGGAATATCAGCTGGCCCACGCGTCCCCACGGCATCGCCTCGCGTCCACCCGCGAACACGTTCTTGCGCCAGCCCGCGACGATCTCGCCCAGTGACGTGTACATTCGCGTCGTGAGCTCGTCGCGTCCGAGAATGAGCTCCGTGCGCGTGCCGGCCGCGAACATCCGCTGCGCGAGCGCCACGTCCTCGGCCACCTGATCCCGCACGGCATCGTGCCCGCCGATCGACTCATACGCCGAGCGGCGGACGAGGATGCACTGGCCGTTGGCGATCTTGTCCTCGGCCTTGGTCGACTGGTTGATCGACTCGGTCCCGCCATAGCGCGACGCGATCATCCAGAACACGTGCGGCTGCACGATACGCTCCCAGAAGCTGCCGAGCTCCTGATGTCCGGCCACCGACAGCATGTCGAGCTGGCGCGCGCGCATCGCGTTCACGGCCCGCGCGACGAGATGGGGCCCATGACGCGCGTCCGCGTCGGTGAAACAGAGGATGTCGCCGCGCGCGGCCCACGCGCCGGTCGCGCACGCCCACGGCTTGCCGAACCATCCGTCGGGGAGCGGCGGGTTATCGACCAGCGTTAGGCGAGCGTCGTCACGCGCGATCGCTCGTACGAGATCGCCGGTGCCATCGGTGGATCGATCGTCGACCACGACGACTTCGATGTGCCCGTAGTCGCCGGCGAGGATCGATCGCACGCACGACTCGATGTTGCGGCGCTCGTCGCGCGCAGGAACGATCACCGAGACCAAGGGATTGCCGGGCGAAACGCTCACGCTCTCGTTCGCGAGCTCGCGCGACCGGCGAACGCGCCACATGGTGGCAAGCGGAGCGAGAATCCACGGCGACGCGACCAGGCCCGCGAGTGCGAGATCATTCACGGCGTATGGGCTGATCGGTGCCGCGCGGTACGCGTCAGGGAGTGGGTTCGCGAACGGGTTGCAGCGCAACGGGAGCCGTCGCGCGCTCGCGCCGTCCGAGCACGACAGCGCCGGTCATATCGCCCGTGACGTTTGCGGCCGTGCGGAACATGTCCGTGATCGCGTCGATCCCCAGGAGCACGCCGATGCCTTCCGCCGGGAGGCCAGCGCCCATGAGGATGGGCACCATCACGATTATCGATCCGGCGGGAATCCCGGGCACGCTGAACGTCGTGGGCACCACGGTGAGCACGACGGACAGCATCTGCGTAGCGGTCAGCTCGACACCATACAGGCGCGCGATGAAGAGAACCGCGGTGGGTTGGGCGACGGCGCCGGCGACACGATAGGTGGAGGCCGCGAGTGGCAGGAAAAAGCCGGAAATCTCGGCGGGGAGCCCGAGCCGAGTGCGGGCGCTCTCGATCATCGCCGGCAGCGCGGCGAGCGATGAGCGCGAACTGAATGCCACTGCCTGAGACTGCAGGATTGCCTTGGCGAATTGCGCCAACGGGATCCGTCCGCCGATGACCGCGAGCGGATAGAGGAACACGATGCAGAACGACACCGTGATGAAAATGACCGCAGCGACAAACCCGGCCAGCGCACCGGCTGCCGATGCGCCCATGCGCGTCGCGAGCGGGAGTGCGAGCGCGAACACACCAATTGGCGCGAGCTGGAGGACCCACCGCACGACCGTCAACGCGGCATCACCCAGCCCCTGAAAGAATGCGACGACCGGGTCGCGACGTTCGGCGGGGAGCGTGAGCAGCGCGAGACCGAGGCACAGCGTGAAGACGATGATGGGCAGGAGCGCTCCATCGGCAGCGACCTTGACCGGGTTGGCCGGAACGAGGTCGACGAGCCAGCGAGCGAAGGTGGGAATGCTGCTCGCGTTCTGCGCGACGCCGCTGCTCGCGGTCTTTGCGCTGGCCTGCATTGCGGCTATCGCCGCGGGATCGAGCGGGATACGGTCGATGAGCAGCGGCCCGACCACGGCCGCGTATGCCGCAGCCACGAACAACGTCGTGATGAAGAAGACGATCGCGCCGCGACCAACGCGGCCGATGGAACGCGCGTTCGGTGCACTCGTTATGCCGACGATGAGACTCCCGACAACGAGCGGGATGACGGTCATCCGGATCGCGTTGATCCAGAGAGTGCCGAGTGGCTCGACCGCCATGGCTGCTCGCGCCGCCGTCGCGGAGCCGCTGCTCGCGATGGCGACTCCGGCAGCGATGCCGACGACGAGTGCGATGAGGACGCGCGTGGTGAGAGTCATGAACTGCCAATTTAGGACAGAACGAGAAAAGGGCGACCCAGTGGGTCGCCCTGTCGAGTAACTCGCAGCCCGAGTTCAGCGATTGCCTGAAGACCCGCCTGACGAGCCACCCGAGGTGCCGCCGGACGATCCGCCACGCGATCCACCCGTGCCACCTGATCCACCTGTGCCACCCGATCCACCCGTTCCGCTCGATCCACCCATCCCACCGCCACTGCCACCACTCGATCCGCCCATACCCCCGCCCCCACTGCCACCGCTGCCGCCTGTGCCGCTCTTCCCGCCGGAACCGCCCGACGAGCCGCCAGTGCTCTGACCACCGGAACGCGAGCCGGAGCCCGACGTGCCGCCCGTGCCTGCGGAGCCAGACCGCGCCGACCCGCCACTCGTGCCGCCCGTCAGCTCGTCCTCGTCGCCTGCACGCTCGGGGCGCGATCCACCCGACCCGCCCTTTCCGCCCGTGTTACCACGCGACGACGATCCGCCTGACGAGCCTCCCGAAGAGCCGCCTGAAGAGCCGCCTGAAGAGCCGCTCGACGATCCGCCCTGCGACCCCGACTTGCCGTGCATGCCCGAGTCGCGAACCTTCTCGTCGTTGCTCGACTCACGATTTTGGTTCTGGTCCGCCATGGGTCCACCCTCCAACATATTTTGATGCGACCTCCGTCCGTGCGGTGGAATGATCCACCGCACGCTGGGATGCGCAGTGGTGGCAACGCATGTGCCAAGGTGTGATTTGAATCACGAACAGGCGCGGACCTCCAGTGCGCGACGGCCTCCGCTGTTGAGCGAGGGAGCGCGAGTGGCGCTCGTCGCGCCCGCGGGTCCACTGCGTAATGACGGGGATCTCGCTCGCGCGATCGACAACGTGCGGTCGTTCGGGTGGGAGCCAGTCGTGGGTGAACACGCGCTCGCGCGCGAAGGCTATTTCGCCGGCCCTGATAATCAACGCGCTACGGATCTGAACGGCGCGCTGCGCGATGACGCCATCGATGCCGTGTGGTGTCTGCGCGGCGGGTATGGTTCGATGCGGATCCTGGAGTCGATCGACTACGCGGCGGCGGCTCGACGACCGAAGCCTGTCATCGGCTATTCCGACATCACGGCGCTACACTCGGCGTTTGCGCTGCGCAGCGGCATCGTGACCTATCACGGGCCGACAGCGCGTGCCGAATTGTCCTCCTTCTCGCGGCGCTCGCTCGCGTGCGCGCTCGTGCGCGGGGGCGATTCCTGCGGCGATACGCCGGACGCGCGCGTCCTGCATGGCGGCGTCGCGCAGGGAACATTGGCCGGCGGGAACCTCGCGTTGTTGAGTGCGCTCACCGGTACGCCATTCTCGCCGCGACTCAGGGATTCGATTCTCGTGCTCGAGGACATCGACGAGCCCGTCTACCGCGTGGATCGCATGATGCGCCAGCTGCTACTTGCCGGATTGCTCGATGGCGTGCGCGGCATGGTCTTTGGCGCTTGCACGAACTGTCCCGAAGCGGCCGACGACGGCGCTCGCCGCCTGGACGATGTGATCGGCGAGGTCGCGGCCGCGCTTGGCATCCCCACCATCATCGGCGCCCCGGTCGGCCACATCGACGATCAGTGGACACTTCCGCTCGGCGCTGCCGCGTCGCTCGATGCCGATGGGCGCACGCTGACTGTCCACCCGACCCTAACGATCGCCTGACCCAACCCACGATGCCATTCAAGACCGGGACCGACCTCGTGAACGAAGCGAAGCAGCGGATCCGCGAATACACCCCGCGCGAAGTGCTCGAGATGCTCGAGAAGGGTGCGGCCGTGATCTACCTCGACGTCCGCGAGCCAAACGAGTGGAACCTGGGTCACCTGCCTAACGCCATGCATATCCCGCGCGGGAACCTCGAGTCGAACATCGAGGCGCGCGCGGGACGCAACGAGACGATCGTCATCTACTGCGCGCGCGGGAATCGCTCGGCGCTCGCGGCCGACACGCTGCAGCAGATGGGATACGAGCACGTGTCGTCGATGGCCGATGGGTTCGGCGCATGGATCGCGATCGGGGGCCCCGTCGAGGACTAGACGTGCCGGACGACGCGACGACGCTCGTCGACCATCCGACGTTTCGCCGGCTCCGCCACGCGCTGGCGACGCGGCCGGCGGTGCTGGCGCCCGATGATGGCGCTCCGCGCCGCGCCGCCGTGGCCATTGTCCTTCGTCGCACCGCGGACGATGTCGTCGAGCTGCTGCTGATCAAGCGCTCGGAACGCGAGGGTGATCCGTGGAGCGGCCATGTGGCGCTGCCTGGAGGCCGGCGCGACCCCTCCGACGCGACGTTACAGGACACGGCCATTCGCGAAACACGCGAAGAGACGGGCATCGACCTCGCACGCGATGGGATCGTGTTAGGCGTGCTCGATGAGCTGAGGCCACGAACGCCGACCCTGCCGCCGATCATCGTGACGCCGTTCGTCGCCATCGTGAGGCCGGAGGTCGTCATAGAGACCAGCGACGAGGTCGCGTCAGCGTTCTGGGTTGCCCTGGCGGCGCTCGAGGACCCGTCGCTCGCCGTCGAGTCTGAGGTCAGCGCCCGCGGCGCAACCTGGCGTGTGCCGAGCTACGTGCTCGGCGGCCACATCGTGTGGGGAATGACCGAGCGGATCCTGCAAAACCTGCAACGGGTTCTCGCCTAGAGGTTGGTCCTTGCCGGAACCGCGCCTGCCGCCTATGTTAGGTGACCCTAAAACAATATTTCCCGTCGGCCAACTTTCTCGGCGGACGCCCGTGTCCGCTTCTTGTCATGTCTGCTCCACGCCTCGTACCTCGCGACTCAGAACCACCAACCCACACGCCGCCCGTCCGCAGCGAAGACGCCGGTTGGCGGCTCTCGCGCGTTACGCCGAGCCTCGCCGAGGTCTACCGCTCGGTTCCGATTACGGGCGCGACATGGTGGAGAAAGATCCTGGCGTTCGCCGGACCGGGCTATCTCGTCGCCGTCGGCTACATGGATCCCGGCAACTGGGCCACCGACCTCGCCGGCGGATCCCAGTTCGGGTACACGCTGCTCAGCGTCATCCTGATCTCGAACCTGATGGCCGTTCTGCTTCAGGGGCTCGCGTCGAAGCTGGGCATCGTGTCCGGGCGCGTTCTCGCTCAGGCATGTCGAGACCATTTCTCGCCGCGAGTCAACTTCGGCCTCTGGGTGTTGTGCGAGATCGCCATCGCGGCGTGCGATCTCGCGGAAGTCATCGGCACCGCGATTGCGCTCAACCTCCTGTTCGGAATCCCGCTCGCGTGGGGCGTCGTAATCACGGCGCTCGACGTGCTGATCGTGCTCTATCTCCAGAACAAGGGATTCCGCTTCCTCGAAGCGCTGGTCATTGCGCTCGTGGCGACCGTCGGACTCTGCTTCCTGTTCGAGCTCATCGTGTCGCGTCCGGAGCTCGGCGGAGTCCTTCGAGGCTTCGTCCCGAGCCCGGTGATTCTCCGCGACCCGGAGATGCTCTACATCGCGATCGGCATTCTCGGCGCAACCGTGATGCCGCACAACCTGTATCTGCACTCGTCCATCGTGCAGACTCGAAAGTACGACCTCAGCCAGGAGGGGAAGCGCGAGGCCGTCCGATTCGCGTTCGTGGATTCCACGATCGCGCTTTCCTTCGCGCTGTTCATCAACGCGGCGATCCTCATCGTCGCCGCGGCAACGTTCCATCGCACTGGCAACACGCAGGTAGCGGAGATTCAGGACGCGTACCAGCTCCTGTCGCCGCTCCTCGGCGTCGGGACAGCGAGCATCGTGTTCGCGCTCGCGTTGCTGGCCTCGGGCCAGAATTCAACACTGACCGGTACGCTCGCCGGACAGATCGTGATGGAAGGGTTTCTCAACATTCGGATCCGGCCGTGGCTGAGGCGTCTCATCACGCGAGCGATTGCCATTGTGCCGGCCGCCATCGTCGCCATCTTGTACGGGGAAAGCGGTACGGCAAAACTCCTGGTGCTGAGCCAGGTAGTGCTCAGCCTGCAGCTCTCGTTCGCGGTTTTTCCGCTCGTGATGTTCACGTCCGATCGCGAGAAAATGGGTGAGTTCGCGAACTCGACGTGGCTCAGGGTGCTCGCGTATGCCGTGGCGTTCGTGATCGCGGCGCTCAACGCGTGGCTGCTTCTCAAGACGTTCCGCCAGTGGCTCGCTTGACATGTACCACCGCATTCTCGTTCCAGTCGAGAACTCCAGCTACGATGAGCGAATTCTGGATCACGTGCGGCAGCTCGCGCGCTATTGCGGAGCGTCGATCGTGCTCATTCACGTCGCCGACGGCTGGGCCGCCCGCAACATCCAGCATCTCAACCTGCGCGAGTCGCAGGAGATGCACGACGATCGCGTCTACATCGAGCGCCTCGCCACACGGTTGACTGCCGAGGGCCTGGCCGCCGAGGCGCTCCTCGCGACGGGCGATCCGTCTGCCGAGATAGCGGCCGCAGCAGAGCGGGAGGATTGCGATCTCATCGCGATGTCCACGCACGGTCATCGGTTCATCGCCGATCTCATCTACGGCAGTGTCGCCAACGCAGTTCGCCACATGACGAGCGTGCCGGTGCTGCTGCTACGCGCGCCTGCGGGAACGAAGCAGAAGGTCGCGGCAACGTGACGGGCCAGGGGTCCTCGCGCCGTCCGCGTACCGCATCGCCCGCGCGCGCTGCTGTCGAGTCGAGTGTTGTTGGCCTTACCGCGCCGGTAGAGGACTACCTCAAGGCCATTTACGAGGCCGAATTGAGCGGGGCCGCCGCGGCGACGAACGACATCGCGAATCGACTGCAGATAGCGCCCGCGTCGGTCACCGGGATGGTGCGCCGGCTTTCGGAGCAGGGGCTCCTGGCCTACGAGCGGTATCGCGGCGTTCGCCTCACCGACGCCGGTCGCCGCGCGGCCCTGCGGACGATTCGGCGTCATCGTGTGATCGAAGCGTATCTCGTGAATGCGCTCGGCTATCCATGGGATCAGGTCCATCCGGAGGCCGAACGGCTCGAGCACGCGGCGTCCGACGAGCTGATCGATCGGATGGCGGCCGCGATCGGCCAGCCACTGACCGACCCGCACGGCGCTCCGATCCCGACGCGCGACGGCGTGATCGACGAGACTCGCCACAGCTCGCTCGCCGACGTGCCGAGTGGTGTGCGCGCGCGCATCGTGCGCGTGGGCGACGAAAACGATGAGCTGCTTCGCTACCTCGATTCGTTAGGCATCCGCCCGGGCGTGCAGGTCACCGTCGGCGACCGCGCGCCGTTCGACGGCCCGCTCACGGTCCGTGTCGCCGGAGCGCAGCATCAGATCGGCCGCCCACTCGCCGCCAGGATCTTCGTCGAGAACGTCAGCCCGCCGTAGCGCGCTTGCGTGCCGCGCGCATCGTGAGCGCGTAGACCGGGTAGCTTGCCGCGAGAAGACCGAGCGCCACCGTGGAATTCCGCCGATCGGTCACGATCGCGCCCACGAGAAAGGCCGTGCCCCCGAGCAGCGAGAACCCCGTCGTGTAGGGATAGCCTAACGCCTTGTAAGGGCGCGGAGCGTCCGGCATCGTCCGCCGGAGCTTGAACACGGCGGCAAACGAGAACACGTAATTCAACACGAAGAAAAAGGCTGCCACGGCGATGACGGAGTTGAACGTCCCCGTGAGCAGAAAGCCGATCGCCAGCGCGCCGGAGAGCAGGAGCGTGTAGGTCGGCGTCCCGCCCGCGTTCACCGTCGTCCCCCACTTCGGGAACAGACCATCGCGGCTCATGGCGTACAGGATGCGCGGGCAGAACAGTGCGTAGGCGTTCACGCCGCTTAACAGTCCCACGATGAGAAGCGATCGCACGATGGCATCCCCGCGCCCTCCGAACAGCGCCTGCGCCGCGGCCCCGGCGGCGAAGTCACTGCGAGCCAGCCCCGGAATGCCTAACACGTGAACGAACGCGATGTTCACCAGCACGTAGATCGCGATGATGGCCGCGACGCCGCTGAACATCGCGCGTGGAATCTCGCGGCCCGGGTCGCGCACTTCCTCGGAGAAATACAGCATGCCGTTCCACCCGTCGTAGGTGTAGATAACGGCCTGCATCGCGAGCACGATGGCTCCGATGCCGATCGCTTGGGTCGGAACCGCGGGCACCGCGGCGGGACCCGACGGGGGCGCGAGCGTGAAGCACGCGACGATCAGGGCAACGAATGCGAGTGCTTTCAGCAGCGTCGTTCCCTGCTGGACGACGTCGCCCCATTTCACGCCGCGATACTGCAGCACGGTGAACAGCACCACCACGCCGATCCCGACCGACAGCTGCGAACTCGCGAGTGAAGGAATGAGCGTTCCCAGGTACTCGCCGATGAGAATCGCCGCGGCGCAGAACGACGCAACCGACGACACCCAATCGCTCCATCCGATGATGAATCCGGCGTACGAGCCGAACGCGCGCTGGGCGAAAACGTATTGCCCGCCGGACCTCGGCACGATCACGCCCAGCTCCGCCAGGGAAACAACGCCTAGCAGCGCATATATACCACCGGCCACCCAGGCCAGCAGAAACATGCCGCGGCTCGGCAGGAGTCCGGCGACCGAGCTTGGGGTGCGAAGGATTCCCGATCCGATCGTGTTGCCGACGATGACGGCGATCCCGAACGCCACGCCGAGCACCTGGAGGAGGCGACCGCGACCAGGCGTGGTCGTGGCAGTTTCTTCGACGGTCGTGGCGGTGGCGGCCATGCGATCGTTCGGCTCCGGATAGGGTCGCGCTAAGCTCGCACCTCGATACGTTGGCGAGCAAGCGATTTCGCGGGGCGGAATGCTCCTTGCGCCAGTTGGGTGCAGTCGTTCGGGCAGCTCGCCAGCGAGGTATCCGTGGCCACACAATCCGTTACGCCGGTGGACCCCGACAGCGGGATCCCCGATCTCATTCGCCGCCTTGGTGACGACTCGAAGCGTCTGGCCGGGGATGAATTGCGGCTCGCGAAGCTCGAGCTTCACGAGAGTGTGCACACGAGCGTCGATGGTTCCATTCGGCTCGCGCTTGCGCTCGCCTTTGGCATCGTCGCCGCGGTCGCCCTGACGGTGCTCCTCATCGTTGCGGTCGCTGCGCTCCTCGGCCACAACTACTGGGCCGGTGCGCTGGTCGTGGGGGCATTCGAGCTCGTCGCCGGGATGCTGATGCTGAGGCGCGGCGTCTCGGCGGTGAAGTCCCCGACATACCCGCTGTTGGCTTCCCGGGAGTCGCTGAAGGACACCGCGGCGTGGGCTCGCCAGACGACGAAACGCTGATCGAAACCAAAGTCGGCCTCCGCGGCTGCGCTCGGCGCGGCACATTTCAAGTGTGACCGGGATTGAACTGCGCAGGCCACGAGGAGGGCTGCTCGCGCTGCTGGTGACGGCGGCTCTTCTCACGCCGACACGGGCATGGGGACAGCGCATCGATTCGATGGCGCCATGGGAGGCGGCGGTCCGGACGATCGCGATCGATCAGCGACTGGCAGCCGATGCGGGGCTGCGCGTGGGTGACCTGGTGGTCCTTGCCGCGGAACCCGGACGTGCGAACGGCGATACCGTCCGAATCGCCGCGATCGTCCAACGGCGGGCCGACCCATCCGAGGTCGCGCGCAGCGAATACCGTATCCGCATGCACCTCGACCAGCTGCAGCGAATCGTCGGGTACGGCGATCGGGTCGACCGCTTTGCGATCGCGACGGCCGGCGGGGCGGCCGCCGATTCCGCGCTCCGACGCATCAACTCGGTGGCGTTCGGGTTTCGCGCCTATCCGTCGCGTGAGATCGCCGTCGAGACGTCGAAGACGTTCGTGGTGGTGAGTCGGTTTCACCGCGCGATCGGCATGATCACGATCGTTGCGAGCGCCACGTTCCTGCTCTGCATCATGCTGCTCAAGGTGGACGAGCGGCGACGCGACGTCGCGGCAATGCGGCTCATGGGAATCTCACGGGCGACGGTGGTCCGGACCGTGATACTGGAGTCGTCGTTCGTCGCGCTGTTAGGCAGCCTGTTCGGCGTCGGGCTGGGGTTCGTCACGTCGGCATTAGTCAACGCGCACTACCAGGCGGTGTATCGGACGCCGCTCCGGTTCGCGATCGTCACCCCGGGCACCGTCGCCTATTCCGTGCTGCTCTCGCTCGTGCTCGGAATCGGTGCCGGCGCGCTCGCTGCCCGCCGCCTGGCGCGCACAGCGCCACTTACGCTGTTCGGTCGCTGATGCGGTTTCAGCTCGCGGCCCTGTCGCTCCGGCGCCACGCCAGTCGAACGCTGCTGGCCGTTCTCGGCGTTGCCGTGTCTGCAGCGATGCTGCTCGACATGGTGATGCTCGCCACCGGCATGCGCCAATCCTTCGCCACTCTCCTCGGGCGAAACGGCTTCACGATTCGCGTATCTCCACGCGGCACGTTGCCGTTCGACACCGAGGCGACGATCGCCCAGGCGCGGGACGCTACGATTACCATGCAACGGATCGCCGGCGTGACCGCGGTCGCGCCCGTGCTCGGCACGACGATCCACGTGTTAGGCGGCCCCAACCCGGTAACGGCGTTCGCGCTCGGCGTCGATCCGGCCGTTCAGGGCGACTACGAGCTGCTCGAGGGCCGGGAGCCGGTGGCGGACGCGCTCGTCGCCAGCGACGCGCTCCTCCGCGCGACCGGCGCGCGCATTGGCGATACACTCGATGTCGCGATCGGGTTCGATCCGCAGATCCGAACCTACACGGGGCGCCGCCGCGTCGTCATCTGCGGACGCGCGCGATTCACGTACCTGAGCGCCGACGACCGGGCTGCTGCCCTGCCGCTCGCGAGCGTGCAGGCCATGGGCGGCCCCGACCGGAGCGATCGCGTTTCGCTGTTCATGGTGCGGACGGCGCCTAACGTCGATCCCGAGGCGACGCGGCTTGCCATCGAGCGTGCGCTGCCGCGCGTGACCGCGCTGTCGACCGCCGGCGCCATCGCCGAAGCGGAGCACCGCCTGAGCTACTTTCGGCAGCTCGCTTTCATACTCGGCGCGGTGAGCCTGATCGTGGGATTCCTGCTCGTGACGACGATCGTGACCGTGAGCGTGAACGAGCGCATTGGCGAGATCGCCATCATGCGTGCCATCGGCGTGTCGCGCAGTCACGTAGTGCATCAGATCGTGATCGAGGGGATCGGGCTCAGCCTGACCGGCGCGGCGGCTGGTTTGATCCTCGGCGTGTTTACGGCCAGATGGCTGAACTCGATCCTTCGAGGGTTTCCCGGCCTCCCGGACGCGATCGATTTCTTTCTCTTCCAGCCCAATTCGGCGTTTCGCGCGCTGGCACTGCTCGTGGCGTCGGGGGTCGCCGCCGGAATCTATCCCGCGTGGAGGGCGGCGTCCCTGCCGATTTCGGCAACGCTGCGCGAGGAGGCCGTCGGATGAGTGGCCAGCCGCTGCTGCTCCTTCGTGACGCGCACCGTGACTACCCGCACTCGGGTGAGCCGGTGCACGCGGTGCGTGGCGTTTCGCTCGACATCACGCAGGGCGAATACGTC
>Ga0075423_10001419_pt1 | contig 21081 bp, 18 predicted proteins | sample SoiMethybrSBSTD2_FD_80114 | JGI IMG/M metagenome (GOLD analysis project Ga0075423, IMG submission 80114) | Bulk soil microbial communities from a Populus tree surrounding site in Tennessee, USA - Soil MetaG P. TD hybrid SBSTD2 | ecosystem: Environmental > Terrestrial > Soil > Tree plantation...
AGGAACTCGAGCCAGACGCGGCCGTAGTCGGTGTAGCCGGAGACGTCGGCGACGCCGCCCTCGCTTGAGATGCGGCGGGCGATCTCGGCGAAGTCGCGCTCGTGCTCGAAGACCTCGGTCACCTCGGAGATCCGCTCGATGAAGACGAAGCTGCGCAGCTTGCGGAAGGAGTCGTGCAGGGCGTGCAGGACGGAGAGGAAGAAGACGCTGGCCGAGGTGACGCTGGTGGAGACGTCGCAGAGGACGTAGATCTCCGGCCGCCGCGGCCGCTTCGGCCGGTAGCGCAGGTGCATCGGCACGCCGCCGGTCTCCAGCGAGGCGCGCATCGTCCGCCGCACGTCCACCTGCCGGCCCTTGCGCCGCCCGCGCTGCTCCTGCCCCAGCGTCGCCAGCCGCCGCTTCATCTGCGAGATCGCGCGGTGCACGGCGGCGAGGTCCTGGGTCGGGCTGGTCGGCAGCGCCCGGTCGAGCTCAGCCAGCGGGCGGGAGGGGGGAAGGGTCTCGGTGCGCTCGATCAGGTCGCGTTCGAGCTCGCGCCGCAGGTGGCGCTCGAAGCGGTTGAGCTGCTCGCGTTCGATCGGCGGCAGCTCGGCGGCGCCATCCGGCTGTGCCTGGGTGCCTGCCGAGAGCTCCAGCGTCCGCCGGATCCTCTGCACGTCGACCCCGACCACACCCGACCCCTCGCCCTGGCGGCCGAAGGCGGCGATCGCCAGCCGCGCCAGGTCGCGCATCTCGCCGTCGTCGCCCTCGACGATCGCCCGGCGGATCTGCTCGCGCAGCTCGTCGATGTCGAGCCGCTCGGCGCCCTCGTGGCGCTCTCCCCGCTCAGAGACCCCGCGCTCGATCGCCTCCACCTCGGCCGCGCGGAAGAACCAGCGCTCGAAGAGCAGCTCGAAGACGCGGCGGTCCTCCTGCGACTTGGCGATCGTCGCCGCCAGCGCCTCGCGGAAGTCGTCCCGCGACTCCCACGGCACCTGCTCCAGCGCGGCGAAGGCGTCGAGGATCTCCGAGGTCCCCACCGCCACGCCCTCGCCGCGCAGCTCCTCGCAGAAGCCGAGCAGCTTCGGGGCGAGGCCGGGCGGGCCCGTCTCAGCTTTGAGGCCGTACGGACTCGGCAAGCTTCATCCCCACCCGCTCGGCGACCAGGTCGATGTCGGTGCGGTGCTTGACGATGATCGACATCGATTGCTCGAAGGTCTCGCGGTCGATGTCCTCGGCGCCCATCAGCAGCAGCGTCCGCGCCCAGTCGATGGTCTCCGCGATCGAGGGCGGCTTCTTCAGGTCGAGCGCACGCACCATCCGCACCACCTCGACCAATCGGCGCGTCAGCGCCTCGGGCAGGTCGGGGGCGTGCAGGCGGACGATCTCCATCTCACGGTCCAGGTCCGGGTAGTCGAGCCAGAGGTAGAGGCAGCGTCGCTTCAACGCCTCGGTCAGCTCGCGCGAGTTGTTCGAGGTGAGGACGACGATCGGCATCGAGCTGGCCGAGACCTGGCCCAGCTCGGGGATCGTGATCTGGAAGTCGGAGAGCAGCTCGAGCAGCATCGCCTCGAACTCCTGGTCGGTCTTGTCGATCTCGTCGATCAGCAAGACGACCGGCTCGGGGCTGGCGATCGCCTGCATCAGCGGCCGCGCGAGCAGGAACTCGGCCGAGAAGATGTCAGACCAAACGCCGCCTCCTCCGCTCCCGTGAGGACCCGAAGAATCAGATATGGACGGGTCCTCACTCCCGCGTCCGGGGGCGGCTTGGCCTTTGCCGGAAGCCTGGATCCATAGAAGTTGCTTGCGGTAGTTCCACTCGTAGAGCGCCTTGGCCTCGTCGAGGCCCTCGTAGCACTGCAGGCGGATCAGCTCGCGCCCGTTGGCGCGCGCGAGCGCCTTTGCCAGCTCGGTCTTGCCGACCCCGGCCGGGCCCTCGACCAGGACCGGCTTGCCCAGCCGCTGGGCGAGGAAGGAAACCAGCGCCGCCGGCTCGTCGGCGAGATAGCTCGCCTTCGCCAGGGCCTCCTTGGCCTCGGCCACGGATGCGGGTGCCTGCGCCTCGGCCATACGGCGATGATAATCCGCCGCACCAACGTGCCCGTGCCCGACCTCGCCATCTCCCTCGCCGCGCTGCTCCCGCACAGCGCCGGTCCCTATATCGCCCTGGTGCTGATCGGCTTCGCCACTGGGATCGTCGGCCACCTGACCGGCCTGCGCTGGCTCGTCGCCGCCGGCATCGTCCTGATCTTCCTCGGCGCCTTCCTCTTCCCCCTGGCGCTGAACCTGACCGAATCGACCCCGCCGCAGCTTAAGAACCGCTGAATGATTACCGTTTAGCCTTACGATCTTGAAATGAGCCGATCTCGCTCCCCAATCGCCCTGGCAGCCGTCATCGCCGCGCTCGCGCTGAGCGCCGGGCTGGCGGCGTGCGGCGGCACGAGCAGCGAAAAGAGCGACGAGAGCCCGCAGGCGGTGCTGAACGAAGCGACCCTGCAGGGAATCGAAAGCGGCGACGTCGAGCTCTCGCTCGGGGTCAAGGCCTCGGGCTCCGAAGGCGGCGACCTCGACGTCAGCCTCTCCGGGCCGTTCCAGGGCGAAGGCAAGGGCAACCTGCCGCAGCTCGAAATGACGGCGACGGCGAAGGGCACCGCCAAAGGCAAGGACGTCGACTTCGAAGGCGGGCTCGTGCTCCTGCCCAACAGCGCTTACGTCAACTACGAAGGGACCGAGTACGAAGTCGACCCGAGCACCTTCGCCTTCGTCGAAACGACGCTGAACCGGGCGCAGCGCGAAAGCGGCGCCCAGGGCGGCGCGAACGGGGCGGCGGCCTGTGAGGAAGAAGTGGGCAAGCTGAAGGTCGCCGACTTCGTCGAAAACGGCGCCAACGAAGGCAGCGCCGACGTCGGCGGCACCGCGACCACCAAGATCAGCGGCGATCTCAACGTCTCCGGCGCGATCGACACTGTGCTCGAAGTCGCCGAAAGCCAGGCCTGTCGCGTGCAGCTTGCCGCCGCGGGCCCGTTGCCCTCGAAGGCTGAAGTCGAAAGGGCGAAGGAAGAAGTCGACAGCTCCGTCAAGCCCGCTCACGTCGACGTCTACGTCGGCGACGACAACATCGTCCGGCAGGTTTCAGCCGAACTGCAGATCGAACCGCAGAACGGCGGCAGCGGACCGAAGAGCGCCGAGCTCGACTTCGAGCTGAAGCTGACCGGCGTCAACGAGGAACAGACGATCTCCGCCCCCGAAGACACCGAGCCGCTGAACAAGCTCTTCCGCAAGCTCGGCATCGACCCGTTCGAACTGCTCGGCGCCCTGCAGGGGGAAGGAAACGGCCCGAGCCTCCCCGAATTGCTCGAAGGACTGGCGGAATCCCAGCTTCACTGAGAGAGGTCGGCGGCTTCCTGCGGGGGCCGTCCGGCTGGCCCTACCTGTTGACGCCGCTGATCCCGGTCGCGATCGCGCTCGACCTCGCCGACGCCTCGGCGACCCTTGTCTTCGCCGCCTCGGCCCTCGGCATCGTTCCCACCGCGGCGCTGATGGGACGCGCGACCGAGGAGCTGGCGGCGCGGTCCGGCCCGGGGATCGGCGGCCTGCTCAACGTCACCTTCGGCAACGCGCCGGAGCTGATCATCGCCCTCTTCGCCCTGGGCCAGGGACTGCACGAGGTGGTCAAGGCCTCGATCATCGGCTCGATCATCGGCAACATCCTGCTCGTCCTCGGCGCGGCGATGCTGGTCGGCGGGCTGGGCCGCGAGAAGCAGGTCTTCAGCAGGACCAGCGCCAGCGTGCAGACCTCGATGCTGCTGCTTGCCGCCGCGGCGCTGCTGATGCCGGCGATCTTCGAGCTGGTCGAGGGCAAGGGCCTGCCGACGCCCGGGGCGGAGCTGGTCGACTACGGCTCGACCGTCGAGCACCTCTCCCTCGCCGTTGCCGTCGTCCTCATCGCCACCTACGCGCTCGGCCTCTTCTTCTCGCTGAAGACCCACCGCGACATCTTCAACCCCGAGTACGGAGACGAGGACAGCTGGGGCTGGTCGGTGCGCACCGCGGTGATCGCGCTGGCGATCGCCGGCGTCCTCGTCGGCGTGATGTCCGAGGTCCTGGTCGGCTCGATCGCCGAGGCCTCGGCGTCGGCCGGCCTCTCCGAGTTCTTCATCGGCGTGATCGTCGTCGCGATCGTCGGCAACGCGGCGGAGCACTGGGTCGCGGTCCTCGTCGCGCGCAAGGACAAGATGGACCTTGCGGTCAACATCGCGATCGGCTCCAGCGCGCAGGTGGCGCTCTTCGTCGCCCCGGCGCTCGTCCTCGCCGCCCTCTTCGTCGGCCCCGGGCCGCTGGCCCTGGTCTTCAACGGCTTCGAGCTCGGCGCCCTGCTGCTCGCCGTGCTGATCGCCAACTACGTCACCCAGGACGGCGAGTCGACCTGGTTTGAGGGCGTCCAGCTGCTCGCCGTCTACGCCGTCTTCGGCCTCGCCTTCTACTACGCCTGAGGCGCTAGCAGCCAGGTGGCCGCAGGTACTCCGCTTCCTCACGGAAGTCGCGAACCCGCCCGATGACGGTCTGGATGACCTCCTCGATCACCCGTCGGTGCCAACCGGCCTCCATCGCTTCCTCGGCGACCGAGCCGAGGGCGGCACAGACCGGGCCCATCAGCTTCACCAGCTCGATCAGCGCAGGCTGGAACTCGAGCTCGCAGAGCTCGATCGTGTGGCGCATGTCGATCAGCAGCGGCGCCGGCGGGACGTCCTCGCCGATCACGATCGGCCGGTTGCGGGTCTCGCCGTAGACCTCGGTCGAGGCGATGCCGTAGAACGGCGCCAGCATCGGGGCGCCGCTGCCGAAGAGGAGCCCCGCGTTGCCGCCGCGCAGCGTGGTGCAGCCGACCAGCAGGTCGCAGAAGGTGGCCTTCATCAGCGTCTCGACCACGTTGCCTTCGCCGAGCGCGCGCAGCAGCCCGCTTGCCTCGGAGAGGCTCGGCGTGCCGGTCGACAGCCGCCCGGTGGCGTCCGGGGGGACGCCGAGCGCCTGGGCGAAGCTCTCCTGGTGCAGGCGCTCCACTTCTGGCGCCTCGCCCCAGCGGTCGAAGCGCTTCGAGACCAGGCAGGCCTGGCCGGCGATCTCCTCGATCGCGGTGTGGACGACCGGCAGCCCGAGTTCGCGGTAGGCGAGGCTGCAGGCGTGCTCGTTGGCGACCATCCCGGGCCGCCCCGGCGCTTCCGGCTTGACGATGTGGGTGCTGGCAAGGCCGGGCCCCGGCCACGCCCAGCGACCGCTCGCCGGGTCGCGGTAGAGCGCCAGCTTGTGGCGCTCGCCGGGCAGGGCGAAGCGCATCCGCTCCTCGCGGTAGGGGTCGAAGTACCGCTCGGGCTGGGGCTGGAGCAGCTCCTCGAGCTCCTCCGCGGTGAGCCAGGCGGGCGAGGCGCTGTCGCGCGGCGGCCCCAGCTCCTCGCCCTGCCGCAGGACGGTGACCGCCCCAAGGCAGTCGCGGCCGAGCTCGGCGATCAACCCGTAGCCGTCGTCGGGGTCGAGTCCCAGCTCGTCGGCGATCGCGACGCGGCGCGATCCCTGCGGCAGCAGCCCCTCGACCCAGGCGCGGCTGGCGTCCGCGCCGAAGGGCTCGCGCCGGACGGGCAGCGAGTTGCTCAGCAGGACCTTGCCGACGCCCACCTCCGCGACCGTCTCCGGCCGGTAGACGAAGCGATATCCGTCCTCGCCGGTCGGGAACAGCCCGCCGATTGATCTCCCATGCAGATAGACGTCAAGACTCATCCCGGTCCCCTCTGAGTCGTGTACTGGTCCTCCGCCGCTGAAGGAAACAAACTAGACCGGATTGCCTTCGAGCGCAAGCCGATCGCGCTAGCTTCCAACGAATGGCCGGTACCGGCAACGGGTTGTGCGATCGCTGCGCCCACCAGCAGCTGGTGCCGAACACGCGGGGGTCGGTCTTCAGCCTCTGCCGGCGCTCGCGCGAGGATCCGGCCTACCCGCGCTACCCGCGGGTGCCGGTCCTCAGCTGCGCTGGATACGAGCCCTCTAGCTCGCCGCCATCGGGTCCGGCTCGCCCAGCTTGGTGATGTCTGGGGCGTCGTAGGCCTCGCCGACCTTGCCGCCGAGCACGAGGATGCGAATGCCGTCATCGCCCGGCCAGACCTTGCGGGTGACGCCGGGCCCGACCCTGACGACGTGGTCGGCGTCGAGCGGGAAGCGCTCCCCCTCGATCTCGATCTTGCCGCCACCGCCCAGCGTGACGTAAACCTCCTCCTGGCCATCCTGCTCGTGGTCGTGCACGGGATAGTTGTCGTAGTTGGGCGGCATGTCGATGATCTGCATGCCGAACGACTCGACCCCGAGCTCGGCCCGGGCCCGCTTGAAGGCGCCCCCGAAGACCGCCTCCATCTCGTCGATCCTCTTCACCGCGTAAGTGCTCATCGCTTCTTCCTCCCGTCTTGGCGGCCCCGGTTGGGGCCCGATGCCCATCATCTTGGCGTACTTTGGAATTCCAAGCTTGAAGGGGGCGGCGGCAGCGGCCGGCGGGCCGCCTCGTGCCCGGCTAGCTTTGGTCCATGGACCGCACCGCCACCCTCTTCGACGCCGATGCGGCTGCCTTCACCGGCACGGTCGAGGTGCTGGGCGTCATCTTCAGCGCCGAGGACGACGGCTACGCCGTGCTCGAGGTGCAGGACGCCGAGTCGGGGGAGGGGTTCGCCCTGGTCGGCCCTGTCGCTCACCTCAGCGCCGGCGAGCGGGCCGAAGTCAGCGGCGACTGGCAGACGCACTCGCGCTACGGCCGGCAGCTGAAGGCGCGCGGGGCGCTGCCCCTCGACCCCGCCGACCGGGCGGGCCGGGTCGCTTACCTGACCAGCTTGCGCCACATCGGCCCGGCCCGGGCGGAACGGCTCTGCGACGAGCACGGCGAGGGGGTGCTGGGGGCGATCGCGGCCGACCCGGCGGGGGTCTTCGGCGCGCTGCGCGGGGTCAGCGCCGCCCAGGCCGCGGCGGCGACCGAGTCCTGGCACGCCTCGCGCGCGATCCGCGACCTCCACGTGCAGCTCGCCCCGCACGGGCTCGCGCACCTGGCGGCACCGATCCACGCCCGCTTCGCGGAGCGCTCGATGGCGGTGCTGCACGAGGACCCCTACCGGCTGACCGAGGTCGCCGGGGTCGGCTTCGCCCGCGCCGACCGGATTGCCCTCGCCGATGGCGTCCCGCCCGAGTCCGCTCGGCGCGCCCAGGCGGCCGTCGTCTTCGCCCTCTCCGAGGCAGAGCAGCAGGGCAACACCTATCTGCCGCTGGGTGAGCTGAGCGGGCGAACGGCGAAGCTGCTCGGCCTGCGGCCCGACCCCGACTCGGTCGCGTCGGCGCCCGGCCTGCTGCTCGACGAAGGTCGTGCCTATCGCGAGCCGACCCACGCGAGCGAGCTTGCGGTGGCGGCGACGCTGGCGGCGCGCGCCGGGTCCGCGCCTCACCTCGAGCACGACCCGGGCGAGTCGCCGCCCGACGACGTCGACGAGGAGCGCCGCCTCACCGACGAGCAGTGGGCGGCGGTGCGGGGCGCCTTCGCGGCGCGGATCTCGGTGCTGACCGGCGGGCCCGGGGTCGGCAAGACCGCCTGCACGAAGGCGATCGTCGCCGAGGCCGATCGCGCCGGGGTGCCGATTGCCCTCTGCGCGCCCACCGGCCGCGCCGCGCGGCGGCTGGAGGAGGCGACCGGGCACGAGGCGCGGACGATCCACCGCCTGCTCGAGTGGATGCCCGGCCGCGAGCCCGCCCACGGGCCCGGCCGGCCGCTGCCCGCCGAGCTGGTGATCGTCGACGAGGCCTCGATGCTGAACCTGCGCCTGATCGAGGTGCTGCTCGCCGGCCTCGCCGAGTCGACCCACGTCGTCTTCGTCGGCGACGCCGACCAGCTGCCGCCGATCGGGGCCGGCAAGCCCTTCGAGGACCTGATCGCCTCCGGGGTCGCGCCCGTCGTCCGCCTCACCCAGATCTTCCGCCAAGCGGCGCGCTCGATGATCACCACCGCCGCCCACGAGATCAACCAGGGGCGGCCGCCGCATCTGCAGCCGCAGGGCGACCAGGACCGCGACTTCTTCTTCATTGAGCGACCGAGCCCGGAGCGGGCGCTGGAGACGGTGGTCGAGGTCGTCGCCGAGCGGGCGCCGGAGGGCTTCGGCGTCGACCCGATCCGCGAGGTGCAGGTGCTGGCGCCGATGTACAAGGGCGGGGTCGGGATCGACGCGCTGAACGAGCGGCTGCAGGCACGGCTCAACCCGGACGGCAGGGCGGCGGTGAGCGAGCGCTTCCGGATCGGCGACCGGCTGATCCAGACCCGCAACTCGCACGAGCTGGGGCTGATGAACGGCTCGATCGTCTTCCTCCGCGCCGACGACCCCGAGGAGGAGTCGATCGTCGTCGACACCGACGAGGGCGGCTCGCTGGTGATCCCCTACGGCGAGACCGCGACCCTGCGCCTCGCCTACGCGATCTCGGTCCACAAGGCGCAGGGCTGCGAGGTGCCGGTGGTGGTCGGCGTCTGCCACCGCTCGCACGCCCGCATGCTGACCCGCCCGCTCCTCTACACGGCGATCACCCGCGCCCGCCGCAGCTGCGTCCTCGTCGGCGACCCCGGCGCCCTGGAGATGGCCGTCCGCCGCGACGACAGCGGCTCCCGCCACTCGGCCCTCGCTGAGCGCCTGCGCGCCTGATCAAGCCGGCTCCCCCCGCAGATGGATGCTTTTGGGGGCCTGGAAACCCCACAATGCATCCACCAGCATGGAGCCTCCCCGTCCTTCGCTTGCAGCCGTTGCCGTGACCTTGGGCGGGATCGCGCTCCTGGCGGCGCTGGTGCTGGCGATTCCCGACCTGCGCGAAGCCTTCGAGGCGGCGGTGCGGGGAGACACGGCCGACGTCAGGCACCACGTGAAGCAGCTCGGCGCCGGCGGTCCGCTGCTGATCCTGGCGCTCGCCGTGATTCACGCCGTCGTCTTCTATCCGGCCGAGATCGTCGACGCGGCGGCCGGCTTCGTCTACGGCTTCTTCCCGGCGCTGGCGCTGATGATGCTCGGCTGGCTCCTCTCCGGGCTGGTCTGCTTCGCGATCGGCCACAGGGTGGCGCGGCCGCTGCTCGACCGCTGGTTCGGCAAGGAGCGCTTCGAGCGCACCGAGGCGGCGATCGAGCGCGGCGGCGCCACCCTGCTGCTCGCCGTCCGCCTCTTGCCGATCGTCCCCTTCAGCCTCGTCTCCTACGCCGCCGGCGCGGCGCGCGTCCCGCTCTGGCGCTACGCCTGGACGACGGTTCTCGGCTACCTGCCGATCACCGCCCTCGCCGTCTACTTCGGCACCCGCCTCGAGGGGCTCAGCCTCACCGACCCGCTCGTCCTCGGCAGCGCCGCCGCCCTGCTCGCCCTTCTCTTCGCCGGCAACTGGATCATGCGCCGCGGCGGCGTCGGCGAGGCGGGTTGAGCGGAGCCGACTCGCGCTTCGCCCTATTCGAGCGGTTCGACGCGGAAGCGGAAGACGGCCGGGGTGGGGTCGGCGACTCCGGAGGCGTTTCGGGCGAAGACGCGCAGGACATGGGGGCCGAGGCCGAAGCGGCGGACGAGCCGTTGGTCGCAGCGATGGAACCGGCCCGCGTCGAATCGGCAGATGAAGGTGACGCCGCTCTCGCTCGATCCGAAGCGGAAGATCGCGGTCACCGCTCGGCTCGCCGTGCGGATTAGCTTGGCCGGATGGCGGACGAAACGCGTCTGCGGCAGCGGCTTGGGAGCTTCCGGCGGTGGTTGAGTCGGGCTCGGTGGATTGGCGGCGATGATCTTTTCTTCGATTTCTTTGACGGTCGGCGGTTCCGGTTCCGATTCGGGCGCCACGCAGGTCGGCGACGCGCCGGCGCCGGGGGCCAGCAAGGCGGTGATCGCTTCGACCGCGTCGACGAGGCCGGCGCCGATCGCGCAGGGCCCCGATGCGCCGATCGGGGAGGCGCCTTCCTGCAATGCCTGCCGTATCTGCTCCGGGGTGGCGGCGGGTTCTTCCTGCAGCATCAGCGCGGCGACGGCGGCCGCGTGTGGCGCCGCCGCCGAGGTCCCGCAGAAGCGCCAGCTCGCCCCTGCTTGGAAGGCGAAGAAGGTGGTGACGTTGCAGTCGCTCGCCGTCAGGTCGGGCTTGGAGAGAACCTCCGCCGGGTCCAGCGGTTCGGCGGCGAGCACTCCGTTCACCGGACCGAAGCGATGGGTCACCGGTCCCCGCGAGGAGTACGGCTCGGGGGATTCGACCGTGTTGAACGGGATCGCCGCGACGGAGGTCACGTCTTCGCCGCCGTTGTGCCCGAAGATCGTCGGCCCGACGACGTCGCCGCCGACCGAGGACTCGTACTCGGTGGCGGTCACGCCGCCGCCGTTCTGCAGCAGGGCGAGCTTCAGCCGCGGCGATTCGGTGTCGCCCCCGGTGAGGGTGTCGCAGACGTGGCTGCAGCGGTCGATCGCGAGGCGCACGGTCTGCGACACCGACGCGTTGTTGGTCCATGGGACGAACTCGAACGGCTTCTGCGTGCTCGCGACGTTGAATTCCTCCGATTTCGACACGACTTCGTTCGACGCGTCGAGCAGGTAGGCGTCGAGGTCGGTCGTCACCCCGTTCCACGGTTGCGCCCACTGCAGATCCACCCGCAGCGTGGCGTTCGGCGAGACCCTGATGTCGAAGGTCGGGTCGACCGCCGCCCCGGGCGCGAAGTCCATGCATTCGGTCGCGTATTTGGGCAATCCCGCCGGGCAGCCGCCGGCGTTGCGGAATTCAGGCGCTTCCCAGGAGCCGATGTCCCTGTCGCCGTCGATCAGGTTGTTGTTGCCGGCGGAGGAGAAGTAGCTGACGCCTCCGGTGGTCACTTTGCTCACAGCGACTCCCACCGGGCCTTCCTGGAAGAAGGGCTCCCCGAAGTAGCTGACGTCGTCGGCGATCACCTGTGCCCCGGCGCCGCCTTCACCGGTCGGCTTCGCCAGCTGTTCGATGTTTTTGGCGAAGCCGATTTCGCCGGTGAACGCGGTGGCGAAGGCGAGCTGGGAACCGGGCGCGAGGTCGTGGACGATCTGGCCCATGGCGCGCCCCTCGTCCTCGCCTTCGGCTTCCGAGTCGTCGAGGACGTTCACCGGCGTCGCCTGGCTGGGGCAGGTGTTTGCGGCTCCAGGCAGATCTCCGCTTTCGACGTCTTCCGCCTGGTGCGTGGCGACCGGACCGCTTTCGTCGGCCGCTTCCTCGGCCTGGTCGAACGAGTCGGAGAGGATCCCCACGGTGACGCCGCTGCCGTCGACCCCGACTTTGGAGGCCCTTGCCTCGGCGGCGCGCAGCTGGACGTCCCCCTCGGAGACGGCGCTGCCGGAGGGACAGGTCGATTCCGAGACGATCGGGGTGAGCACGGGGGTCGCGCCGAGGATCCCCGGCACGTCGGCAAGTCGCCTCAGCTCATTCGGCTTCGACGCCACGGTGATCGTCTGGTAGCGGGGGCTGACGTTGACGATCTCCGCGCCGGCGGCCCGCAGGTCGTCGACGCGCGCCGCGGCGCCGTGGCCGAAGCGCACCTCGACCAGGATGCGGTTTCCCTCGCGCAGCAGGCTGCCGGGGCCTTCAGGGGCAAGGCTCAGGTCCTTCGCCTGCCTGCTCAGGGGCCCCCCGCGGACCGAGGGCTTGGCCAGCTCGGCGAGCCGCGGGGAGAGGTCGCCGTAGCGTGGGCGGCTCGTCGCGGCCAGTGCCGGCGCTGAGCTCAGCGCGCAGCACAGGAGGAGGGTGGCGACCGAGCAGGATCCAGCCCTGAGGCGCGGCGAATTCCCCGGCGACATCACGACCTAAGGTATCGGCCCGCGAGCGCGGGGCTTGACGTGATCGATCGCTGATTCCTTTTCCGCATGCGTAGATAGGAACCGCGCGGGCGTTCGCGGTTGCGGCGTGTCTTCAACTCGCCGGCCATGCTACGGTCCCACGCGTTAGGCCGGAAGACCGGCAAAAGTTGTGTCCAGCGCTGGCGTCGTTGCTTCACCGCATGTGCCGCGTTCGCGGCACCATGAAGTGGAGGCAATATGCCAACCGGAACTGTCAAGTGGTTCAGCGACGACAAGGGCTACGGGTTCATCACGCCCGACGACGGCTCTAAGGACGTCTTCGTGCATCACAGCGCGATCCTCGGCGAGGGCTTCAAGTCCCTGACCGAGGGCGCCAAGGTGAGCTACGAGTCCGAGGAAGGCCCGAAGGGCCCGGCCGCGGCGCAGGTCCAGCAGACCTCGTAGCAGCGCACCGCTCTTTAAGCGTCGTGGGGCCCGCCATGGTTGCGGGCCCCTTCTGTCTGTGGGCTGTACGGAATTGCAGGGCCAAGCAGATCAAGGACGCAGGGAGCGTGGTGTGCTCTGCACACGAGCGACCGAGGACGCAGAGATGCGCAGCGCCATGCACTTCCGTACAGACCTCAGAAACATCGCGATCATTGCCCATGTCGACCATGGCAAGACGACGCTGGTCGACGCGATGCTGTGGCAGAGCGGCGCCTTCCGCAAGGGCCAGGACGTCGCCGAGCGGGTGATGGACTCGATGGACCTGGAGCGGGAGAAGGGGATCACGATCCTCGCCAAGAACACCGCCGTCCACCGCAAAGGCGTCAAGCTCAACATCGTCGACACCCCCGGCCATGCCGACTTCGGCGGCGAGGTCGAGCGCGGGCTGACGATGGTCGACGGGGCGCTGCTGCTGGTCGACGCCTCCGAGGGGCCGCTGCCGCAGACCCGCTTCGTCCTGCGCAAGGCGCTGGAGGCGAAGCTGCCGGTGATCCTCGTCGTCAACAAGGTCGACCGGCCGGACGCCCGCATCGCCGAGGTCGTCGAGGAGGTCTACGAGCTCTTCATCGAGCTCGACGCCGACTCCGAGCAGATCGACTTCCCGATCGTCTACACCAACGCCAAGGCCGGCTGGGCGGCGCTGGAGGAAGGGGCCGAGGGGACCGACCTGGGCCCCCTGATGGACCTGATGCTGGAGCGCATCCCGGCGCCCACCCACGACCCCGAGCACCCCTTTCAGGCGCACGTCACCAACCTCGACGCCGACCCCTATGTCGGCCGCCTCGCCCTCTGCCGGGTCCGCCACGGCAGCGTGCGTGCCGGCCGGCCGATCGCCTGGTGCCGCGCCGACGGCGGCGTCGAGCGGGCGACTATCAGCGAGCTCTACGTGACCGAGGCGCTCGACCGGGTCGCCGCCGAGGAGGCGGGACCGGGGGAGATCATCGCCGTCGCCGGCCTGCCCGAGGTGACGATCGGCGAGACGCTGGCCGACCCCGATGACCCGCGCCCACTGCCGGTGATCGTCGTCGACGAGCCCTCGCTCTCGATCGTCGTCGGGATCAACACCTCGCCCCTCGCCGGCAGCGAGGGCGACAAGCTGACCGCGCGCCAGATCCGCTCGCGGCTCGACGCCGAGCTGGTCGGCAACGTCTCGATCCGCGTCCGCGACACCGAACGGCCCGATGCCTGGGAGGTGCAGGGGAGGGGGGAGCTGCAGCTGGTCGTGCTGCTGGAGCTGATGCGGCGCGAGGGCTTCGAGCTGACCGCGGGCCAGCCGCGGGTGATCACCCGCGAGATCGACGGCACGCTCTGCGAGCCGGTCGAACGGCTGGCGATCGACGTGCCCGAGGAGCACGTCGGCGCCGTCACCCAGCTGCTCGCCACGCGCAAGGGGCGGCTCGACCACATGACCAACCACGCCACCGGCTGGGTGCGGATGGACTACCTGGTCCCGGCCCGCGGCCTGATCGGCTTGCGCACCGAGTTCCTCACCGAGACCCGCGGCGCCGGCCTCATGCACCACGTCTTCGATCGCTGGGAGCCCTGGGCGGGCGAGCTGCGCACCCGCCCGACCGGCTCGATCGTCGCCGACCGGCGCGGCGCCAGCGCTGCCTACGCGCTGCAGGGCCTGCAGGACCGCGGCACCCTCTTCGTCGGACCCGGCGAGGAGGTCTACGAGGGGATGATCGTCGGCGAGAGCGCCCGCGCCGAGGACCTCGACGTCAACGCGATCAAGGAAAAGCAGCAGACCAACATGCGCGCCGCCAGCGCCGAGGTCCTGGTCCGCCTATCGCCGCCCAAACGCCTCTCGCTGGAAGCGGCGCTCGAGTTCCTGCGCGACGACGAGTGCGTCGAGGTGACGCCGCGGTCGGTCCGCCTGCGCAAGGTCGAGCTGGACAAGATCAAGCGCCAGAAGGCGGCGCGCCAGGGACCGCGCGCCGCCCCTGCGCCCGGGCGCTAGACCGTCGCCCCGGCCTGCTCGGCCTGACTGTCGCGAGCGGCGTCGGCCTTCTTCGCTTCGGCCTCGGGGGTGGGCTCGTCGACGCTGCGCGGCAGCAGCACTTCTTTGGCGATCACGAGGCGCTGGATCTGGCTGGTGCCCTCGTAGAGCTGCATGATCTTCGCGTCGCGCATCAGCTTCTCCACCGGGTACTCCTTGATGAAGCCGTAGCCGCCGTAGACCTGGACCGCGTCGACGGTGATCTCCATCGCCGAGTCGGCGGCGAAGCGCTTCGCCTGCGAGGAGACGAGCGTGTTGCGCTTGCCCTGGTCGAGCAGCACGGCCGAGTTCCAGACCAGCAGGCGGGCGGCGTCGACCTTGGTCGACATGTCGGCGATCATGAACTGGATCGCCTGGTGCATCGCGATCGGGACCCCGAACTGGACCCTTTCCTTCGAGTACTCGGCGGCGTACTCGAACGCGGCGCGGCCGATGCCGACGGCCATCGCCGAGACGCCGGGGCGGGTGCGGTCGAGGGTCATCATCGCCAGCTTGAAGCCGTGGTTTTCCTCGCCGATCAGGTTCTCGGCGGGGATCTCGACTTCGTCGAAGGAGATGGTCGCGGTGTTGGACGCACGCTGGCCCATCTTGTCCTCCTTCTTGTCGACGCTGACCCCGGGCAGGTCGGCATCGACGACGAAGGCGCTGATCCCGCGGTGGCCGGCCTCGGGGTCGGTCTTGGCGTAGACCGTGAAGTAGTCGGCGTAGGAGCCGTTGGTGATGAAGCACTTGGAGCCCGTGATCACGTACTTGTCGCCCTTCTTCACCGCGCGGGTCTTCATCCCGGAGACGTCGGAGCCGGCGTCTGGCTCGGTCAGGCAGAAGGAGGCGAGCTTCGGCTCCTCGGTCAGCATCCCCAGGTACTTCTTCTTCGTCTCCTCGGAGCCGCCGAGGGTGATCGGCGCCGAGGCGAGGCCGTTGGCCATCAGCGAGGTGCCGATGCCGGAGCAGCCCCAGCCCATCTCCTCCTCGATCAGGCAGCCGGAGAGGTAGTCGAGGCCGGGACCGCCATAGGCCTCGGGGATGTGGGTGTTCATCAACCCGACCTCCCAGGCCTTGTCGACGATCTCCTGCGGCCAGGTCCCCTCCTTGTCGTGCTCCCAGGCGACCTTGCGGATCTCTTTCTCGGCGAAGTTGTGCGCCAGCTCGCGCAGGTCCTTCTGCTCGTCGGTCAGGGTGAAGTCAACCACTGCTCGGTGCTCCTTTATCTCGGGGGAGGGGCCGATTGACTGGTCAGTCAACCAGCGCCCAAGAGTAGCGGATGACCCGCCGGCTTGGGAAGCCCTACCCTGGTCGTTGGATGCTTCCGGTAAGCGATCTGATCGACATCCAGGCGGGTTTCGCGCTGACCCTGATCACGCTGATCGCCCTACCGATCGCCCTGATTGCCTTCGCCCGCAGCGGGCCGCTCTGGCAGAGCGTCGGCAAGGGGCCGTTCGCGATCGAGCAGGAGCTGCCGCCGCCGAGCAGCCTCTCCCAACCCGACCCGCCGGTCGACCGCAAGCTGCAGGAGGCCGAGGCGCGGCAGATGCTGGAGGCGAAGTCCTATCGCCGCCGGCGGCGGGGCGAGGCGCCGCTCGACGTCGAGGCCGAGCTGGCGCGACTGCTGGCGGCGCCCGGCGCCGCGGGGCCGGCGATCGACGAGAAGCTGCGCGCCGAGGTTCGCCAGCTTGTCATCGCCCGCAACGAACGGCGCATGCGGCGCGGCGAGGCGCCGCTCGACGTCGAGGCGGAGACGGAGCGACAGCTCGCGGATTTGTAGGATCGAGTTGATGGCCGCGAACCGGGACAATCTCTACGAGGTCGAGGAGCTGCTCAACCAGCCCGGCACCTACTTCAACCCGCAGACCGAGGTGCTCGTCGTGGTCGACGACTCGACCTCGCTCGACCAGGAGGTCTTCAACCTGGAGGACTACGAGGGCGCCGAGTGGGTGCGGATCTCCGACGACGTGCCGGTCGACGAGGACCGCCGCGACCAGGCGCTGGAGCACTTCCAGACCCACTATCACCCGGGCTCCACCGGCTCGGTTTCGGCAACCGCGCTTGAACAGGGCGACGAGGAGCTCGACGAGGACGAGGACGGCCAAGAGCCCGGCCGCGAGGACTAGCGCTTAGAGCAGGCTGAGCGGGCAGGACGGTGTCGAGCGTGAGCTGAGCCTGCTTTTCGACAATTTCGCCGGCCCGGGCAAGCTGTACGGGCTCGAGCGACGCTTTTGGCTCGAGCTCTGGCGCGTCGCGGTGCTCGACGCGGTGGACGAGAACGCCGAGGAAGAGAGGGGCTGGACGAAGGCGGTGGGCCGGACGACGACCACGACTTCGAGCTCGAGCGCTGACTGTCAGATCAGACGGCGATCAGGCGCACCGGCTCGCCGGGTTCGATCAGCGCCTCGATGTCGTCCCGATCCGAGGTCGCGACGACGGCTTGGCGTTCGACCGCGCAGCAGGCGACGTGCCCGTCGGCAATGTCGTTGCTGCCGCGAGCGCCGAGCCGCACTCCGATCTCTTTCGCCTTTTCCCCGTCGAGGATGTCGATGTCCGAGCCGCCGAGCAGCTGGGCCAGGCGAGCCGATCTGGGGCCACCCCGCCAGACCTGGGCCAGAGCGCTCGCCGGAACGATCGTCTCGCCGTCGAGTTCGTGGATCTGCTCGATCATCACGGCGAGCACCCTGCTTCCCCGTTCGAAGCCGATCAGCGCTCCCGCGTCGAGGACGAGATTTCGCTCCATGCCTTCATCAGCTCTCTGCGCGCCCACGCCCGCTCCTCCTCTTTGATCGCTCCGAACTCTTCCTCCCACATCCGAATCGCTTCCCTTATCGACTGATGTCTCGCCTCCTTGCGTACCAGTCGTTCGATGGCCGCAGAGAGATTGGGCGCCCGGCCCCGCTCGACCTCGGCACGGGCTATCTCGAGCGTCTCAGGCTCGACCGAGATCGTGACTCGCTCTTTCATACGAAACATCATACGCCCTCCTCGGGGGGCTATCGGCAATGGGTTGTGGCCGAAGCTAAAGAGTGCGAACGCGCGTGTGGCGCGCAGAACGTGCCAACTTTGCAACAGCCTCAGGCGCTCTCGAGCTGCTCGATGCCGCTGGCGCGCTGGCCGCCGGCGGCGAGCATCAGCTTGAAGTCGTGCGGGCTGGAGGCGTAGTCGAGCGCGACCTGCTCGGCTACCTTGCCTTCCATCACGTAGTGCAGCAGCGACTGGTCGAAGGTGCGCATGCCGTAGTACTCGCCTTCGGCGATCACCTCCGTGATCTTGCCGGTCTCATCGGGGTTGAGGATCAGGTCCTGGACGCGGCCGGTGACGACCATCACCTCGGAGGCGGGGACGCGCCCCTCACCGCTGACGTCGGGGACGAGGCGCTGGGCGATCGCCCCCTTCAGGGTCGAGGCGAGCATCACCCGCGCCTGGTGCTGCAGGTGGGGCGGGAAGAAGTCGATGATCCGGTTGATCGTCTCGGTCGCGTCGAGGGTGTGGACCGTGGAGAGGACGAGGTGGCCGGTCTCGGCCGCGGAGAGCGCCGTGCGCACGGTCTCCTCGTCGCGCATCTCGCCGATCAGGATCACGTCGGGGTCCTGGCGCAGGACGCGGCGCATCGCCCGGGCGAAGCTGCCGGTGTCCGAGCCGACCTCGCGCTGGTTGACGATCGAGCCTTTGTCTTCATGCAGGTACTCGATCGGGTCCTCGAGCGTGACGATGTGGTGCGCCCGGGTGCGGTTGATGTGGTCGATCATCGCGGCCAGGGTCGTGCTCTTGCCCGAGCCGGTGGTGCCGGTGACGAGGATGATCCCGCGCTGCTCCTCGGCCAGGTTGGTGACGACCTCGGGCAGCCCCAGCTCCTCGACCGAGCGGATCTCGAAGGGGATCGCCCGGCAGACGATCGAGGTCGAGCCCCGCTGCTTGAAGACGTTGACGCGGAAGCGCGAGACGCCGGGGAGCGCGTAGGAGAAATCGGCCTCGCCCTCCTCCTCGAACTCGGTCAGCGAGCGCACCTCGGCGATGTCGTGGAAGGCCTTCTCGGTGTCCTCCCCGCTGAGCGGCTCGTGCCCCTCCAGCGGGACCAGCTCGCCGTGCAGGCGGATCGTCGGCGGCGCCGCCACCTTGACGTGCAGGTCGGAGCCGCCCCGCTCGACGAGCGTGCGCAGCGCTGAGTCGATCTCGAACATCGCGGCCTTTATCGGCCGCGAGGCCTTGGTCCCTTAGTCCGGGCAGGCTGCCGGGTGACCTACCAGGGAGGCAGCAGACCGGCGTCGAGCCAGCCCGAGGCGCGTCCCAGCGGGATCCGGCTCAGCAGCTCCGAGCGAAGCGGCTCCGCCGTCACGAAGGTGACCCTGGCGAGCCTGCCGCTCTCAAGCAGCTCTACGGCCGCGACGTCGCCAGGGGTCGGGATGGCGACCCGCCGCCGGCCAGCCACATCGGCGAGGCCGTTGACGACCCTGTGCAGGAGGTTGAAACGCAGGTCCGGATTGCTCGGCCCGCGCCCGCCCATGCCCACATGGGTGATGTTGGTCGGGTCGGCGCCAGAGGAGACGACATCGCCGAGCGAGCGGTCCAGCCGGGCCTCGACGGCGAGATCGACGCGCGGCTCCGCGTTGCGTCCGTAAGGCCGCATCGGCAGGCAGCGAGCCAGCTCCGAGCCGCGCGCCCCGAGCGAAAGATGCAGCGTCCCGGCATCGCCGGCGAAGCCCTTAAGATCGGTCGCCGACAGTCGCTTGACGACGCCGACCTTACCCGGCGGAAAGCTCTGGCCGGCGCCGCGCAGCCGTCGCGCGAAGCCGGCTCGACCCGGCGCCCGGCGACGGGCCGGCATACCCTTAATCCGCGGTAGGCGGGGGAACTCACGCCGGTCGCTCGACGGGTGCTCGCGGGCGTCGACGTCGGAGAGCGACACCGGATCGAGGGCGCGCTTCGCGAGGAGCTCCCGCACCAGGCGATCGGTCACCGGCCGCGCGAGCCCCCCGTTCCGGGCGCTGTCTCGCCAGGCGAGGATGGCATCGCGTATGCCGTCGAGAACCGCAGGGTCGTCGTCGGAGTCCTCCACCGCCACGAAGGCCTCCACGTTGTGGGTGGACCCCGGTCGGGTGAGGTTTCCGGAGCCGACCAGAGCGTGGCGGCCGGTGGGGGTCTCGACGAGGTACGCCTTGGGGTGGAAGAGCCCGTCCCGTGAGCCGACGAGGGTGAGCGACGCCTGGTCGGGCGTGAAGGGGTCGAGCAGCTCCAGTGCCGCCTCGAGGTCCTCGGCGCTGAGCCGCTCCTCGTTGGCGCCCACGACGAGGTCGACGCGACCGCCCGCCTCGAGCAGCCGCAGGATGTCGTCGAGAAACGGCTCGAGCGCGTCGAAACGGAAATAGCCGCTCTGGGCGGCGAAGCGAACCGCACCGGGAAGCAGCTCGCCCAGCCAGGCGTGGAGAGTGTCGCGTGGGTCCCGCGAACGGGAGTCGAGATACCGCACCGGAACACACTCTATGGTCCCCTCGTGAGGGTGGCGGCCGTCCGAGTCCGCCAGTAGCTTGCGGCGAATCGTGTTGGAGATCGCCGAGAGCTCGCCCCAACAAGCGGAGCGAACGGCGAGCGTCGAGTGGATGCCCTATCGCCTGTTCCCCTACGAGCGGAGGCTGGGCCTGCGCGAGCTCGAAGGACTGGGGGCCGACGTGGTGGAGGATCCAGGCGACGGCCCTATGCTGGTTGCCGGCGAGATCGAGAAGATCCGCCGCAGGGCGACCTACTTCGAGTCGGTCCAAGGCGCCGCCGCGCCAGACGGCGCGCTCACCGTCCAGGCCGAAGTCGAGCGGCGCCATCGCGCGCTTCGCGCCGAGGGCCGGATGCGCAGGCAGCCGACCCGCTTCGGGCCACACGGGATGCACGAGTACAAGGGGAAGTTCAACCCCCAGCTCGTACGGGCGCTCTGCAACGTCGTCGAGCCGACCGCCGAGATCCTGGTCGACCCTTTCTGCGGGAGCGGAACGGCGCTGGTCGAGGGTCTGCGCCTCGACATGGACGTTGTCGGGGTCGACCGCTCGCCGATGGCGTGGCTGATGGCCCGCATCAAGACCGACCTCGTTTTGGCGCGTGACAGGCCGGCCGTCCGGACGCGTCTACGCGATATCGCCGATCGCGCGGCCGCGGAGATCGAAGCGGGGCAGACTGCATGCGTTGCGGCCGATCTCTCTCCCGTACTCGGCGAGGAGGGGATGGCGTACCTGAGGGACTGGTTCGCCGAGCCCGCCTTCTGCGGCCTCTCGCGGGGTCTCTCCTGCCTCAGCGCCGAGTCGAGGTCGTATGCGGGTCGTATCGCGCAGCTGGCGCTCTCGTCGTTGGTGCGGCAGGTTTCCGATCAGCTGCCCGAGGACCTGCGCATCAGGCGCCGTCCCGAGCCCTACGTCGCGCCGGCGATCGCGCCGTTGTTCCTCGACGCGATCGCCCGGTTCGAGCGTGGGCTGGAGGAGATGGAGGATTGGGACGCGATTGCGGGCAGTGCGCACGTGGCCCTGGCCAACGCGAACGAGCATGCGCCCTGGAGGAAGACCGATGGCCGGCGGCGGTTGCTGCTCACCTCGCCTCCCTACGCCACCGCCCTTCCATATATAGACACCGATCGCCTTTCGATCGTCGCCCTCGGCCTCGCCAAGCCGTCGCAACTCGCCGGGCTCGAGCGCAGCCTGCTGGGAAGCCGGGAGTGGAGCCGAGCCGAGCAGCGCGACTGGGACGAGAGGCGAAAGCGCAACGACGCCGATCTGCCCTCGACCGTGACCCGGCTGCTGCGCCGCATCGACGGGCTCAACCGGGAAG